>Ga0102590_1000045_pt1 | contig 355064 bp, 317 predicted proteins | sample AraplaMF_Col_mMF_FD_76859 | JGI IMG/M metagenome (GOLD analysis project Ga0102590, IMG submission 76859) | Arabidopsis root microbial communities from the University of North Carolina, USA - plate scrape MF_Col_mMF | ecosystem: Host-associated > Plants > Roots > Endosphere | place: USA... | reverse complement strand
ATCGGTGCCCTCACCACGTCGACCACCTTCTTGGCCAACCCGGTCAGCAACGCATACACGATCGCCGCGTGAAACAAAATGACAAACCCGATCCCGACGATGTGCCGTCGGGGATCGCGTTGTCGCTGCGAAAAATTCATCGGTTGCGAACTCCTGTGCAGATGAAGAGCCGGAGGGCTGAGGCAAGTGGCATGCCCGTACGCAAGAACGGGTCCACAACCACCTTTAGCTACCAGTTTAGTACCAGTAATACCACCCGTCAATGCGGGCTCCACCCGAGTAAAAACCCAGAAAACTCTTCCCTGACAACAGGTTACGTTTCTGGCGGAAAACCCGGATGGTGCGGGCCGACGCACGAACGGAAGCGCTCCGCGCTCCATACCGGGGCGAAAAATACCACTGTCAGGCCAGAACAATCCACGGGGTTTCCGCCTGTTTACCCGAACAAAGCACCGTGTTGGGTCACGCTGCCAGTTGCTGGCGCATGGCGTCGATGATCCCCCGGTAGTCGGGGTGCCCGAAGATGGCGCTCCCGGCGACGAAGGTGTCGGCCCCGGCGTCGGCCACGCGGCGGATGTTGTCGATCTTGATGCCGCCGTCGACCTCGAGGCGGATGTCGCGGCCGCTCGCGTCGATGAGGCGCCGCGCCTGCTCGATCTTCTTCAGCGCCATCGGGATGAAGCTCTGGCCGCCGAAGCCGGGGTTGACGCTCATGACGAGCACCAGGTCGACCTTGTCGATCACGTACTCCAGCACCGACAGCGGCATCGCCGGGTTGAAGACCAGGCCGGCCTGGCAGCCTTCGTCGTGGATCAGCTGGAGGGTGCGGTCGACGTGGGTGCTGGCGTCGGGGTGGAAGCTCACGGTGCTGGCCCCGGCGCGGCAGAAGGCCTGGGCCAGCGCATCGACCGGCTGCACCATCAGGTGCACGTCCAGCGGCACCGGCGTGCCGTCCGGCTTGACCGCATGGCGGCGCACCGCCTCGCACAGCATCGGGCCGAAGGTGAGGTTGGGGACGTAGTGGTTGTCCATCACGTCGAAGTGGATCCAGTCGGCGCCGGCGGCGATGACGTTGCGCACCTCCTCGCCGAGACGGGCCAGGTCGGCCGACAGGATGCTGGGGGCGATGCGGTAGGTGCTCATGGCGGGACAGCGGGCGAAACAGCGGATTTTAGGCCGGTGAGGAATTGGTCATGGGGCGCTCCTTAGAATGCCGCCATGGCCCATCCCGAATTCACTTGCTCGGTCGTGGTGCGCCACCTGCCCGAGCAATCCAACCCCGCCGCGGGCCAGCATGCCTTCGCCTACACCATCACCGTCCGCAACACCGGCGACGTCGCCGCGCAGCTGATCGCGCGCCACTGGGTGATCACCGACGGCCACGGCCGCATCGAAGAGGTGCGCGGCCTGGGGGTGGTCGGCCAGCAGCCGCTGCTGCAGCCGGGCGAGACCCACGAATACACGAGCTGGACGCGCCTGGCCACGCCCCAGGGCAGCATGCGCGGCACCTTCTTCTGCATGACCGAGGACGCCCGGCCGTTCGACGCGCCGGTGCCGGAGTTCGGCCTGTCGCTCGCGTCGACGCTGCACTGATGTTCGGCCTGCGCAAGAAGCGCCCGGCCGGCGCGACGCCGCCGCCCGCGGTGAAGGCCCGGCCCGGCCCCTGGGACCTGAGCGCCCTGCTCAACGCGGCCGATGCCGCCGCCCCCCTGCCGGAACGCCACCTGTGGCTGGTGCGCCTGCTCGAATGGCTGCGCCACGCCCCGCTGCCGCAGGACGGCCAGCAGACGCCGACACCCCTGCTGCGCCTGCGCCACCTGCTGAACGTGCTGGAGCGCCACCCCGCGCACCAGGCCGCGGTCGCGGCCGTGCTGGCGCGCTTCTGGCGCGAGGTGGACGTGTCCGCGCTGCTGGCCGACTTCGGCTTCTCGCCGCGCCGCGAGCTGAGCGGCGAACTCGGCCGGCGCCTGCGCCTGCGGCTGCTGCCCGGCACCCCGGCGACCACCGACCTGGGCGAGCTGTTCGGCCTGCTCTTCCCTCAGCCGAGCGATGCCCTGTGGCTGGACGCGCTGGACGACGCGACGCTCGCGCGCCTGGGCACGCTGCTCGCGCCGGCGGCTGCGTCCAGTGCCGCCGCGACGGCCGCCCCCAGCTGGCGCGCGCCCTTCCTCGACGCCATCATGTTCCTCGCGAGCGCGATCCGCGCGACCGGCTTCTCGCCCGCGGTGAGGCAGCGCATGAGCCCCGAGCTGCTGGTGTCGCAGCCCTTCCGCCAGCTCGCCCAGGTGGCCGAGCGCATCCGCGAGCATGCGGACGGCGGCGACACCCCGGCCCTGCTGCGCGAGGCCCAGTACCTGCGCGCCCTCCTCGACACCTGCCGGCGCTGCGCGGACAGCGTGCACCTGCACCTGGAGGAGCACGGCGTGTCGGTCGACGTCGTGTTCGCGGTCGACCAGCTGCGCGAGCGCACCCAGCGCGTCGAAGAGCTGCTGATCTGCGTGCTCAGCCCCGAGCCCGCGCGCGACATCACCCGCCTGCTGGCGGGCCTGGTGCGCACCGCCGACGAGAGCCGCAGCATCCGGGCGCTGTTCGCGCGGCACTACTCGCTGCTCGCGCGCAAGGTGGCCGAGCGCAGCGCCGAGACTGGCGAGCACTACATCACCCGCGACCGCAGCGAATACGGCCGCATGCTGCGGGCGGCGGCCGGCGGCGGCGCGGTGCTGGCCGGCACCACCTTCATGAAGTTCTTCGTGATGGCGCTCGGCCTGTCGGCGTTCTGGGGCGGCTTCTTCGCCGGGGTCAACTACGCCGGCAGCTTCGTGCTGATCCACCTGATGCACTGGACGGTGGCGACCAAGCAGCCGGCGATGACCGCCCCGGCGATGGCGGCCAAGCTGGACGACGTGTCGAACGACGCGGCGGTCGAGGGCTTCGTCGACGAGGTGGCGCACCTGATCCGTTCGCAGGCGGCGGGCATCCTGGGCAACCTGATGATGGTGGCGCCGCTGGTGCTGGCGGTGCAGTTCGCCTGCCGCGCCGCCTTCGGCGCGCCGCTGGTCGGGGCGAAGGACGCGCATCACGTGCTGGAGACGCTGACCCTGCTCGGGCCCACGCCGCTGTACGCGGCCTTCACCGGCGTGCTGCTGTTCGCGAGCTCGCTGATCGCCGGCTGGGTGGAGAACTGGTTCGTCTGGCACCGCCTCGACAGCGCGATCGCCTGGAACCCGCGCATCGTCGCGCGCCTCGGCCCGGCGCGGGCACAGCGCTGGTCGCTCTACTGGCGCAACAACATCTCGGGGCTCACGGCCAACATCTCGCTCGGCCTGATGCTGGGGCTGGTCCCGGCCGTCGCGGGCTTCTTCGCGCTGCCGATCGAGGTGCGGCACGTGACCCTGTCGACCGGCCAGCTCGCGGCGGCGGTCGGCGCGCTGGGCGTCGGCATCCTGGACGAGCCGCCGTTCTGGTGGTGCCTGGCCGGGATTGCGTTCACCGGCGGCCTGAACCTGGCGGTGAGCTTCTTCCTCGCCTTCAAGGTGGCGCTGCGTTCGCGCGGCATCCGGCTCAACGACCGCAGCCGCATCTACCGCGCGATCCGGCGCAGGCTGCGCCAGCGGCCGGGGTCGTTCATCGTCCCGCCGCGGGACTAGCTCTTCTCCTTGTCGTCGCCGCGCCGTTCGCCGCCGCGGCGGCCCGCGAACATCGTCCACCACACAATGAGCAGCAGCACGGCCAGCGCGCCCAGCGCTTCCAGCAGAATCAGACCCATGATGACGTTGTTCCCCGGTCGCGCCCCCAGGTGGATGGCGGCGGCGATTCTAGGCGTGCTCGGCGCGTGTGCCGGCCCGCAATACGTTCCCGAGGCGCCGGGCCCGGCCGCGAATGCGCCGGCGGGCGCTTCGGTTCCGTCGGCTGCGGCTGCGGCTTCGGCGCCGGCCGGCGTCGCAGGGGTGGCCGGCGCCGCCGACGGCCGCACCACGCTGACCCGCACGCGCAGCCGCTGGGTCGGCGCCACCTGGGCCGAGCTGCCCGGCTGGGAGTTCGACACCTCGGCCGAGCTGTGGCCGGCCCTGCTGCGCAGCTGCGAGAAGCCGGCGACCGACTGGGCCCGGGTGTGCGCCGACGCGCAGAAGCTCACCACCATCACCGACGGCAGCGTGCGCGTGTTCCTGCAGAACCGCGTCCAGCCCTGGCGCGTCGAGGCGCTGGACGGCGGCGCCGAGGGCCTGATGACGGGCTACTACGAGCCGCTGGTGGAGGCGAGCCGCGTGCCGACCGCCGCCTTCCGCATCCCGCTCTACGGGCCGCCGGCCGACCTCGGCACGCGCAAGCCCTACTGGACGCGCCAGCAGCTCGAGACCGTGCCGGCCGCGCGGGCCGCGCTGCGCGGGCGCGAGATCGCGTGGATCGCGGACCCGCTGGACGCGCTGGTGCTGCAGATCCAGGGCTCGGGCCGGCTGCAGATGACCGAGGCGGACGGCTCGCGCCGCCTGCTGCGCGTCGCCTTCGCGGCGCACAACGACCAGCCCTACAAGTCGGTCGGCCGCTGGCTCGTCGACCAGGGCGAGCTGACGCTGGAGCAGGCCTCGTGGCCGTCGATCAAGGCCTGGGCGCGCCGGAACCCGAAGCGGCTGAACGAGATGCTGTGGGCCAACCCGCGCGTGATCTTCTTCCGCGAGGAGGCCCTGCCCGACCCGGCGCTCGGCCCCAAGGGCGGCCAGGGCGTGCCGCTGACGCCGGGGCGCTCGATCGCGGTGGACCCGCAGAGCATCCCCTACGGCACGCCGGTGTGGGTCGATGCGACCGAGCCGCTGAGCGCGACGCCGCTGCGGCGCATCGTGATGGCTCAGGACACCGGCAGCGCGATCACAGGCGCGGTGCGGGCCGACTACTTCTGGGGCTGGGGCGAGACGGCCGAGCAGCAGGCGGGGCGGATGAAGCAGCCGCTGCGTTTATGGGTACTGTGGCCGCGGTCATGAAGTGAGGTGCCGCACCCGGATTGGCATCCGGGCTAAAAGGATTCGTAGCCCGGATGCCCATCCGGGTGCGGCCTTCGCAGCAAACCCTGCTGCAAGCCCAGCAAGCGGCCCGCCCAACGCGACCCCCGGTCATATCGAACTGCCAAACCCTTTGTTCCCGCCGCCTGCGCGGCTGGCCACACTGCGCGTTCGCACTTCACTACCGGACCCTGCCGATGAGCCCGACCTCGTTCCTGCGCCGCGCGCTGCTGCTGGCCGCCTCGACCTTCGTCGCCACCGCCGCCTGTGCCCAGGGCGGCGCCGCCCCGGACAGCCCCTATGGCCTGCAGGCCCTGTGGACGCAGAGCGACGGCGTCGCGAAGGCGGTGCTCGTGATCCTCGCGGTGATGAGCATCGGCAGCTGGTACGTGATCATCACCAAGCTGCTTGAGCAGCTGCGCATCGGCGGCCATGCGAAGCGCGCCGCGCGCGACTTCTGGACCGCCGGCACCGTGCAGGCGGGCGCGACCCAGCTCGCCGAGCACAGCCCCTTCCGCTTCATCGCCGAAAGCGGCCTCGCGGCGACCAGGAAGCACGGCGGCCTGCACGCCCAGGTCGACTTCAACGACTGGGTCGACCTCGCCGTCCACCGCGCCATCGAGCGCGTGCAGCGCAGCCTCTCCTCGGGGCTCAGCTTCCTCGCGACCGTCGGCTCGACCTCGCCCTTCATCGGCCTGTTCGGCACCGTCTGGGGCATCTACCACGCGCTGACCGCGATCGGCATCGCCGGCCAGGCGTCCATCGACAAGGTGGCCGGCCCGGTCGGCGAGGCGCTGATCATGACGGCCATCGGCCTGGCGGTCGCCGTGCCGGCGGTTCTCGGCTACAACTGGCTGCTGCGCCGCAACAGCGCGGTGATGGACGAGGTGCGCGACTTCTCCGGCGAGCTGCACTCGGTGCTGCTGTCCGGCCAGCCGGCCTGAGGACCGCGCGATGGCGATGAACCTGGCCGCCCCGGGCGGCGGCGACGAGCAGGTGGTGGCGGCGATCAACACGACGCCGCTGGTCGACGTGATGCTGGTGCTGCTGATCATTTTCCTGATCACGATCCCGGTCGCGAACTTCTCCGTGCCGGTGGAGCTGCCCAAGCAGCGCAACGAGCTGCGCGAGAGCACGCCGCAGGACGTCGTGATCTCGGTGGATGCGCAGGGCGGCACCTTCTGGTTCGATGCCCGCATCGCAGGCCGCGACGACCTGCAGCAGCGCCTGAAGAAGATCGCGGCGCAGACCCCGCAGCCCGAGGTGCACATCCGCGGCGATGCGCGCGGCGACTATGCGCCCGTCGGCCGCATCCTGCTCGCCTGCCAGCGCGCCGGCATCCTGAAGGTCGGCTTCATCACCGAACCGCCGGCGAAGGGATGAGCCCGATGCGACGCACGAAGAAGACGCGCCGCACGCTCGCCGTCGAGGAGCCGGTGGCCGACATCAACACCACGCCGCTGATCGACGTGATGCTGGTGCTGCTGGTGATGCTGATCATCACGATCCCGATCCAGCTGCACAACGTGAACCTGCAGCTGCCGGTGGGCACGCCGCCGGTGAGCGAGGCGAAGCCCGAGGTCGTGACGATCGCGATCGACGGGGCGAGCACGGTGCACTGGAACGGCACGCCGCTGCGCGATGCGCGCGAGCTGCAGGAGCGCCTGCAGGCCGCCGCCGCCCAGGCCGAGCCGCCCGAGCTGCACGTGCGCCCCGATGCGCACACCCGCTACGACCGCTTCGCCGAGGTGATGGTGGCCGTCAACCAGGCCGGGCTGCACCGCATGGGTGTCGTCGGCAGCGAGCAATTCCTCGACAACCCGGGAGCCCCTTGATGAGCGCCGTACTTCCCCCTTCGGCCGGCCTGCCCGCGCGCGGCGACGGCCCCGCCTACCCGGAGGCCGGCCCGCGCCGCGGGGTCGGCCTGGCCGCCGTGGCCGGCCTGCACGTGCTCGTCGCCTATGCGCTGGCCTCGGGCCTCGCGCGCGAGGCGGTCGAGGTGATCAGGAAGCCGATCCAGATGAGCATCGTGCCGGAGGCGCCTCCCCCGCCCCCGCCCCCTCCACCGCCAAAGGTCGAGAAGATCCAGCCGGCGCCGAAGGTGGCGGCGCCACCGCCGCCGGCCTATGTCCCGCCGCCGGACGTGACGCCGGTGGCCGCGCCCGAACCGCAGATCACGGCCGTCCAGGCCGAGCCGCCGAAGGAGCCGGTGGTGATTGCGCCGCCGCCCCCGCCGGCCCCCGAGCCGAAGCCGGTGGTCGCGAAGCAGGAGATCAGCCTCGCCTGCCCGGGCTACCAGGGCGTGCTGCAGCAGGTGCTGGCCGAGGCCTTCGATCGCGTGGGCATCGTCGGTGCGGTGCGCACGCGCATCACGGTGCGCGGCAGCCAGGTCGTCGATGCGGTGCCGCAGTCAGGGCCGAAGGAGTACTACAAGTACGTGCAGGGCGCGGTGAAGCGCATGAAGTGCTCGGCCGGCGGGGCGGACGAGGTCCAGGTGATGCTGGACGTGCTGTTCAAGGGTTAGCGCGGCGCGGTCCCGGATTGTCATCCGGGCTGCACGCCCGCGCCGCGATCATCCGTAGCCCGGATGCCAATCCGGGATCCACGCCTCGAATCAATCGACCGCGAAGCAATAGAACAGGCCGGCACCGCCCGTGCTCACCAGGTTCTCCTGCCCGCACCCCCGGCTCGCATGCGCCGAGTTCCACGAGCTGTTCCCTCCGCCCGTCCGGTCGAAGTGCCCCACCTGGGCCGACCCGTCCGGCGCGCTGCTGGTGTAGTTGCGGCAGGTGTGGTCCGCACCGTCGGCGAAGGCGCGCCCGACCGGCTGCGACCCCGTCAGGATGTCGTGCTGGTTCGGCTTGTCGCCCGCACCCTTCACCGGCTCGTTCTTCTCGGTGAACACCGTGTTGCGCGTCAGGTTGCTGCCCAGTCGCGCCAGCTCGATCGTGTCGCCGTGCAGGTGCGCCAGGTCGCGCGCCACCACCGCGCCGCGCGCATTCGTCCATGGCCCCGCGCCGATGCGGTCGCGGGCATTCACCGCCGGCTGGCCGTTCGCCTCCTGCGTGCTCAGGTAGGCGCGCCAGGTCTTGCCGCCGTTGCCGACGGCGCTCGCCAGCTTGCGGCAATGCGCGTCGGCGCCGGCCAGCCCGCCCAGGTCGGCCCCCTTGCCGAGGCCTTCGCTGGTCACGAAGAAGGTGAAGGGCTTGGGGGGCTCGGTGGGCCGCGGGGCGGAGGCGGCGGGCGAGGTCTGGGCCTGCAGCGGGCCAATGGCCAAGCCGGCGAGGCAGGCCAGTGCGGCCGCGAATGTCTTGCGTTGGATCATGCAGCGTCTCCTCGGGGAGGTCAGTTGGCGTTGCGGAAATCGTCGTGGCAGGACTTGCAGGTCCTGGCCAGCTTGCCGTGCTGCTCCTTCACCGCCGCGGCATCGCCGGACTGGGCGACGCGCAGCAGCTCATTCGCCTCCTTGGTGAAGGCCGCGTTCAACTCGGCCACGCGCTGCGTCTCCTTGAAGAGCTCGGTCTTGGCCGTCGTGTCGTGCCAGCCCTTGCCGGCTTCGCTGCCGGGGGTGAACAGCCCCAGCAGGTTGGTGTTGGCCAGCGCCGCGATCGCGCCCGCCGACTTGACGACCTCGTCCTTGTTGTAGCTGCCGTCGACCGAGGCCTTGATGCGCGCCGTGTTCAGCGCGATCACCTGGAAGGCCGACTGGCGCCAGCGGATCTGGTTCTCCGGCTTCGGCGCCTGTTGCGCCCAGGCCGTGGCCGCCACGGCGGCCAGCGCGAGGACGGATGCGAGGTGAACGTTCTTGGGTTTCATCATGGTGGGAGGGGTGGAAGGGAAAGGGGGATCACTTGAAGGGCTTGTGCGGGTCATGGCAGTCGTTGCACGCCTGCGCGATGCGGCGGGCGGCACCGCCGGCACGCTCGTAGTCGCCGGCGTCCAGCAGCGGCGCGATCGAGGCCGCCAGGGCGCGGCCCTCGGCCGAGATCTGCCGCGCATCGGCGGCCGGCATGTCGTCGCGGAAGAAGTCCTCCATCAGGCCGTACAGCCGCTCGATCTCGCGCGCATCGGCGCGCGCCGCCGCCGCATCCTGGCGCGCAAGGCTCTTCTGCACCGCGACGCTGGACCTGTCGATCGCACGCATCCAGACATCGAACTCGAACACGCTCGCCGCGAACGCAGGCGTGGCCAGGCCCGCGACCGCGGCGAGCAGGGGCACCCAGGGCTTCATGGCTTCTTGTAGACCTCGTGGCAGGACTTGCACGAGCGCACCAGCCGGCCCAGCGAATCCGCCGCGGCGTCGTAGTCCTCGCCCGCGACGGCCTGGCGCAGCTCGCCCGCGAGCGCATGCGTGCGGCGCGCGAAGCCCACCGCATCGGCCTTGTCGCCCTGGGCCTCGTAGTAGCCCTGGACCTGCGCGAACCAGTCGACCAGCTGCTGGGCCTCGGCAGCGGCGGCCGCCTTGTTCTTCAGCGAGACGTTCGAGTCCAGGCTCTTCGCCGTGTCCTCGATGCCGCGCATGAAGTCGCCGTCGAGCGAGAAGGCGGCCCACGCCGCGCCGGCCGCCAGCAGGGCCGCCGGCAGCAGGAAAAGTCGCAGCGGCTTCAGACGAGGATCTCCTTGACGACGTCGCCGAACACCGAGGTCGGCTTCTCGGAGCGCCCTTGGTGGAGGAAGGTGATCTTCTTGTGGTCGAGCCCGAGCTGGTGAAGGATCGTCGCCTGCAGGTCGTAGGTGTCGACCACGCCGCTCACCGCGCGCAGGCCGATCTCGTCGGTGGCCCCATGCGTGCCCGGCTTGACGCCGCCGCCGGCGATCCAGCTGGTGTAGCCCCAGGGGTTGTGGTCGCGGCCGTCGCCGCTCTGGCCATAGGGCGTGCGCCCGAACTCCGAGGTCCAGACCACCAGCGTGCTGTCCAGCAGCCCGCGCGACTTCAGGTCGGCCAGCAGCCCGGCCACCGGCTTGTCGACCTGCCGGCACATCACGCCGTGGTTCTTCTCGAGGCCGTTGTGCGCATCCCAGCTGTCCACGCTGTTGTCCGGCGCGCCCGAGATGCAGTGCACGAAGCGCACGCCGCGCTCCACCAGGCGGCGCGCCCGCAGCAGCGCCGTGCCGTACTCGTCGGTCTCCTTCTGGCCGATGCCGTACAGCTCCTTCGTCGCCGCCGTCTCCCTGCTCATGTCGACCGCCTCGGGGGCCGAGCTCTGCATGCGGAAGGCCAGGTCGTACGAGCGGGTGCGCGCCTGCAGCTCGGTGTCGTTCGGGAAGCCGGCCGAGCGGTGCTCGTTCAGCGTCTTCAGCAGCGCCAGCGTGTTGCGCTGCTCCGCCTCGCTCACATTGGCCGGCCGCGCCAGGTGCAGGATCGGCGAATCGCCCTGGCGGAACGCCGTGCCCTGGTAGGCCGCGGGCAGGAAGCCCGAGCTCCAGATCACCTGGCCGCGTCCGCCGCCCGCCGCGCCCTTGCCGGTGGGCAGCACCACGAAGGCCGGGAGGTCGGGGTTGGCCGAGCCGAGCGCGTACTGCACCCACGCGCCCAGCGCCGGGCGCCCCGGCACGAGCCCGGCGGTGTGCAGCTTCAGCGACGAGATCACGTGCGTGCTGCCTTCGGTCTTGCAGCCCTTCAGGAACGCGATCTGGTCGACCTGCTTCGACAGGTGCGGCAGCAGGTCGGAGACCCAGGCCCCCGTCTCGCCATGCTGCTTCCACGTGCGCTTGGTCGCGAGCAGGTTGCCCACGCCGCCGTCGGTGGCGGTCTTCAGGTTGCGGCCGAAGGAATCGGGCAGCGGCGTGCCGGCCAGCCGGATCAGCTCGGGCTTGTGGTCGAACAGGTCCAGCGTGCTGGGCGCGCCGGCCATGTGCAGCCAGATGACGGCCTTGGCCCGGGCCGGGAAATGCGGCGCGCGCGGCGCCTGCGGGTCGGCCAGCTCGCTGGCCCAGGCCGCCTGGACGCCCAGCCCGAGCGCCGCGCCCGCGCCCAGCTGGCCGAGGAAATCGCGGCGCGTGTGATGGTGGTGGTGGCTCATGTCATGTCCTCGTGGGGTTCTCAGAACCGGTAGGTGAATTCGTTGGAGTTCGCGACCGCATGCACCAGGTCGACGAAGGCCGCGGCGCGCGCCGGGTTCGGCGCTGCCCCGCCCTTGCGGCCGGCCTGTCCGGGCCGGGCCTTGTCGGCCGACGCCGGCGCGTCCTCTGCCTCGTCCTCGCCGGCGCCCGCCCCGGCCTTCAGGGCCTCCTGCTGCTTCGCCAGCGTCTGCACGAACGCCGCCTTCTCGTAGCGGTCGGCGCTGCGGCCGTAGACGGTCTTGTAGAGCCGGTCGATCTGCGCCGTGAGCACCGGGTCCACGCCGTAGCCTTCGGGCGCGTTCAGCTTGCGGCCCTGCGCCAGCTGCTGGCGCGTCAGGGTCTCCTGGCTGTCGAGGAAGGCGAGCAGCGCCGCGCGCTCGACGCCGTCCGGGCGGCGCGCATACAGGATCTCGAACAGCCGGTCGAGCTGCGCCGATTCCTTCGGCCCCGCCTCGCGGACCACGCGGCCCGCCAGCGCCTTCGACCACTCGAACACCAGCTCGCTGTTGATCAGCGCCAGGGCCTGCGGCGCCGTCGTCGTCACCTCGCGCTTGCTGTGCACCAGCTGCGGGTTCGCCCAGTCGAAGGTGTCGAGCAGCGGGTACGGCGTGTTGCGCCGCACGAAGATGTAGACGCTGCGCCGGTGGTGGTCGCGCGGGTTCTCCGAGGTCGGCCAGGCGTTGCGGTTGTCCAGGTTGACGGGGATGGGCGGGAACACCGCCGGGCCGCCGAGCTTCTCCTCGAGCAGGCCGGAGGCGGCGAGCAGCGAGTCGCGGATCTCCTCGGCCTCGAGCCGCTGCCGCGGGAAGGCCCAGAGCAGCTTGTTCCCCGGGTCCACCGCCGCGGCGTCCGGCCGCGCGGCCGAGGCCTGGCGGTAGACGCTGGACAGCAGGATCTCGCGCTGCAGCGCCTTCACGCTCCAGCCGTTCTTCACGAAGCTCGTCGCCAGGTGGTCGAGCAGCTCCGGGTTCGTCGGCTTGCCGCCCATCTTGCCGAAATCGCTGACGGTGTCGACGATGCCGGTGCCGAAGAACTGCGCCCACTGCCGGTTGACGAACACGCGCGCGGTCAGCGGGTTGGACGGGCTCGCGATCCAGTTGGCGAGCGCCGTGCGCCGCCCGGACGAGGTGGGCGTCGGCCGGATCTCCGGCGTGTCGCCGCCCAGCAGCGCCGGCACCGCCGGCTGGACTTCCTCGAGCCGGCGGTCGTAGATGCCCTTGAACAGCACATGGGTCGGCGGGCTGTCGGCATGGCCCAGCTCGGTCATCGTCGAGATGCTGCCGGGGTCGCGCGGCTTGATGGCGTCGAAGGCCTTCAGTTCCTCGGCCAGCGCCAGGTACTTCTCGTAGCCGGCCTTGTCCTTGGTCTTCAGCTGGTTCACCGCATTGCGCGTGCGGCCCGACATGGTCCACAGGTTGCGGTGGTAGATCCAGCGGTCGTAGGCGTTGCGCTCGGCCTCGGGCTTGCTGATGGACACGCGCGTCTCCGGCACGAAGCCGGACAGGCGGTCGGACTCGAGCTTGTCGATGACCGGCTTGAGCAGCGCCTCCTGCTGCTCGCGGATGGATTGGGTCGCGGCCTCCCACTTCGCCCGCTTGACGCTGTACTCGGCGAGCGCCTGGCCGTTGATCGCGGGCACGTCGTCGCGCCAGCTCGCGTTCACCAGGAAGGCCTGCAGCTGGTAGTACTCCTTCTGCGAGATCCGGTCGAACTTGTGGTCGTGGCACTGCGCGCAGTTGACGGTGGTGCCCAGCAGCACCGAGCCGACGGTGTCGGTCAGGTCGTTGGCGACCTCCTGCTTCTTCAGGTTCAGGTCGCGGGCGTTGATCTCGTCCGGAAAGCTGCGCAGGAAGCCGGTGGCCACCTGGGCCTCGATGCTGTCGGGCCAGAGCTCGTCGCCGGCGAGCTGCTCCCGCACGAAGCGGTCGAAGGGCTTGTCGCGGTTGAACGCGTCGATCACGTAGTCGCGGTAGCGCCAGATGTGGGGCCGGGTGCCGTCGGCGTTGTAGCCGTCGCTGTCGGCATAGCGCGCCAGGTCGAGCCAGCGCCGGCCCTGGCGCTCGCCGTAGCGCGGCGAGGCGAGCAGGCGGTCGACCAGCTTCTCGTGGGCCTTCGGCGAGCGGTCGGTCACGAAGGCCTTGACCTCTTCCGGCGTCGGGATCAGGCCCCAGGCGTCGAGCGTGGCGCGGCGGATGAAGGTCGCACGGTCGGCCTCGGCGGACGGGGCGAGCCCCTTCGCCTCCAGCTTCGCCAGCACGAAGGCATCCAGCGGCGTGCGCACCCAGCGCCGGTTCTTCACCGCCGGCTCGGCGGGCGCCTGCGGCACGCTGTACGCCCACGGCCGGGCGGCGGCCGACGGCGCGGACGCGGCCGAAGGGGGCGGTGGGGCGGCCGTCTTCTCGTCGGCCGCGGTGGCGACCGCCGCGCTGGCGGCGATCGCGAGAAAGGCAGAAAGCATTTTGATGGTCATGGCGGGACTCGGTTGGCGGGGAGGGCGGCGCCTACAACTTGCCGGCGAACTGGATGCCCACCGTGCGCGGGATCGCCGGCGAGGTGCTGTTCCAGGTCTTCGAGCGCGGCGTGTCGTCGTCGAACAGGTTCCTGACGACCAGGCTGACGTCGAAGCTCTTGCTCTGCGTGCCCAGGCCGATCGCCCAGTCCACGAGCGCGCTCTTCGGGATCACCGAATAGGCCGACAGCGCGTTGTCGGAGTAGTAGCTGCTGTTGGCCGACACGTTGGCGCTGGTGTGGAAGACCTTGTCGCCCCACACCGGCCGTCGCCAGTCGATGCCGACGTTGACGCTGTACTTCGGCGCGCCGGCCAGGGGCTGGCCGCCGAGGTCGCGGTAGGCCGGGGCCCCGGTCCAGCCGTTCTCCACCGGCTGCGCGGCATGGGGGAAGTCCTTGTAGACCGCCTTGTTGTACGCGCCGGAGAAGCGCAGCGTCGTGTGCGGCAGGCCGGCGTAGACGCCGTCGACCTCGAGGCCCGACACGCGCACCTTCGGGACGTTGCCGGTGGCCGAGGTGTAGTAGAACGTGCCGTCGTTGTTCAGCGCGGTGGTGTACTGGTCGACAATGCGCACCGACTGCTGGTAGTCGGTGATGTTCATCAGGAAGACGTCGGCATTGAAGACCAGCGTCTTGTCGAGCAGCGTCGACTTCAGGCCCAGCTCGAAGGCATTGGTCTTCTCGGGCGCGACCAGCGTGGACACGCCGTTGACCAGCTGCGAGATCCCCGCCTTCTCGCCGTGCTGGTACGAGAAGTAGGTGGTCAGTTCCTCGCTCACCTTGTACGCGGGGCTGATCACGAGCGCGGGCTGGGTCTTGCGGAAGGACTCGGCCTGCGTCTGGTCGAACAGCACGCCGAGCTGGCTCTTGCGGATGGCCTTCGCGTCGGCCACCTGCTGCTTCTGCGCCGCGGTCAGCGCCGAATAGCCGGCCGCGCCGAAGTACTTGCGCGCCGCCGCGTCGGCGAGGGCGAGCTGCGCGGCGCTGTTGCCGGCGGCCAGGTCGCCGTTGGCGGCGGAGGCGAAGCCGCCTGCGGTGTCCGGGTTCAGCTCGGGCGCGCTGCCGCTGCTGTTGAGGGTGGAACGGCCGGCGTTGCGCCGGTCTTCGCGCGTGAAGCGCAGGCCGGTGGTCAGGGTGAGCGGCCGGCTCAGGTGCCAGTTGGCCTGGGCGAAGAGGGCGGCGCTCTTGTTGCGGATCTCCTGCACGCCGACCGGCGAGTTGTACGAGGTCGCGAGGTTGGCCAGCGAGTTGAGCATCAGGATGCGGCCGGCCGGGTCGGCATCCAGGCGGTTGTACTGCGCGTTGCTCGCGAACCAGGCGCCGGCATCGTTGCCCCAGGCGCGGCGGTAGTCGGCCTCGTTGTGCACGTCGATGTAGTAGAGCCCGCCCTGGTAGTCGACGAAGCCGCCGGCCGGCGAGCTGATGCGCAGCTCCTGGCTCGCCTGGCGGTAGTCGTTCCAGAAGCCGCCGGAATTGCGGTAGACGTCGAAGGGCGTGCCCTCGTCGTTGACGGCGTCGAAGTGGTAGTCCTTGTAGGCGCTGATCGAGGTCAGCGTGTGGCCGCCCGCGAGCTTCCAGTTCAGCTCGGCCGAGGCGCCGCGGCTGCCGGTGACGAGCGGGCGCTGGTTGTCGTTGCTCAGGAAGGCGTAGTAGTCGCCCAGGCTGTAGCCGGTGTTCTGGGTGAACCAGCGGCGCGACAGCCGGGTGGCGTTGTCGACGGCGGTGTTGGGCGAGCCGTTCGCATAGGTCGACGGCGTGGGCGTGAAGACGGTGCGGCCGTTGGTGGTCTCGCCGGCGCGCGGCTGCAGGTCGAAGGCCAGGCGGGCGTTGAAGTCGGGCCCCGGCGTGACGAGGAACTGCACGCGCCCCGACACGCGGTCGGTGTTGGTGTAGGTGATGTCGCGGTTGTAGTGGTTCTCGATGTCGCCCTCGCCGCGGTCGACCGAGAAGGTGCCGCGCCAGGCGATCAGGTCGTCGACGATCGGGCCGCCGACGGCGGCGGTGCCGGCGAAGCTGCGGCGCTGGCGGAACTCGAGCGTGTAGTCGGCGGTGGGCGTGAACGAGGGGCGGCGCGTGGTGATGTTGACGACGCCGAGGCTGGTGTTCTTGCCGAGCAGCGTCCCCTGCGGGCCGCGCGTGACCTCGACCGCGTCGACATCGACGAAGTTGAAGCTGGAGGTGAGCGCGTTGTAGGCATAGTTGACGCCGTCGACGATGACGCCGACGCTCGGGTCCTGTGCCTCGGTCTGGCCGATCTTGCCGACGCCGCGGATGCTCAGCGAGCTGGTGCGCTGGTTGCCGAGGTTCCACGAGACGTTGGCGGCGCGCCGCGTGATGGCGTCGATGCCGTAGGCGCCGAGGCGTTCGAGCTCGGCGCCCTGCACGACCGAGATCGACAGCGGCACGTCCTGCAGCCGCTCGATGCGGTTGCGGCTGCGCACGACGACGGCATCGAGTGCCTGGGCTTCGTTGTCGGCGACAGGGGCCGAGGCTGCCGCATCGGGCGCAGCCGGCGCCTCGGCCGCGTGGGCGATGACGGTGACGACGGCGGCGGCGATCGGCGAGAGGCGGAGCAACTGCTGGATCAAGACAAGGTCCCTCGGTGACGTTTTCGTGGGGGGGTCGTGGTGTGTGTCGAACCCCGTCTACTCAGCACGGCGCGTGCCCGGCGCCCTGCCCCGAATCTGCTGCAAAGCCAGCAAGGACGCGGGTTGGCGCTGCTGCGTGTGCAGCGTCGGCGCGGCCCGGGGCGCTGCATTCAAGGCAGGGCGGGCGGGCTGGCGAATGGCATGAATGCTGCGACGGCGACGGCTCTCACATCACCACGGGACACCCGATTCATGAAGCCTCTGAAGATCGCCGCGCTGGCCGCGGCCCTCGCCCTCACGGCCCTCGGCACCTCGGCGCAACAGGCCGCGGATGCGTGGAAGTACAAGACGAAGCGGCTCGTGCGCGCGGAGGTCGACGCGCTGCTGGCGCAGCCGGGCGCGGTGCTGGTGCTGGACGTTCGCCGTCCCGACGAACTCATCCGGTACGGCAGCTTCCCGGTCTTCCTGAGCATCCAGAACCGCGACGTGGAGAAGCAGCTCGAGTGGCTGCCGCGCGACCGCCGCATCCTGACGGTGTCGAACCATGCGCAGCGCGCGGGCGCGGTGGGCGACCTGCTCGCGAGCAAGGGTTTCCAGGTGGCGGGCGCGACGGGCTCGGAGGACTATGAGAAGGAAGGCGGCACGGCGGTCGCGCATATCCAGGCGCCGCCACCGCGTGCGGCTGCATCGGCCGTTGCCCCATAGCCCCGTAGCCCGGATGGAGCGAAGCGCAATCCGGGAGCGGCCGTCGACGTGAAGGACGCTCCCCGGATTGGCATCCGGGCTACTTGAGGGCGCGCACCGCCTCCAGTGCGCGCGCCACGTTGTCCTCGGGCGAGAGGCCGCTCAGGGTCGCGGCGATGCGGCCGTCGGGCCGGATGACGAACGTGGTCCGCTCCGCCAGGCCGTGGTCGATCTCGTCGCCCCGCTTCGTCCTGCTGCCGGCCTTCTTCTCGCGCACGACCAGGTCGCAGGACTTCGCGATCGCGCCCTGGGCATCGGACGCCACCGCGATCGTTCCGGCACACGACTCGGGGTCCGCCGAGAACTCGTTGAGGCGCTCGATGCGGTCGAGCGACACGCCGATGATGCTCGCGCCGGCCGCGCTGAACTGCGGCTGGTTCACCGCGAAGGCATGGGCCTGCAGGCTGCAGCCGATGGTGAACGCTGCCGGATAGAAGTAGACGACCACCGGGCCGCGCGCCAAGGCCTCGCGCAGCGAATAGTCGAAGGCCTTGCCGGCCAGCGACGCCGTGGCGCGGAACGGCGGCGCGGCGTCGCCCTCGTGCAACGCGGCATGCGCCGAGAGGGTGGCCAGGGACATCAGGCAGGCGGCAGTCAGGTGTTTCATGCGGATCGCTCGTGGGAGGAAGGACGGGAGGGCAGCAACTCGCGGGCCCGGCGTCCGGTGCCGCGGCTGCTGCGACGGCAGCAATTGCCGAAGCGCATTGTTGGCGCCGCAGCAGCCGCGCGCACATCGCGACAGCGATGGCCCTGTTCGCGGTGGTGGGCGCATATGCAAGCATGAAATGCTGCGTTCACGGCACGGAACAAGACACCTACTGTGTGGATCGCGTCACTGTCAGCCTCCGCCCACAGCATGTCCGCCGACTCCCTGCTCACCCTGCCCGATTCCGCCAGCCTCGCGCTCTCGATCCGCGCCAAGGCGCTGCTGTTCCACGACCCCCGCTCGCTCGCCGTGCTGGAGCAGGTGGAGCGCGTGGCCGGCAGCGATGCCACCGTGCTCGTGGTCGGCGAGACCGGCACCGGCAAGGAACTCATCGCCCGCCACATCCACAAGCGCAGCGAACGCAGCGGGCCGTTCATCGCCGTCAACTGCGGGGCCTTCAGCGAATCGCTGATCGATGCCGAACTGTTCGGCCACGAGGCCGGCGCCTTCACCGGCGCGAACCAGTCGCGCGCCGGCTGGTTCGAGGCCGCCAACGGCGGCACGCTGTTCCTCGACGAGATCGGCGACCTGCCGCATGCCCTGCAGGTGAAGCTGCTGCGCGTGCTGCAGGAGCGGCAGGTGGTGCGGCTGGGCTCGCGCCGCGCCATCCCGCTCGACGTGCGGCTGGTCGCCGCGACGAACGTGGAACTGCACCGCGCCGTGGAGGCGCAGCACTTTCGCGCGGACCTCTACTTCCGGCTGAGCGTCGCGACCATCGAGCTGCCGCCGCTGCGCGATCGCCCGGGCGACATCCTGCCGCTCGCGCGACACTTCATGTCGGTGTGCTCCGGCAAGCTCTCGCTGCAGGGCACGCAGCTCGCCCCGGACGCGCGCGAGGCCCTGCTCGCCTACCCCTGGCCCGGCAACATCCGCGAGCTGGAGAACGTCATCCACTACGCGCTGATCGTCTGCCGCGACGGCATCGTGCGGGCGGGCGACTGCCGGTTCTCCCCGCTCGGGTTCCTGGCACCGGCGGCGGCCGCCAGCCCCGCCGCGGCCGCGCCCGCCGCCGCGGCACCGGACCCGCTCGCGGCACTGGAGCGCGCGGTCGGCGACCTGATGGACGCGCGCCATCCGCAGCTGCTGCAGGCGATCGAGTCGCTGGTGGTGCACCAGGGCTTCGCGCGCTGCCGCGACAACCAGGTGCAGACGGCGCGGCTGCTCGGCGTCACGCGCAACACCTTGCGGACACTCTTGAAGCGGCATGGATTGCTGGCCCGCGGTGAGGTCGAAGAGACGGAATTCGAAGCGGCGTAGCCCGGATGCCAATCCGGGGGGCGTCTTTCTCTTCCGAGGCCGCTCCCGGATTTCGCTGCGCTCCATCCGGGCTACGGGTCCTCGCGCTGGGGCGGCAGGCGGATGACCCCGGTGCGGTAGTCGTAGTCGAACACCTCGCCGTGGCGGCCCCACTCGATCGCGGTGCGCAGCACCCGCTCGGCCTCGGCGGCATCGAGGCTGTCGCTGAGCAGGCGCAGGAAGGGCTCCTCCGGCAGTTCGCCCGCGGCCTCCTGGGCCAGGCTGTGGCGGATGTGTGCAGCGAGCGGCACCGTCGCGAGCAGCTGCTGGCCGAACAGCGCCTGGCGCTGCGCATGCTCGCCCTCGGCATAGCGCCGTCCCACCAGCGTGAGGTGCAGGTCGCCGTCGGCCAGCTGCGCGAAGCCGAGCAGCGACAGGGCCTGCGTCAGCGGCAGCAGCTCGTGGTCGGCGAGGCCGGTGGCCTCGGCGAGCTGCGGCAGGTCGGCGCGGCCGGCATAGGCCGCCTCGGCGAGCAGCTCCAGCAGGCCGTCCATGCGCCCCACGTCGGCCTGCGGCAGGCGGTGCGCCAGCGGCAGCGCCATCGGCTCTCCGGCCGGCCGCCGCGCGGCGCCGGCCGTCATCAGCGCATACACCTCGTCGACCAGCTCGCGCACCTCGCGGCTGTCCGGGTCGCGCGGCCGCGGCAGCTGCACCGACAACTGGCAGCGCACCCGGCCCGGGTCGCTCGCGAAGACGAGGATGCGGTCGGCCATCAGCACCGCCTCCTCGATGTTGTGCGACACCACCAGCATCGCCTTCGTCGGCATCCGGCCCGAGGTCCACAGCGCGAGGATCTCCTCCCGCAGCCGCTCGCCCGTCAGCACGTCCAGCGCCGAGAAGGCCTCGTCCATCAGCAGGATCTCGGGCTCCACCACCAGCGCGCGCGCGATGCCCACGCGCTGGCGCATGCCGCCCGAGAGCTCGCGCGGCAACGCACCCTCGAAGCCCGCCAGGCCGATCAGCTGGATCGCCGCCTGCGCCCGCACCGCCCGCTCGGGGCCGGGCATGCCGCGCGCCTCCAGCCCGAGCTCGACGTTCTGCTGCACCGTCAGCCACGGGAACAGCGCGAAGGACTGGAACACCATCGCGACACCGCGCGCCGGCCCATGCAGCGGCTGGCCGCGGTAGCGCACGTCGCCGGCGTCGACCGCCACCAGCCCGGCGAGGATGCGCAGCAGCGTCGACTTGCCCGAGCCCGACTGGCCCAACAGCGAGACGATCTCGCCCTCGGCCAGCCGGAAGTCCACGCCTTCGAGCACCGGCCGGGCACTGCCGTCGGCCGATCGGAAGGACTTGCCCACGCCCTTGAGTTCGATGAGTGTCTTCATGCGCGCTCAGAAATACATGCGGTCTTCGGCGAGCCGGTACAGGCGGCGCCAGACCAGGTGGTTCATCGCCATCACGAACAGGCACATCACGCCGATGCCGAGCGCGATGCGCGGGAAATCGCCGATCGCCGTCATGTGCGCGACGTAGCTGCCCAGCCCGTGCGCCTGCAGCGTGGTGTCGCCCCAGGTGACGTACTCGGCGACGATGCTCGCGTTCCACGACCCGCCGCTCGCGGTGATGGCACCGGTGACGAAGCTCGGGAACACCGCCGGCAGCAGGTAGCGCCGCCAGCGCAGCCAGCCGGCCAGGCCGAGGTTCCGAGCCGCATGCCGCAGCTCGGCCGGCACGGTGGACGCGCCGGCGATGACGTTGAACAGCAGGTACCACTGCGTGCCCAGCACCATCAGCGGCGACAGCCAGATGTCGGGGTTCAGCTTCCAGCGCACGATGAACACCACCGCCACCGGGAACATCAGGTTGGCCGGGAAGGCGGCGAGGAACTGCACCACCCCCTGCAGCCGGCCGGCCCAGCGCGGGTTCATGCCGATCCAGATCCCCACCGGCACCCAGACCAGCGCGGCCAGCGCCGTCAGCACCAGCACCCGGACCAGCGTGTAGAACCCCAGCAGCAGCACGTGCCCGGCTTCGCGCCAGCCGACCTCGGTGTGGATGAAGCGCAGCAGGTGCCAGAGCGCGAACAGCACCGCCGCCGCGAGCACCGCGTCCCAGGCCCGCGCCAGCGCGGCAGACGCCGGCCGCCCGCGGGCGCGGATCGAGGTCCCGTCGTGGCGGCGCCGGAACAGCGTCAGCGAGCGCTCGAACAGCCCCACCACCCGCAGCGCGAGCGGCTGCAGGCGCTCGGTGCGGCGCAGCCAGGTGAGCAGCCAGGACGAGGCCCCGGCTTCGGCGCCGCCCTCCTCGAAGCGGAACTTGTCGGCCCAGGCGAGCAGCGGCCGGAAGAAGAGCTGGTCGTAGAGCACGATGCCGGCCAGCATGCCGCCGATGGCCCAGCCGATCGCGGGCAGGTTGCGCGCCTCGATGGCCAGCGCGATGTACGAGCCGACGCCGGGCAGCTTGATGCTCTGCTGCGAGACCGAGATGGCCTCGGAGGCGACGACGAAGAACCAGCCGCCGGACATCGACATCATCATGTTCCACAGCAGCGAAGGCATCGCAAAGGGCAGCTCCAGGCGCCAGAAGCGCTGCCAGCCCGAGAGCTGGAACACCTGCGCCGCCTCCTGCAGCTCGGGCGGCACGCCGCGCAGCGACTGGTAGAGGCTGAACGCCATGTTCCAGGCCTGCGAGGTGAAGATCGCGAAGATCGCCGCGCACTCGACGCCGAACAGGTTGCCGGGAAAGAGCGCGATGAAGCCGGTGACGGTGATCGACAGGAAGCCGAGGATGGGGATGGACTGCAGGATGTCCAGCAGCGGCACCAGCACCCGCTCGGCCGCGCGGAACTTGGCCGCGAGCACCGCGAACACGCAGGCGAAGACGAGCGAGGCCCCGAGCGCGATGAACATGCGCAGCGTGGTGCGCAGCAGGTAGTAGGGCAGCACGGCCGGGTCCAGGCTCAGCGGCAGGACTTCGCCCAGTTCGTAGGGCCGCGCCATCTGCGAGCCGCCCCAGGCCAGCAGCACCAGCACCGCCAGCACCAGCGGCAGCAGGGCCCAGTCCCAGCGGTTGCCGCCGGACTCGACCACCTGGCGGGGGAAGAAGCGTTTGTCGGTCATCGGAGGAAGGCGGGCAAGGGTCGGGCGGGACGCCGCGCGATTGTGGGCCCTGGGGCAGCCGGCGCCGCGGCGGCCGGCCGGGACCACGAGGCCCGGTTGTTGCGTCGTGTGTCATGCCGGCCCGCCTCCCCCCGGAACGCGCCCCCCGGCCTCCGGGGGTGGGTGCGGAGGACGCCGGGCGGGGGCGTTTCTACAATCGCGCCGATGTGCTGCAGTCCCCCTCCGTGAGCGCCGTCGCCACCCCCGTCCGCGACCTGCTGTGGGGCCCGTCCGGGCGCCGGGCCGGCCATGCCAAGCTGACGCTGCTGGCGCTGGCGGTGTATGCGCTGTTCAGCGTGGTGGTGGCGATCGAGGTGCGGCTCGGGATGATGCAGGCACGGCCGGCATTCTGGCTCTGCGCGACCAGCCTGGCCGGCATCTCGATCTTCTACGCGCTGGTGCGCAGCGGCGTCAGCGAGCAGCTCTCGCCCGACCCGTCGCTGACGATGTCGCAGTCGATGTTCGGCGTCGCGATCACGGCCTGGGGCTATGCGATCAACCCGCCACTGCGCGGCGCGGTGATGGCCATCATGCTGCTCAACCTGGTGTGGGGCATGTTCGTCATGTCGCCGCGCCAGGCGCGGCTGCTGGGCGCGCAGGCGCTGGCGATGCTGGGCGGCGTGATGCTGTGGAAGGCCCGCACCGACCCGGCGCAGTTCCCGCCGCACATCGAGGCGCTGCAGTTCGCCTTCTGCCTGATCCTGATGTCGGCCATGTCGGCGCTGGCGGTGAGCATGGGCCGCCTGCGCGCCAAGCTGCGCCTGCGCCAGGCGGAGCTGCAGGCGGCGCTGGCGAAGATCCATCACCTGGCGACGCGCGACGACTTGACCGGGCTGGTGAACCGCCGCCACCTGACGGAGCTGCTCGATGCCGAGCGGGTGCGCCAGAAGCACCACGGCCTGCCGCTGAGCCTGGTGCTGATGGACCTCGACCACTTCAAGCCGATCAACGACAACCACGGCCACGCGGCCGGCGACGCGGTGCTGAAGATCTTCGCCGAGGCGGCGCAGGCCGCGCTGCGCGACACCGACGTGCTGGGGCGCTGGGGCGGGGAGGAGTTCCTGCTGATGCTGCCGTCCACGCCGCAGGCGCAGGCGCTGCAGTGCATCGAGCGGCTGCGCGACGCGCTGGCACGGGCGCCCTTCGACGAAGTGGTGCCGGGGCTCAGGCTCACCTTCTCGGCCGGCCTGAGCACCTGCGCCGATGGCGAGCCGCTGCAGGCGGCGATCGAGCGCGCGGACAAGGCGATGTACCGCGCCAAGCTGCAGGGGCGTGACGGGACGGTGACGGCTTGACGGCGGACGAACTCTCCTGACGAACTCTCCTGACAGAGGGTGTCAGGATCCCCGGCGCAGCATCACCTCCCCAAGACGAGGAGATGCCCCCCATGACCGAGATGATCCTGGAGCGGCCGGCGCGTGCCCCGGCTGCTGACACCGTTCCGTCCCCGAGCGCCATCGTCGAGCTGCGGCGCTACCACCTGCACCCCGGCCGGCGCGACACGCTGGTCGAGCTGTTCGACCGCGAGTTCGTGCACACGCAGGAGGACTGCGGCATGCGCGTGCTGGGGCAGTTCCGCGACCTGGACGCGCCGGACGATTTCGTGTGGCTGCGAGGCTTCCGCAACATGGCCGAGCGGCGCGCCGCGCTCACCGCGTTCTACGGCGGGCCGGTGTGGCGCCGGCACCGCGAGGCGGCGAACGCGACCATGCAGGACTCGTCGAACGTGCTGCTGCTGCGCAACGTGCGCACCGAAGCCACGCATGCGGCGCGCGCCGGCATGCTGCTGGCGGTGGTATGCGACCTGGCCGGGCCGGTCACGCCGCAGCTGGCGCGCCGCTTCGAGCAGGAGGTGCGGCCCTGCCTGGTGGCCGCCGGCATGGAGGTGCAGGCGGTGCTGACGACCGAACATGCGCCGAACGACTACCCGGCCCTGCCGGTGCGCAGCGACCTGGAGGCCTTCGTGTGGATCTGCCGCTTCGACGACCCGGCGCACCAGCTCGACTGCGCCGACCGGCTGTTCGCGTCGGCGATCTGGCGCGACGCGGTGTGGCCGCGCTGGCTGGCGATGCTGCGCTCTGCGCCGCAGATGTTCCGGCTGCAGCCGACGGCGGGCTCGGCGTGGCGATGAATCGACCCCTTCACTGCTTCAAGGAACCCACGATGAGCTACTCGCTCGACCACACGGGACACGTCACCGACTTCGACTTCCTGACGGGCCGCTGGCAGGTGCAGAACCGCCGCCTCGCGACCCGCACGCCGGGCAGCGATGACTGGCAGTCCTTCGACGCCGAGATCCACTGCGAGCCGCGCCTGGGCGGCATCGCCAACATCGACCAGATCGACTTCCACGGCCAGGGCTGGTCCGGCCTGACGCTGCGCACCTTCGACCTGGCGAAGCGGCAATGGTCCATCTACTGGGTCAGCAGCCGCAGCGGCACGCTCTTCCCGCCCGTTCACGGCGGCTTCGACGGCGACCGCGGCGAGTTCTACGGCGAGGACGAGGACGACGGCCGCCACGTCTACGCCCGCTTCATCTGGCTGCGGCAGGGGCCGGATGCGGCGCGCTGGGAGCAGGCGTTCTCGCACGATGGCGTGGCGTGGCTGACGAACTGGACGATGCAGATGACGCGCATCCGCGAGGCGCACGCCTGACGCCTAGATCCGCTGCAGCAGCCGCCGCGCCGTCTCCGCCACCCGGGCATCGCCCGTCATCTGCGCCCGCACGATCGCCCCTTCGACGACCAGCAGGGCCTCTTGCGCGGCCTGCGCCGGCCGTGGGTGGCGGCAGCGTTGCGCCAGCGCCTGCAGCGTGTCCTGCAGCTCGTCCTTGTGGCTCTGCACCACGCTGATCGCCTCGCCCCGCGCCGACCCCTCGGCCAGGGTGTTGATGAAGGCACAGCCACGGAAGCCGTCCTCGGCGAACCACTCCCCCAGCACCTCGGCCACGCGCTCCATCGCATCGCCCTGCGCCTCGCAGCGCGCCGCCAGCCGCCCGGCGAACCAGGCCATCCAGCGCTCGTGGCGCCGCCGCAGGAAGGCCAGCACCAGATCGTCCTTCGACGGGAAGTGCCGGTAGAACGAAGCCTTCGCCACCTGCGACTCGGCGATCAGCCGGTCGATGCCGACGGCGCGGATGCCCTCGGCATAGAACAGCCGCATCGCCGTCTCCAGGATGCGTTCCCGGGGCTCGGGCAGTTCGCGCTCGGTCGTCAGGCTCGTCATGCGCAGCAGTTTGACAGACAGGTCTGTCTGCTGCAAGATGCCGAGAAGTAGACAGACCTGTCTACATGTTTGCACCCACCCTACCGAGGACCTGCCCATGGACATCCGCCCACCCCTGCCCCCGTTCACCGAAGAGACCGCGCGCCAGAAGGTGCGCCTCGCCGAGGACGCCTGGAACAGCCGCGACCCGGATCGCGTCGCCGCCGTCTACACCGAGGACACGCGCTGGCGCAACCGGGCCGAGTTCCCGGTCGGCCGCGAGGCGGTGCGGGCCTTCCTGCAGCGCAAGTGGGCGCGCGAGCTGGACTACCGGCTCATCAAGGAGCTCTGGGCCTTCGGCGGCGCGCGCATCGGCGTGCGCTTCGCCTACGAGTTCCGCGACGACTCGGGCCAGTGGTTCCGCAGCTACGGCAACGAGAACTGGGAGTTCAACGCCCAGGGCCTGATGGAGCGCCGCTACGCGAGCATCAACGACCTGCCGATCCAGGCCGGGCAGCGTCTCTTCCACTGGCCGCTCGGGCGCCGCCCGGACGACCACGCCGGCCTCAGCGAGCTGGGGCTGTGACGGCGACGGCGGCTGCAGCCGGCCGGGGCTGGCGGAACACGATCACGTTGCCCGCCGTCACGAGCACGAGGCCGAGCAGCGCCGGCACGGTCCACTGGTAGCCCTCCACCCAGGCCGAGATGTTCAGCGCCACGACGGGGAACAGCACCGTGCAGTAGGCTGCGCGCTCCGGCCCGAGCCGGCCGACCAGGGTCAGGTAGGCCGTGAAGCCGATCACCGAGCCCGGGATCGCGAGGTACAGCAGCGCGCCGACGTAGCTCGGCGACGGATCGAAGGCCCAGCCGATGCCGCCGGCCAGGCAACCCACGGCAAGCACCGAGGCACCGATCAGCATGCCCCAGGCATTCGTGACCAGGGGCGTGTGGCCCGCGGCCTGCAGGCGCGCCGACAGCATGTTGCCGGCCGAGAAGCACAGCGTGCCGGCGAGGCCGAGCGCCAGCCCGAGCAGCGTGTCGGGCGAGGCGTCGTGCCGCGTCAGTTCCGGCCAGAACAGGGCGGCCAGCCCCAGCATGCCGAGCGCGCTGCCGGCCAGCACGCGCGGCGCGAGCGGCCGGCCCAGGAAGACCCGGGCGTTGAAGGCATTCCACACCGTCGCGGTCGAGAACAGCACGGCGACGAGACCGCTCGGGATGTGGCGGCTCGCCTGCAGGAAGCAGATGAAGTTGAGGCAGAACAGGCACACGCCCTGCGCCGCGACCAGGCGCATGGCGCGGCCGTCCGGGCGCTTCAGCCGGCCGGTGAGCAGCAGCCAGGCGAACAGAACCGCAGCGGCGATCGCGAAGCGGTAGGCGATGGACCAGGGGATGGGCACCGGGCCGAGCTGCAGCTTCAGGGCGATCCAGGTGCTGCCCCAGATCAGCACGGTGATGCCGTAGAGGAAGAGGTTCATGCCGCCAGTGTGGGGCGGCCGGCGCGCCGGAAGTTGCACAAAGCTGCGGTTCGATGGCCGGCCGGCCGGCACGCGTGCGCGCCCGCGGCTACAGTGGCGGTGCCATGGCTGCCCGCCCCGACCTGACCCGCCACGAGGTGTTCGACGTGCTCACGCATTCGCGCGCCCGGCTGATGCGCAGCGTTTCACTGGGCGACGGCCTGGCCGCGGCGGTGTGGCGCAATGCGCAGGACGCGACGCGCTACAGCCGGCCCTCGCACCACACGCTCTCGCTGTACCTGAGCGGCGGGCACGACACCTGGCGCCACGAGGCGCCCAGCCTCCGCGGCGAACCGGGCCGGCTGTGCGTGATGCCGGCCGGCCACGAATCGCGCTGGACGGTGGGCAGCGAGCAGTCGTTCGTGCACCTGTACTTCGACGAGGCACAGCTCGCGCCGCTCGCGGTGCGGCTGCTCGACCGCGAGCCGCGCGAGGTGCAGGTGCCCGACCTCACCTTCGTCGACGTGGGCCCGGTGGCCGCGCCGCTGCGGGCGCTGGCCGGGCTGGACTGGGACGACCCGCAGGCGCGGCTGCAGGCGAATGCGCTCGGGCACGAGGCGCTCGCGACCCTGCTGCTGCGGCATGCGCGGCGCGGGCACGGCACGCCGCCGCGGGGTGGCTTGTCGGCCGCGGTGCGCCGCCGGCTGGTGGAGTGGATCGACGCCCGGCTCGACCAACCCTTGAGCATCGGCGAACTCGCGGCGCAGGCGGCGCTGTCGGAGTTCCACTTCTCGCGCATGTTCCGGGTGTCGTTCGGCATGGCGCCGCATGCGTGGGTGCTGCGGCAGCGCGTCGAGCGGGCCAGGGGCTTGCTGCGCGGGTCGATGCTGCCGCTCGACCGGGTGGCGCAGGATTGCGGCTTCGCGAGTGCGAGCCACCTGGTCAACCGCTTCCGCGCGCAGACCGGCATCACGCCGGCCGCCTACCGCCGCGGCACCTCCCCGTAGCCCGGATGCAGCGCAGCGGAATCCGGGAGCGGCGCGGTCGAGAAGTGACAGACGATCCCCGGATTGGCATCCGGGCTACGAACGCCACCTCGGCCACAGCAGGTTCAACGCCAGCCCCGCCATCACCAGCCCCGCCGCCCCCAGCTTCCACCCCGGCAGCGATTCCCCCAGCCACCAGGACGAGGCGGCCATGCCGAACACCGGCACCAGCAGCGCCATCGGCGTCACCGTCGCGGCAGGATGGCGCGCGAGCAGCCAGCCCCAGGCCGCGTAGCCGAACAGCGTGTTGCCCACCGACTGCCACAGCACCGCACCCCAGGTCACCCCGTCGGCCTGGCGCAGCCCCGCCTCGATGGCCGCGCCGCCCTCGAACGCCCACGACAGCAGGAACAGCGGCGGCGCCGCGAACGCGCTGCTCCACACCACGTAGGCCAGCATGTTGACCCGCCCCGCGGCCCGGCTGACGATGTTGCCGCCGGCCCATGACAGCGCCGCCAGCAGCACCATCAGCACCCCCGCGACCGTGGTCTCGCCACCGGTGTGCGCCCCGATCACCACGATCCCCGCCGCCGCCAGCAGCAGCGCCACGACCTGGAAGCCGCGCACCCGCTCGCCGCTGCCGCGCATCGCGAGGCCGATCGTGAAGAACACCTGCGTCTGCACCACCAGCGAGGCGAGCCCCGGCGTGATGTGCCCGCGCATCGCCAGGTACAGCACGCCGAACTGCCCCACGCCGATCAGCAGCCCGTAGGCCGCCAGGTTGCGCCATGACGCCGCCGGCCGCGGCAGGAAGAACACCGCCGGCAGCAAGGCGAAGCTGAAGCGCAGCGCCGCGAACAGCAGGGGCGGCAGGTGCGCCAGCCCGAGCTTGATCACGACGAAGTTGCTGCCCCACACCGCCACCACCGCCAGCGCCAGCAGGAAATGGCGCACCGGCAGGGCCGCCGCCGCGCCGCTCACGCCAGCACCACCCGGTTGCGCCCTGCCTTCTTCGCCGCGCGCAGCGCCTGGTCGGCGCGCGCGATGGTGTCCGCCACCGACTCGCCCGCCCGGTGCTCGGTGACGCCGGCCGAGAAACTCAGCCGCATCGGCGGCCCCTGCACGTCCAGCTGCATCGCGTGGATGCGCTCGCGCAGCCGCTCCAGCCCCAGCCGCGCCAGCGAGGCCCGCGTATCCGAGAGCAGCAGCAGGAACTGCTCGCCCTGCCAGCGCCCCAGCAGGTCGGAGATGCGGATCACGTTCAGCGCCTCGCGCGCGAAGCGCGTCAGCAGCCGGTCGCCAAACTCGTGCCCCTGCTGCTCGTTGATCGCACGGAAGCCGTCCAGGTCGATCATCGCCAGGCAGAAGGTGTAGCCCGAGCGCACGCCGCGCTGCCGCTCCTGCTCCATCAGCTCCATCATGTGGCGCCGGTTGATGAGCCCGGTCATCTCGTCGCGGGTCGCCAGGTCCTGGATGCGCGCGAGCGCCGCCGAGAGTTCGCGCTTCTGCCGCCGCAGGCGCTCGCGCAGCCGGCTCAACTGGCCGGCCAGCACCGCGACCGCCGGCACCATCACCGCGATCATCATGAAGTGGCCCCACTCCACCGCCGGCTCGTACACCGCCGGATCGTGCCAGGCCATGCCGGCCATGGTCGCGCCGAACAGCGCCACCGCGAACACCGCGACGCCCAGCACCTGCCGCGGCGGCAGCGCGTACATGCTGAACATGAAGATCACCATCAGGATCGGAAAGGCCCCGCCGCGCCCCGTGCCCCCCAGCGCATAGCCGGCCGCGCCGCACAGGATCGCGAAGACCATCTGCGGCCGCGTCAGCGCCGGGTCGGCGAACCGCCGGTTGGCCCCGCTGCGGATCAGCACGAAGAAGAGCACGAAGCCGCCGACCAGCAGCACGCTCCACGCCGCCACCGGGCCCGCCGGCGCCAGGCCCGCGAACACCAGGTACTGCATGTCGAGCACGCTGCCCAGCACCAGCAGGTTCGCGACGCCGCACTGCACGAGCCGCAGGCGCTGCTTGGGATCGGTGCCGAACAGGCGGTCGGCGAAGGAAGCGAGGACGGTCCGCACGGGGCGTGAGGTTATCAGCCTCCCGCCGTCTCCCCCCAATGTGCGAGGGCCCAGGCGCCCCGCAGCGTGCCATCGGCGCCATCGGCCACCCGGCAGACATGATCCGGCAACAATCCCGCCAGCATCTCCCCGTAGACGCGGTTGCGGGCGAGCGGGCCGTCGATGACGACCGGCGACGGACCGGTCAGCGCGCGCACCCGCTGCGCCGTCATCCGGGCGCAGTGCAGGGCGGCGAGCGTCGCGCGCTGCGCCGAATCCAGATGCCGCGGCAACTGCGCCGTGATGTCCTCGCGGCCGCGCCAGACGTGCGGGCGCCCGCCGGCGGCATCGGGCTCCACGCGCACGTCCAGCGTCGCCGCGAGGGACGACTGCGCCGCATCCGGCGATGCGCCGTCGCACAAGGCCTCGTGGTCGCGCCCGCCCATGAAGCGCGCCGTCGGCACCAGGTCCTGCGCGACCGACACGTTGGCCAGCATGTCGGCCGACAGGTCGAGCGCCTCGACGCGCCCGCCGCAGGCCATCACCACCGTCCAGGTGCCCGAGGTGACCAGCGTCATCGCGGGCGCATGCCGAAGGTGCCGCGCGAGGCAGGCGTTGCTGTCGTGCACGCCCGCATGCACGATGCAGTCGGTCGGCAGGCCCAGGCGCCGCGCAAGCTCCGGCCGCAGCGGGCCGAGCTCGTCCCAGGCCGCACGCAGCGGCGCGAGGCGCGGCGCCCAGCCCTCGCGCACGGCCAGCCGCGAAGCCGCGCGACGCCGCGGCGCCCACAGGTGGGTGTGGCAGCCGAGGGAGCTCGCCTCGCTCGCCGCCACGCCGCACAGGCGCCAGGCCCAGTACTGCGGGTACGGCAGCAGCGTCGTCGCGCGCGCGAAGGCCTGCGGGAACTCGCGCGACTGCCAGTACCAGGCGCGCGCCGCGTTCAGCCCCATCGGCAGGTGCGGCGACAAGGTCTCGTCCAGCGCGCCCACCGCCTCGGCGTAGGCGGCCCGCTGGCCCTCATAGGCATCGAACTCGTAGTCGACGATGGGCAGCACCAGGCCCTGCGCATCGAGCGCCGCGAAGGCCGCGCCATGCGTGCTGGCGATCAGCCGTTCGACGTGCACCCGTTGCGCCAGCGAGGCCAGGCCGCTGGACAGCCAGTCCTCGATGCCGGCAGTGTCGAGCGCCGGGTAGCCCTGCGGTGCCATCACCGGCCGGTTGTCGCGGTCGTGCCCTTCCAGCACCTGGCCCCGTGCGTCCAGCGCCCGCAGCTTGACGTGCGTCTTGCCGACGTCCAGCACCACCGTCGCCCGCGGCCTCGCCTCCACCGTCACGCCCCCGCCAGCAGCACGCGGCGCCCGCGCAGCAGCCGCGGCAGCACCATCGCGACGATCAGCAGCACGCCGACGATCATCGCCATCACGATGCCCGAGACGTTGGCCATCCCCAGCGCGAAGGTGAACACACCGAGCAGCAGCACCGCCAGCAGCACGCCCACGATGCTGCCCCGCCCGCCCTCGATCGCGACGCCGCCCAGGATCACCATCGTCACCGCGTCCAGCTCCCAGCCCAGCGCGATGTTGGGCCGCGTGCTGCCGATGCGCCCGGTCAGCAGCACCGCGGCCAGCGCCGCCACCAGGCCCGCGAAGACGAAGAGCGCGAAGCGGTGGCGGTCGACCTCGATGCCGGAAAAGCGCGACGCGACCGGATTGGCGCCGATGGCGTACAGCCGGCGCCCGGCCACGGTGCGGTGCAGCAGCACGCCGACCGCGATCGCCATCGCGAGCAGCACCGCGAACTCGATGGGCACGATCAGCCACGGCAGGCCGACCAGGTCGCCCAGGTAGCCGTTGCCCAGCACCGACAGCGGCGCCGGGTAGCCGGTGATGGCCTGGTCGCCCAGCGCCACCAGCGCGATGCCGCGGTAGAGCGACAGGCTGCCGATGGTCACCACGATGGACGGCAGCCGCCAGGCGGTGACGAGCCAGCCGTTCAGCGCCCCCGCCGCCGCGCCGGTCGCGAAGGCCGCGAGCAGCATCAGCGGCAGGCCGGCGCCGGCCTTCATCGCCAGGCCCATCGCCAGCGAGCACAGCGCGAGCGTCGCGGCGATCGACAGGTCGATCTCCCCGGCGACGATCAGCAGCGCCATCGCCAGCGCCAGCAGCCCCTTCTCGCTGAAGTTGAAGGTGCTGTCGGACAGCGCATAGGGCGTGAAGAAGCCGTCGATGCCGACCCCGAAGCCGGCCAGCAGCAGCACCAGCAGGCCGAGCAGCAGGCGCTCCCACATGCCGAAGGCGTTCATCATGCGAAGCCCTCCCGTCGTTCGAGGATGGGCCGGCCGCGCTGCCGCTGCGCCCCGGCATTCAGCGCCACCGACACCAGGATCACCACGCCGGCGATCGCCTGCTGCCAGAACGGCGAGACCTGGATCACCGGCAACGCGCCATTCACGACGCCGATGAAGAGCACGCCCAGCACCGCCCCGGCCACGCTGCCCACCCCGCCGCCGATGCTGACGCCGCCGATCACGCAGGCCGCGACCACCGTCAGCTCGTAGCCGGACGCGAGCTCGGTGAAGGCGATCGCATAGCGGCCCACCCACAGCAGCCCGGCCAGTCCTGCGAGCGCACCGGAAAGCGCGTACACCAGCAGCAGGCGCCGCCGCAGCGGGATGCCGACATAGGCGGCGGCCTGCGGGTTGCCGCCCAGCGCATAGAGCTCGCGGCCCTCGCGCCGCCAGCGCAGGAACACCGCCATCGCCAGGACCACCGCCGCGGCGATCCACATCAGCGCCGGCAGGCCGAGCCACTGCTCGCGCGGCAGGCCCTTGATCAGCGGGTGGATCTGGTGGTCGGAGATCCACGCGCCCTGGCTCGCGACGAAGATCGCGCCTCGGTAGGCCGACATCGTGCCCAGCGTCACGACGATGGGCGGCAGCTCGAAGGCGGTGACCAGCCAGCCGTTCAGCAGCCCGAGCGCGGTGCCGGCCGCAAGCGCCAGCAGCACCAGCGCGCCGATGCCCAGCTCGGGCATCGCCCGGCCGGCCAGGGCGCACAGCATGCCGGTGAGCGCCAGGTTGGACGCCGCCGACAGGTCGATGCCGCGCGTCAGCAGCACCGGGATCTGGCCCATCACCAGGATCGCGAGGATGGCCGAGTCGTTGCCGATGTCGAGCGCGTTGCGCCAGCTCAGGAAGACCGGCGCCCGCGCGCCCACCGCCAGCGCGATGGCGGCAATGATCGCCAGCAGGGCGATGTCGCGTTGCAGGCCCTTCATGCCGCCAGCTCCTGCAGCGGCGCGGGCCGCGGCGGCGCCTCGACGCCCGAGGCCGCGGCCACGACGGCCTCGGCATCCGCCTCGCCGCGCGCGAAGGCCGCCACCTGGCGGCCGCGGCGCATCACGATCACGCGGTGCGCCAGGTTCATCACCTCGGGCAGTTCCGACGACACCAGGATCACCGCCAGCCCCTGCGCCACCATCTCGCCGATGAGCTGGTAGACGGCCTGCTTGGCGCCGACGTCGATGCCCTTGGTGGGCTCGTCGAGGATGACGATGCGTGGGTCCAGGCCCAGCCACTTGGCGATCACCACCTTCTGCTGGTTGCCGCCGGACAGCCCGGCCAGCGGCGTGGCCGGCAAGCCCGCCTTGATCTGCAGCCGCTCCATCATGCGCCGGCACAGCGCCGATTCGCGCAGCGCCGACAGCCAGGGCCCGCGCGCGCACCGCGCGAGGCCGGCCAGGCTGATGTTGTGCTGCACCGAGAAGCTCAGGATGCCGCCCTGGCGCTGCCGCTCTTCCGGCACGTAGGCGATGCCCGCGGCGATGGCGTCGCCGGCGCGCTGCGGCCTGAAGCGCCGCCCCTCGACCTCGAACTCGCCGCGCGCCTGCGGGTTCAGGCCCATCAGCGCCAGCATGGCCTCGCTGCGGCCGGAGCCGACCAGGCCGTAGAAGCCGAGGATCTCGCCGCGCCGCAGGTCGAACGACAGCCCGTCGAACTCGCTCGGGTGCGAGAGCCCGCGCACCGACATCACCACCTCGCCCGGCGCGGCGGCCGGCGGGGGATAGACCTGCTCGATCGCGCGGCCGGCCATCAGCCGCACCAGCTCGCGCTCCTGCGCCTGCGCGATCGGGCCGCTGCCCACCGAGGCCCCATCGCGCAGCACCAGGTAGCGGTCGGCCACCGCGAAGATCTCGTCGAACTTGTGGGTGATGAAGATCACGCCCACCCCCTGCGCGCGCAGGCTGCGCACCAGGCCGTAGAAGTCGCGGATCTCCTGCTGCGAGAGTGCGGCCGTCGGCTCGTCGAGGATCACCACCGAGGCCTGCTGCGACAAGGCCCGCGCGATCTCGACGAGGTGCCGCTCGGCCAGGCTCAGCTGCTTCACCGGCGTGGCCGGCGAGAAGCGCGCGCCGATGCGGGCCAGCACCGCCGCCGCCTGCGCATGCATGGCGCGCCAGTCGACGAAGGGGCCGCGCTGCAGGTGGCGGCCGATGTAGATGTTCTCGGCCACCGACAGCTCGTCGAACATCACCGTCTCCTGGTGCACCGCGACGATGCCGGCGGCCTGGGCGGCCTGGGCATGCGCATAGCGCTGCGGGCGGCCGTCGAGCTCGATCGTGCCCTCGTCCGGCGGCACCACGCCGGTCAGGATCTTCACCAGCGTCGACTTGCCGGCCCCGTTCTCTCCCACCAGGGCCAGCACCTCGCCGCGCTGCAGCGCGAGGTCGACGCCGCGCAGCGCGTGGGTCGCCCCGTAGCGCTTGTGGATGCCGCGCAGCCGCAGCAGGACATCGGTCATTCCGGGCTCGTTCCGTTCAGAAGAACTTGGCGAACTTGTCGACGTTGCCGGCGTCGTAGGTGAAGGGCTCGGCCATCGCGGCCTCGTTGTTGGCGTCCAGCGTCACGGTGCCGACGCGGCCGAGCGACACCTTCTCGCCCGCGTTCCCCTTCGCCTGGCCGTGCACGAACTGGTGTGCCGCGTAGATGGCCGAGTAGCCGAGGTCGATCGGGTTCCAGATCGCGAAGGACTTGACCGCCCCGCTCTTCACGTGGCCGGCCATCTCGGACGGCAGCCCGAGACCGGTGACGAAGAGCGCGCCGACCTTCTTCTCGTCCTGCACCGCCTTCGCCGCCGCCGCCACGCCGACGGTGGTCGGCGCGACGATGGCCTTCAGGTTGGGATGGCTCTTGAACAGGCCCTGCGCCTCGCGGTAGCTCTTGTCGGTCTGGTCGTCGCCGTAGACCACGCCGACCAGCTTCAGGCCGGCGTACGGCGGCCTGGCCAGCACCTTCTTCATCTCGTCGATCCAGATGTTCTGGTTCGTCGCCTGGGCGGTGGCCGAGAGCACGGCGATCTCGCCGTTCGGGCCGATCGCCTCCTGCGTCATCTTGACCAGCTTCTCGCCGATCAGCGGGTTCGACGACGGGTTCAGGTGCATCAGCCGGCCGTCCTTGCGCACGCCCGAGTCGAAGGAGATGACCTTGATGCCGCGCGCCATCGCTTTCTTCATGGCCGGCACCAGCGCGTCGGGGTCGTTGGCCGAGATCACGATCGCCTTCACGTTCTGCGCGATCAGCGCGTTGACGATCTCGATCTGCCCCTCGGCCGTCGCCTTGGCGGGCCCGGTGTAGATGATCTCGACGTCCTTCAGCTCCTTGGCCGCCTCCTGCGCGCCCTGGTTGGCGGCGTCGAAGAAGCCGTTGCCCAGGCTCTTGACGACGAGGGCGATCTTGTCGGCGGCCATCGCGCCGGGGGCGAAAGCCGCGCACACGAGCACGGACAGCAGCACTTGCAGGGGGTTCTTCACGGGCTTGTCTCCTGGTGGTTTTATGGACTGACGGGGGAAACTCGGGCGCATCAGACGATGCCGCTGCCGGGCCCCGACGCGGGCCGGCTCTCGGCGACCCGCGCGCGGTAGCCGCTGGCGCGGTAGGCCGCGACCGGATCGATCGCGCCGCCGGCCTCCAGCCGCACGCGCTGCAGGATCGGCGTCACGTCGGCCTGGTAGGCCTGCCGCAGCGTCTGCGCGGCCATCAGCGCATCGTTCGCCTCCTGCTGCGCCGCGAGCGCCTTGCGGTCGACGAGCAGGGCCTGCGCGTAGCAGCGCTGCACGCTGGCGGCGCTGCTCATCAGGCTCTCGATCGGGTCGGTGACGTTGTGCGACTGGTCCAGCATGTAGGCCGGCGCGAAGCCGGGCGCGCCCGACTGCGCCGCGTCGACCAGCTCGTTGAAGACCAGGAAGAGCTGGAACGGGTTGATGCTGCCGCTGTCCAGGTCGTCGTCGCCGTACTTGCTGTCGTTGAAGTGGAAGCCGGCCAGCTTGCGCGCATGCACCAGCCGGGCGACGATCATCTCGATGTTGACGTTCGGCGCGTGGTGGCCGAGGTCGACCAGGCAGCGCGCCTTGTCGCCGAGCGTCTGCGCCGCGAGCAGGCTGGAACCCCAGTCCTGGATCACGGTGGCGTAGAAGGCTGGCTCGTAGAGCTTGTGCTCGAGGAACAGGTGCCAGTCGGCCGGCAGGGCCGCATAGATGCGCGCCGTGCTGTCCAGGTAGCGCTCGAAGCTGCGCCGGAAATGCTGCTGGCCGGGGAAGTTGGCGCCGTCGCCGATCCACACCGTGATCGCGCGGCTGCCGAGCTGGCGGCCGATCTCGATCACCTCCAGGTTGTGCGCCACCGCCTGGGCGCGCACCGCCGGGTCGGTGTGCGTGAGGCTGCCGAACTTGTAGCTGAGCGCCTGGCCCTTCTGGTCGGAGAAGGTGTTGGAGTTGACGGCGTCGAAGGCGAGGCCGCGCATCGCCGCATGCTCGCGCAGCTCGCTGTAGTCGCTGCAGCGGTCCCAGGGGAAGTGCGGCGAGACGGTGGGCGTGCAGCGCGCGAGCTGCTGGATCACGCCGCAGTCCTCGATCTTGTCGAACACGTCGCGCGGCTCGCCGGCGGCCGGGAAGCGCGCGAAGCGGGTGCCGCCCGTCCCCACGCCCCACGAGGGCACGGCCACCGCGAACGCGGCGACCTGGCGGCGCACCGCCTCGATGTCGATGTCGCGGCGCGCGAGCTGCTCGCCGAGGGATGCATAGTCGTCGCGCACCCGCTTCGCGAGCGGCGCATTCTGCGATTCGATCAAGCCGGCGTCGATCAGCGGCGTGGGCATGGCGTTCTCCTCGAGGATCGTCTCAGCGCGGGAAGGCAGCCAGGTTGCCCGCGTCCACGTTGAGGATGTTGCCGGTCGATTTGGCCGACAAGTCGGAGGCGAAGAAATAGGTGGCTTCGGCAATGTCCTCGGGCAACACGCTGCGCTTGAGCATCGAGCGGTCGCGGTAGAACGCCTCCAGGTCGTCTTCCTGGATCTTGTTGGCTGCCGCGCGCTCCTGGCTCCAGCGGCCCGTCCAGATCTTGCTGCCGCGGATCACGGCATCCGGGTTGACGACGTTGGCGCGGATGCCCAGCGGCGCGCCTTCCAGGGCGAAGCAGCGCGCGAGCTGGATCTCACTCGCCTTCGCCGCGCAGTAGGCCGCGGCCTGGGGGCTCGCGACCATGCCGTTCTTGCTCGCGATGAAGACGATGGCCCCGCCCGTGCCCTGGGCCTTCATCAGCCGGAAGGCCTCGCGGCCGACCAGGAAGTAGCCGGTGGACAGGATGGACTGGTTGTGCATCCACAGCGCGAGCGTCGTGTCCTCGATCGGCGCGGCCGACGCGATGCCGGCGTTCGAGACCAGGATGTCGATGCCGCCGTACTCGAGCGTGGCCTGGGCGAAGGAGGCCAGCACGGCCGCCTCGTCGGTGACGTCGCAGCGCACGCCGCGCACCAGGTCGCGGCCGAAGCGCTTGGACAACTCGACCCCGACGCTCTCCAGCGCTTCGGCGTCGACGTCCAGCAGCACGGTGCAGGCGCCCTCGCCCAGCAGGCGCTCGGCAATGGCGCGGCCGATGCCGCCGGCCCCGCCCGTCACCAGCGCGACCCGGCCGGCCAGCGGCTTTGGCTTGGGCATGCGTTGCAGCTTGGCCTCCTCGAGCAGCCAGTACTCGATGTCGAAGGCCTCCTGCTCCGGCAGGCCGACGTAGCGGTCCAGCGCGTCGGCCTCGCGCATCACGTTGATCGCGTTGACATAGAACTCGCCGGCGATGCGCGCGGTCGCCTTGTCCTTGGCGAGCGAGACCATGCCGACGCCGGGGAGCAGTACGATCACCGGGTTGGCGTCGCGCATCGGCGGGCTGTCGGGGCGCTTGCAGCGCTCGTAGTAGGCGGCGTAGTCGGCGCGGTAGGCGGCCAGGCGCTCCTCCACCGCGGCGGCCAGCGCCTCGCCCTCCAGCGCCTGGACCTCGGCCGGCAGGATCAGCGGCCGGATCTTGGTGCGCAGGAAGTGGTCGGGGCAGGAGGTGCCGAGCGCGGCCAGGCGGTCGAGGTCGCGGCTGTCCACGAACGCCTGCACCGCCGGCGAGCGGTCGACGTGGGCCAGCTTGTGGCCGCTGCGCGAGACGGCGCCGCGCAGCACGGGCAGCAGGCGCGCGAGCAGCGCGTCCTGTCCGGGCGCAGGCAGCGGTGCACGCGCGGCACCGCCGAAGCTCGCGACGCGGCGCTCACGCCGCTCGGCCTGCAGCCAGGCCTGCGCCTCCTGGATCACGCCGACGGTGTTCTCGTAGCAGCTGCGCGCATCCTCGCCCCAGGTGAAGAGGCCGTGGCCGGCCAGCACCAGGCCGCGCAGGCCGGGGTGGTCGGCGACATGGCGCTGCAGCTGCAGGCCGAGCTCGAAGCCCGGGCGACGCCAAGGCAGCCAGCCGACCGTGCCGCCGAAGATCGCCTGCGTCAGCGTACGGCTGTTCTCCATCGCCGCGACCGCGATCACCGCGTCGGGATGCATGTGGTCGACGTGCTTGAACGGCAGGTAGGCGTGCAGCGGGGTGTCGATGCTGGCGGCGCGCCCGTTCAGGTTGAAGGTGCAGTGCGGCAGGTAGCCGACCATCTCGTCCTCGTGCGCCGGGCCGCGGTACAGGGCCTGCAGCGCCTTGAGCTTGTCGAGGTAGAGGGTGGAGAAGCCGTCCAGGGTCATCGACCCCAGGTCGCCGCCCGAGCCCTTCACCCACAGCACCTCCACCTCGGCCTGCGTCAGCGGGTCGCGCTGGCGCAGCTTGGCGGAGGTGTTGCCGCCGCCGTAGTTGGTGATGCGCAGGTCGGAGCCCAGCAGGTTGGATCGGTAGAGCAGCCGGCCGGGTTCGTCCAGGCGCTCGGCACGGGCGGCATCCCAGGTCGGGAAGGGAAGGGTCGCGTCGGTCATGGGGCTGAAATCTAGAAGCCGCCATGCATAAGGACAAGAAATGGATTCTTATTGGCTGCAAAAGATTTTCTGATGAATTCGTAGCCCGGATGCCAATCCGGGGATCGTCCTTCACTTGTCCCCGCCCCTCCTGGATTGCGCTTCGCTTCATCCAGGCTACGAATGCGGGAAAACGTGGAGCGACGGGGGATTGAGCGGATGCCTCGGCCCGGCACGCAGCGCGGGCACACCCCGATCAGGGCCGCTTCAGCTCGCAGTGCGCCAGGCGCGCGCCCTCCTCCAGCACGAACTCGCGGAAGGCGGCGTTGACGCCCGCCAGCTCGCCGTCACGGCGGTGCAGCAGGCACCAGTCCAGCAGCTTGGGCATGCCCGCGAGGTCGAGCACGGTCATGCGGCCGGCGGCGAGCTCGATCTGGAAGGCGTGCGCCGACATGAAGCTGATGCCCATGCCGGCCATCACCGCCTGCTTGATGGTCTCGTTGCCCGACAGCTCCATCGTCACGTTGACCTGCAGCGACTGCGACTGCAGCAGGTGCTCGAGGAACTGCCGCGTCGCCGAGCCGGGCTCGCGGAAGATGAAGGGCTCGCTCGTGAGTTCGCTCCAGGCGATGCGGCGCTTGCCGGCCAGCGGGTGGTCCGGCGCCGCGACGATGCAGTGCGGGTGGCGCGCGAAGGCCTCGGCCTCGACATCCGCCTCCGACGGCGGGTAGCCGGCGATCGCGACGTCGATGCGGTGCTCGTTGAGCAGCGCGAGGATGGTGTCGCGCCGGTCCACCGACAGCTTCAGCTTGACCTCGGGGAAGCGCTCGCGGAAGGCCATCATCAGCAGCGGCGCGAAGTAGTTGGCCGTCGGCACCACGCCCAGGTGCAACTGGCCGCGCGTGCTGCCCTGCAGCGAGGTGAGCGCGTCCTCGGCCTGGTGCACCGCGCCGAGGATGCGCCGCGCATGGCGCAGCAGCTCGTCGCCCGCCTCGGTCAGCGCGAGCCCCCGCCCCTGCTTGCGGAACAGCGGCAGGCCGAGTTCTTCCTCCAGCAGCCGGATCTGCATCGAGATCGCCGGCTGCGACAGGTGCAGCTGCTCGGCCGCGCGCGAGTGGCTCAGCGTCACGGCCGCCGCCTCGAAGGCGCGCAGCTGGCGCAAGGTGAGGTTCTTCATGCGCCGGCGGCCCGCAGGTGCGACAGCGGCAGCGGCCCGCCCGACTTGACCTCGCCGAGCGAGAAGCTGGTGTGCAGGTCCTTCACGTTGGGCAGGTTCAGCAGCGTTTCGATGGAGAAACGCGAGAAGGCGTCCAGGTCGGTCACCATCACCTGCAGCTCGAAGGTGCCCGAGCCCGAGATGTAGTGGCAGGCGATCACCTCGGGCAGTTGGCGGATCGCGTCTTCCAGCGCCCGCGTCTCGCTGCCGGTGTTGCGATTGGCGTCCACCCGCACGAAGGCCAGCACGCCCAGCCCCACCTTGCGCCGGTCGATCTCGGCCCGGTAGCCGGTGATGTAGCCCTGCTCTTCCAGCCACTTCACGCGCCGCCAGGTCGGGGCCGCCGACAGCCCGATGCGCGCCGCGAGCTCGGTGTTGGACAGCCGCGCGTCCTGTTGCAGCTCGCGCAGGATCAGCACGTCGTAGCGGTCCAGCGTGGCGCCGTGCGGCTCGGGCTCGGGCGCCGCCGAGCTTCTGCTGGTTTTCCCTGATATCGGGTTTTTGGGCGTCAATTTCATCTCCAGCGGATCAATTGAGCAAGATTATTGCCGCTGACCCCGCCCAGGGGGCAAACAAAGAAAGCACCTGAAACAGGCGAATCCCTACACTGGAGCCGCGCAGCAAGGAGTCCTGGACGATGAATGCCCCGCTACCCGAATCCATCCGCAAGGCGCTCGAAAGCGTCTCGCTCGACGACAAGTACAGCCTGGCGACGGGCCGTGCCTTCATGAGCGGCGTGCAGGCGCTGGTGCGCCTGCCGATGCTGCAGCGCACGCGCGATGCGATGAACGGCCTGAACACCGGCGGCTTCATCAGCGGCTACCGCGGCTCGCCGCTCGGCGGCTACGACCAGGCGCTGTGGCAGGCGAAGAAGCACCTGGAGGCGCAGAACATCGTCTTCCAGCCGGGCGTCAACGAGGAGCTGGGCGCGACCGCGGTGTGGGGCACGCAGCAGCTCGACCTCTACCCGCAGAGCAAGAAGTTCGACGGCGTGTTCGGCATCTGGTACGGCAAGGGCCCGGGCGTGGACCGCTGCTCCGACGTCTTCAAGCATGCCAACATGGCGGGCACCGCGAAGCACGGCGGCGTGATCGCGCTCGCCGGCGACGACCACATCGCCAAGAGCAGCACCGCGGCGCACCAGAGCGACCACATCTTCAAGGCCTGCGGGCTGCCGGTGTTCTTCCCGTCGAGCGTGCAGGACATCCTGGACATGGGCCTGCACGCCTTCGCGATGAGCCGCTTCGCGGGCGTGTGGTCGGGCATGAAGACGATCCAGGAGATCGTCGAATCCTCGGCGAGCATCAGCGTCGACCCGGACCGCGTGAACATCGTGCTGCCGGAGGACTTCGTGATGCCGGCCGGCGGCCTGCACATCCGCTGGCCCGACGCGCCGCTCGAGCAGGAGGCGCGGCTGATGGACCACAAGTGGTACGCCGCCCTCGCCTACGTGCGCGCGAACCGGCTGAACCACAACGTGATCGAGGGACCGAACGATCGCTTCGGCCTGATCGCCAGCGGCAAGGCCTACAACGACACGCGCCAGGCGCTGCACGACCTGGGCCTGGACGACGAGGCCTGCCGCCGCCTGGGCATCCGGCTGCACAAGGTGAACGTGGTGTGGCCGCTGGAGGCCACCATCACGCGCGAGTTTGCACGCGGCCTGCAGGAGATCCTGGTGGTCGAGGAGAAGCGCCAGGTCATCGAGTACCAGCTCAAGGAAGAGCTCTACAACTGGCGCCCCGACGTGCGGCCGAACGTGCTCGGCAAGTTCGACGAGGCGGCCGGCGACGAGAGCGGCGGCGAGTGGTCGCAGCCGAACCCGGCGAGCAACTGGCTGCTGCGCGCACAGGCCGACCTGACGCCGGCGATCATCGCCAAGGCCATCGGGAAGCGGCTGAAGAAGCTGGGCGTGGACGCCGACACCGCGGCGCGCATCGATGCGCGGCTCGCGCTGATCGAGGCCAAGGAACGTGCCCTGGTCGAGGTGAAGAGCGAGGGCGGCGACCGCCTGCCCTTCTTCTGCAGCGGCTGCCCGCACAACACCAGCACCAAGGTGCCGGAAGGCTCGCGCGCGGTGGCCGGCATCGGCTGCCACTACATGGTGGTGTGGATGGACCGCAGCACCAGCACCTTCACGCAGATGGGCGGCGAGGGCGTGCCCTGGATCGGCCAGGCGCCGTTCACCACCGACCAGCACATCTTCGCGAACCTGGGCGACGGCACCTACTTCCACAGCGGCAGCCTGGCGATCCGCCAGAGCATCGCGGCCGGCGTGAACATCACCTACAAGCTGCTCTACAACGACGCCGTCGCGATGACCGGCGGCCAGCGCGTGGGCGAACGACCCGAGGGCCACACGGTGCTGCAGATCATGCAGAGCCTGAAGGCCGAGGGCGTGGCCGCGCTGTGCATCGTGAGCGACGACCCGGGCAAGTACGAGGGCGTCGCGCTGTCGCCGGGCGTGCAGGTATTCCACCGCGACGAGCTCGACCGCATCCAGCGCGAGTACCGCGAGATCAAGGGCACGACCGCGATCATCTACGACCAGACCTGCGCCACCGAGAAGCGGCGGCGCCGCAAGCGCGGCACGATGGTCGAGCCGGCGAAGCGGGTGGTGATCAACGAGCTGGTCTGCGAGGGCTGCGGCGACTGCTCGGTGCAGAGCAACTGCCTGAGCGTGGAGCCGGTGGAGACGGAGTTCGGCCGCAAGCGCCGCATCAACCAGAACACCTGCAACAAGGACTACTCCTGCGTGAAAGGCTTCTGCCCGAGCTTCATCACGGTCGAGGGCGGGCAGCTGAAGAGCACGAAGAAGGCGAAGCAGGCGCGGCCGGAGCCGTCGCGCATCGCCGTGCCCGAGCCGGTGCTGCCGGTGGCCGAGACGGCCTGGGGCATCGTGGTGGCGGGGGTGGGCGGCACGGGCGTGATCACCATCGGCCAGTTGCTGGGCATGGCGGCCCACCTGGAGGGCAAGGGCATCGTCACGCAGGATTCGGCGGGCCTGGCGCAAAAGGGCGGCAGCACCTGGAGCCACATCCAGATCGCGAACCGCATGGAGGCAATCCACACCACCAAGGTGGGGACGGCCGAGGCCGACCTGGTGATCGCCTGCGACCCGATCGTCGGCGCCAACAAGAGCACGCTGGCGACGCTGCGCGAGGGGCGCAGCTACGTGGCGCTGAACACCCACGGCTCGCCGACGGCCGCCTTCGTGACGAACCCGGACTGGCAGTTCCCGAGCGCGAACTGCGAGAGCGCGATCCTGGCGGCGGCCGGTGCCGGCCAGGTGGGCATGCTGGACGCCGAGGAGCTGGCGGTGCAGCTGGTGGGCGACTCGCTGTACACGAACCCGCTGATGCTGGGCTATGCGTGGCAGAAGGGCCGCGTGCCGCTGGGCCATGCGGCGCTGATGCGCGCCATCGAGCTGAACGGCGTGCAGGTGGAGAACAACAAGCTGGCCTTCGAGTGGGGCCGGCGCGCGGCGCACGACCTGGCGGCCGTCCAGGCGCTGTTCAAGGCCGGCCAGGTGATCGAGTTCGTGCGCCGCAGCACGAACGTCGACGACCTGATCGCGAAGCGGGTCGAGTTCCTGACCGGCTACCAGGATGCGGCGTATGCGGCGCAGTACAAGGGCTTCGTCGAGAAGGTGCGGGCCGCCGAGGCGCCGCTGGGCGGGCACAAGCTGACCGAGGCGGTGGCGCGCTACCTGTTCAAGCTGATGGCGTACAAGGACGAGTACGAGGTGGCGCGGCTGCACACCGACAAGAGCTTCCTGGACAAGATCGCGGCGCAGTTCGAGGGCGACTACACGCTGAACTACCACCTCGCGCCGCCGGCCCTCGCGAAGAAGAACGAGAAGGGCGAGCTGGTGAAGCAGCGCTTCGGGCCGTGGATGCAAACCGCCTTCCGCGTGCTGGCGAAGTTCAAGGGACTGCGCGGCACGGCCTTCGACCCCTTCGGCCGGACCGAGGAGCGCAAGACCGAACGCGCACTGATCGGGCAGTACCGCGACTCCATCGACGAGGTGCTGCGCGGGTTGACGGCCGAGACGCTGCCGCTCGCGCTGCAGATCGCGCGCATCCCGGAGGACATCCGCGGCTACGGTCACGTGAAGGAACGGCACCTCGCGACGGGGATGCCGAAGTGGACGGCGCTGATGACGCAGTGGCGGGCCGGTGGGGAGCGGCGCGCGGCCTGATCGACCTGCGGCGGAAGCCCTCGACGGGGCTCAGAACTGCAGGAACGTCACCCCCGCCCCGAAGCTCGTCTGCCGGTAGTTGTAGTCCGTCAGCGTCTCGCCGTACCCGCGGAAGGCCTGCAGGTACCAGCGCAGGCCGTTCGGCTGGTCGGGGATGACCGGGTAGGTCAGCTCCAGCTGCAGGGCGCCGTACTTCACGCCCTTCAGCGTGCTGCGGTACAGCAGCGAGGCGGTCGACTTGCCGCTCGCCCAGTTCACCTGCGTCTCGCTGCGACCGCGGTAGTCGATCAGGTCGGGGTTGTTGTCGGTGTCGCGGTTCTCGGCGAAGCGGTGCACGAGCCGCGTGCTGACCGACCAGTTCTCGCGCTCGAAACCCGCGCCGAGGAACGCGCGGTTCCAGCTGCGCGACAGCGGGTCCGACTGGCCGTTCGACTGATGCGCTATGCCCAGCTGCGCATAGCGCCACTGCCAGCCGAAGGGCAGCCCGCGCCAGGCCTTCGGCGCCGGCACGACGTAGATCGCCTCGGGCTCGTAGTCACTGTTGCGGAAGGGCTTCGAATCCTTGCCGTTCCAGATCTGCCACAGCGCCTGCTGCGTGAAGGCGAGCCACAGGTCGCCGCCCTCGAAGCCCACGTCCTGCAGCACCTTGGTGCGCAGCGAGAGCTGGAACTTGGCCTCCACCCGCTTGTAGTCGGGCAGCGGCACCCCCGCCTGCGTCGGCGACTTCGGCTCGCGGTTGATGCGGCTCGTCACGTGCAGCGGCAGCACGTAGTTGGGCTTGTAGCCGACGAAGTTGAAGATGCCGCGCTTGTCCTCGGGATCGAGCTCCCAGTAGCGCGAGACCAGGCTGCCGCTGCCGCCCACCGGCTGCTTCGCCGGCGGCAGCAGCTGCGCCTTCGGGGCGAGCTGCGAATCGCTCGCGCCCTCCTGGCCGGTCGGGGCCGGCAACTCGGCCGCGCGACCGGCGAGCTTGTCGTAGCAGGCCAATCGATCGGCCGGGGCCCCGATCGCGGCACATTCGGCGAGGCCATCGGCCTGCGCCTGGGCGGGTTGGAACGGCAGGAAACCGGAGACGACAAGGGCGCAGGCGCCCGGGATCGGTGAACGCATGCGCCCGGATGGTAGGGCCAGTTGCCATCAACCCGAGCAGCAGGCGCCGGATGGGCGTCCCGCCACTCGGGTATCCAGCAAACGGGGCTACCGCATCACGGCAGCGACTTCAGGTGCGCGCCCACCGGCGCCGAGAAGTTGTAGCCGTCGAACTTGTCCCAGTTGATCGACCAGGTCATCACGCCGCGGAAGGTCGGGTAGGCCTGGTTCGGGCGCAGCGAGCCGCAGCCGGTCAGCTTCACCAGGCAGTCCACCGCGTTGTTCACGGTCGCCGCGGTGACGAAGCCGGAGTTCGCCGAGCGTGGGCCCGACGGCACGCCGAACGCGACCTGGTCCGGGCGCAGCCCCGCGAAGTTGCCCAGCGCGCCGGCCGACAGGCCGAAGCCCTCGATCAGCATCTTGCTGCCGGCCACCAGCATGTCGACCGAGCCTTCCGGGTACGGGCTCGCCTGGTACGGCGAGTACAGCCCGCCGTTGTTGTAGTACTGCACGTGAATGATCGACAGGTCGTCGCGCAGCCCGTTGATGATCGGCAGGTAGGCGCCCCAGATGCTGCCGTACGAGACGTAGCCGCCCTGGACGTACGGCCACTCCGGCGCCATCGACAGGTAGAACTTCGAGCCGACCTTGGCCTTCAGCGCCTTCACCGCGCTCACCAGGTACTGCTGGATCGGCGCGCCTTGCGAGACGCCGTTCTCCAGGTCGAGGTCGATGCCGTCGAAGCCGTACTTCTGGATGATCGCGTACAGGCTGTTGGTGAAGTTCGTCGCCTCGGCCTGCGAACCGACGCTCACCGAGCCGTTCTGCCCGCCCAGCGACAGCACCACCTTCTTGCCCTTGGCCTTCAGCGCGCGCACGTCGGCGATGAACTGCGCCTCGCTGCCGGCGTTCGAATCGACCGTGAAGCTGACATTGCCGCCGCCTGCGTTGTCGGCAAAGGCCACGACGATCACGTCCCATGCGTCCGGGATCTGGCTCAGCGGGTAGGTGTTGCCGGCCGGGTTGGTGAAGTTGTGCCAGTAGCCGACCAGCGCATGCTTGGCGATGTCGCTCGACGGTGCCGGGGCGGGTGCGGGGGCCGGCGCCGGCGCGGGTGCAGGGGCCGGTGCGGGCGCTGGCGCGGGAGCCGGTGCAGGGGCCGGTGCGGGCGCAGGGGCCGGCGCGGGTGCGGGGGCCGGAGCCGGCGCCCCGCAGACGGTCGTCGCCGTCCACGGCTGGCCGCTGCCGGCCGGGCCGTTGTTGGTCGCCGGGTTCTGGCCCTGGGTCCACCAGTTGGCCTTGTAGTTGGTGCCGTTCACGCTCACCAGCGCGCCGCCGCTGTAGGCGGTGCTCGCGACCCACACCGGGCTGCAGCCGGCCGGCGCAGGAGCCGGGCTCGGCGCGGGGGCCGGCGCAGGCGCCGGTGCCGGGGAAGGCGCGGGAGCCGGCGCGGGCGGGTTGTCGCTGCTCGGGCCCAGGTCGGTCCACAGGCTCGCGTTGGTCGGGTTCCAGCCGGTGGCCGAATAGTCGGTCTGGCTCACCAAGGCCCGGTAGTCATGCCCGTTGTACGACACCACGGTGCCGGCAGCGTAGAAGGTGTCCGGCTTCCAGGCCGGATAGGCCGCATAGGCGGACACGGCCGCGACCGAGGTCGCAAGGGCGGCCAGCAGCCGCAGTTTGTGGGGGGCGTTGAACATGGCGGTCCTTCGGCAAGTCGATGAAGAATTGGCTCATAGAACCAATCCGCTACCAGGCAATACCATAGTAATACCAGTAACGGCTTGTGTGAAGGGCGGGAAGTCCCGCCCCACCGGCCGTCGCCGCAGTTCAGAACGGCCAGGTCGCGGCCGCGTAGGCGACGCGCCGGACGGGGCTGCGAGCGATGAGGGAACCGTCCGATCCGCCCTGCCGGCGCAGGCCGGCCTCGAAGCGCCAGCGGTCGCCCTGCCAGGCGAGCGAGGCGGTCGTGATGCGCCCCCGGTCGTCCGGCAACAGCAGCAAGTCGACCACAGGTTGCCAGGCTTCGTGCTCCCAGGCAGCACGCAGATACACATTTCTGCGCAGCGGGGCGGCGGCCGCCGCGCCGTCGAACCAGGCCTCGGCCATCAGGCTGAGCTTGCTCTCGCCGGTCCAGGTGCCGCCGAGCAAGGCCTGGTTGCGGTCGCGCCCCGGCTCGCGGCGGACCGAGGCATGCAGCTCCAGGCTGTCGCCGGCCACCCACGAGGTCGCGACACCGAGGCTGCCGTGCGTGTGCTCGCCGACGCGTGCGAAAGCATGCCAGTCGGCCGCCCCCTCCCGCCGGTAGACGCGCGCCGCCAGTGCCTGCTCATCGCCGCCGGTGCCCGGCTCGGGCTGCTGCGGGTTGACCCAGACCAGGGACGCGGCGTCCTGCGCACCGAAGTGCTCGGCCTGCACCACCGACCGGCCCTGCGGCGTCGTGGCGAGCAGCGTCCGGCGCTGCTCCTGCTGCACCACGTCGTTGGGCCGGAAGCCGTAGCCCACGTCCCAGGCGACGATCTTGCGGCCGGCGCTCCATTGCCAGCCGGCCGCATCGCCCGAGGCGTAGAACTCGTTGACCCGCCCGTCGCCGCGCCAGGCCGCGCCGTCGGTGCGCTGCTGGGTCCAGGTGGCGTTCGCGCTCCAGGCCTTCCATCGGCCGTGCAGCTCGGTGTCCAGGGCCGTCGTGCCCGAGGCTGCAGCACCGTCAACCAGCTCGCGGTGCGCGCGCAACTGGCCGCCGAACTCGTCGTCGGCCAGCGCGAGGCCCGCGAATGCCCACAGGCCCGCGGCGACCAGGACGTACCGCACCTCAGTCGAGACCCGGGTTGCGCGCGAGGAACATCGGGTTCAACCACGCCTCGGGCACGGCCCGGGGCTGGCGCGACAGGTAGCGCACCCGCGTCTCCTTGCGGTTGCTCAACTGGTCGCGCAGCAGCATCTCGGTCACCTGCGTCGGCGCCGCGGGTACATCGAGCACGAAGCCCGCCTGCTTGGCCAGCTTGTCCGACTGCACGTAGAGCTCGGCGCGGATCGGCTCGTGCCGCACCGCCCCGAGCCACAGCTCGATGCGCTGGTAGCTCACGCCCTTGCGTTTCGCGGCCAGGCTCAGGTGCAGGCAGGGCTGCTCGCCGCAGCGCTCCTCGCCGACGACGCGGCCGCCGTAGTCCTCGGCCCAGCTGAGGGTCGCGATGTCGCCGGTCGAGGCGTCGCCCAGCAGCTTCTGCATCGGCGTGATGCGCAGCGGACGCTGGCTGCCCGGCATCAGCAGCCAGAAGTCGTCGCCCAGCATCAGCACCTTCTGCCCCTGCTCGGCCGGGCTGCGCATCAGCACCAGCGACTGGTGGTTCGCCTGCGCGAACACCGTGTAGCGGCGCTCCTTGTCGGGCGTGCCGTCGGGGTGGAAGACGCTGACCAGGGTCTCGACCTGCAGCTTGTCGCTGCTCATGCGGTAGCGGTCGGCAGCCTTCAGCAGCGGCTCGATGTCCTGCGCCCGGGCGCCCAAGCCCGCCAGCGCCAGCACGAGGAAGAGAAGCGGTTTCACGGCGGGGTCCTTTCAGGTGTGGGCCAGCGCATCGACCACCGGCGTGTGCACGGTGCGGCGCGCGACGAAGGCGGAGGCGGCCGTCGTCAGCAGCACCATGCCCAGCACGGTGGCGGCGAACAGCAGGGGGTCGAGCTCGATGACCAGCGGGTAGCCGGACGAACGGCCGGGCGGCGGCGGCATCTGCACCGGCACGACGTAGAGCAGCAGCGAGATCCCGCTCGCGAGCAGTGCGCCGAGGGCCGCGCCGCCGCCGCCCAGCAGCAGGCCTTCGAGCGCCAGCGCACGCAGCAGCTGCGAGGGCAGCGTTCCCAGCGCGCGCAGGGTGCCGATCTCGCGGGTGCGCTCGATGATGGCCATCGCCATCGCGTTCGCGACGACCACCACCACGATCACGCCGATGATCAGGCCGAGCGCGCCGAAGATGCGGTTGTAGAGGTCGCGCACCGAGCGGTAGAAGAAGGCCTGGTCGAGCCAGGTCTGCACCTCGAGCGACGGGAACATCGCGGCGACGCGCGATCGCGCCGGATCGGTCGATTCCATGCGGTCGAGGAAGACGCCCAGCGTGGACACGCGCGCCGTGTCGAGCAGCTTCTGCGCGGTCGCCAGGTCGGTGTAGACGAGGCGCTTGTCGATCTCCGGCACGCCGGTGGAGAACACGCCCTTCACGCGCACGTCGAGCGCATTCAGCGCGCCCTGCGTCGTGCTCGCCAGCAGGGTCAGGCTGCTGCCGGGCGGCGCCTTCAGGCTGCGCGCCAGGCCCTCGCCCAGCATCACCTCGGCGCGGTCGGCGCCGGCCAGCACCTCGCCGGCCCGCATCGCGAGGAAGGGGCCCTTGACCGAGAACTCGCCGTCGGGGTCGACGCCGCTCGCCATCATGACGGTCGACTTCTCGCCGTTGCTGACGAGGCCGCTGAACTCGACGCGCGGCAGCACGTGGCGCACCGCCGGGTCGGCGAGCAGCTTCGCGCGCAGCGCGGCCGCGTCGTCCAGGCCGTGCTGCAGCGGCGTGTCCTCGTCCTTCGCGAACTGGTCCGGGCGGCCCAGCACCAGGTGGCCGCTGCCGCGTGCCGCGGCCTGGGCCAGCGCATGGTAGGTCGACAGCGCGAAGCCGCCGGCGATCAGCAGGGCCGCGGTGCCGAGCGCGGCGATGCCGACCGTGACGGCGGAACGGCGGCGGTTGCGCAGCGCGTTCAGCCAGGCGAACTTGAGCCACTGGGCGCTCATGCGGCGAGCCTCCCGTCGCGCAGGGCCAGCACCCGGTCGCAGCGCCGCGTCAGGCGCTCGTCGTGGGTGGCGATCACGAAGGCCGCGCCCTCGGCATGGCCGCGCTCGCGCATCAGCTGCAGCACCTGGTCGGCGGTGTGCGAGTCGAGGCTGGCGGTCGGCTCGTCGGCGATGACCAGGGTCGGGCGCTTGACCAGGGCGCGGGCGATCGCCACCCGCTGGCGCTGCCCGCCGGACAAGGCATCGGGGCGGTGGGCCGCGTGGTCCTGCAGGCCGACGGCGGCCAGCTGCGCCGCGACCCGCGCCTTGCGCTCTGCCGCCGGCACGCCGGCGAGGAAAAGCGGGTACTCGACGTTCTCCGCCACGCTCATCACCGGCACCAGGTTGAAGCCCTGGAACACGAAGCCGAGCGCGTCGCGGCGCAGCAGCGTGCGCGCGGTCTCGTCCAGGGCCTGCACGGGCCGGCCCTCGATCGCGATCTCGCCGGCATCGGGGTGGTCGATCAGGCCGCACAGGTTGAGCAGCGTGCTCTTGCCGCTGCCGGAGGGGCCGGTCAGCGCGAGCAGCTCGCCGCGCGCGACCGCCAGGTCCACGCCCTGCAGGGCCGGGATCACGTGGGCGCCGAGGCGGTAGGTCTTGTGCACGGCGTGCAGCTCGATCGCGGCCTGGGTCACGACGGCAGTCCCTGCAGCGCGGCGCGGGCCAGCTCGGCCTGCGGGCCGCCGTTCTGCACCACCTGCTCGAAGAACTGGCGCGCCTCGGCCGCGCGGTTCTCCTTCGCGGCCTGCGTGCCGGCGCGCAGCCAGACAGCCGAGCGGAAGCCGGCCGGCGCCTGCGCGAACAGCGGGCTCGCCAGCACCTCGGCCAGCAGCGTGCGGCCGCGCGCCTCGCGGTGCATGAAGTCGGGCACCGAGAGGAAGGTGGTGGCGGCGACGAAGCGGGTCTCCAGGCTCGCCGGGGTGCGGTGCTGGCCGATCGCGTCGTGCGCCGGCGCCAGCAGCGCGAGCGCCTTGTCGATGCGCGCCAGGCCGTCCTCGGCGTAGCCCATCTTCTTCCACGGCAGCAGGGTGGTGCGTGCCTTCATCGCCGTGCTGGCGCCGCTGTAGGCCATCAGCACCGGGCTGTCGGGCTCGGCCTGGAAGAGCCTGTCGAAGGCCTCGGCAGCGGCATCGACCGCGCCCTTGTCGCCGGCCGAGGCCTGGCTGAAGAGCTGGAAGGCGGGCTGGAACTGGGCGTCGGGGGCAGCCTGGGCGGTCGCCGCGAGGCCGAGCGAGAGAAGGGCGAGCACGAGGACGTGGCGCGAACGGTGGGGCATGGCGGTCTCCGGGAAGGTCGTGGTGCGGGCATCCTCGGGATCCGCGGCGCGGCGCGCAGCCGGCGTGCGACGAAATGCCGCCGCCGGGCGCGAAACGTGCCCCGGCCGGCGCGGCCGGGGCGGTCTCTTCCCTACACTGTCGTCCCGACCGGATCCCCCATGCGCATCACCTCCATCCGCCAGCACCTGCGCGAGCACGGTGCCAAGCCCGTCCATGAAGAGCGGGTGCTGCGCCTGTGGTCGCAGGGCAAGCCGCAGGACAGCGGCCGGCGCCGGCCGGAGGACTTCCTGCCGCTCGCGCTGCGCGAGGCCCTGCCGGCGCTGATGGCGCAGCTGAACGGGCTGGCGCAGGTGCGCTCGGAGCATCCGGCCGGGGATGGCTCGGCGCGCCTGCTGGTCGGGCTGGCGGACGGCCAGGCGGTCGAGAGCGTGCTGCTGCCGCGCGACGGCCTGTGCGTGTCCACCCAGGTGGGCTGTGCGGTCGGCTGCGTGTTCTGCATGACCGGCCGCGACGGTCTGCTGCGCCAGGTGGGCAGCGCCGAGATCGTCGCCCAGGTGGTGCTCGCACGCGCACGCCGGCCGGTGAAGAAGGTGGTCTTCATGGGCATGGGCGAGCCGGCGCACAACCTGGACAACGTGATGGAGGCGATCGAGCTGCTCGGCACCGCGGGCGGCATCGGGCACAAGAGCCTGGTGTTCTCGACCGTCGGCGACCTGCGGGTGTTCGAACGGCTTCCGGCCGGGCCGGTGAAGCCGGCGCTCGCGCTGTCGCTGCACACGACGAAGGCCGCGCTGCGCGAGCAGCTGCTGCCGCGCGCGCCGCGCCTCGCGCCGGAGGAGCTGGTGGAACTCGGCGAGCGCTATGCGCGTGCGACCGGGTACCCGATCCAGTACCAGTGGACGCTGCTCGCCGGCATCAACGACGGCGAGGACGAGATCGACGGCATCGTGCGATTGCTGCGCGGCAAGTACGCGATCATGAACATGATTCCGTACAACACCAACGAGGGGCTGGATTTCCGGCGGCCGGAGGCCGCACGCGCCGAGGCCATCGCGCGCACGCTGCATGCGCGGGGGGTGCTGACGACGCTGCGCGAGTCCGCCGGGCAGGATGTGGAGGGCGGGTGCGGGCAGTTGCGGGCACGTTCCGAGCCGAGCCGATTCCGGGGCATCGAGATCGTCTCGTAGCCCGGATGCCAATCCGGGGATCGTCCCTCACTTCAACCGCCGCTCCCGGATTCCGCTGCGCTGCATCCGGGCTACGAACTCGGGCCCAATAGCATCTCGTGGTGGGCACTGCCGGCGGGGACCATCGGCCAACAGCGGGCCTCCGGCGCCACCTGCACATCGAGGAAGTACGGACCCTCGCTCGCGAGGCATTCGGCGAGCGCCTCATCGAGTTCGCCGCGATCCTCGACCCGCCGCGCCGCCCACCCGAACGCCCGCGCCAGCGCCACGAAGTCCGGCTGCACCGCCGGCCGGCTGTGGCTGTAGCGGCCGTCGTGCACCAGCTCTTGCCACTGCCGCACCATGCCCATGCCGCCGTTGTTGAGCAGCACCACCTTCACCGGCGCGCCCTCCTGCACCGCCGTCGCCAGCTCCTGGATGTTCATCAGGATCGACGCGTCGCCGCTCACGCACACCACCAGGCGCCCCGGATGCGCCACCTGCGCGCCGATCGCCGCCGGCAGGCCGTAGCCCATCGTGCCGGCTCCGCCCGAGGTCAGCCAGCGCCGCGGTGCCTCGAAGCGCAGGTGCTGCGCGGCCCACATCTGGTGCTGGCCGACGTCGGTCGAGACGATCGCATCGCGGCCGGCCAGCGCCTGCTGCAGGCGCGCCAGCAGCGCGGGCGGCGCGATCTCGCCGGGCGTGTCCTCGAAGCCGAGCGAGCCCTGCGCCCGCCAGCCGTCGATGCGAGCCCACCAGTCGCCCAGGCGCCGCGGGTCGGGCCGCAGCGCCCCCAGCGCCTCGAGCAGCAGAGACAGCAGCCAGCCCGCATCGCCCACCAGCGGCAGCTCGGTCTTCACCACCTTGTTGATCGAGGTGGGATCGACATCGATGTGCACGAAGCGCGCCTGCGGGCAGAAGCCGTCGAGCCGGCCGGTGACGCGGTCGTCGAAGCGCGCGCCGACGCACACCACCAGGTCCGCCTCGTGCATCGCCAGGTTCGCCTCCAGCGTGCCGTGCATGCCCAGCATGCCGAGGAAGCGCGGATCGGACGCCGGGAAGGCGCCCAGGCCCATCAGCGTCAGCGTGCACGGGGCATCGCAGAAGCGCACGAGTTCCACGAAGGCGGCGCAGGCGGCCAGGCCCGAGTTGACGAGCCCCCCACCGCCGTAGAACACCGGCCGCCGCGCCTCGCGCAGCGCCTCGGCCACCCGCCGCAGCGACGCATTCGGCCGCGGCCGGCGCGGCGGCGCGATCGCCGGCGCGGGCACCGTCGCCGCCTGCGGCGCGAGCTGCACGTCCTTCGGCAGGTCCAGCAGCACCGGCCCGGGTCGGCCACCGGCCGCCACCGCCAGCGCCTTGCGCAGCAACGGCACCAGCGACGCCGCCTCGCGCACCTGCGCATTCCACTTCGTCACCGGCCGCGAGATGCCCAGCGCATCGCACTCCTGGAACGCATCGGTGCCGATCGCGTGCGTCGCCACCTGGCCGCTGATGCACAGCACCGGCACCGAGTCGCACAGCGCGTCGAGCAGGCCGGTGGTGGTGTTGCTCATGCCCGGCCCCGAGGTCACGAACACCACCCCGACGCGGCCGGTGCTGCGCGCGTAGCCCTGTGCCGCGTGCACCGCCGCCTGCTCGTGCCGCACCAGCACATGGCGCAGGCGCGGCTCGCGGTGCAGCGCGTCGTACAGCGGCAGCACGGCGCCGCCGGGGTAGCCGAACACCGTGTCCACGCCGGCTTCCAGCAGCGTCGCGATCAGCAGGTCGGCGGTGGTGCGGGCGGGCTGCAGGCAGGCGAGCGAGAGAGGTGCGTTCATGCGAAGCAGTTTGTCTCGCACCGGGCGGAAAAGGCTGCCGAAACCTCCACGGGTTAGCATCGCGGCAGCAAATCCTTCTGGCATACCCGCGATCAGCAGCATGAACCTGGACAAGTTCGACGTCGCCATCCTCGAAGCCCTGCAGCGCGACGCCCGCATCAGCATGGGCGATCTCGGGGCGCAGGTGGGGCTGACCAGCTCGCCGTGCTGGAGCCGCATCAAGCGCATGGAGCAGGCGGGGGTGATCGAGGGCTATTCGGTGCGCGTCAATCCTGCCGAGGTCGGGCTGGCCGACACGGTGATCGTGCAGGTGACGCTGGACAGCCACTCCGACCAGGCGCTGTTCGAGTTCGGGCGCGCGCTGGAGGCGATCCCCGAGGTGCTGGAGGCTTTCCTGGTCTCGGGCGACTACGACTACTACGTGCGCATCGCGGTCAGCGACACGCGCGACTACGAGCGCCTGCTGCGCGAGCGGCTGTACAAGATCCCGGGGATCCGGCACAGCAAGTCGAGCTTCGTGCTGCGGCAGCTGAAGCAGAGCCTGCTGCCGCTGCGGCGCTGACTACGAGGGCTTGCGCTTCTGCCAGGCAATGAGTTCTCCGACGAACCCGCGCCGGAACGCCAGCACGCACACCACGAAGATCCCGCCGATGATCACCGTCACCCAGGACCCCACCCGGTCCGCCAGGTAGTCCTGCAGCCCGATGATGGTGAAGGCCCCCAGCACCGGCCCGGCAAACGTGCCGAGCCCGCCCAGCAGCGTCATCAGGATCACCTCGCCCGACATCGACCAGTGCACGTCGGTCAGCGTCGCGAAGCCGAGCACGAAGGTCTTCATCGCGCCCGCCAGCCCCGCGATCGCGGTCGACAACACGAAGGCCAGCAGCTTGTAGCGGTCGACGTCGTAGCCGAGCGAGATCGCCCGCGGCTCGTTCTCGCGGATCGCCTTCAGCACCTGCCCGTACGGCGAATGCACGATGCGCAGGATGAAGAGGAACACCGCGACGAACACCGCCAGCACGAAGAAGTACATCGCCAAGTCGTTGTCCATCGGCAGCAGGCCGAGCAGCCTGCCGCGCGGCACGCCCTGCAGCCCGTCCTCGCCGCCGGTGAACGGCGCCTGCAGGCAGACGAAATACACCATCTGCGACATCGCGAGCGTGATCATCGCGAAGTAGATGCCCTGGCGCCGGATCGCGATCAGCCCCACGGCCAGCCCGAGCGCCGCCGCCGCCAGCGTGCCCGCCACGATGCCCAGCTCCGGCGGCCAGCCGGCGCTGCGCACCAGCCAGCCGGTGATGTACGCCGCCGAGCCCATGAAGGCCGCATGCCCGAAGGACAGCAGCCCGGTGAAGCCGAGCAGCAGGTTGAAGGCGCAGGCGAAGATCGCGAAGCACAGCGCCTTCATCATGAAGACGGGGTAGATGCCGATGAAGGGCGCGATCGCCAGCAGCACCAGCACCGCGCCCCAGGCCAGCAGCGCCTGGCGCTGGAAGCCGCCGGGGGCGGTGTCGTTCGGGGTGGCCACGCTCACTTACTTCTCCTTGCCGAACAGGCCGGCCGGCCGGATCACCAGCACGATGGCCATGATGACGAACACCACGATGTTCGACGCCTCGGGGTAGAACACCTTGGTCAGCCCCTCGATGATCCCGAGCAGCAGCCCGGTCAGGATCGAGCCGAGGATGGACCCCATGCCGCCGATCACGACCACCGCGAACACCACGATGATCAGGTTGCTGCCCATCAGCGGCGTCACCTGGATCACCGGCGCCGCCAGCACGCCGGCCAGCGCCGCGAGCGCCGCCCCGCCGGCATAGGTGAACATCACCATGCGCGGCACGTTGATGCCGAAGGCCTGCACCAGGGCCGGGTTCTCGGTGCCGGCGCGCAGGGTCGCCCCCAGCCGCGTCTTCTCGATCAGGAACCAGGTGCCCAGGCACACCACCAGCGACGCCACGACCACCCAGGCGCGGTAGTTGGGCAGCACCATGAAGCCGAGGTTGGTGGCGCCCTGCAGCGCCTCGGGCACGCTGTACGACTGGCCGGAGACGCCGAACTGGTCGCGGAAGACGCCCTCGGCGATCAGCGCCAGGCCGAAGGTGAGCAGCAGGCCGTAGAGCGGGTCGAGCTTGTACAGGTGCTTCAGCAGGGTGCGCTCGATGACGACGCCGAGCGCACCCACGGCCACCGGCGCGAGCAGCAGCGCCCACCAGTAGCCGATGCCCCATTTCTCCATCGCGATCCAGGCCACGTAGGCGCCGATCATGTAGAGCGCGCCGTGCGCGAAGTTCACGATGCCCAGCAGGCCGAAGATCACCGCGAGGCCCAGGCTGAGCATCGCGTAGAACGAGCCGTTGACCAGGCCGAGCAGCAGCTGCCCGGCGAAGGCCTGGAGGGGGATGCCGAAGATTTCCGTCATGGCCTGGCCTCAGTCCAACGTGATCACTTCCAGGCGGCGCACTTGCTCTCCGCCTTGGTCGTGAACGCGGCGTCGCCCTTGATGGTCTCGACCACGTTGTAGTAGTCCCACGGCTCGGTCGACTTGTCCGGCGTCTTGACCTGCATCAGGTACATGTCGTGCACCATGCGGCCGTCCTCGCGCACCGTGCCGTTCTTCGCGAACATGTCGTTGACCTTGGTCTTGCGCAGCTGCGCCAGCACCTTGTCGGCATCGTCCCCGCCGGTCGCCTTGACGGCCGCCAGGTAGTTGGCCGCCACCGAGTAGTCGGCCGCCTGCAGCGACGAGGGCATGCGCTTGACCTTCTCGAAGAACTTGCGGCTCCAGGCGCGCGTCTCGGCGTCCTTGTTCCAGTACCAGCTGTCGGTCAGGTACATGCCCTGGGTGGTCTTCAGGCCCAGCGAGTGGATGTCGTTGATGAACACCAGCAGGCCGGCGAGCTTCATGGTCTTGGTGACGCCGAACTCGTTGGCCGCCTTGATGGCGTTGATGGTGTCGCCGCCGGCATTCGCGAGGCCGAGGATCTGCGCCTTGCTCGACTGCGCCTGGAGCAGGAAGGACGAGAAGTCGCTGGCCGACAGCGGGTGCTTGACCGCGCCGGTGACGGTGCCGCCCGCCGCCTTCACCACGTTGCTGGTGTCGTTCTGCAGCGCCTGGCCGAAGGCATAGTCGGCCGTCAGGAAATACCAGCTCTTGCCGCCGGCGCGCACCACCGCGCCGCCGGTGCCCTTGGCCAGCGCCATGGTGTCGTAGGCCCAGTGGATGGTGTACGGGCTGCACTGCTCGTTGGTGAGCGCGGAGCTGCCGGCGCCGACCGCGATGAAGGGCTTCTTCTTTTCCAGCGCCACCTTGGCCATCGCCAGGCTGGTGCCGGAATTGGTGCCGCCGATCAGCAGGTCCACGCCCTGGGTGTCGAACCATTCGCGCGCCTTGGCGGCGGCGACGTCGGCCTTGTTCTGGTGGTCGGCGACGAGCAGCTCGACCTTCTTGCCGTTGACCGCGCCGCCGGCATCGGCGATCGCCATCTTGATGGCCTCGGCGCCGGCCGGGCCGTCGATGTCGGAGTACAGGCCCGACATGTCGGTGATGAAGCCGATGCGGATCACGTCGCCCGAGACCTGCGCCTGCGCGGGCGCGGCGGCGACGGTGGCAACGAGCGAGCCGGCAGCGGCCATGGCAGCGATTTTTCGCAATGTCATCGAGGTCTCCTTGTGGTGGATCATCATCAGACGCCCAGGTACTCGTGGAGCTGGGCCAGGCGGTCAGGCAGTTGGGCCTGGGTAAATTGCTGGAGGATGCGGCCGTGCTCCATGACGAGGAAGCGGTCGGCCAGCGGCGCGGCGAAGCGGAAGTTCTGCTCCACCATCACGATGGTGTAGCCCTGGCGGCGCAGCAGCAGCACCATCTCGGCGAGCTTCTGCACGATCACCGGGGCCAGGCCCTCGGAGATCTCGTCCAGCAGCAGCAGCTTCGCGCCGGTGCGCAGGATGCGGGCGACCGCGAGCATCTGCTGCTCGCCGCCGGACAGGCGCGTGCCCTGGCTCGCGGCGCGCTCCTTCAGGTTGGGGAACATCGCGTAGATGGCGTCGAGGGCCATGCCGCCGTCGGCCAGGCGCGGCGGCAGCAGCAGGTTCTCCTCGGCCGAGAGGCTGGAGAAGATGCCGCGTTCCTCGGGGCAATAGCCGATGCCCAGGCGCGCGATGCGGTGCGTGGGCAGGCCGATGGCCTCCTGGCCGCGGATGCGGATGGAGCCCTTGCGGCTGCCGGTCAGGCCCATGATCGCGCGCAGCGTGCTGGTGCGCCCGGCGCCGTTGCGCCCGAGCAGGGTCACCACCTCGCCTTCGTCGACGTGGAAATCCACGCCGTGCAGCACGTGCGATTCGCCGTACCAGGCCTGGAGCTCGCGGACCTCGAGGAAACGTTCTGCCATCTCAATGCGCTCCTGCGAGCTCGGTGTTGGCGCTGCCCATGTAGGCCTCGACCACCTGCGGGTTCTTCGAGACCTCGGCGTACGGCCCCTCGGCCAGCGTCGCGCCGCGCTGCAGCACGGTGATGGTGTCGGCGATGCTCGAGACCACGCTCATGTTGTGCTCCACCATCAGGATGGTGCGGTTCGCCGACACCTTCTTGATCAGCTGGCGGATGCGGTCCACGTCCTCCAGGCCCATGCCCTGCGTGGGCTCGTCGAGCAGCATCAGCTCGGGCTCCATGGCGAGCGTCGTCGCGATCTCGAGCGCGCGCTTGCGGCCGTAGCTCAGTTCCACCGTCGGCACCTGTGCATACGCCGCCAGGTCGACGTCCGCCAGCAGCGCCAGCGCCCGCTCGTTCAGCCCGTGCAGCGAGCGCTCCGGCTTCCAGAAATGGAACGAGGTGCCCAGCTTGCGCTGCAGCGCGACGCGCACGTTCTCGAGCACGCTCAGGTGCGGGAACACGGCGGAGATCTGGAACGACCGGATGACGCCCCGGCGCGCGATCTGCGCCGGCTTCTCGCGCGTGATGTCGGCGCCGTTGAAGAGGATCTGCCCGCTGCTCGGCGTCAGGAACTTGGTGAGCAGGTTGAAGCAGGTCGTCTTGCCGGCGCCGTTCGGTCCGATCAGCGCATGGATGTGGCCGCGCCGCACGCGCAGGTCGACGTTGTTGACGGCGACGAAGCCCTTGAACTCCTTCGTCAGCGCGCGGGTCTCGAGGATGGTGTCGGTGCTCATCGGTTCAGGGGCTCCTGGTCGGGTCCGGCGCCGGGCTGCCGCCCAGGCGCTGCGACAGTTCGCGCGCGACGCGCATCACGGTCTCGCTCTGCTGCGCCGCCACCTGCGGGTCGAGCATGGCCTTCTGCAGGCACACGCCGACGCCGGCAACCGCCTGGCCCGACGCATCGAAGACCGGCGCGCCGAAGCAGTACACGCCCTCGCGCACGCTCTCGTCGTCGATGCTGAAGCCGCGCCGGCGGACCTCGGCCAGCTCCTGCACCAGCGCGCTGCGCTGGATCGGCGCGCGGTTCATGAAGCGCGGCAGCTCGGCCTGCGGGAAGTGGTCGCGCAGCCGCGCCTCGCCGATCCAGGCCAGCATCGCCTTGCCGGTCGCCGCCCGGTGCGCCGGCAGGCGCATCCCGACGTTGAAGGCCAGGCCGAGCGGGCGCACGCCGTTGCGCGCCGCGACGTAGACCACGTCGGCGCCATCCAGCACCGACAGGATCACCGTCTCGGGCGGCGCCGCGCCGGCCTCGGCCCACAGCGCGTTGAACTCCTGCGCCGGGCTGGTGTGCGCGACGAAGGCGTGCGCCAGCCCCATCACGCGCGGGCCGATGAAGAAGCTGCCGTCGTCCTCGCGGCGCAGGTAGCCGAGCGCGCTCAGCGTGTTGCACAGCCCGTGCACGCTGCTCTTCGGCAGGCCCAGGCTGGCCGCCAGCCGCGCCAGGCTCATCGCCTCGCGCTCCTGGGCCAGCAGGTCCAGCACGGCAGCCGCCCGCGTGACGGCCGGCACCAGGGCGGGCTTGGTCGCGGGAGGGCGGGAGGCAGTGGCGGCGGGAAGCATGCGTTGGACTGCGACGCTGGAATCGGGCTTCACGGAGGGCAGAATCGATCGCGTTCAACCTGTTGAACCCTGATCGACCCATCGAACAGCGGGCGCAGTCTAAGAGCGGGGGTGGGGGTGCGTCTGCCCCGTGGCAACGCTTTCGCGGGAAAGTCCGGACAGGGTTTGCGCGGGGCGGCTTGCCGCATTTTTTTGAACGTTTGCGACAACCCTGGTGAACTGCGGCCCATTCAGACGCTCTTAAAGTCGCGTCCTACACCGGTCAGACCGGGCTCGAAGTGCTTCAAACTGTTTCAAGGCCACCATGCGCGCTACGCCAAACCGCTACGACGCCGTCGCCATCACCTTTCATTGGGTGCTGGGGCTGGCCATCATCGGCGCCTTCTGCGTCGGCCTGTACATGAGCGACCTGCCGTTCTCGCCGCAGCGCCTGAAGCTGTTCAACTGGCACAAGTGGGCGGGCGTGACGATCCTGGCGCTGTCGGCGCTGCGCCTGTTGTGGCGCCTGACGCACCGACCGCCCGCGGACCTGCCGGCGCCGGCCTGGCAGTTGCGCGCCTCGCACGCGGTGCACGGCCTGCTGTACCTGCTGTTCTTCGCCGTGCCGCTGGCGGGCTGGGCCTACAGCTCGGCGGCCGGCTTCCCCATCGTCGTCTTCGGCCTGCTGCCGCTGCCGGACTTCGTGCCGGTCGACAAGGGCCTGGCCGAGATCGCCAAGGAGGCGCATGCGCTGCTCGCCTACGGCCTGGCGGCCCTGGTGGGGCTGCATGTTGCCGCCGCCCTCAAGCACCAGGTGATCGACCGCGACGGGCTGCTCGCCCGGATGTGGCCGTCGTCCGCGCGCTGAGCCCGTTTCCTTCTTCACGTTCCCCGGGAGACCTCGAATGAAAACCTACCTGACCGTGGCCGGCTTCGCCCTGGCCGCCGCCTTCGCCTTCCCCGCCTGCGCCCAGCAGAAGGTGGTGCCGGCGCAAAGCGAGATCGCCTTCACCAGCAAGCAGATGGGCGTGCCGGTGGACGGCAAGTTCCGCAAGTTCGACGCCCAGGTGGCGTTCGACCCCAAGAAGCCGGAGGCCGCGAAGATCGGCTTCACCATCGACCTGGCCAGCGTGTCGCTCGGGGCCGCGGAAACCGAGGCCGAGGTCGCCAAGCCCGACTGGTTCAACACCAAGGCCTTCCCGCAGGCGACGTTCCAGTCGACCAGCGTCAAGGCGACCGGCGGCGGCAAGTTCGACGTCGCGGGCAAGCTGAGCATCAAGGGCGCGAGCCACGACGTGGTCGTGCCGGTGACGCTGGCGCAGGCCGGCGGCAACACCACCGCGACCGGCAGCTTCGTGATCAAGCGCCTGGATTTCAAGATCGGCGACGGCGACTGGAAGGACACCTCGATGGTGGCCAACGACGTCACCGTCAAGTTCAAGCTCGCGCTGACCGGCGTGGGCGCGCTCTGAAGACCGCTGCTGTTTCCTCCTTGCTGTACCTCTCCCACCTCCACACCAGGAACGTTCCCACCATGATGACCAAGACCCTGATCGCCGCCGCCGCCCTCGCCGCCGCCGGCTTGGCCCACGCCGAAGCCGCCACCTACGCGGTCGACCCGACCCACACCTTCGTGACCTTCGAATCCAAGCACTTCAACACCAGCACGCTGCGCGGCCGCTTCGACAAGAAGGAAGGCACGGTCTCGTACGACAAGGCCGGCAAGAGCGGCCGCGCCGAAGTCACCTTCGACATGAACTCGGTGAGCACCGGCGTGCCGGCGCTGGACACGCACCTGAAGGGCAAGGACTTCTTCAACGCCGCCGAAGCACCGACCGCGAAGTTCGTGGGCGACAAGTTCAGCTTCGACGCCGCCGGCAAGGTGACCTCGGTCGCCGGCACGCTGACGATGAACGGCAAGACCAACCCGGTCACGCTGACGGCCACCAACTTCAACTGCTACGACAACCCGATGCTCAAGCGCGAGGTTTGCGGCGGCGACTTCGAATCGACCATCCAGCGCAGCCAGTGGGGCGTGAGCTACGGCCTGCAGTACGGCCTGCCGGACAGCATTCGCCTGCTCATCCAGATCGAAGCCGTGAAGCAGTGACCCACCCCCGAGGCGCTTCGCGCCACCTGGCAGGCCGCGCTGGGCCAAGAGGCCCAGCTCCTCGCCAGGCATGAAGAGTCCTCAGGACTCTTCATGTCCGGGCTCGGCCCCCTCAAGGGGGCAACGCCAGTGGACCGGCAGAGCCGGCTCCACGGCGTTCGCTGGGCCGGAAAGTTTCCTCGCTAACAAAAAAGGCTCCCTGGGGGGCCTTTTTTGCATCTAAAGGGCCCCCTCGAAGCCATTAAAACCCATCCGTGCCCATGCGTCGCGATACACTACATAATGGGCTCCATGAAAGCCGTCTCCACGCATGACGTGTCTGTTGGCGGCTCCAAGCCGACGGGCTTGCCCTTGCCGCTGCCGGTGTCCCGCAGCATCGCCAAGCTGGGCGCCGACATCAACCTGGCACGGCGGCGGCGGCGCATCTCGCAGCAGTCGCTGGCCGAGCGCATCGGCGCCTCGCTGACCACCGTCAAGCGGATGGAGGCCGGCGACCCGCGCATCCCGCTCCACTTCCTGGCGCGCACGCTGCACGTGTTCGGCGAGATCGAACGGCTCGGCGAACTGCTGGACACCGCCCAGGATCCCATCGGGCTCAGCCTCATGGACGAGCAGTTGCCGCAACGCATCCGCTCGCGCCGCAAACCGGCCGACAACGCACTGTGAAACCCGCCCGCCCGACCGGCACTCAGCAGCAGGTCGACGTGTGCATCGGCAACGCGGGCACGCCGGTGGGACAACTCCACTACGCGCGACAGGGGCCGCGGGAACGCAGCGCCTTCGCTTACGCGCCGGGCTGGCTCGCGGATCCGGACCGCTTCGAGATCTCGCCCGACCTGCCGCTGCAGGCCGGCCACGTCATACGCCGCCCCGGCTCCTCGGCCGACTCGGTGTTCCCGTTCGCGATCGCCGACACCGCACCCGATGCCTGGGGACGCCGCGTCATCGCGCGCGCCCATGCGAAGCGCCGACGCGGCGACCCCGCCCTGCCCGCGCTCAGCGAACTCGATTACCTCGCTGCCGTCGACGACTTCAGCCGCGTCGGCGCGCTGCGGCTGCGTTCGCCCAGCGGAGGCTTCCTGCAGACCGTCGAGGAAGGCCGGCGCGCGACGCCACCGCTGGTCGACCTGCAACGCCTCTTCGAGGCCAGCCGCGCCGTCGAGCAGGGGTCGGAAACCGCCGAGGACCTGCGCTACCTTCAGGGCAAGGGCACCTCGCTCGGCGGCATGCGGCCGAAGTGCACCGTGCTCGATCGCGACGGACGGCTCGCGATCGGCAAGTTCACGAGCATCGCCGACGCCCGCAGCATCACGCGCGGCGAGGTGCTCGCGCTGCGGCTCGCCCGCCGCGCCGGCATCGATGCCGCGCAGGCGCGCATCGAGCTCGTCGCCGGCACGCCGGTGGCAGTCATCCGGCGCTTCGACCGCAATGCCACGGACGGGCGCATCCCCTACCTCTCGGCAGCCTCGATGCTGCAGGCCTCGCGCGACGACACCCACTCCTACGCCGAGATCGCCGACGCGATCCGGGCGCGCGGCATCGAACCGACCGCGGACGTGCGCGAGCTGTGGCGCCGGCTCGTCTTCAACCTGCTCATCACCAACCCCGACGACCACTTGCAGAACTTGGGCTTCCTGCACGCCGGCGGCGGCTTCTGGCGGCTCGCGCCGGCATTCGACCTGAACCCGATGCCCGACAAGGACCGCGAGTCCAAGACCTGGCTCACTCCGGAGTCCGGGCCGATCACCTCGCTGCAGATGCTGCTCGATGAAGCGGCGTACTTCTCGCTAGACGCCGCACAGGCCCTGCACGTCCTGGCCGAGGTGCTGGCCGGCGTCGCCGCCTGGTGGCAGGAGGCGCGCTCGCCGGAGGTGGGACTCTCGCCGGCCGAACTGCCCGACTTTGCGAACGCCTTCGAGCACGAGGCCGTTGCGGCTGCGCGGCAGGCCCTGGGCATGCCTTGACCGAGCCCGCGCGCGCCTCGTCGCTCAGCGCTGCAGCGCCGGGTAGGTGAAGAACAGGAAGTGCAGCGCGTTGATCCCGAAGTGCACCAGCACCGCCGCCTCGATGCGGCCCGTGTGGACGTAGACGGCGCCATAGCCCAGGCCGGCCAGCCCCGCCATTGCCATCAGCATCGGGCCGCCCCCGGCATGCGCGAGGCCGAACAGCAAGGCCGACAGCCACAGCGCCGCGATGCCGCGCCCACCCCAGCGGCCCCCACCGCGCAGCGGGTCGTGGACCAGCGTGCGGAAGAAGGTCTCCTCGGCGACGCAGGTGAAGAACAGGTTCGTCAGCAGGAACAGCGCGGCAGCGGCCGGCAGCTTGGCATCGACGCGCACCAGGCCGGCGGCCAGCGCCACGCCGAACACGACCAGGGCGGTCGACGCGAGGCCGATCGCCGTGTCCCGCGCCAGGCGACCGAGCGGATCGCCACGCCGCAGACGCGGCGACAGCAGGGCCAGCAGCACCAGCCCGACCGAGCCCTTGTCGAAGTTGAGGTACTGGGTGAACGGGGCGGCATCCGGCGTGATGCGGACGCGGTCGAGCACGACCGGATTGTCGAAGCCCGGCACCCGGTGCAAGGCCAGGGCCAGGCACAGCAGCACGAGCAGCGCCATCGCGATGCCGCGCGGCACCGGCTTCTCCAGGCGGTGGGCGGCGAGGGCCAGGCTCACCAGCACGAGCAGGGCTGCAACCGCCGGCGGCCTGAGAAAGCCCTGGACGAGCCCGGCCGCGATGGCGACGCCGAACAGCACGGCCCACGGCGGCAGCCGGTACCGCGCGCCCACCGCGACGGCCGGAAGCCACACGGAGCAGATGGCGAGCATCAACAGCACATGGGTCAACGGCATCGCATGCACCTGCTCAAAGCTCACGGCCATGGTTCACCGCACGCAGCCACATGCGCTCGATCTGTTCGCTGTAGTGGATCGGGAGCAATTCCACATCGGGGTGCTCGCGGGCGTAGACGCGGAACAACTCATCGGCGAACGCCTGGCCGACCTCCGCTATGCCCTGGAAATCCAGCACCACCCGCTTGAAGCGATCGAACCGTGCAATCAGTCGCTTGGCCTGCGAGCGTGACACCAACTGCTCGTCACCGTACCGGGCCAGCCGCATCGGAACCACCGTCTCGTTGAAGCCGAAGTCGTCCGGTGCATCCATGTACCGTTCGAACACCTGCCGGCTCGTGCGCTCGGTGCAACCATCGTCGGTCCAGGTTGTTAACCTTGACCATCATAGTTGTTAACCTTGGCGGTGTGCGTTGTTAACCTTGCCTCTCAAGGGCGCTGATCCAGCAGGCGCCGCAACGTCGCCCACAACGCATCGTCGCGGAACGGCTTGGCCATGTGGTCGTCCATCCCCGCGGCCAGGCTGCGCTCGCGGTCGCCGTCCAGCGCATTCGCCGTCAGCGCGACGATCGGCGTGCGCCGGCCGCCGCCCTGCTGCTGTTCATGCTCGCGCATGCGGCGCGCCGCCTCGAAGCCGTCCATCACCGGCATCTGGCAGTCCATCAGCACCAGGTCCGGCCGCTGCGCCTGGAAGGCCGCCACCGCCTGCTCGCCGTCCGGCACCACCTGCACCGTCAGCCCCAGTGCCTGCAGCGCCGCCTCGGCCACCAGCGCGTTCACCGGGTTGTCCTCGGCCAGCAGCACCCGGCCGTTCAGCAGGCGCGCGCCGCGCTCGACCGCCGGCGCCGGCGCGGGCGCCTCCTCCGGCGCCGGCGCCAGCGCGACCGTGAGCCGGAAGTTCGATCCCTCGCCCGGCACGCTGGTGCACTCCAGGTCGCCGCCCATCGCCCGTGCCAGCTCGCGCGCGATCGTCAGGCCCAGCCCGGCGCCGCCATGCCGGCGCCGGAACGAGTTGTCGACCTGGTGGAAGGCGTCGAAGATGCGCAGCCGGTCGGCCACCGCAATGCCGACGCCGGTGTCGCGCACGTCGATGCGCGCCCGGCCGCGCCCCGGATGGTGCTTGGCGATCACCGTCACCGAGCCCGCCTCGGTGAACTTGATCGCATTGCCCACCAGCTGCTGCAGCACCTGCCGCAGCCGCGCCGGGTCCCCCACCACCCAGGCCGGGCGCGCCATCGCCAGCCGCGACTGCAGCAGCAGGCCGCGCTCGCCGGCCCGCCCGGAGGCCTGGGCGACCACCTCGTCCACCAGCGCCGCGAGGTCGAAGCGCTGCGCCGCCAGCTCGATCCGCCCGCCCTCGAGCTGCGAGAAATCGAGGATGTCGTTGATCTGCGCCAGCAGGTGCTCGCCCGCCCCTTCGATCACGTCCCACTGCGCCGGCGTCGGCGCCTGCGGCGCGCGGCGCAGCATGCGCGCCAGGCCCAGGATGCCGTGCAGGGGCGTGCGCATCTCGTGGCTCATCGTCGCGAGGAACTGCCCCTTCACGCTGCTCTGCCGCTGCGCCAGCGCCAACGCCTGCGCGCGCTCCTCGGCAATGCGGTCGGTGTCGAAGCGCAGCCGCAGCAGCTCGCGGATGCGCCCCTCGGCGCTGCGCGCCTCGGCCAGCATCAGCACGAGGAAGACCGTGAGGCCGATGCCCGCGAACACGCCCGAGCGCGTGCCCTGCACGACCTGCCACAGCGCCACCTGCAGCAGCAGCGGCGTCAGGAAAGCCGCGCACGCCGACCAGGTGGCCTGGAGCACGAACACCGCCACCGCCGACACGCCGACCAGGGACGTCATCGTCAGCGCGACGACCTCCGGGTGCTGCTGCGGGATGAGCCAGCTGCCGGCCAGCCCCCAGACGAAGCCGTCCAGCACCAGCACCGTCAGCAGCCGCGCGCGCCACGGCCCGGACGGCGCCTCGGGCTGCGCCAGGTAGCGGCCGCGCAGCAGCATGCGCCACAGCGACACCATGCAGCGCAGCGCGAACCAGCCCCACAGCGTCCACGCCGATCCATAGGGCAGCATCCCCCAGACCATCAGCAGCGCGAACGGCACGCCGGTCAGCGTCGCGGTGCGCGAACGCTCGTAGAGCAGCCGGGTCTGCTCGTCGGCGACGCGCCGCGCCAGGCGGGCATCGTCGTCGGGCGACGCGCGGGAGGAATCCGCCGGAACTGCGGGCATGGACATCCTTGGCGGCAGCAAACGGCCGGATGGCGCATTATCGGCAGCCCATCGTTTCCGAGAGCACGCATGCGTTTCCGCGCTTTCCCGAAGGCGGCGTCGGCCGCCCTGCTGCTGGCGGGCACCCACTTGTGCGGGGCGCAAGCGCCCGCCGCCGGGCCCGCCGTCTACCTGATCGACCCGGCGCACACCCACGTGCAGTGGGCGGTGAAGCACTTCGGTACATCGACGAGCCGCGGACGCTTCGACGAGGTCAGCGGGCACGTCACGCTGGACCGGGCGGCGCAGCAGGGCGAGGCCTCGATCACCATCGGCACGGCCGGCATCAACAGCGGTGTCCTGCCGCTCGACACCATCCTGCGCAGCAGCAGCTTCCTCGACGTGAAGACCTACCCGCAGGCCTACTTCGTCGCCAGCCGCTTCCGCTTCGCCGACGGGCAGCCGGCCGAGCTGCGCGGCGAACTGACGCTGCACGGCCAGTCGCAGCCGGTCAGCCTGCATGCCACGGCCTTCAACTGCTACGAGCACCCGGTGCTGAAGCGCGAGGTCTGCGGCGGCGACTTCGAGGCCACGCTGTCGCGCAGCGCCTTCGGCATCACCTACGGACTGCCCTTCGTCGCCGACACGGTGACGCTGCAGATCGGGATCGAGGCGATCCGCCAATGACCGGGCGCTTCGACGTGCCGGGCGTGCAGGTGATCGAGCGCGGCTGGCTGTCGTCGAACAACGTGCTGCTCGACGGCTCGCCGGAAGACGGCGCGCTGCTCGTCGACAGCGGCCACAGCCTCCATGCGCCGCAGACCGTCGCGCTGGTGCGCGAGGCCCTTCGCGGCCGGCCGCTGGCGCGCATCGTGAACACCCACCTGCATTCGGACCACTGCGGCGGCAATGCGGCGCTGCAGCAGGCACTGGGCGCGCCCGTGACGGTGCCGGCGGCGAGCTGGGCCCGGGTGCAGGCCTGGGACGAGGACGCGCTGTCCTACCGCGCCACCGGGCAACGCTGCGAGCGCTTCGGTGCGCAGGCGATGCTCGCACCGGGCGAGGTGCTGCAGGCGGGCACGCGCCCCTGGCAGGCCCTCGCGGCGCCGGGCCACGATCCGCAGTCGCTGATGCTGTTCGAGCCGCACGAGGGCGTGCTGGTCTCGGCCGATGCGCTGTGGGAGAACGGGTTCGGCGTCGTCTTCCCCGAGCTCGAGGGCGAGCAGGCCTTCGACGACGTGGCGGCGGTGCTGGACCTGGTCGGGCGCCTGCCGGTGCGCTGGGTGATCCCGGGCCATGGCGCACCCTTCGCCGACGTGGCGGGGGCCCTGGCCCGTGCGCGCACGCGCCTGGCGGGCTTCCGCGCCGACCCGCGGCGCCACGACCGCCACGGCGCCAAGGTGCTGCTGAAGTACCACCTGATGGAGGAGCGCCGGCAGGATTGGCCCGGCCTGCTGGCCTGGGCCCAGGCCACGCGCCTCTTCGCCGGCATCGTCGCCCGGCTCGGCTGGCCCGACGCCGCCTCCGGCTGCCGCGCGCTGGTGGCCGAGCTGGTGGCCCAGGGCGCCCTGTGCGCCGACGGGGACTGCGTCCACGACGCCCCGTCGTGAGCCCGCGGGCATCGTTCCTGCACGCCGGGAGATCAGCCCCGGCTCGCCGGGAATGACCGCCGTGGCATGACGGATCGCGTCCGAACCGGCGTGATGCGCTGACACGAAGCGCCACATTTGCAAGCAAGCGAGACGCGTCATGCCGTTTGTAAACGCCCTCGGCCTCGGCCATCGGAGCCGCCACCTGGCCGCCACCTTCCTCAGCGTCGCCCTGCTGACCGCCTGCGGCGGCAGCAAGGACAGCCACGAGACCGACGCCGGCGCGCCGCCGCCGGTGTCGGGCGATCCGCCGGCGCCGGCGCCCTCGCCGTCGCCCGCTCCGTCCCCGGCCCCGGCTCCCTCTCCGGCACCAGCACCTTCGCCGGCACCCGCGCCCTCGCCGGCACCCGCGCCAGCCCCTGCGCCGGCGCCCTCACCCGCCCCAGCCCCGGCCCCCGCGCCGGCCCCTTCGCCGACCCCTGCCCCCGCCACCGCCACCCAGCGCGACGCCGTGCGCCTGGCCGACCAGGCCAGCTTCGGCCCGAGCGAGGCGCTGGTGTCCACCATCCGGAGCCAGGGCGCGGCCGCCTGGATCAGCGCCCAGATGGGGCTGAACGTGTCGCGCTACACCAGCGGCAAGGGCGGCGAGGTGCACCAGAACACCAGCAGCACAGACTTCTGCGAGTTGCCCGCCCACGTCAACGAGCCCGACTGCTGGCGCGACTGGTACTCGACCGAGCCGCTGCTGTGGGACTTCTACCGCAACGCGGTGAAGCAGCCCGACCAGCTGCGCCAGCGCACCGCCTTCGCGCTGCAGCAGATCGTCGTCGTCAACAGCCTCGAGGTCAACGGCAACTACGGCTTCCGTCTCTACTACAACAACCTGCTGGACAACGCCTTCGGCAACTACCGCGACGTGTTGAAGAAGGTCACGCTGTCGCCGGTCATGGGCGATTTCCTCAACAACGCCAACAACGACAAGGCGGCGCCGAACGAGAACTACGCCCGCGAGCTGCTGCAGCTGTTCTCCATCGGCACCTGCGAGCTCAACGCCGACGGTTCGCTGAAGACCGGCAAGTGCGTGCCGACCTACAGCAACGACACCGTGCGCGCCTATGCCTTCGCGCTCACCGGCTGGACCTACCCGGCCGGCGGCGCCACCTCGTACGGCTGCTACCCGACCGGCGCGAACTGCCGCTACTACGCGGGCGACATGATCGCGGCCGCCAGGTTCCACGACACCGGGGCCCGCGACCTGCTGGGCGGCGTCAAGCTGGCCGCCGGGCACACCGCCCCGGCGGCGCTGGAGACGGTGCTCGACAGCCTGATGGCGCACCCCAACACCGCGCCCTTCGTCGGCAGGCACCTCATCCAGCAGCTGGTGACCAGCAACCCGAGCCCGCAGTACGTGGGCCGCGTCGCCGCCGCCTTCACGAGCGGCCGCTACACCTACTTCGACAAGAGCTACGGCACCGGCCGCAACGGCGACCTCGCGGCCACCGTCGCGGCCGTGCTGCTGGACGCCGAGGCCCGCGCCGAGACGCCGACGCGCAACAGCGGCAAGCTGCGCGAGCCCACGCTGATGTTCACCGGCACGCTGCGCGCGCTGAACGGCACCACCGACGGCGACTCGCTCAGCTGGTGGTGGGGCGACAGCCTGCGCCAGCACGTGTTCCGGCCGCCCTCGGTCTTCAACTACTACCCGCCCGACTACCCGGTGCCGGGCACGAGCCTGGTCGGGCCGGCCTTCGGCATCCACAACGCCAACTCGGCGCTGGAGCGCCTGAACTTCCTGACCTACCTGCTCGACTGGGGCGGCACGCCGGCGGCCAACAGCGGCGCGCCGAACCCGCTCGGCACCTTGGTCGACCTGTCGGCGTTCAAGGCGGACGCGACCGATGCCGCCAAGCTGGTCGACCGGCTGTCGCTGCTCGCCCTCGGCCAGACCCTGCCGGCCGGACCGCGCACCGAGGTGATCAACGCGGTGTCCGTCTCCGCCGCCGGCACCGACGCGCAGAAGCTCAACCGCGTGAAGATGGCCGCCTACCTCGTGTTCGGCTCGCCGAACTACCAAGTCCAGCGTTGAGGACCGCCCCATGAAGCACTCTTCTTCCTCCTCCGCGCCCCTGTCGCTCGACCGCCGCCGCTGGCTGCTCGGCTCCGGGGCCACGCTCGCCGGCGCGCTCGGCGCCGGCACGCTGTCCAACCTGCTGCTCGGCGCGAAGCCGGCGTACGCGGCCGACTACAAGGCGCTGGTCTGCATCTTCCTGTATGGCGGCAACGACGGCTTCAACACCATCGTGCCGACCGACACCACGCGCTACACCCAGTACGCCAACGTGCGCCAGGGGCTGGCGATCCCGAAGGCGAGCCTCGTCAACCTGAACGGCATCGAGTTCGGCCTCCACCCCTCGCTGTCCGCGCTGTCGACCGCCTGGGCGGACGGCAAGCTGGCGCCCGTGTTCAACCTCGGCACGCTGGCCACGCCGCTGACCAAGGACCAGTACCGCGCGCTGTCGGCAAGCTCCGACCTGCTGCCCGACAACCTGTTCTCGCACTCCGACCAGCAGATCCTGTGGGAGACCGGCAGCGCCGACTCGCTGACCCGCACCGGCTGGGGCGGGCGCGCCGCGGAAGCGCTGGCGACGGCGAACCCGGTGATCTCGGTGGCGGGCTCGACGCGCTTCGGCCTGTCGACGGCGCAGACGCCGCTGGTGCTGCCGGACCCGGGCGCCACCTTCGGCGCCTACAACCTGCAGCCCAAGGACATGGGCAATGCCTCGAACGCGGCGCGCAAGAAGGCGATCGACGCGCTGTATGCGCAGGCGCAGGACGTGGCGCTGGGCGATGCCTACGCGGCGGCGCAGCGCAATGCCTTCAGCGTGTCGGACCGGCTGGCCGCGACGGTGCTGGTGACCCCGGGCGGCAGCGGCGCGCTGGCGGCCATCGACAGCGCCTTCGCGCCGCTGATCGCCAACGGCAAGCTGACGACAGGCCTGGCCAAGCAGCTGTACCAGGTGGCCAAGCTGATCGCCGCCAACGGCACGGTGCAGGGCAACCGGCAGATCTTCTTCGCCTCGGTCGACAGCTTCGACACGCACGCGAACCAGGTGGTCGGCGGCGCGCCCACCACCGGGCAGCATGCCGACCTGCTCAAGGAAGTGGGGGATGCCCTGGGGGCGTTCTACGGCGCGATGAAGAACCTCGGCCTGTCGGAGGCGGTGACGGCCTTCACGCAGAGCGACTTCGGCCGCACCTTCACGCCGAACAACAGCAACGGCACCGACCATGCGTGGGGCAGCAACCACCTGGTGATCGGCGGTTCGGTGAAGGGCGGCACCAGCTACGGCACCTACCCGACGCTGGCGGTGGGCGGGCCGGACGACGTGGGCAAGGACAGCTGGGAGCTGCAGGGGCGCTGGATCCCGACCAGCTCGGTCGACCAGTACGCCGCGGCGCTGCTCGGCTGGTTCGGCGCCAGCGCCGGCCAGCTGGCGACGGTGCTGCCGAACCTGAAGAACTTCCCGACGCGGCTCGGGTTCCTCTGATTCCCAGGCGCCCGCCCGGTTCATCTGCCGGGCGTGCAGCCTGTCCGCCCGATCGGCCGGCCCGTCGCCTGCCGCTCGAAGCGCCGGCGCCCGCCGCTTACAGTGGCGCATGGCTTCGACCTTCACCTCCTTCGCCCAGGCCGCGCGGCGCGGCTTCAGCGCCTACGCCCGCTGGCTCGACAGCATCACCTGGAAGCGCTTCATCGTCCTCGCGGTGCTGGCGCTGATCGCCTCCGGCATCCTGTCCGACCTGCCGCCCTTCAACATCCGCTGGACCGAGGACCGGGTCATCGTCAAGGGCCCGAAGAAGCCGAAGAAGCCGCCCCAGCCGCCCGCAGCGCCCCAACCCGGCGAGACCCGCAAGTCCTCCGTCGACATCGGCGGCCACCCCTTCGAGATCGTCATCGACGACAAGGGCGTGCGCATCGGCTCGCTCGAGATCGACGACGACGGCGTGCGCGTCGGGGTGCCGCGCGCCTCGTCGGAGGCCAGGCCCACGGCGTCCAGCGCCTCGGCGCCGGCCGCCGCCGCGTCCGCCTCGGCCTCGTCCGGCGAGGTCCGCATCCACGTCCCGGCGATCGAGGTGAAGCTGCCCCGGCATGCCGACAGCGAAGAGGTGCGCGCCGCCGTCGAGGAGGCCAAGGCCGACGTGCAACGGGCCATCGCCGACGCCCAGCGCTCCATCGCCGACGCCCAGCGCGCCGCGGCCGAGGCCGATCGCGCCGCCGCGAAGGACGACGGCCTCGAACGCGAGGTCATCGAAGGCTTCCGCCCCGGCGACCACCTGCCCGGCTTCACCTTCCTGCTGATCTTCATCTCGATGATCATCAAGATCATGGCCGCCGGCCGCTTCAAGGCCGAGGCGCAGGCCGTCGAGGCGACCGAGATGGCCGAGTCCGAGGCCCTGAAGCGCCAGGTGGTCGAGGCGCGCATGGCGGCGATGCAGGCCCAGGTGGAACCGCACTTCCTGTTCAACACGCTGGCGAGCATCGACCACCTGATCGAGACCGACCCGCCGCGCGCCAGCCGGATGCAGAAGAACCTGATCGCCCTGCTGCGCGCCAGCATGCCGACGATGCGCGAGGCCAATGCCCAGGCGACGCGCGACCTCGGCCGCGAGCTGGCGGTCATCCGCCCCTACCTGGAGATCCTCAAGGTGCGGATGGAGGAGCGCCTGCAGACCGACGTGCGCGTCAGCGACGGCCTGCTGTCGGCCGAGTTCCCGCCGATGATGCTGCAGAGCCTGGTCGAGAACGCGATCAAGCACGGCCTGGAACCGAAGGCCGAGGGCGGGACGCTGACGGTGAGCGCCGAGATCGTGCACGGCAAGCTCGCGGTGACGGTGGCCGACACCGGCCTCGGCTTCGGCAAGGCGGCCACCGCCGGCACCGGCATCGGCCTGGCCAACATCCGCGAGCGCCTGCAGCTGCTGTACGGCAGCAAGGCGAGCCTCACCGTCACCGAGAACCCGGGCGGCGGCACCCGGGTCACCATCACCGTGCCCTACCTGTCCAAGGCCCCCGAAGGAGCATCCGCATGACGAAGGCATCCCGGCTGCTGCGCCTGCTGGGCTGGACCAGCCTCGGCGCCCTGATCGTCTGCGGGCTCCTCGCCGCCCTGCTGATCCACCAGCTGCCGGCCGACGGCATCCGGCTGAGCATCGACGGGGAGACCTGGAATTTCCCGGCCCTGGGTGCCGGCCACTGGCTGGGGGTGACCCTGGTCCTGCTGGCGGTGGTGGCGCTGCTCGTGATCGCGCTGCCGGTCGCGCTGCTGCTGAGCGTGGGGGTGCCGCTGGTCGTCCTGCTGCTGGTGCTGGCCGGCACGGTGCTCGCGACGGTGGTGGCGCTGGCCGTGGGGCTGTCGCCGCTGGTGGCGCTCGGCTTCCTCGCCTGGGGCGCCTGGCGGCTGCTGGTGCGCCGCCCCGCCCCGCCAGCCGCTACGATCGAGGCATGAACATCCGAGCCCTGATCGCCGACGACGAGCGGCTGATGCGCGAACAGCTTCGCGCCCGACTGGCCGAGGTCTGGCCCGAGCTGGAGATCGTCGCCGAGGCGAAGAACGGGCTCGAGGCGGTGGAGCTGACCGCGCAGCACAAGCCCGACCTCGTGTTCCTGGACATCCGCATGCCGGGCCTGACCGGCGTGGAGGCGGCGCGCCAGATCGGCCAGGTGGCGGCCGCCGACGAGGACTGGAACGGCTGCGAGATCGTCTTCATCACCGCCTACGACCAGTACGCGGTCGAGGCCTTCGAGCAGGGCGTGGTGGACTATGTGCTCAAGCCCGCCGAGCGCGAGCGCCTGGCGCTGACGGTGGAGCGCATCCGCAAGCGGCTGGCGCAGCGCGCGTCGACGCAGGAGCCGCCGCCGGTGGCCGGCCCGGACATGCAGAAGCTGCTGCAGGCGCTGGCGGGCCAGTTGAACCCGGGCGCGGCGCCGCAACGGCTGCGCTGGATCCAGGCGACGGTGGGGCAGAGCATCCAGATGATCCCGGTCGAGGACGTGCTGTTCTTCATCTCCGACGAGAAGTACACGCGGGTGCAGACGGCGACGGTCGAGGCGCTGATCCGCAAGCCGATCAAGGAACTGCTGGACGAGCTGGACCCGCAGGAGTTCTGGCAGATCCACCGCTCGACGCTCGTCAACACGCGGGCGATCTCGGGGGTGACGCGTGACCTGCGCGGGCGGCAGCTGGTGAGCGTGAAGGGGCACGGCGAGAAGCTCGAGGTGAGCCGCAGCTTCACGGGCTTGTTCAAGGGGATGTGACGCGCGGTCCGCCACCGCTCCCGGATTCCGCTGCGCTGCATCCGGGGATCGTCGATCACTTCAACGGCGCAGCGAAGCGGCGATGAGCATCTGTGCCGCCCAATAGGTGGCCAACACCCACAAGCCCGCCAACGGCAACGGCTGCCCGAACTTGTTGAACGCCAGCAGCGCGTCCGACACCACGAACAAGGCCCCGCCCAGCGCCGCCGCGCGCCCCACGCTGGCCGCCTGCGCCGCCATCGAGGCCAGGCACAGCACGTACACCACCACCGGCCCGCGCAGTTCGCCCGGAATGCCCGGCCACAGCATCGCGAGCACGCCGCCGGCCACCACGGCATACGCGGCGAACGGCAGCCGTCGCGCCGCGAAGCGCCCGCCGCGCGTGAACGCCACGATGTAGGCGAGGTGCGCCAGCAGGAAAGCCACCAGCCCCGGCAGGAAGCCCTGCACCGGCCACAGGAGCGCCACGTCCCCCGCCAGCGACAGCAGCAGCCCGACGCGGATCCAGCGCTGCCGCGATGGAGCATCCGCCCCCCGCCTCCACGCAAAGCCGATGACCAGCAGCGTGGTCAGCGGCTTGAACACGAACAGCCAGCGCGACCCGATCAGCCCGTCCCCCGCCGCGATCGCCAGCGCCGCGCTCGCGATCACCGCAGCAAGCCAGGCCGCCGTCCTCATGGGGACACCGTCTTCGCCTGCTCGGCCCGCGCCAGCGCCGCCGCGCGCAGCGCCTTCAGCTTCTCGCGCGGATCCTCCTTGGCCGTCACCTCGTGCAGCTTCATCTCGCCGATGAAGCGGCTCGGGATGCCCTGCACGAAATCGCGCCCGCGCTTGCGCCGCCGCAGCGTGCTCACCGCCAGCGTCTTGCGCGCCCGCGTGATGCCCACGTACATCAGCCGCCGCTCCTCCTCGAGCCGCTGCGGCGTCATCTCCTCGTCGTCGCTGCGGAAGGGCAGCAGGCCCTCGTTGACGCCCGCCAGGACCACGTGCGGCCATTCCAGGCCCTTGGACGCGTGCAGCGTCGACAACGTGATCACGTCCTGCTCCTCGCCGCGCTCGGCCAGGCTCATGATCACCGAGATCGTCTGCGCCACGTCGAGCACCGTCTTGCGCTCGGTCTCGACGCTCATGCCGCCGTCGTTCTCGATCTCGCCGCCGCAGCGCTTGGCGATCCACTCGATGAAGTCGAGCACGTTCGACCAGCGCGAGGACGCGACCTTCTCGCTGTCCTCGCCCTCGTACAGGTGCTTCTCGTAGTCGATGTCCTTCAGCCATCCCAGCAGCAGCGCCTTGGCGTCCTCCGAGCCGGTGGTGTGGCGCGCCCGGTACTCGAAGTCGCTCACGTAGCGGCCGAACTCGTGCAGCGAGCCGATCGCGCGCGCGTTGATCGCGGTGCCCAGGCTCTCGGCGAACAGCGCCTCGTACAGGCTCGTCTTCCACTTGCCGGCGAACTCGCCCAGCGCCCCGAGCGTCTGGTGCCCGATGCCGCGCTTGGGCGTGGTCACCGCGCGCAGGAAGGCCGGGTCGTCGTCGTTGTTCACCAGCAGGCGCAGCCAGGCGCACAGGTCGCGGATCTCGGCGCGGTCGAAGAAGCTCTGCCCGCCCGACACCTTGTACGGCAGCTCGGCCTTGCGCAGCGCCTTCTCGAACACCCGCGCCTGGTGGTTGGCGCGGTAGAGGATCGCGAAATCGCGGAACTGCACGCCGTCGGCCGCGCCGGTCGCACGCAGCGCCTGGATGCGCGCCACCGCGCGCTCGGCCTCGTGCTCCTCGTTGTCGCACTCCACCAGCTGCACCGGCTCGCCGTCGCCGAAGGCGCTCCACAGCTTCTTCTCGAACAGCTTCGGGTTGTGGCCGATCACCGCGTTGGCGGCGCGCAGGATGTAGCCGGTGGAGCGGTAGTTCTGCTCCAGCGGGATCACCTTCAGCGCCGGGAACTCCTGCGGCAGCCGGCGCAGGTTGTCGATCGTCGCGCCGCGCCAGCCGTAGATGCTCTGGTCGTCGTCGCCCACCGCGGTGAACATCGCGCGCTCGCCGACCAGGCTCTTCAGCAGCTCGTACTGGATCGCGTTGGTGTCCTGGTACTCGTCGACGAGCACGTAGCGCAGCGTGTCCTGCCACTTCGCGCGCGCCTCGGCGTCGCGCTGCAGCAGCCGGTGCGGCAGGCCGATCAGGTCGTCGAAGTCGACCGCCTGGTAGGCCGCGAGCCGCTCCTCGTAGCGCTTCATCACCTTCTGCGCGACCGCGTCGTCGTCGGTCTCGGGGCGCACGTCGTCGCTCGCCAGGCCCTCGTTCTTCCACAGGCTGATGGTCCACTGCCAGCGCCGCGCGAGCGCGATGTCGCTGGTGGCGCCGGCGTCCTTCAGGATGTTGAGCACGTCGTCGCTGTCGAGGATGCTGAACTTCTCCTTCAGCCCGAGGCGCGCGCCCTCGGCGCGCAGGATGCGCACGCCCAGCGAGTGGAAGGTGCTGATGACGAGGTTCTTCGCGGCGCGCGCACCGACCAGCGACTTGGCGCGCTCGCGCATCTCCTGCGCCGCCTTGTTGGTGAAGGTGATGGCCGCGATCTGTCCCGGCGCATAGCCGGCCTGCAGCAGGCGCGCGATCTTCTGCGTGATGACGCGCGTCTTGCCCGAGCCGGCGCCGGCCAGCACCAGGCAGGGGCCGCCGAGGTGCTGCACCGCTTCCATCTGGGCGTTGTTGAGGGTGGCGGCGGAATCGGGGGCGGATGACACGGCGGACGACGGCAGGACAGGGTGTCCGGAGATCATAGGCGAGGCCCTGTCGCACCCGGGCCGCGCGCCCGCCGCCCGACTGTGATAGAAGAGGCGCCCTCCGCCCTTTGCCGCACTCGCACACGCCACGCCCGCCATGCGTCCCCCCTCCTTCGACCGCCGCCGCCTCCTGCAGGGGGCCGCCGCGGCCGCCGCCGCACCGCTGTTCCTGCGCCACGCGCGCGCATCCGACATCGACCGCTTCGCGCTGGGCGTCGCCTCGGGCTCGCCGCGCCCGGACCGCCTGGTGCTGTGGACGCGGCTCGCCGGCCCGGACCTGCCGGCGCGCGTGCCGGTGCAGTGGGAGCTGGCGCGCGACGAGGCCTTCACCCAGGTCGTCGCGCGCGGCACGGAGAGCGCCGAGGCGGCCTGGGGCCACAGCGTGCACGCCGAACCGGCCGGGCTGTCGCCGTCGCGCTGGTACTGGTACCGCTTCAGCGCGCTCGGCACGCGCAGCGCCGTCGGCCGCACGCGCACCGCGCCGCCGGCCGGCGCCCAGGAGTCGCTCGCCTTCGCGATCGCCTCCTGCCAGCGCTGGGACCACGGCCACTTCGCGGCCTGGCGCCACCTCGCCGACGAACACCCCGACCTGGTCGTCTTCCTCGGCGACTACATCTACGAGTACGCACCGGTGGCGGGCCGGGTGCGCCTGCACGAAGGCAGCGGCGACGCGACGACGCTCGCCCAGTACCGGGCCCGCTACGCGCAGTACAAGGGCGACGCCGACCTGCAGCGCATCCATGCCGCCGCCCCGTGGATCGCGACCTGGGACGACCACGAGGTGGCGAACGACTATGCGAACGCGCAGGGACAGGACCTGGCGCCCGACTTCCTGCAGCGCCGCGCCGCCGCCTACCAGGCCTGGTGGGAGCACATGCCGGTGCCGAAGGCGACGCGGCCGGTGGGACCCAACGCCCAGGTCTTCGACCGCTTCGACTGGGGGGCGCTCGCGCGCTTCCACGTGCTGGACGACCGCCAGTACCGCGATGCGCAGGCCTGCCCCAAGCCGGGCCGCGGCGGCTCGGCCACGGTCGACATCGCCGCCTGCCCCGAGCTGATGAAGCCGGGCCGCACCCTGCTCGGCGCGGCCCAGGAGCGCTGGCTCGACGAGGGCCTGGTGTCGACCGGCGCGCGCTGGAACCTGATCGCCCAGCAGACCTTGATGGCGCCCTTCACCTGGACGAAGGAGGGCCGCGTCTGGACCGACGGCTGGGCCGGCTATCCGGCGGCGCGCGAACGGCTGCTGGACACGCTCGCAGCCCGCAAGGCCTCGAACCCGGTGGTGCTGAGCGGCGACGTGCACTGCAACTACGTCGCCGACCTGAAGCGCGAAGGCGACACAGCACCGCTCGCCACCGAGTTCTGCGGCACCTCGATCACCAGCCATGGCATGGAGCAGGCGCGGCTCGATGCGGTGCTGCCGCTGAACCCGCACATCCGGTATGCGCGCAGCCAGGAGCGCGGGTATGTGGCGTTCCGGCTGAGCGAAGCGCGGCTCGACGCGACGCTGCGCGTCGTCAGCGATGCCAACGATCCCCAGGCGACGATCCGCAGCGCGGCGCGCTTCAGCGTGGAGGCAGGACGGCCCCAGGTGCAAGCCGGATAGACGATCCCGGATTGGCATCCGGGCTACGAATCCTGTAGCCCGGATGGAGCGAAGCGCAATCCGGGAGCGGCGCATGCCAGAGCCCTGCCCCGCAAGTGGGCTATTGCAGCACAGTCCCGGCTGGTCATACTGGCGTCCGGATCACGTTCCGGCCCGCGCCGGGGAGATCAGCCCATGAGACAGTTCATCCGCCACCCGGTGGACCTGCCGATCCAGATCGGCACCGGCCACTCGCGTACGCCTTCCGCGGTGCAGGCGCACGACATCAGCGCCGGCGGCTTGGCGCTGCACGTCGAGCGAGCGGTGATGCCGGGCGCGCACGTGCACATCCGCATTCCCTACGTGCAGCCGGCCTTCGAGGCCGAGGCCCGCGTCGCCTGGTGCGAGCCGAGCGACATCGACGGCTACGAGGTGGGCGTGACCTTCCTCGACGCCGAGGTCGCCTTCCTCGCGCGCATGGTCGAGCAGGTCTGCCACATCGAGGACTACCGCAAGTCGGTCAGCCGCAGCGAAGGCCGCGAGCTCTCGGCCGAGGAAGCGGCCACCGAATGGATCGACCGCTACGCCGCGCAGTTCCCGGCCATCGAGGCCGGCGTGCCGCACTGACCCGGCACCCGCTCAAGGCCCCGCGCGCAGGTCCTGCAGCAGCGTGCCGGCGGCACGCACTTCCTGCTCGTGGCCCTCGTGGCGCCAGGTCTCGGCCAGTGCCGCGGCGTACCAATCCTGCATCGCCGGCAAGGCCAGCAGGCGCGCGACGTACCCGGCCGCATGCGGCGGCAGGGCGATGCCGTAGCCCTGGGCGCGGAAGGCGAGCGGCGCGAAGAACGCGTCCACCGCGCTGAACTGCGCGCCGGCCAGGAAAGGCCCGCCGAAGCGCTCGAACCCGTCCGCCCACAGCGCGGCCACGCGGTCCCACTCTGCGCGCAGGGCCGGCGGCACCGGGTCGATGCGCACCCGCACGCCGCAGTTCATCGAGCAGGCATTGCGGATCTGGAAGAAGCCGGAATGCATCTCGGCCGCCGCGCTGCGCGCCCACGCCCGGGCGCGGCGATCGGCCGGCCACACGCGCGGGTGCGACTCGGCCAGGTACTCGACGATGGCGAGCGAATCCCAGACCGCGGTCTCGCCGTCGACCAGACAGGGCACCTTGCCGCTCGGCGAGAAGCTGCCGAAGGACGAATCCTCCGGGCGCTGGCTGAAGGGGACGAGCCGCTCCTCGAAGGGGATCGCCAGCTCGCGCAGCAGCAGCCACGGTCGCAGCGACCAGGAGGAGTAGTTCTTGTTGGCGATGTAGAGGGTGAGGGGCGTGGCCATGCGCAAGTGTAGGCATGCGCCGGCACGATCCGCCCGTCTGCCGTAGCATCGCGCGATGGCCCGCCGCCTTGTCACCGCGTCCGCCCTGCTCATGCTGCTCGCGTGCGGCACGCTGCGCGCGCAGCCCGTCGAGGTGCAGGTCGTGCTGCAGGACGGCGGCAAGGTGGTGCTGGACGTCAGCGCGAGCGTAGCCGCCCCGCGCGAGCAGGTCTGGGCCGTGCTGACCGACTACGAGCACATGGCGGGCTTCGTCTCCAACCTGAAGTCCAGCGCGGTCATCGGCCACGACGGGCCCCTGCTGCAGGTGGAGCAGTCGGGCGAGGCGCGCCACGGCCTGCTGCGCTTCGCCTTCCACAGCGTGCGCGCGGTCGAGCTGGTCGCGCCGCAGGAGATCCGCTCGCACCTGGTGCGCGGCGACTTCAAGAGCTACGAGGCGACGACGCGCCTCGCGGCCCCGGACAGCGCCCACACGCTGATCAGCTTCCATGGCGAGTACGTGCCGAACCGCTGGGTGCCGCCCGGGCTCGGGCCCTCGCTGATCAAGTCGGAGACCGGCCGGCAGTACGACGAACTCATCGCCGAGATCCTGCGGCGGAACGCGGCGCCGGCCGTGGCCGCGCAGGCCTCGGCCCCGGCCGCGGCCCCCTGAGCCGGATTCGCCCGGCGCGGGCGATACTGGCGCCCCGTGCCGTCCATCCTCGCTGTCACCATCCCCTTCTTCGCGCTCGTGCTGTGCGGCTGGCTCGCCGCCCGGCAGCGCGTGCTGCCCGAGTCGGCCATCCCCGGCCTGAACGCCTTCGTGCTGTTCTTCGCCCTGCCCTGCATGCTGTTTCGCTTCGGCGCGAGCATGCCCTTCTCGCAGCTGATCGACCCGGTGCTGATCGGCGTCTACGTCGTGTGCGCGCTGCTCGTGGTCGGCCTCACGGTCGCGCTGACGCTGCGCGGCGGCATCGACCTGAAGAACGCCGCCTTCGGCGCGCTGGTCGCGGCCTTCCCGAACACCGGCTTCATGGGCGTGCCGCTGCTCGCCACCCTGCTGGGCGAGCGCGCGGCGGGGCCGGTGATCGGCACGGTGCTGGTCGACCTGCTGCTGACGAGCTCGCTGTGTCTGGCACTCGCGCAGTCGCGCCGCCACGACGGCCAGCCGCACGGCCATGCCGGCACCTCGCTGCGTCGGGCGCTGCGCGGCGCCGTCGGCAACCCGCTGCCCTGGGCGATCGGCCTCGGGGCGCTGCTGGCCGCGAGCGGGCTGGAACTGCCCGCGCCGGTCGCGCAGATCGTCAAGATGCTGGGGGACGCGGCAACGCCGGTCGCGCTGTTCACCATCGGCGCCGTGCTGTGGCGAGCCGGCCAGCATGCGCACACGCGCACGCCGGTGGGCCGCTTCCTGCCGGTTGCGCTGGTCAAGCTGCTGCTGCACCCGCTGCTGGTGCTGGGCACCGGCCTCGCGGCACGCGGGCTCGGGTTGCCCTTGAGCGACTTCGGGCTGGTGGTGCTCGCCCTCGCGGCGGCGCTACCGAGCGCGAGCAACGTCTCGCTGCTGGCCGAGCGCTACCGCGCCGACAACGGCCGCATCGCCCGCATCATCCTCGCGAGCACGGTGCTGGCCTTCGGCAGCTTCTCGCTGCTGGCGGCATGGCTGATTCCGCATGCGCTGCCCGGCAGGTGATTGGAGATTGCTATCGCAAATCTAACTTCAATTGAATTTACGCCGAGGCCGGTCGTGGCCACACTGGGCGGCATTCACTCCTGGAGCCGCACATGACAACCTTCCGTCTCGCCCTCGGCATGCTGATCAACGGCCTCGGTTTCGGCATCCTGGTCACGCACTGGCTGGTCTGATGCGCCGGCGGGTCGTGTGCGACGGGGCGGCGCGTCTCGGGCCGGCCGTCATACTCTCGCGATGAACGCCGCCACCCTGAACGCCCTCACCGCCTTCCCCGACCAGCTTGCCGCCTTCTACGCCGAGGTGCCGGCCGGATACGAGAACTTCGTGCCGCCGAGCTGGGACGGCGTGCCCAGCGAGGCGCTGTCGCCGCTCGCCCAGCTCTGCCACGTGCGCGACATCGAGATCGACGGCTACCACCGCCGCCTGCAGCGCACGCTCGACGAGGACCGCCCGGTGCTCGCCTCGATCGACACCGACGCCCTCGCGATCGAGCGCGACTACGCCCATGCCGACGCGGCCCAGGCGCTCGCCGCCTTCCGCCTTGCACGCGAGGAGACCCTGGCGCTGGTCCGCCGCATCGAGCCCGCCCAGTGGGACCGCAGCGCCGTCTTCGAAGGCTACGGCCCGCTCACGCTGCGCAGCCTGGTGCACTACCTGGCGAGCCACGACCAGCAGCACCTCGCCGGCCTGCAGTGGCTGCTCGGCAAGATCGACGCGGCGCGCCACGCCGGCGCTACCAGCTGAGCGGGTTCACCCGGTAGTAGCGGCTCAGCTCGGCATACAGCGCCGGATGCTGCTCGGCCATCTGCGCCGACTGCTCGAAGAACACCTCGCTCGCCACCGCGAAGAACTCGGCCGGGTTGGTCGCGCCGTAGTGGTTCAGCAGCGTCGCCTCGCCCTGCTCGGCCTGTTGCTGCAGGCGCGCGAACTCGCTGCCGAGCACCCGGGCCCAGCGCTCGCGGTGGCGGCGTGGAATCGTCGGCGCGCCGTTCGCGTCGCCCTTCTCCTGGTCGAGCTGGTGGGCGAACTCGTGGATCACGACATTGCGCCCGTCGCCGGCCTGCGCCGCGCCGTCGAGCGTGTCGTCCCAGGACAGGATCACCTGCCCCTGCGACCACGATTCGCCGGCCAGCACCTGGCGCTGCTCCTGCAGCACGCCGGCCGGGCCCGTGTGGACCTTGTCGACCACGAAGGCGCCGGGGTAGACCAGGATCTGGCTGAGGTTCGGGTAGTAGCCGGGCCGGCGCCGGTTCAGCAGCAGCAGGCAGGCCTGGGCCGCGATGGTGACGCGCATCTCCTCGGTCACCGTGAGCCCGCCGCATCCGATGAAGACCTTCTCCGCGAGGAACACCTGCATCAGCTTCTTCAGCTGCAGCTGCAGGTCGGCCGGCAGGCCGCGCACGTACGGCACGCGGCGGCGCAGGATCTCGCGCCATGCGGCCGGGAACGGCTGCCGCCGCACCCGCCGGCGGCGCCGCTCGATCCACGAGGGCTCGCCGACCAGCCAGGCGATGAAGGCGCCGACGAGGCACACGACGATGAGCAGGGTCAGCATGGCGCGGTGTCCTTGTCGGTGGAAGCTCGCACGTGGAGCCGGCCGGCGCGGATTTCAATCCCGCCCCGCTGCTACAGTGACGCACGCTTGCACATCAGCCCCGCCCCGCCGGGGCTGATTGGTTTCAACCTGTTGCCGATCGCCCCCCATGTCGCATCCCATCGTCATCCTCGGTACCGGACTCGCCGGCTTCACGCTGGCGCGAGAACTGCGCAAGCTCGACCCCGCCGTGCCGCTCGCCCTCGTCAGCCGCGACCACGGCGGCTTCTATTCGAAGCCGATGCTGTCGAACGCGCTCGCCGGCAAGAAGACCGCGGCCTCTCTGGTGATGAAGCCGGCCGAGAAGATGGCGGCCGAGCTGAACGCGACCCTGCGCACGCAGGCCGCGGTGGCGCGCATCGACCCCGCCGCGCAAGTGGTCGAGCTGGAAGGCGGCGAGGCGATCGCCTACCGCGACCTGGTGCTGGCGCTCGGGGCCGATCCGATCCGCCTGCCGCTCGACGGCGACGGCGCGGCCGACGTGCTGTCGGTGAACGACCTCGACGACTATGCCCGCTTCGCCGACCGGCTGGAGGGGGTGCAGCGCGCGGTGATCCTCGGCGCCGGGCTGATCGGCTGCGAGTTCGCGAACGACCTGCTGGCGCGCGGCGTGGCGCCGACGGTGATCGACCTCGCGCCGCGAGCGCTGCCGCGCCTGCTGCCCGACGAGGCGAGCGGGCGGCTGCAGGCGAAGCTCGAGGCGGCCGGCGTCGCGTTCCGCTTCGGGCAGTCGGTACGCGAGGTGCGGCGCGACGGCCGCGGTTTCGCGCTGACGCTGGACGACGGCAGCGTGTTGCCGGCCGACCTGGTGCTGTCGGCGGTGGGCCTGCGTCCGCGCACGGCGCTGGCGAAGGCGGCCGGGCTGTCGACGAACCGCGGCATCGTGACGAACCGGCTGCTCGCGACGAGCGCGCCGCACGTGCATGCGCTGGGCGATTGCGCCGAGGTCGACGGGCACACGCTGCCCTACGTGATGCCGATCATGCAGCAGGCGCGCGCCCTGGCGGCAACGCTGGCCGGCAAGCCGACGCCGGTGCTGTACCCGCCGATGCCGGTGATCGTGAAGACGCCGGCCTGCCCGACGGTGGTGTGCCCGCCGCCGCTGGACGCCTCGGGCGCGTGGCGCGTGGTGATGAGCGACGACGGCTGCGAGGCGCGCTTCCACAGCGCGGACGGGCAGTTGCTCGGCTTCGCGCTGCTCGGCACCGCGACGTCGCAGCGGCAGGCACTGGTCGCGCAGGTGCCGGGCTTGCTGGTCTAGGGCCTGTTAACGCTACGGGAAGGCACCGGCCCGAAGGGTGATCTCGTCAAAAGGGCACCCGCGGCGTTAACAGGCCCTAGATCGCCAGCGGGTCCACGTCCAGCGCCCAGCGCAGCACCGCCTTGTGCTGCGCGCGCAGCGACGGCAGGCTCGCCACCCAGGGCGACAGCAGGCGCTGCAGCACGCCGCGGCCCGGCGCCTCGATCAGCATCTGCATCCGCTCCACGTTCGCCACGCGCGCGATGCTCGTCGGCACCGGTGGGTAGATCAGCACCTGGTCCGCGCCTTCGAACTCGTTCGCCAGGTCCGATGCCGCCTGCAGGAAATCCTGCGCCGCCTGCGCCGTGCGCGCCTCGGCCCGCAGCAGCGCCAGGTGGGTGAACGGCGGCAGACCCGCCATCTCGCGCTCCTTCAGCTGCCCGTCGGCGAAGGCCGCATAGTCGTGCGTGCGCAGCGCCTGGTACAGCGCATGCCGCGGGTGCCAGGTCTGCACCCACATCTCGCTCGCCTGCGACTGCGCCGCGTCCCGCCCGGCCCGGCCCGCCGCCTGCATCAGCAGCGAGAACACCCGCTCCGGCGCCCGGAAGTCGCTGCTGAACAGGGCAGCGTCCGGGTCCACCGCCGCCACCAGCGTGATGCGCCGGAAGTCGTGCCCCTTGGCCACCATCTGCGTGCCCACCAGCACGTCGACCTCGCCCTCGTGCACCGCCGCGAGCTGCGCCTCCAGCGAGCCCTTCAGCCGCGTCGAGTCGGCATCGATGCGGGCGATGCGCGCCCCCGGCAGCGCCTGCGCGAGCTGCTCCTCCAGCCGTTCGGTGCCCCGCCCCATCGGCGCGACGTCCAGGTTGCCGCAGTCCGGGCAGGCGCGCGGCACCGGCTGCGTCAGGCTGCAGTGGTGGCAGCGCAGCGTGCGGTCCACGCGGTGGAAGACGCGGAAGGCACTGCAGTTCGGGCAGCCGCTCATCCAGCCGCACTCGCCGCAATGCAGCACCGGCGCATAGCCGCGCCGGTTCAGGAACAGCAGGCTCTGCTCGCCGCGCTCGAGGCGCCGGCCGAGCGCGCCCACCAGCTGCGGCGACAGCGCCGTGCTGATGCCCTTGACCTTGGGCAGCAGGTTCATGTCCACCAGCCGCACCGCCGGCAGCGCGCCGCCGCCGATGCGGTGGCCCATGGTCAGCCGCGCATAGCGGCCCTGGCCGGCGCGCTGCCAGGTCTCGAGCGACGGCGTCGCCGAGCCGAGCACCACGCAGGCCCCCTCCAGCTTGCCGCGGTACACCGACAGGTCGCGCGCCGAATAGCGCGCGCCCTCCTGCTGCTTGTAGGAAGGGTCGTGCTCCTCGTCGACCACGATCAGGCCGAGGCGCGGCAGCGGCGCGAACACCGCCATGCGCGTCCCGAGCACCAGGTCGGCCAGCCCCAGCTGCGCCGCGAGCCAGTGCCGCAAGCGCTGCGCCGGCGTCAGGCCGCTGTGCAGCGAGACGATGCGCCGCGGCGCCGGCCCCCGGCCGAAGCGCTCGGCGAAGCGCGCCTCGAGCTGCGGCGTCAGGTTGATCTCGGGCACCAGCACCAGCACCTGCTGCCCCGCCGCCAGCGCTCGCTCGGCGGCACGCAGGTAGACCTCGGTCTTGCCGCTGCCGGTCAGCCCGTGCAGCAGCACCACCGGCGCCGTGCCGGGGGCGTGGAGTTCCTCGAGCCGCGCCAGCGCCGCCGCCTGGTCCGGGCTCAGCTCGGGCGCCGGCGCCGGATCCGAGGGCGCCGCCACCGGCTTCGCCCAGGCCTTGTGCAACTTGGCGATGCGCACCGCCAGCTGCGCGTCGTCCAGCTTGCGCAACTCCGGCGGCAGCACCGCCAGGGCCATCTCGCCGACGCTGCGCTGGTAGTAGGCGGCCGCGAACCCGACCAGCTCGCACCAGCGCGTCGGCAAGGGCGGCAGCGACGACATCACCTGCTGGATGGGCTTCAGCGCCAGCGAGGGCTCACTTGATGCCTCGCCCGGCCAGACGATCCCGGGCACGTCGCGCCGACCCAATGGCACCCGCACCAGGGTGCCGGGCGGCAGCGGGCGGTCGCTGGCGTAGTCCAGCGTGCCTTGCAGCCCGCTGTGCTGCGGCGTCTCCACCGCCACCGGCAGCACGTGCCCGGCGTCGGATTCCAGGGGGAGCGAGTTATCGGCCAAAGCTAGAGGTGTTCTCAGGAAATCCATCTAAGTCGCTGATGCACAAGCCCTTTTGGAGCTTTCCCCGCGATCTGTGGATAACTTTGTGGGAAACCTGCAGAGAGCTGCGCTAAGTTCTTGATCTGTTTGGCCTGCGCTTGCGTTGCACACTTTCGCGGCAATCGGTGGGCCTAATGAAATCAACAACTTAGCGCACACCCCCCAAACGGTCGATTGACGTGCAGGCACGCGAAGCGCCCCTTTGTCACATTCAACGTTTTGGGGATAAGTCAAGTACTGTCCAAACGTACTTGGGGAAATCACTCCCCCTATTGAGCGATGTGACCCGCGATGCGACGTCCGCCGTCGCACCTGTCCAGGGCTTGCCTCAGCGCCGGGACGACAGGGCATGGACGGCGTCGACCAGCACCGACACGTGTTCCGGTGGCGTGTGCTGGCTGATGCCGTGGCCGAGGTTGAAGATGTGGCCGGTGCGGTCCTCGCCGTAGCTGCGCAGCGTGCGCTCGACCTCGGCCTCGATCCGGGCGGGCGGGGCGAAGAGCACGTTCGGGTCGAGGTTGCCCTGCAGGGCGACCCGGCCGCCGGTGCGCTGGCGCGCCGCCCCGAGGTTCACGGTCCAGTCCAGCCCGACGACGTCGGTGCCGGTGCCGGCGATCTGTTCCAGCCAGAGGCCGCCGCCCTTGGTGAACACGATGTGCGGGATGCGCTGGCCGTCGTGCGCCTTCTTCAGCTGGCCGAGCACGCGCTGCGTGTAGGCGAGGCTGAACTCCTGGAAGGCGCCGTCGGCGAGCACGCCGCCCCAGCTGTCGAAGACCATCACCGCCTGGGCGCCGGCCTCGATCTGGGTGTTGAGGTAGAGCGCCACCGCGTCGGCGTTGATGGCCAGCATGCGGTGCATCAGGTCGGGGCGGCCGTAGAGCATGCTCTTGACGAGGCGGTAGTCGTCCGAACCGGCGCCCTCGACCATGTAGCAGGCGAGCGTCCAGGGGCTGCCCGAGAAGCCGATCAGCGGCACGCGGCCATTCAGCGCGCGGCGGATCGAGGTGACGGCGTCGAAGACGTAGCGCAGCCGGGCCATGTCGGGCACGGCGAGTTGCGCCACCGCCGCCTCGTCGCGCACCGGCGAGGCGAACTTCGGCCCCTCGCCCTGGGCGAAGCTCAGGCCCAGGCCCATCGCGTCCGGCACGGTCAGGATGTCGCTGAACAGGATGGCGGCGTCGAGCGCATAGCGCTCCAGCGGCTGCAGCGTCACCTCGGTCGCGTAGTCGGTGTTCGTCGCGAGGCCCATGAAGCTGCCGGCCTTGGACCGCGTCTCGCGGTACTCGGGCAGGTAGCGCCCGGCCTGGCGCATCAGCCAGACGGGGGTGTGATCGGTGGGTTGGCGCAGGCAGGCGCGCAGGAAGCTGTCGTTCTGGAGGGGGGCAAACATGGGCTGAATTATCGCGCCCATAATTTGCGGTCCCAACGTCGGAGGCATTCATGCTCGCATCGAACATCCTGCAGACCATCGGCAACACGCCGCACATCCGCATCAACCGCCTGTTCGGCGGCACGCACCAGGTCTATGTCAAGAGCGAGCGCTCCAATCCCGGCGGGTCGATCAAGGACCGCATCGCCCTGTCGATGGTCGAGGCGGCCGAGGCGAGCGGCGCGCTGAAGCCCGGCGCCACCATCATCGAGCCGACCTCGGGCAACACCGGCGTGGGCCTCGCGATGGTGGCGGCGGTGAAGGGCTACAGGCTGGTCCTGGTGATGCCCGAGAGCATGAGCGTCGAGCGGCGCCGGCTGATGCTGGCCTACGGCGCGAGCTTCGAGCTGACCCCGCGCGAGAAGGGCATGAACGGCGCAATCGCGCGTGCCAACGAGCTGGTGGCCGCGACGCCCGGCGCCTGGATGCCGCAGCAGTTCGACAACCCGGCCAACATCGACGTCCACGTGCGCACCACCGCCGAGGAAATCGCGGCCGACTTCCCGAGCGGCGTCGACGCGATCATCACGGGTGTCGGCACCGGCGGGCACATCACCGGCTGCGCCCGGGTGCTGAAGGCGCGCTGGCCGAGGCTGAAGGTGTTCGCGGTGGAGCCGACGCTGTCGCCGGTGATCAGCGGCGGCAAGCCTGGCCCGCACCCGATCCAGGGCATCGGCGCCGGCTTCATCCCGAAGAACCTGCAGGTGGACCTGCTGGACGGGGTGATCCAGGTCGATCCGGACGCCGCCAAGGAGATGGCACGCCGTGCCGCGCGCGAGGAAGGGCTGCTGGTCGGCATCTCGTCCGGCGCGACGCTCGCGGCCATCGCGCAGAAGCTGCCCGAGCTGGGGACGGGCGCCACGGTGCTCGGCTTCAACTACGACACCGGCGAGCGCTACCTGTCGATCGAAGGCTTCCTGCCCACCGAATGAAGCCGCGCATCCTGATCGTCGAGGACGAGCCCGGCATTGCCGACACGCTGCAGTACGCGCTGCGCACCGAGGGCTTCGAGCCGGCCTGGGTTGCCACCGGCGAGGAGGCGGTGGCGCAGGTGGCGGCCGAGGTGCCGTCGCTGGTGATCCTCGACGTCGGCCTGCCCGACACCAGCGGCTTCGAGGTCTTCAAGCGCATCCGCGCGCTCGCCGACGTGCCGGTGGTCTTCCTCACTGCGCGCAGCGACGAGATCGACCGCGTGGTCGGGCTGGAGCTGGGCGCCGACGACTACGTCGCCAAGCCCTTCTCGCCGCGCGAGCTGGTGGCGCGCATCCGCACGGTGCTGCGGCGCGCCGCCCGGCCGGCCGCGACCGTCGCGGGGGCGGCGAGCGCGGCGCCGGCCTTGCCGCTGGCGGTCGACGACGGCCGGCGCCAGATCCGCTTCTACGGCCAGCTGCTCGAGCTGTCGCGCTACGAGTATGGCCTGCTGAAGACGCTGTTGTCGCGGCCCGGCCATGTGTTCTCGAGGGACACGTTGCTGGAGCGGGTGTGGGACGACCCGGGCGAGAGCCTGGACCGCACGGTGGACGCGCACGTGAAGACGCTGCGCGCCAAGATGAAGCTCGTCGCGCCCGGCCTGGAGCCGATCAAGACGCACCGCGGCACCGGCTACGCGCTGGCCGAGGACCTGCCGGCGACGAAGCCGGAGAACGGCCATCTCTAAGAGGACCAGGATCTTCGTGGGCATCCTGCTCGCCTATGCCTTCGGCGTGGGCGTGCTGATGTACCGGCTGCTCGGCGACATCGACCCGCGCTACCGCGAGTCGGCCGAGGAGTCGCTGGTCGAGACGGCGCACCTGATCGCCGCGACGCTGGAGGCCTCGTCCGCCGACGGCACGCTGCGCGCCGAGGTGCTGGCGCCGGTGTTCGAGTCGCTCTATGCGCGCCGCTTCAAGGCCGACATCTTCGGCTTCGAGAAGACGCGCGTCGAGCTGCGGCTGGTCGTCACCGATGCCGCCGGCAAGGTGGTGTTCGACTCGACCCAGCGCCACCTCGGCGAGGACTATGCGCAGTGGCACGACGTCTGGCGGGCCCTGCAGGGCGAGTACGGCGCGCGCACCACGCCCGACATCGACAACGACAACCGCACCGCGGTGATGTACGTGGCCGCGCCGGTACAGGTGAAGCAGCGCATCATCGGCGCGGTGAGCGTGGGCAAGCCGGTGCAGAGCTTCGGCCAGTTCGTCGATGCGGCGCGGCGCAAGACCCTGCTCGTCGGCGCGACCTCGGTGGTGGCGGTGCTGCTGCTGGTGGTGATCGTCTCGGTGTGGCTGGTGCGGCCGTTCGGGCTCATCGCCGACTATGTGCGCTACGTGCGCGAGCAGCGCAGCTTCAGCCTGCCGCGGCTCGGGCGTCGTGCGCTCGGTGCGATCGGCGCGGCCTACGACGAGATGCGCGATGCGCTGGCCGGCCGCAACTACGTGGCCGACTATGTGCAGACGCTGACGCACGAGGTGAAGAGCCCGCTGTCGGCGATCCGCGGCGCGGCCGAGCTGCTGCAGGAGCCCATGCCCGACGCCGACCGGGCGCGCTTCGCGGCCAACATCGCGCGCGAAACGCAGCGCATCCAGGAGCTGGTCGACCGCATGATGGAGCTGACCGCGCTGGAGTCGCGGCGCAGCCTGGAGCGGCGCGCGCCGGTGGCGCTGCGGCCGCTGGTGCAGGAGCTGGCGGCGAGCGCGCAGGCCAGCGCGGCGCAGCGCCGCATCGCCGTCGTCGTGGAGGACGGCCCGGACGCGACGGTGGTCGGCGACGCCTTCCTGCTTCAGCGTGCGCTGTCGAATCTGCTCGACAACGCGCTCGATTTCTCGCCCGAGGGCGGCACGGTGCGGCTGTCGCTGCAGGTGCACCGCCGCAGCGTGGACCTGCAGGTGCGCGACCAGGGGCCGGGCATCCCCGACTACGCCGAGTCGAAGGTGTTCGAGAAGTTCTACTCGCTCGCGCGTCCGCACACCCGCAAGAAGAGCACCGGCCTGGGCCTGGCCTTCGTCAGCGAGATCGCCGCCCTGCACGAGGGCCGGATCACCCTGAAGAACGCGCCGGGCGGTGGCGCCCTCGCCACGCTGTCGCTGCCACATTCGTAGCTCGCCTCGGGGGTGGGCCACTTCACCTCCACTTCACAAATCCCCTGTCGCGCTTCGAACCCTCTTCTCAGGCCCGGTTGATTCTCGCGGTCACGCGCCACCCACGGCGCCCCCGAGGAGAACCCCATGCCCCCGCTGCGCCGCCTGCCCTTCCACCCGCTGCGACCGCTGACGTCCGTCGGCCGCGTGATGCTGTGCATCGCCCTGTCGCTGTTCGCCGCCGTGCTGACCCTCGCCTGGTCGCCGGCCCGCGCCGACGATTCCGAGGCGCCCCCCGCCGCGAGCCCCTACTTCTTCGTCGACAGCGACGACCCCGGCACCGACCGCCTGCCGCTCAAGTCGACCCAGGTCGACGTGCGCATCAGCGGCGTGATCGCCGACGTCCGGGTCACCCAGCACTACCGCAACGAAGGCCGGCGCCCCATCGAGGCGCGCTACGTCTTCCCCGGCTCGACCCGGGCCGCCGTCCACGCGATGACGGTGCGCCTGGGCGACCGGCTGCTGACCGCCCGCATCCGCGAGAAGCAGCAGGCGCGCATCGAGTACGACGCCGCCAAGCGCGCCGGCAAGACGAGTGCCCTCCTGGAGCAGCACCGCGCGAACGTGTTCGAGATGAACGTCGCTAACATCCTCCCCGGCGACGACGTCGCGGTGGAGCTGCGCTACACCGAACTGCTGGTCCCGACCGACGCCCGGTACGGTTTCGTCTTCCCGACCGTGGTCGGCCCGCGCTACAACAGCCCCGCCGGCGCCGGGGCCCGCGAGACCTGGGCCGCCACGCCCTACCTGCGTGCCGGTGTCGATTCCGCCACCGCCTTCGACCTCCAGCTGCAGATCGATGCCCCGCTCGCGGTGAAGGAGATCGCCTCGCCCTCGCACGAGCTCCGCGTCGCCGGCCTCGACACCGCGCACGCCGCCGTGACGCTGGCCGACGCCAAGGCCGCGAACAACCGCGACTTCATCCTCAACTACCGCCTCGCCGGCGAGCGCATCGAGTCGGGCCTGATGCTCTACCGCGGCGACGACACGCCCGGCGGCGAGAACTTCTTCCTCGCGATGGTCGAGCCGCCCCAGGCCGTGCCCGCGCAGCAGATCAACCCGCGCGACTACATCTTCGTGGTCGACATCTCGGGCTCGATGCACGGCTACCCGCTGGACACCGCCAAGGTGCTGCTGCAGGACCTGATCGGCGGCCTGCGCCCGAGCGACACCTTCAACGTGATGCTGTTCTCGGGCAGCAGCCGCATGCTGTCGCCCAGCTCGGTGCCGGCCACGCGCGCCAACATCGAGCGCGCCCTGCAGACCCTGCAGTCGACCACCGGCGGCGGCAGCACCGAGATCGTGCCGGCCCTCAAGCGCATCGCCGAGCTGACCAAGGCCGAGGACGTGTCGCGCAGCGTGGTCGTCGTGACCGACGGCTACGTGACGGTGGAGTCCGAGGTCTTCCAGCTGGTGCGGCGCAACCTCAACCAGTCGAACGTGTTCGCCTTCGGCATCGGCAGCAGCGTCAACCGCGCGCTCATCGAGGGCATCGCGCGCGCCGGCCAGGGCGAGGCCTTCGTCGTCACCAAGCCGGCCGACGCCGCGGCGCAGGCAGATCGGCTGCGCCGCATCCTGCAGGCCCCGGTGCTGACCGGCGTGAACGCGCGCTTCGAAGGCCTGGAGGTGTACGACGTCGAGCCGGCCGTGCTGCCGGACGTGATGGCCGGGCGGCCGGTGCTGGTGCAGGGCAAGTGGCGCACCCGGCCCGGCACGCCTGCCGGCGGCAAGCTGGTGGTGGAAGGCCGCGCCGCCGACGGCCCGTGGCGCCAGGAGCTGATGGTCGCCGGCCATGAGGACGAGAGCGCCGGCGCGCTGCGCCACCTGTGGGCGCGCCAGCGCATCGCGCAGCTCGCCGACCAGGAGGCGCTGGTCGGCGGCCAGGGCGAGAAGGAGGCGATCACGACGCTCGGCCTGAAGTACGGCCTGCTCACGGCGTACACCAGCTTCATCGCCGTCGACGAGTTGATCCGCAACCCGAACCCGGGCGCGACGCCCAGCGTGGCGCAGCCCTCGCCGCTGCCGCAGGGCGTGGGCGAGACGGCGCTCGGCGCCGAGGTGCCGAGCACGCCCGAGCCGGCGGCCTGGCTGGCGCTGCTGGTGGTGGTCGGCGTGGCCGGTGCCGCGCTGCAACGCCGTCGTGCGGCATGAGGCCCCGACATGCCTGCCGTGTCGAGCTCCTTGCCCACCGGCCGCTGGCTGGCGCGCTTCGCCGCGATGCCGCCGCTCGCCTGGCTCGGGCTGCAGGCGCTGGCGCTCTGGCCGCATGGCCGCTGGGCGGCGGCGCGGTGGTCGGACGGCTCGGACGACCCGCTCGGGCTGGCCGCGGCCGCGGTGCTGCTCGGCTGGGTCGCCTGGCATGCGCGCGAACTGCGCCGCGACGCCCGTCCCGGCTGGTGGGGCGCGGCGGGCGGGCTGACCCTGCTCGCAACGCTCACGGTCGGCCATGCCCCGCCGCTGGCCGGCACCCTGCTCGCGGCGGCGGCGCTCGCCTGCGGCTGGCGCGCCTTCGCCCCCGCGGGCCGCGCCTTGTTGCCCCTTGCCGGGCTGGCCGTGCTGGCGCTGCCGGTCGTCTCCTCGCTGCAGTTCTACGCCGGCTGGCCGCTGCGCTGGCTGACCGCGCAGTGCAGCACCTGGCTGCTGCAGCTCGCGGGGATGGCGGCGCAGCGCAGCGGCACGGCGATGGTGGTCGAAGGCCGCCTCGTGATCGTCGACGCGCCCTGCTCCGGCGTGCAGATGGCGTGGATGGCCTACTTCTGCGCCTGCGCGATCGCCGCCTGCGTGCATTTGCGCGAGCGCAGCTTCGTGCGGCGCCTGCCCTGGGTCGGGCTGATGGTGCTGGCCGGCAACGTGCTGCGCAACACCGTGCTCGTCGCCCTGGAGGCGCGCGGGCCGGTCGAGGAGCTCGTCCACCAGGGCATCGGCCTGGGCGTGCTGGCGATGGTGTGCTCGGCCGTCGCGATGCTGATGCTGAAGCGGGAGGGCGATGATGCCGTACGCTCCTGAAGGCCGCGCATTGCGGCACAAGCTCGTCTTCGCGCTGCTGCTCGCGGCCTGTGCGGCGCTGCCGGCCTGGACGGCTTCGCCCGGGATGGCGGTCGCCTCAGGCCCGGCCGCCGAATGGCCGCGCGAATGGGAGGGCCGTGCCCTGCGACCGCTGGCCCTGAGCCCGGTCGAGCAGCGCTTCGCGGCGCGCTTCCCCGGCCGCATCGCGCGCCTCACCGACGGCGAGCGCGTCGTGGTGCTGCGCGACGTGCAGTCGCCGACGCGCATGCTGCATCCGGCTGCCGACTGCTACCGCGGCCTCGGCTACCGCATCGCTGACGCGCGCCTGGAGCATGACGCGGGCGGGCGCCTGTGGCGCTGCTTCGTCGCCGAGCGCGACGGCCAGCGCACGCGCGTCTGCGAGCGCATCGTCGACACGCGCGGCCAGTCGTGGACCGACGCCTCCAGCTGGTTCTGGGCGGCGCAGCTCGGCCAGAGCACCGGCCCCTGGCAGGCGGTCACCGTGGCGGGGGCGCTGTGAGCCGCCTGCGCGTGCGCCTTGCGAAGGCGCTGCTGCTGCTGGTGGCCGGCGTGCTGGTCGCTGCCGTCGCCGGCGGCTGGGCGGTGCTGCGCCTGCTGCGGCCGGCCGACGGCGAATGGTCGGAGACGGTGCGCCTGGGCCCGTGGTCGCGGGCGGTCAGCATGCCGGCACTCATCCGCCTGGCCACCCACCCGGTCACGCTGCGCGTGCTGGAGGACCGCCCGCTGCGCACGCCCTTCGGCCGCGTCCGCCTCGCCGCGGACGGCAGCGGCCGCTGGCGCGGCGAGTGCGCGCCCTGCACGCTGCGCGGCGTCGGCGTGCCGGGCGATGCGGTGCGGCTGTCGCGCGTGGGCTTCACGCTGGAGCGCGATGCCGACATGAACCTGCGCGGTCGCTTCACGATGGGCGAGGCACCGCAGGCCCTGCGCGGCGAGTGGCGCGCGGTGCTCACGCCGCAGCAGCTGCTGCTCGAGGCAAAGATGGCCGAGGCCCCGATCGCCGACGCGTTTGCGCTGTTCGCCGCCGCCATCCCCGAGCTGGCGCGGGCGCAGATCGACGGCCGCCTGCGCTTCGACCTCGCGCTGCGCCTGCCGGCGCGCACGCTGCAGTTCCGCCCGCAGCTCACCGGCTTCCGTGTCGCCGGCCTCGGGACCGAGCTGCTGCTGAATGCGCAGCCAGCCTGCGGCGCCGACGTTCCCGTGCCCGCGTCGGGCTTCGGCCGGTGGCTGCCGCGCGCCGTGATCGCGGCCGAGGACCAGGGCTTCTACGAGCACACCGGCTTCGACCTCGACGAGATCGGGCACGCGATGTCCTTCGAGCCGCAGCGCGGCGCGAGCACCTTGTCGCAGCAGGTGGCCCGGCTCGTCTACACCGGCGCCGCGCGCGGCCATGTGCGCAAGCTGCGCGAGCTGCTGTATGCCGTCGAGCTCGACCGCACGCTGGGCAAGGCGCGCGTGATGCACCTGTACCTGTCGCTCGTGCCCTGGGGCGAGGGCCGCTGCGGCGCGCATGCGGCGGCCTGGCAGCTGCTGCACAAGCGCGCCGACCGGCTCACGCCGGCCGAGGCCGCCTGGCTCGCGAGCCTGCTGCACAACCCCGACCTCGAGCTGGCGCGCTGGTCGGCGAGCGGCGAGGTGAACGGGCCGCGGCTGCGCTGGGTGATGTCCCAGCTGCGCCCGCTGCCGAAGCCGCCGGCACGCCAGGGCCTGGACACTACCGGCGGCCCGGTGCAGCAGGCGTTGGCGCTGGCCCTGGCCCGTTGAGCCAGGCCTCGGCGAGCACGGCGACGTCGTCGACCTGTGCGGCCTCCCAGACCAGCTCCGGCGGCACCACGCGCGTGCCGGGCGGGCTGTGCGGCAGCCGGGCGGCGATCCGGGCGGCCAGTTGCGCCACCTTGGCGGCGCGGACCGGCCGTTCGCGCTGGGGCACCATGAGCTGCAGCTGCGACAGCATCCAGTGGGCCAGGCGCTGGGCCGGGTGCGCAGCGCGCTCGCCGCCAGGGGCCTGGGCGGAGCGGATGAACACCAGGTGCTCGAAGCCGAGGGCCGCGACGGCGTGCTCGTCGAGGTTGGCCAGGCCGCGCTTGAGCGCATCGGGCAGGCTGGCCATCGTGTGCGGCATGACGACGAGCAGGTGGCGCACGCCGGCGTCGTGCCAGGCACGGGCGAGGGCGGGCAGGTCGGCGGGCGGCGGACGGTAGAAGGCCATCTCGCGGCCGTTCGCGTGGCGCTCGCGGTCGAAGACGATGATGCCGAGGCTCCCCCCCCCGCCCGGCGGCGCGCCGCGGCCGTCCCACAGCACGGTCTGGAGGCCGTGCAGCGCGGCGCGCGTGGGCTGCGCCACGAGCACGCGCACCGGCGCGAAGGCGCGCGCGGCGAGCAGTTGCTCCAGCAGCGCAGAGCCCAGGGGCCCGCCGCCCCCGGCGACGAGCACCGGAGGCAACGCCGGCAAAGCGGGCCGCACCGGCGCATGGCCGGCCCGCAGGGCTTCATCCGTCAGCGACATGGCTGCAGTATCGGTCCCCGCGGCCGCGCTTGGTCTGCGGCCCCATGCGTGCCATCATCCGCCCATCCCGGCTCCGGAGACCGCCATGCGAGCAATGCGCCTTGCCTCCCTGGTCGTGCTGCTGTGCCCTGCGGGTGCGGCGTGGGCGCAGGCCGCGCCGCCGATCAAGCCCGGCCTGTGGGAGGTGCACAGCGAGCGCCTGGTGGACGGCCAGAAGGCGCCGGACCCGGCGCAGCGCATGAAGGACATGCCGCCCGAGATGCGGGCGCGGCTCGAGGCGGCGATGAAGGCGCGCGGCGTGGATGCCTCGGCGGCTGCGGGGGCGGGCGGCGCGATGAAGATCTGCCTGAGCCGCGAGTCGCTGGAACAGGGGCAGTGGCAAGGCCAGCAGGCGCGTTGCAAGACCGATGTCGGGGCACGCTCGGCGAACCGCTGGACCTGGCATTCGGTGTGCACCGAGCCGGCGTCCGAGACGGACGGCGAGGCGCGCTTCGACACCCCGGAGCGTTACACGGTGCAGACGCGGACGACGATGTCCATCAAGGGGCAGACGCGCACCTCGCAGATGACGATCGATGCGAAATGGCTGGGGAGCGATTGCGGGACGCTGAAGCCGGTGACGGCGGCGGGTGCGAAGCCTTGAAGTGAACGACGATTCCCGGATTGCGCTTCGCTCCATCCGGGCTACAGAACTCGTAGCCCGGATGCCAATCCGGGGATCGTCGTTCACGCGTCTTCCGCCCACAAAAAAACCCGCCGTGCTGACGCAGGGCGGGTTCTTCGCGGGGCTGAAGTGCCTTATTTTTTCATGAACTTCCGGAGCGCCGCCACCTGAGCGGCCAGCGCCACCAGCTCGTTCTGCGCCTTCGCCAGGTCCAGGTCGCTCTTCGCGTTCTTCAGCGCTTCCTCGGCGATCTTCTTCGCCTCCAGCGCCTTGGCCTCGTCCAGGTCCTTGCCGCGGATCGCGGTGTCGGCCAGCACGGTGACCTTGCCCGGCTGCACCTCGAGGATGCCGCCGGCCACGAACACGAACTCTTCCTGGCCGTTGTCGGCGCGCTGGATGCGCACCGCGCCCGGCTTGATGCGGGTGATCAGCGGCGTGTGCCGGGGCAGGATGCCCAGCTCGCCGTTCTCACCCGGCAGCGCCACGAACTTCGCCTCGCCCGAGAAGATGGCTTCCTCGGCAGAGACGACGTCGACATGCAGGGTTGCCATGCTGTTTCCTGGTTACTGGATGGTCTTCGCCTTGGCGATGGCTTCGTCGATCGTGCCGACCATGTAGAAGGCCTGCTCCGGCAGGCTGTCGCACTCGCCGTTGACGATCATCTTGAAGCCGCGGATCGTTTCCTTCAGCGACACGTACTTGCCCGGGGCGCCGGTGAAGACCTCGGCCACGTGGAAGGGCTGGCTCAGGAAACGCTGGATCTTCCGGGCGCGTGCCACGGCCAGCTTGTCTTCCGGCGCCAGTTCGTCCATGCCCAGGATGGCGATGATGTCGCGCAGTTCCTTGTAGCGCTGCAGCGTGCCCTGCACCTGGCGGGCGACGGTGTAGTGCTCCTCGCCGACCACGTTCGGGTCGAGCTGGCGGCTGGTCGAGTCCAGCGGGTCCACCGCGGGGTAGATGCCCAGCGACGCGATGTCGCGCGACAGCACCACGGTCGAGTCCAGGTGGGCGAAGGTGGTCGCCGGCGACGGGTCGGTCAGGTCGTCCGCCGGAACGTACACGGCCTGGATCGAGGTGATCGAGCCGACCTTGGTGGAGGTGATGCGCTCCTGCAGGCGGCCCATTTCCTCGGCCAGCGTCGGCTGGTAGCCCACCGCCGACGGCATCCGGCCCAGCAGCGCGGACACTTCGGTGCCGGCCAGCGTGTAGCGGTAGATGTTGTCGACGAAGAACAGCACGTCGCGGCCTTCGTCGCGGAACGACTCGGCGATCGTCAGGCCGGTCAGCGCCACGCGCAGGCGGTTGCCCGGCGGCTCGTTCATCTGGCCGTAGACCATCGCGACCTTCGACTGGCTCAGGTCCTCCTGGTTCACCACCTTGGCGTCCGACATCTCATGGTAGAAGTCGTTGCCCTCGCGGGTGCGCTCGCCCACGCCGGCGAACACCGACAGGCCCGAGTGCGCCTTCGCGATGTTGTTGATCAGCTCCATCATGTTGACGGTCTTGCCGACGCCGGCGCCGCCGAACAGGCCCACCTTGCCGCCCTTGGCGAACGGGCAGACCAGGTCGATCACCTTGATGCCGGTTTCGAGCAGGTCCTGCGACGGGCTCAGCTCGTCGTAGGCCGGCGGCAGGCGGTGGATGGGGGCGGTCAGCTCCTGGCTCACCGGGCCCTTCTCGTCGATCGGCGAGCCCAGCACGTCCATGATCCGGCCGAGGGTCGCGCGGCCCACCGGCACCGAGATCGGCTTGCCGGTGTTCTTCACGGTCAGGCCGCGGCGCAGGCCGTCCGACGAACCCAGCGCAATCGTGCGCACCACGCCGTCACCCAGCAGTTGCTGCACCTCGAGCGTCAGCTCCGAGCCTTCCATCTTCAGCGCGTCGTACACCTTGGGCATGGTCGTGCGCGGGAACTCCACGTCCACCACCGCGCCGATGCACTGAACAATCTTGCCTTCTGCAGAAACCGAAGCCATGTTCTTTCCTTTGAATCAAATCAGGGTCATCAGACCGCCGCCGCACCGGCAACGATCTCGGACAGTTCTTTGGTGATCGCCGCCTGGCGGGTCTTGTTGTAGACCAGCTTCAGCTCCGCGATCACGTTGCCGGCGTTGTCGGTCGCAGACTTCATCGCCACCATGCGCGCCGACTGCTCGGACGCCATGTTCTCCGCCACCGCCTGGTAGACCAGGGCCTCGGTGTAGCGCACCAGCAGCTCGTCGATGACGGTCGGCGCGTCCGGCTCGTACAGGTAGTCCCAGCCGTGCGTGCCCTTCTCGACCGCCAGGCTGTCCGCCGACAGCGGCAGCAGCTGCTGCACCACCGGCTCCTGCTTCATCGTGTTGATGAAGCGGGTGTAGCACAGGTAGACAGCCTTCAGCTTGCCCTCGGCGTAGGCGTCCAGCAGCACCTTGACCGGCCCGATGAGCTTGTCAAGATGGGGCTTGTCGCCCAGCTGCGTCGCCTGCGAGACCACCTTGGCGCCGACCCGGTTCAGGAAGCCCAGGCCCTTGTTGCCGATGGCCACCGCCTCGGCCTTCAGGCCCTGCGACTCCAGCTCGCGCAGCTTGCCGGTGACGGCGCGCAGCACGTTGGTGTTCAGGCCGCCGCACAGGCCCTTGTCGGTCGTCACGACGATGAAGCCGACGGTCTTCGCGTCGGCGTTCTCCACCATGAACGGGTGCTTGTACTCGGGCGTGGCGGTCGACAGGTTGGCCGCCAGGTTGCGGACCTTCTCCGCGTACGGACGCGCATGGCGCATGCGGTCCTGCGCCTTGCGCATCTTGGAGGCGGCGACCATCTCCATGGCCTTGGTGATCTTCTTGGTGTTCTCCACCGATTTGATCTTGCCGCGTATTTCCTTGCCTGCTGCCATGACGGAGCTCCTTCTGGCCGCGGATTAGGCGAACGACTTCTTGAAGGCTGCGACGGCGGCGGACAGTTCGGCTTCGGCTTCCTTGCTCAGCGCCTTCGAGTCCTCGATCGTCTTCAGCAGGGCGGCGTGGCTGCTCTTCAGGAACTGGTGCAGGCCGGCTTCGAAGGCCAGGACCTTCTTGACGTCCACGTCGTCCATGAAGCCCTTGTTCACCGCGAACAGCGTCGCGCCCATCAGGCTGATCGACAGCGGCGAGTACTGGGCCTGCTTCAGCAGTTCCGTCACGCGGGCGCCGCGGTCCAGCTGCTTGCGGGTCGCATCGTCCAGGTCGGAGGCGAACTGCGCGAACGCGGCCAGCTCGCGGTACTGCGCCAGGTCGGTCCGGATGCCGCCCGACTGGCCCTTGATGACCTTGGTCTGCGCCGACGAGCCGACGCGCGACACCGAGATGCCGGCGTTGATCGCGGGGCGGATGCCGGCGTTGAACAGCGAGGTCTCGAGGAAGATCTGGCCGTCGGTGATCGAGATCACGTTGGTCGGCACGAAGGCGGACACGTCGCCGGCCTGCGTCTCGATGATCGGCAGCGCCGTCAGCGAACCGGTCTTGCCCTTGACTTCGCCCTTGGTGAAGGCCTCGACATAGTCGGCGTTCACGCGCGCGGCACGCTCCAGCAGGCGGCTGTGCAGGTAGAACACGTCGCCCGGGTAGGCTTCGCGGCCCGGCGGGCGGCGCAGCAGCAGCGAGACCTGGCGGTAGGCCACGGCCTGCTTCGACAGGTCGTCATAGACGATCAGCGCATCCTGGCCGCGGTCGCGGAAGTACTCGCCCATCGTGCAGCCGGAGTAGGCCGACACGTACTGCATGGCGGCCGATTCGGCGGCCGAGGCGGCGACGACGATCGTGTATTCCAGGGCGCCGTTGGCCTCGAGCGCGCGCACCACGTTCTTGATCGACGAGGCCTTCTGGCCGATCGCGACGTAGATGCAGGTCATGTTCTGACCCTTCTGGTTGATGATCGCGTCGATCGCCACCGCGGTCTTGCCGGTCTGGCGGTCGCCGATGATCAGCTCGCGCTGGCCGCGGCCGACGGGCACCATCGAGTCGATCGACTTCAGGCCGGTCTGCATCGGCTGGTCCACCGACTGGCGCGCGATCACGCCCGGGGCGATCTTCTCGATCGGGGCGGTCAGCTTGGCGTTGATCGGGCCCTTGCCGTCGATCGGCTGGCCCAGCGCGTTGACGACGCGGCCCACCAGTTCGGGGCCGATCGGCACCTCGAGGATGCGGCCGGTGCACTTGACCGTGTCGCCTTCCGAGATGTGCTCGTACTCGCCCAGGATCACCGCGCCGACGGAGTCGCGCTCGAGGTTCAGCGCCAGGCCGAAGGTGTTGCCGGGGAATTCCAGCATTTCGCCCTGCATCACGTCCGAGAGGCCGTGGATGCGGCAGATGCCGTCGGTCACGGAGACCACCGTGCCCTGGTTGCGGATGTCGGTCGAACCGGCCAGGCCTTCGATGCGGCTCTTGATCAGTTCGGAAATTTCAGCGGGATTCAGTTGCATTGCTTTCTCCGGTCCGCGGCACGGGGGCCTGCAGGTTGGAATGCTGTCGCCTGGGAGGGCCCTCGCGGGTCACGCCGTCAGCGCCACCTTCATTTGTTCGAGACGGGCCTTCACCGAGGTGTCGAGCACCTCGTCGCCGACCACCACGCGGATGCCGCCGATCAGCTCGGGCTCGACCTGCACGCTGCCGGCGGTGAGCTTGCGGCCGAAGCGCTTCTCGAGCGACGCGAGCACGGCCTGAAGCTGGGCCGCGTCGATCGGGAAGGCGCTGTAGACCGTGGCCTCCGACACCCCCGAGCTGCGGCTCGCGAGCGCGTGGAACTGGTGCGCCACCTCGGGCAGCGCGGCCAGGCGGCCGTTCTCGATGACGGTGCGCAGCAGGTTGCGCACGTGCTCGGACAGCGGCGTCTTCACGACCGCGACGATCACGTCGAACACCTGCCCGGCGGCGGTCTTCGGGTTGTCGGCGAACTGGCGCATCTGCGCGTCGGCCGCGACCGCGGCCACCGCGTCGAGCTGCTCGGTGGCCTGCTTCAGGTCACCGCCGGCCGAGGCCTTGAACAGCGCCTCCGCATAGGGGCGGGCGATGGTTGCGATCTCGGCCATGGTCAGAGTTCCGTCTTCAGGCGGTTCAACAGGTCGGCGTGGACACCGGCGTTGACTTCCTTGCGCAGGATCTGCTCGGCGCCCTTGACGGCCAGCGCCGCCACCTGCTCGCGCAGGGCCTCGCGCGCCTTCACCGATTCCTGGGCGGCCTCGGCCTTGGCGGCGGCAACGATCTTCGCGCCCTCTTCGTTGGCGCGGGTCTTGGCCTCTTCGACCATCGCCTGCGCCAGGCGCTCGGCATCGGCCAGGCGCTGGGCGGTCTCGTTGCGCGCGGCAGCGAGCTGCTCCTCGACGCGGCGGTTGGCGGCGCTCAGGTCGGCCTTGGCCTTGTCGGCGGCCGACAGGCCGTCGGCGATCTTCTGCGCACGCTCGTCGAGTGCCTTCACGATGGGCGGCCACACGAATTTCATCGTGAACCCGACCAGGATCAGGAACACGATCATCTGCGCGATCAGCGTAGCGTTGATGCTCACGGTGTTGCCTCTGGAACGAATGACTGGGAGAAGACGTCCGGGGGTCCGGCGCGGCTTACTTCGGCAGGTTGCCGATCTGCGCCAGGAACGGGTTGGCGGTGGCGAACCACAGGGCGATACCGGTGCCGATGATGAACGCGGCGTCGATCAGGCCGGCCAGCAGGAACATCTTGGTTTGCAGCTCGTTCATCAGCTCGGGCTGGCGCGCGGCCGACTCGAGGTACTTGCTGCCCATGATGCCGATGCCGATGCAGGCGCCGATGGCACCCAGACCGATGATCAGGCCGGCGGCGAGGGCAACAAAGCTAATGACTTCCATGATGACTCCTTCTTGGGGTTTGGTAGAGAACGAAAGGGATAACGGTAGGAACTTCGCCGCGAACGACTTCAGGGAGATCAGTGCGCGTCGTGTGCCTGGCCCACGTAGACGAGGGTCAGCATCATGAACACGAAGGCCTGCAGGGTGATGATCAGGATGTGGAAGATGGTCCACACCGAGCCCGCGATGATGTGCCCGAGGAACAGGGCAATCCCGGTTCCCGACAGGCTCCAGGCGCCGCCCATCAGCGCGATCAGCATGAAGATCAGTTCGCCGGCGTACATGTTGCCGAACAGCCGCATGCCGTGCGAGACGGTCTTGGCGACGAACTCGATCAGCTGCATCGCGAAGTTGACCGGGTAGAGGAACCACTTGTCGCCGAACGGGGCCGAGAACAGCTCGTGCACCCAGCCGCCGGCGCCCTTGATCTTGACGTTGTAGAACAGGCACAGCAGCAGCACGCCCAGCGACAGGCCCATCGTGATCGACAGGTCGGCGGTCGGCACCACGCGCAGGTAGGGCAGGCCGAGGGTGTGCTCGTTGACCCACGGCAGCAGGTCGACCGGCAGCATGTCCATCGCGTTCAGCAGGAAGATCCAGACGAACACGGTCAGCGCGAGCGGGGCGACGAGCCGGCGGCTCTGCGCGTTGTGGACGATGCCCTTGGCCTGACTGTCGACCATCTCGACCAGGATCTCGACCGCGGCCTGGAAGCGGCCCGGGCGGCCCGAGGTCGCCTTGCGCGCGGCCAGCCACAGCAGCCAGCAGCCGACCACGCCGAGCACGATCGTGAAGAAGACGGAATCGAGGTTGATCACCGAGAAGTCGACGACCCCTTCCTGGTGCTTGTTCTGCAGATGGTGCAGGTGGTGAATGATGTATTCACCGGCGCTTGGGGCGTGCTCGTGGCCTTCGGTCGTCATTCGTGAAACCCTGTTTCCATCAGCGGCGGCGCCACAGCAGCGCCAGCCAGTTCACCTTCATGCACACCACCATCGTGACCAGCAGCACCGGCCAACTGAGGTTGGGCACAACTTTTGCAGCGATCACCAGCATCGCGATGGCCACTGCAATCTTCAACATCTCCCAGAACATGAACCCGACGGCCGCAGCCACCGCGTTTGCTGTTCCGCGCGTCATTCCCCTGGCGAGCAAGGCCCCCGGGAGAACGACGGCTGCCGTGCCGTACAGCGCCGACCAGGCCGCCGATGCACCGGACACGCCCAGGGCGATGACGGTGCACAGCAGGCCTGCCAGCGCCTGGACCGCCACCACCCGCCAGGGCGACACCTGGGGGATGCCGGCCCGCAAGGCCTGCGCTTCTTCTCGCGTCAAGGCCTTGAAAGCCGGTTCGTCGGCGGCATCTGCGCCCGACGGTCCGGGAATCCCCCGCCTGGCGTTGGCTGGGCGGGATGCATCGTTCATGGCAGGATTCGCGGTCGTCAGCGGCAAAGCCTCGGGATTATAGGGGCAAAGGTTCGCACCCCCTGACACACGGGGACACGCATCGAAGGGAACCTTCGCCCGGCGGGGCCGGCCGTCAGCCGAACAGCGTGGCCGGCAGGCCCGGCACGCCCACCCGGAACGCCATCACCCGGCCGGCCAGCGGCTGCTGCGCCAGCTCGTCGGCGGGGCGCTTCTCGCGCGAGGTGGTGACATACAGCGTCTTCAGGTCGGCGCCGCCGAAGCAAGGCATGGTGGCGCAGCGCACCGGCAGCTTCAGTTCGTCGAGCACCTGGCCCGAGGGCGACAGGCGCAGCAGGCGCTGGCCTTCGAACATCGCGCTCCAGTAGGCCCCCTCGCTGTCGACCGCCGCGCCGTCGGGCCGGCCGCCATAGGTGGCGAGGTCCTGGTCCGGCTGCTTCAGCGGGAAGCTCGCGAAGGTGCGGCGCGGGCCGGGCGTGCCGGTCGCGCCGTCGAAGTCCATCGCGAACACGGTGTGCGAGGTGGTGTCGCTCCAGTACATCGTGCGGCCGTCGGGGCTCCAGGCCAGGCCGTTCGAGACCGTCACGTCGCCCGCGACGCGGCGCAGCGTGCCGCCGCTGAAGCAGTACAGCGCGGCGAGCGGCGGCTTGCGCGGCTCGTAGATCGTGCCGACCCAGAAGCGGCCCTGCGGGTCGCACTTGCCGTCGTTGAAGCGCTCGAGCGCCGGGTCGTAGGGCGCGGCGGCGAGCTGCGTGCGTTCGCCGCTCGCCGCATCGAGGCGCCAGAGCCCGTCGCGCATCGCGAGCAGCAGCCCGCCGTCGCGCATCGCCGCGCAGCTCGCGACCTCGGTCGGGAAGGTCCATTGCCGATGCTGCCCGCTCGCGGGATCGAAGCGGTTCAGCGCGAAGCCGGCGATGTCGCACCAGTACAGGGCCTGCTCCACCGGATGCCAGAGCGGGGACTCCGCCAGCACCGAGGCCGGTGCCGGCACCACGTCGAAGGCGGCGTCCATCACAGCGGGGCGACGTCGATCTTCATCCAGGCCTCGAAGCTCTCGCCCGGCTGCAGGGTGCGCAGGCCGTGCGCCGCCGGATCGGCCATGTGGATGGCGTTGCTGACGTGGCTCACCGGCTCGACGCAGTAGTACGGCTTCTCGGACGGCGTGTAGACCACCAGGTAGGGCAGCGAGGACGTGACCTGCATCGAGAACTTCTCGTCGCGGATGCGCGCCGGGCCGGTCCAGCCCTCGAAGCAGTTGTCGAAGCCGAGGTGCGAGACGTCGCCGTCGATGCCGGGCTGCGGATGCTTGCGCACCGGCAGCTGGGTGGCGTCCGAATCCCAGCGGTCGGACAGGTCGATGTGCAGGCGGCTGCGCTCGCGGCGGTGGAAGTACGGGTGCCAGCCCAGGCCGGCCGGCGTCGGCTGGTCGTGGGTGTTGGTCAGGACCAGCTGGACGCTGCACTGCGAGGGCGTGAGGCTGAAGTACTGCGTGACCTCGAACGGGAAGGGCCAGTGCGCGTCGGGCACGTGCACGTAGCGCAGCACCAGCTCGGCGGCGGACGTGGAGACCACGTCCCAGGCGCGCTGCCAGGCCACGCCGTGCACCGAATGCGGGCTGTCGTCGAAGTTGGCGGCGGTGGTGTAGTCCTTGCCCTTCCAGCGGAAGCGGCGGTAGCCGAGGCGGTTGGAGTACGGCACCATCGGGTAGCTGCCGCCCAGGCGCGGCGACGCCAGGTCGCCCGGCTCGGTCGAGCGCAGGATGGGCTGGTCGGTGTGCCACAGGCCGGCGATGGTGCCGCCCAGGTCGGGGCGCACGGCCAGGCGCAGCGCGCCCGCGTGGAGTTCATAGCTGTTGTTCGACGATCCGGTCATTGGCCTTCCTGGCAGGATGAATGGCGCGATGCTACGTCAGTAACCGGCGGTCGCCTGCGTTCCCCCCGCGAGGGTGTGCACATGCTCGGTGTCGCGCGTGCGCAGCGCGCCGATGGCCGCCTGGGCGGCGCGCATCATCAGGCCCAGGTCGGAGCCGATGGCGACGAAGTCGAAGCCGGTCGCGCGGTACTGCGCCACCATCTCCGGCGTGCTGCCGACGGTGCCCACCGGCTTGCCGGCGGCCTTGCAGCGCTGCACCGCCTGGCCCATCAGGTCGAGCACCGCCGGGTGGTTCGGCTGGCCGACATGGCCCATCGCCGCCGACAGGTCGGCCGGGCCGAGGAAGATCGCGTCCACCCCGGGCAGGTCGGCGATGGCCTCCAGCTGGCCGATGGCGACCGGGGTTTCGAGCTGGATGATCGCGCCCACGTGCTGGTTGGCGCTGTGCAGCGCGTTGCCGACGGTGCCGAAGCGCGAGCCGCGGTTGACGCCGGCAATGCCGCGCACGCCCTCGGGCGGATAGCGGGTGGCGGCGACGGCACGGCGCGCCTCGTCGGCGTTCTGGACGAAGGGGAACATCAGGGTCAGCGCGCCGGCGTCGAGCACGCGCTTGACGATGACGGTGTCGTTCCAGGGGACGCGCACCACCGGCAGCATCTTGGTCGCCGACACCGCCTGCAGCAGGTGCACCAGGTCCATCAGGTCGACCGGCGAGTGCTCCATGTCGAGCACCCCCCAGTCGAAGCCGGCCCAGCCCATCGCCTCGGCGACGAGCGGGCTGGCGGACGAGATCCAGGTGCCGATCGGGGGATGCGCGCCGGACGAACCGAGAAGTTGTCGAAACGCATTCATCGCGGCCTCCTGGGCGGTCAGTAGGTGGAACTCTGCCAGTCCAGCGCCACCTTGAGGTAGTGGGCGCCGGGGACCGGGCTGTAGTAGTAGGGCGGCACTTCCTCGAAGCCGAGCGAGGCATACAGCCCGCGGGCCGCTTCCATGTCGTCCAGGGTGTCGAGCAGCATCGACGAATAGCCGGCGCGGCGCGCCTCGTCGATCAGCGCCTGGGCCAGCACCCGGCCGAGCCCGAAGCGGCGGAAGGCGGGGCGCACGAACAGGCGCTTCATCTCGCAGGCGTTGGCGTAGTCGGCGTCGTGCAGCGGGCGGATCGCGCCGCAGCCGGCGACCGCGCCGTCGACCAGGGCCAGCAGCAGGTGGCCGGCCGGGGGGGCATAGTCGCCGGGGAGCTCGGCGAGCTCGCGGTCGAAGTCCTGGAAGGACAGGTCGATGCCCAGGCTCTGCCCGTATTCGCCCATGATCTCGCGCGTTGCGTCGAGCAACTCGGCCGAATCGGGGACCAGGAGCTGGATGACAGGGGTATCCATTCCCGGCCGAGTGTAGACCCGCCCGGCCTGCCTCGCTAGGCGAGGCTCCAGATCCACCCGGCCAGTGCGGCGCAGGCGCCCAGCACGGCGAGGGCCAGCAGGCGGGTCGCGGCGGTATCGCGCGAGGCCGGGGCGTCGCCGGGCAGCAGCTTGTCGCCGCGGATCATCGCGCCGGTCAGGTTGTCGTGCCGGCGCAGCAGGTAGAACAGGATCGCCGCCACGTGCAGGGCCACCAGCACGTAGAGGAGCCACTGGCCCCAGGTCTTGTGCCACGAGGTCGCAAGGCTGCTGGTGGCGCCGCTGACGAAACGCACCAGCGGACCGGTGGTCGAGATCTCGTCGTCGGCGACCAGGCCGCTCGCCACCTGCAGGGCGACGAGGGCCAGCAGCGCGAACACCGAGAGCGCCCCGGTCGGGCTGTGGCCGACGTCCAGCCATTCGTCGCGCCCGCCGCGGCCGCGCAGGTGGCGCCAGAGCGTCGAGGGCGCGTAGACGAAGCTCGCGAAGCGCGACCAGCGCCCGCCGACGAGCCCCCACACGAGCCGGAACGCGACCAGCACCAGCACCAGCAGCCCGAAGCGCAGGTGCCACGCCATCGCGTTGCCGCCGATCTTCGCGCTGACCACCGAACCCACCATGCAGGCCACGAGCAGCCAGTGGAACAGGCGGGTCGGCAGGTCCCAGATGCGGACGCGGCGTGGGGCGGCGGAAGTCGGTTCCATGGCGGACGGCGGCGGCTGGCAATGATGCTGGCGCGAAAGATAACCGACCGGCGGCTGGCTACACTCGCCGACGGTCCGGCTTCACCTTCAGTTCATGGTCGATGACACCCCGCCGGGCTTGCCCCGCCTGTCGCCGCTGCCTTACTTGCAGCAGGTGGTGCAGTGGCTGCAGCGCAGCGAACCCGAGGTCTGGCGCTGGGCCCTGTCGGCGCAGGCGCGCGAGGAGCACGCCCAGGCCGTGCGCGCGGACCTGCTGAAGCAGACCTACCGGCTGGACGCCGACGCCCACCCGGCCCTGCATGCGCACTGCACGGCCGCCGCCGCGAGGCTCGGGCTGGCGGTGCCGGTGACGCTCTACCAGGGACAGGACGGCGGCGCGGCGATGAACGCGTCGCTGTACTTCGTGCCCGGGGAGGCCCATGTCGTCTTCAGCGGCCCGTTGCTCGAGCGCCTGGCCGGGCCCGAGCTGGAAGCGGTGCTGGGCCACGAGCTGGCGCATCACCTGCTGTGGTCGCTGGACGAGGGGGCCTTCCACGCCGCCGACCGCATCCTCTCGGCCACCGCCGCCGACCCGCGGTCCGCCGCCAGCCACGACCAGACCGCGCGGCGCTACCGGCTCTACACCGAGGCCTTCGCCGACCGGGGCAGCGCCGTGGCCTGCGGGGCGCTGGCGCCGGCGGTGGTCGCCCTGGTCAAGACGCAGACCGGGCTGGCGACGGTCAGCGCGGCGAGCTACCTGCGCCAGGCGGACGAGGCCTGCGCCGCGCAGGGCTCGCCGTCCGCCGGCCCGCACAGCCACCCGGAGGTCTTCGTGCGAGCCCGCGCGCTGCGGCTGTGGTGCGAGTCCGATCCGCAGGCCGACGCGTGGCTCGCGTCGCAGCTCGACGGCCCGCTGTCGCTCGACACGCTGGACGTGTGCGGCCAGCAACGCGTCCACGCGCTGACGCGGCGCGTGATCGCCGATTTCCTCCAGCCGGCCTGGCTGCGCTCGGACACGCTGCTCGCCCACGCCCGCCGCTTCTTCCCGGACGTCGAGCCGGCCTCCGCACCGGACGCAACGCTGGCCGAGGAGCTCGCCCCGCTGGCCGGGCTCCACCCGTACGTGGCGGCGCTGCTGCTGGACTTCAGCGCCTGCGATCCGGCGCTGGAGGACGTCCCGCTCGCCGCCGCGCTGCAGATGGCGGAGCGGCTGGGTGCCGCGGCCGACTATGAGCGGCTGGCGCTGAAGGCCCTCGGCCTGACGAAGCGCCAGTTCAACAAGCACCGCCAGGGAGCCGCCGCCCTGCTGCAACGCACCGCCGAACGCCATGGCTGAACCCGCTGCCCTGCAGGCCCTGCTCGACGCCGCCGACGAACACGGCGGACTGCAGACCGACGACGTCCTCGCCCTCGTGCTCCCGCTGCTGCGCGAGGTCGCCGCGCTGCATGCGCAGGAGCAGGTGGCCGCGCTCGGCGGCGTGCACGCCGTGCGCCAGCTCGAGAGCGGCGCACTGGCCCTCGCCCGGCCGGACGGCCAGGCGCCGCGCCGCAACCCGCAGGCCGTGGCCCGGGTGCAGGCGCCGCCCTCGTCGGTGCTGCGCGTGGTCGGGGAAAGCCGGCTGAGCCAGGACGACGAGCGGCTCGCCCACGAGGACCTGCAGGTGCTGAGCGATGCCGAGGCCCTGCCCGCGCGCCCGGTCCACGTGCCGGACTTCCGGGCCTGGGAACAGCGCCTGGACCACCACGACGCGCTGAGCGACATCCTCTGCCTGGGCCAGGTGCTCGCCGCCCTGTCGCTCGGCCTGGACTTCGGCCGCGACGACGAGCTGCGCCGCTTCGCCGCCCACCGCGAGAACCTCTTCCTGCTGCAGCCGCGCCTCCACCCGGTGGTGGCCGCGGTGATCGTCGAGATGACGGCACCGGACCGGCACCAGCGCAGTCGCGACCTGCCCTCGGTGATCCGCCGGCTCGAGAGCTACCGCGAGCAGCCGCAGGACCTGGCGATCGCGCGCGTCGCGGCCGCCGAGGATGGCGTCATCGCGCGCCGGCGTGCGGTGCAGACCCACCTGCGCGACCGGCTGTTCGACCTCTCGCGGCGCAACCGGCTGCTGCATTTCCGGCCCACCCAGTCCAGCATCAACCTGACGGTGGCGAGCGTGCCGCTGGTGGTCGACCTGAAGAGCATCCGGCGCGACCAGCTCTGCGTCTGGGGCGGCGCCTTCGCCGAGCAGGTGCTGCGCGGCGACCGCGTGGCGCTGGCCGGCTGGCTGCGCTTCGAGGACCAGCCCTACCTGCCGGGCGCGCTGGACCGCATCATCCAGGAGGCGCGGCGCGACCGCGCCGACTACGGCTTCTCGCAGCTGTCGCTGGTGCTCGCCTTCCTGCGCTGGCACGACCTGAAGGAGGCGCGCGACGAGCGCATCGTCTCCCCGCTGCTGCTGCTGCCGGTCGACCTGGCGCGCAAGAAGGGCGTGCGCGACCAGTACCTGCTGCAGGCCGACAGCGCCGAGGCCGAGGTGAACCCGGTGCTGCGCCAGCAGCTGCGGCAGCTCTACGGCATCGTGCTGCCGGAGACGGTGGGGCTGACGCCGCAGGCGCTGGAGGACTTCCATGCCGGGCTGCAGGCGCAGATCGCCGCCACCGAGCCCGGCGTGCAGCTGCGCCTGCTGCGCGAGCCGGAGATCGAGCTGATCCACCAGCGCGCGAAGCAGCGCCTGGAGCAGTTCCGGCGCCGCCAGGGCCCGCGGCCGGCGGCCGTCGCGCCGGCCTCCGCCACCGATTTCAGCTATGCCGCCGACGACTTCCGGCCGCTCGGGCTGAAGCTGTTCCACGACCGGGTCGTCACCGAGCCGCTGCCGCTGCGTGCCGCCCTCGGCGCCGCCCCGGTGCCGCGCGCCCCGCAGATGGCCGACGAGGCGCAGGCCACCACCTTCGCGCTGCGCGAGCCGGCCGGAAACCCCTACCTCTGGGACCTGGACCTCGCCGGCGTGACGCTCGGCAACTTCAACTACCGCAAGATGTCGCTGGTGCGCGACTACAACGCGCTGATCGACGCGGACCTGCCGAACCCGGCCTTCGACCGCGTGTTCTCGCTGCAACCGCGCGCCCTGGACGGGGAGCCGCCGCCGGCGCTGCCGCCGGCCGAACAGTGGGCGGTGGTGGAGGCGGACGCGACCCAGACCGCCGCGGTCGGGTTGGCGCGCCGCGGCACCAGCTACATCATCCAGGGGCCGCCCGGCACGGGCAAGTCCCAGACGATCACGAACCTGGTTGCCGACCACCTCGGCCGCGGCAAGCGGGTGCTGTTCGTCTGCGAGAAGCGCGCCGCCATCGACGTGGTGTTCCACCGCCTGCGCCAGCAGGGGCTGGACGAGCTGTGCTGCATGATCCACGACTCCCAGGCCGACAAGAAGGCCTTCGTGCAGAACCTGCGGCAGACCTACGAGCAGTGGCTCGCCTCGGCCGATGAGCTGGACGGCCTGCAGGCGCAGCGCCAGGCCCTGCTGGCCGGCGTCGACCAGGACCTGCAGGCGCTGCAGCGCTTCGAGGACGCGATGCGCGCCGTCCCCGAGCACGCCGGCCTCAGCGCGCGCGCGTTGATCGACCGGCTGCTCGTGCTGCCGGCGCCGGCCGAGCCGCTGTCGCCGCGCCAGCGCGAGGCGCTGCCGCCGCTCGCCGCATGGCGCCGCCACGCCGGGCTCGTGCAGCGGCTGCAGCAGACGCTGCACGACCTGGGCCTCGCGCCGGCCCTCGCCCACCATGTGTTCGCCCGGCTGGGCGCCGCGGTGCTGCGCCACGAGCGGCCGCTGGCCCGGCTGGATGCGCTGTGCGAACGCGGCGAGACCCTGCTCGACCATTGCGGCGACGCGCTGGCCGCCGCCGGCCCGGCGGGGGCCGCGGCGCACGCGGACGACCTGCGCGACATCGTGGCGCAGGCGGCCGGGCTGCACGCGCTGCAATCGGCCCTGGCCGCCGCGGCCGCGGCGGCGCAGGCTTGGCACGACAAGCCGGACGCCGCCCTGACCCGCCTTTGGCTCGCGCAGGCGCAGCGCCAGGAGCGGTCGCCGCTGCGCTGGCTGCAGCCTTCCTGGTGGCGCCTGTCCCGGGCGCTTGCGCAACGCGGTGCGCCGGCCGGCCAGCGGCCCAGCGAAAGCCTGGCCGTGCTGCAGGCCGAGCAGCAGGCCGGGGCGGCGCTGCAGGCCGCGCAGCAGGCGCTCCGCGGGGCAGTCGACGGCCCCTCCGAACGGCCCCGGCTGCAGGCCCTGCAGCGCTGGCTGGCGCAGGCGCCGGAGGCGATCGACCTGCTGGTCAGCGTGCAACCCGAGGCCGCGGCGCTCGAGGCCGTGCTGCAGGAGCTGCTGGCCGATCCCCAGGCGCAGCCGCTCGAGGCCCTGGGCACCCTGGTGCGCGACCTGCGCGAGCAGGCGGACACGCTGCCTGAGCTGCTGCCGCTGCTGCGGGAGCTGGCCGACGCCGATCCGCAGGTCGCGGCCGCACTGCGCACGCTGGCGCTGCCGGCCGACGAGATCGAGCAGGCGGTGACCCTGGAAGCCCTGGCGCGGATCGACCGCAGCGAGAGCTGGTTGCCGCGCTTCGACGGCGCGACGCTCGCGCGGCATGCCGGCCGGCTCGCCGCGGCGCAGCGCCGGCTGCTGGGGCTCAACGCGCGCGTGCTGCGCGCCGGCGTGCGGCGTCGCTTCCTGCAGAAGGTGCAGCGTGCCGGCCTGCCGGCGGCCCAGCTGGATGCCGAGGGCAAGGCGTTCAAGAAGGCCTACAACGCCGGCCGCCGCGAGCTGGAGCACGAGTTCGGCAAGACCATGCGCTTCAAGTCGATCCGCGAGATCGCCAGCGCCGACAGCGGCGAGGTGGTGCGCGACATGAAGCCGGTCTGGCTGATGAGCCCGCTCTCGGTCTCCGACACGCTGCCGCTCGCGGCCGACCTGTTCGACGTGGTGATCTTCGACGAGGCGAGCCAGATCCCGGTCGAGGAGGCCGTGCCCGCGCTGTACCGCGCGCCGCAGGTCATCGTGGTGGGCGACGAGATGCAGCTGCCGCCGACCAGCTTCTTTGCCTCGTCGCGCGAGGACGGCGACGACGCGCTGGCCGTCGAGGAGGACGGCGAGCGCTTCGCCGTCGTGCTGGACGCCGACAGCCTGCTGAACCAGGGCGCCCGCAACCTGCCGGCCACGCTGCTCGCCTGGCACTACCGCAGCCGCTACGAGTCGCTGATCGGCTTCTCGAACGCCGCCTTCTACGCCGGCAACCTGTTCACCATCCCGGACCGCAGCGTGCCGGCCGGGGCGCTGCCGCCGATCGAAGTGGCGAGCGCCGCGCTGTCGGCCGAGGCGGCCGGAGCCGGCGCCGATGCCCTGCTGGGGCGCGCGATCAGCTTCCATGCCGTCACGGACGGGGTCTATGCGCAGCGCCGCAACGAGGGCGAGGCGCGCTACATCGCGCAGCTGGTGCGCGAACTGCTGCAGCGCGGGACCGGCCACAGCATCGGCCTGGTCGCCTTCTCCGAGGCCCAGCAGGGCGCGATCGAGGCGGCGCTCGAGGCGCTGGCCGCCGACGACCCCGACTTCGCCGCGCGCCTGGAAGCGGAGACGACGCGCGAGGAGGACGACCAGTTCTGCGGCCTGTTCGTGAAGAACCTGGAGAACGTGCAGGGCGACGAGCGGGACATCATCGTGCTGAGCATCTGCTACGGGCGCGGCCCGGACGGGCGCATGCTGATGAACTTCGGCCCGATCAACCAGCGCGGCGGCGAGAAGCGCCTGAACGTGATCTTCAGCCGCGCCCGCCAGCACATGGCGGTGGTCAGCAGCATCCGGCACGAGGCCATCACCAACGACTACAACGAGGGCGCGGCCGCGCTGAAGCACTTCCTGCGCTATGCGGCGCTTGCCTCGCGCGGCGAGCGTGCGGCGGCGCAGCAGGTGCTGGAAGGCCTGAACCCGATGGGCCGCCGTGCGCTCGGCGGCGAAGCGCCGCGGGAGCAGGCGGTGGTGCAGCTCGCGGCCGCGCTGCGCGCCCGCGGCCACGCGGTGGACGAGCGGGTCGGGCAGTCGCGCTTCCGCTGCGACCTCGCGCTGCGCGAGGCCGGCGCCGCGGCCGGCCACTACGCGCTGGCCGTGCTGGTCGACACCGCGTCGCACGATGCCGGCGCGGACGTGCTGGAGCGGTACGTGTCGCGGCCGCGCATCCTGGGCGGCTTCGGCTGGCGCGTGGTCCAGGTGCCGGCGCGCGACTGGTGGCAGCAGCCGCAGGCGGTGCTGGACGCGATCGAGCGGGCGCTGACCACGGCGGCCCAGGCGCCGGACGACGCTGCCATGGACGAGGTCGACGACGATGCCGGTGCGCCGGCGGCGGCCCCGCCGCCCGCGCCCGTGGCGGCACCGCCCGGCCCCTCCGCAACGCCGCGCCCGGGCCGCCGGTTCGAGTTCACCGTGGGTGGCTCCGCCAAGTTCTGGCAGATCGCCCGGGACGGCAGCGAGCTCACCGTGCTGTTCGGCCGCATCGGCAGCGCGGGGCAGGCGCAGACCAAGCGCATGGCCGATCCGGAGCGCGCGCAGCGCGAGTTCGACAAGCTGGTGGCGGAAAAGCTCAAGAAGGGCTACATCGAGGTGGGCGGCGGCTGAGGTATCGAAGCCTGAGGTATCGAAGCCTGAGGCGTCGCTGTTACAAAAAAGCCGGGACGGGCTGTCGATCGGCCCGTGCCCGGCACGTCGTGCCGATGAAGCACCCGCTTCCGCACTTCACCATCCAGGAGACCCACCATGCGATTCATGATCCTGATCAAGGCCGACAAGAACTCCGAGGCCGGTGTCATGCCCGACACCCGCTTGCTGGAGGAAATGGGCCGCTTCAACGAGGAACTCGTGAAGGCCGGCGTGATGCAGGCCGGCGAGGGCCTGCACCCGAGCAGCAAGGGCGCGCGTGTGCGATTCCAGGGCAAGGAGCGCAGCGTGATCGACGGCCCCTTCGCCGACACCAAGGAGCTGATCGCCGGCTTCTGGATCTGGCAGGTCAAGTCGCTCGACGAGGCGATCGCCTGGGTCAAGCGCTGCCCGAACCCGATGCTGGGCGATTCGGAGATCGAGATCCGCCAGGTCTTCGAGGCCGAGGACTTCGGCGAGGCGTTCACGCCGGAACTGCGCGAGCAGGAGGAGCAGCTGCGGGCGCAGATCCAGTCGCAGCAGGCGAAGCCGGTCAACCCCGTGCCGCCGGCCACCGGCGCCTCGCCCTACCTGGTGGTGAAGGGCGCGGCCGAGGCGATCGCCTGGTACCAGAAGGTCTTCGGCGCCGAGGTGGTCACCCGCCTCGACGCCCCCGACCAGCTGGTGATGCACGCCGAGCTGAGGGTGGGCACGGCGCAAATCATGCTGACCGAGGAGCGCCCGCAGCACAAGGCGCTGGGCCCGAAGACGCTGGGCGGCTCGTCCAGCTCGGCCCTGCTGTACGTGCCCGACACCGACGCGGTGGTGGCGAAGGCGGTGGCGAACGGGGCCGAGGTCACGATGCCGGTGGCCGACCAGTTCTGGGGCGACCGCAGCGGCCACCTCGTCGACCCCTTCGGTCACCAGTGGTTCATCTCCACGCACAAGGAAGACCTGACGCCGCAGCAGATCAACGAGCGGGTGCAGAAGATGTTCAGCCAGGGCCCGCAGGGCCCCGGCAGCTGCTGAAGAAGCCCCGCACGGTGCCAGGGGATCGGGCCCCTGATCCAATCTGGGCATGAAGATCGATTTCGTTTCCGACGTCTCCTGCCCCTGGTGTGCCATCGGCCTGAAGTCGCTGGAGGAGGGCATCGCCCGCCTCGGCGACCAGGTGAAGGTGGACCTGCACTTCCAGCCCTTCGAGCTGAACCCCGGCATGGCGCCCGGGGGCCAGGACATCGGCGAGCACCTGCAGCAGAAGTACGGCGCCACCGCCGAGCAGCGCGCGGCCAGCGGTGAGGCGATCCGCGCCCGCGGCGCAGCGCTGGGGTTCAGCTTCCGCATGGACCTTCGCGGGCGCATCTACAACACCTTCGACGCGCACCGGCTGCTGCACTGGGCAGGCCTGGAGGGCCGCCAGCTCGAACTCAAGCACGCGCTGTTCAAGGCCTACTTCACCGACGGGCAGGACCCCAGTTCGCACGAGCTGCTGGTGAAGGTGGCGGGCGAGGTGGGCTTGGACGCGCAGCGCGCGCGGGAGGTGCTGGCCTCGGGCGCCTACGCCGACGAGGTGCGCGAGCGCGAGGAGTTCTACCGCCAGCACGGCATCCAGGCCGTGCCGTCCGTGATCATCGACGACCGGCACCTGATCCAGGGCGGCCAGCCGCCCGAGGTGTTCGAGCGGGCGCTGCGCGAGTTGAGCAGCAACGCCGCCGGCGCGGTCAACGCTGCTTGAGCCACTGCCCGTTGATGTTCATCAGCTTGCAGGGCTGGGTGTAGGCCTGGCGGGCCGCCTCGCAGGCGGCCAGCGCCTGGGTGGCCGCCTCGCGCGGCGAAGGCTGGCCGGCGCGCCAGCCGAAGGCGCCGCTGTCCGAGGCGGCGAAGGCCTTGTGGCGGTTCGGCGCCGGCAGGTATTCCTCGGTGAAGGCCTTCAGCGCCTGCGGACCGGCGATGACGTCGGCGGCCTGCTCGGCGGCCGGGTCGAACTGCTCGATGCCCTGGGCGGCCTCGGCGGCACGCGCCTTCTTCACATAGGAGCGGTACGAGCCCATGCCGAAGAGCATCATCACCACCAGCAGCACACCGATGATGATCGCCGCCAGCGCATTGCCCTGCCGCGGTTGCGGCCCGTAGTCGTTGTCGCCTTCGGTGCCGGGCCAGAACAGCATCGCCAGGGCGAGCCCGAGGCCGAGCAGGGGCACGAACTGCGCCAGCGTCCACCAACCGCTGCGGTTCATGTCGTGCAGGCGCAGCGCAGCAACCCGCAGGGACCAGACGGCGAACACCGCGAACGCGATCACGGCGGGCACCAGGACCACGCCGCCCATCATCGGCACGAGGATCGCGGCCACCACCCCGGCCAGTGCGATCCCGCCCCAGGCGGCCAGGCCGGTGTTGAGGTAGGCGACGCGGCCCATGCGGCCCTCGAAGCTCAGGCTCACCAGCGGCGGCAGCTCGTCGCTCGCCTCGTACAGGCTGCCGACCTCGGAGCGCGGCGGCGCGAAGCGGCTGTTGCCGCCGGCGCTTGTTGCACCGCGGCCGCCGTTGCGTGCGGCCAGGCGTTCGGCGCGGGCGCGGTCGAGTTCTTCCTGCTTGTTCGCCAGGGCGCGCGGGATGTCGGTGGCGCAGTGGCTGCACAGCACGCGCTTGGTCTGGCGCTCGCCGCAGTTGGGGCAGGTGACCATCTCCTCCATCGGCACGAGGTCGGGGATGGGGCGCGCGGGGACCGCCGCCGAGACGGCCGCAGCCACCGGCGTGGGCGCCGCCACGGGCTTGGGCGGTGCGGCAGGGGCCGGCTTCGACGTGCCGTCCATGGGCTCCACCAGCACCTGCATGCCGAGCTTGCGCAGCCGCTCGACATAGCGCGTGGCGTCGTCCTGCCCGAGCGAGCGCTTGAGCACGGTGCGCCCGCCGGCGAACACGTTGTCCAGCCGGTCGCCTTCGAGCTGGAACGCGCGGCCGAAGGCGCGCTTGACATCGTCCAGGCTGAATCCGTTCAGCAGTTCGCCGGCGAACACCAGGCGAACCTGTGCATTTCCATCCATCGCTTCCTCCGGGCGCAAGCCCTCACCTCGTTTGGGGGCAGAGCATATCGGGAGACGCGATGGATGAAACAGATGGACACACCCCACTTTGGGGGTGAGGGGTGCAGCTTGTCACGGTCGGCGGGAAAACCGCGTGGCCGCCGGCGCCAGGCCGTAGGACCGGCAGCCGGTGCCGCGGATGCCAGCCTCTCGAAGAAGCGCCGGGAAGCCAACACTCGGGATGACCCTTCGCCGTCGTCCATCCTCAGCAAGACACGGCTGGCGACTTCACGAGCGGCCGTCGCGCCATCTTCGAGCAGGACAGACAGCCACAGGCCGTCGCGAGATGTTGGCATAGGCCTCCTGAGCGAGGCCGCAGATGCCCCCGTTCAATTCAGGCGCGAACCCTTCGGAAGCCGGGACGCGAGCCAGCCGTGCACGTCGGCGCGGATGGTCCGACCGGCGAGCAGGAAATCCTCGAAGCGGCTCGGCACATAGGGCAGGTACAGCAGCGGCATGCGGGCCTCGTCGGGCGTGCGGTCCGCCTTGCGACCATTGCAGGCCGCGCAGGCGGTCACGAGGTTCATCCACGTCCAGGCGCCGCCGCGCGACTCGGGCAGGATGTGCTCGCATTGCAGCTCGCGCTCGGCGAACTGCAGGCCACAGTAGGCGCAGGTCAGGCGATCGCGGCGGAACAGCTTGCCCTTGCTGATGGCCGGCACGATGTCGAAGAGGTTGACACGCGACACACCGTGCAGCGCGATGATCGGGTGCACCTCGATGACGGACTGCCGGCCGCTCGCGACGTTGATGCCGCCGCGCAGCGTGGCCAGCGGGCCGTCTCCGTCGACCCAGGCCACCGATCCCGAGGCCACGTGCGTGGCCGCATGCTCGACCGGGATCCACGCCTGGGGCGTGCCCTGGATGTCGAGCTGCAGCACGTGGCGGTGGTGTGAGGGAGTCATGGGTGGCCTCCTTTCGCGGCCTGACGGTGGTTGCTGGATACCTTGGTCCCCTCGGTCCGGGTCGAACGGACACGCCTTGCGGCCCCGGCTTCTGAGACCGGTGCGTCTTCCAATTCCGCCACGAGGGGGGCGATGCATGCGCTTGGGGGTGACCGGCCGGAATCGAACCGGCACCGGCGGGATCACAACCCGCAGCTCTGCCGTTGAGCTACGGCCACGCCCAAGCACACGCGATGACTGGACTCGACGGTCCGATTCGAACGGACGGGGGCTTGCGCCATCCGGGTTGCAGCCGGATGCCTTCGACCACTTGGCTACGTCGAGCAAATCCATCCGGTGACGGGTTCCGGCGCCGCCCAATCGTTGCGGCCGATTTCCACCCTCGAAGCGCAAGCTCCATGAGGGCTTCGTGATACAGACAAAGAGAAAGGCCCGGAACCTCTCGGTCTCCGGGCCTCTGCGTGCAGAGCGTGGAAGGTGCGCGTCAGGCGCTTCCTTCTCCCGGATGGATCGGATCCCCACTGAACTCAAGGCACAGGCCCGCACAGGCGCGCGTCGCCGGCAGAGGCAGCAGCTTGTGATGGAGGCAGTGCAAGGTCACGATGCGTTCCTTCGGTTTCGGGGCGAGGCTCGTTCGAGCCGGTTCTCAATGAGAAGCGGACTGTAAAGACTCTTTACTCACCCGTCAAGCGCCGGCGACGAAATTCATTCCCGGCCTGTGCGCTCAGGCTTCGATACCTCAGCCCTTCAGCCAAGCCAGCAGCTGCCCAGGAACAGGAAATGGACCTGGTCCTGGCGCTGCTCCGATTCGCGCAGCACGCGGATCGTCCGCTCCTTGTCGTTGTTGTCGCAGGAGATCTCCGCGAAGCGGAACGCCTCGACCCTGGTGCGCGGGCCGTCCTGCTGGTGCGGCGACAGGACCAGCGGGAAGTTCTGCGGCAGGCTCGGCGCCGCCGCCGACCGACCGGCACGCCGCCGCTCAGCGCTTGCGCTTGAACAGCAGCTGCGAGCGCAGGTTCTCGCCCACCGGCGCGGCCTGCTTCAGGAACTCCGCGTACAGCCCGGGTTCGCAGATGCCGCCCGGCGACTTGTCGTCCAGGCTGCGGTTGATCCGGACCTGCCGGCCGGTGCGCTTGTAGGTCGCCTTGTAGTCGACCAGCGATCCCCTGATGTCCGCGTTGTCGGGGATCGACAGCAGGTCGAAGCTCGGCGGGAGGTCGACCACGTAGCTCTCGACGCTGTGGAAGCCGAAGCAGACCTGGCGCCGCTTCGACGCGGGCCGGTCGTCGATCGAGGCGAAGTTGTCGACCGGCATCGGCGTGCTGACCACCGGGCCGACGTACAGGGCGCCGGTGGCCCCCGATGCGCGCACGTAGTTGTCGATCTCGAAGCTCACCTTGAACTCGAACGTGTCGCCGAGCCCCTGGACATCGCCGCGCTCGAGCGTGCCGCGGGCCCGGTAGCCGTACGAGGCGAGCGTCGCCTTCACGAAATCGCGCTCCTGCTGGCCGTTCAGCTCGCGCATGTAGGCACGCATCCGCGCGGCCTGCGGCCCTGCCAGTCGCACCTGCATGCTGCCGGCGGCCGCACCGCTGTCGCTGATCTTGAGGGCCATGTCCAGCTTCTGGCGATTGGACGCATGGTCGGGCGCCGGCACCTGGCGCAGGGCCCGGGCCGCGCCCACGTGGATGACCGGCTTGGCATAGCTGCCCTCCGGCAGGTAGCCGAACGGGATCTCCTTGGCCGTCGCGTCGAGGTACAGGTCGAGCGTCGGCAGGTAGTTGAAGACATGGTTGACCATCGCGACCACCGGCACCTCCGGCAGCTCGAAGTCGCTGCCGGCGTTGACGAGCACCTGCTCGCTCGGGATGCCCGCGGCGGCCAGCAGCGCCTGCAGCAGCGTCGCATGGTCCTTGCAGTCGCCCATCCTGTTTTCCAGCACGACCGGGAGGTCGCGTGGCACCACCGCACCGACGCCGATGCAGTTTCCGCCATACGTGATGTTGCGCGACACCCACTCGTAGAGCTTGCGTGCTTTCTCGCGGGGCTGCGTCGCCGTGCCGACGATGGTGGCGGCGAGTTCCCTGATCGCCGCAGTCGCCTCGGCCTTGGGCAGCGCACGCGCTCCGTAGGCCTGGGCGATCGCCTCGTAGCTCGGGAAGGTCGAGACCAGCAGGCCGGGCAATTCCTTGACGGACCAAAGCCCGTCGTCGTCGTCGCTGCGCTGGCGCGCGCTCGGGTTGGCGTAGCGCCAGGCCATCACCCGCTTGCCGTCTTGCTCCGACTCGTCGTAGTCCATGAAATGATGCTCCTCGCGCAGCACCATGTCTTTCGGGGCGCGCACCGTCACGCGCACGTCTTCCTGCACGGCGAACGGCGAGTAGCGCATGCCCGTCGAGAACTGGCCCGGGAACATCGGCTCCTTCTCGGTCGTGCGGTACTGGATGTGGATCGCATCGCCCACCGCCAGGTCGGGGAACACGACGCTGATCGTCGTGCGATCGGAGAAGAACGGGCCCGCGCGGTCGCGGCCCTCGTTGGTTTGCCGCTGGTAGTTGCCGGCGGGCACCACCACCTTGCGCCCGTCCTGCTTCAGCGTATAGGCCTCGACCACCTCGCCCGCCTGGAGGCTGCTGCTGAAGGAGAAGGAGAAGCTTTTCAGCGCCTCGATCGCGCCTTGCTGCAGCACCTGGATGCGCGACGTGACGTCCTGCGCGGCACGGCCGTCCTTGTCGACCTCGATGGACAGGTAAGCCATCTTGCTGACGTACGGCGCCTCGTCCTTGTCCGCGGCATGTGCCAGGCCGGCGCACACGGCGATCGCGGCAAGGGTCGCCCGGATCGATCGGCTGATCCACTTCATTCTGTTCCTCCCTGGAAGTCGTGTCGGGTGCGGCAGTCTAGGCAAAAAAAAGCCGCCCGGCGGGCGGCTTTCGCTCATTTTCCGAGGCCCTGCTCGGCCCCGGCATGCGCTTGCGTTACAACGAGTTGAGGAAGGCCAGCAACGCCTCACGATCGGCCTTGCTCAGGACCGCAAAGCGGTCCCGGCTGGCCGTGCCTTCGCCGCCGTGCCACATGATGGCCTCGGTCAGGGTGCGGGCGCGGCTGTCGTGCAGGTAGCCCACCTTCACGCCCTTGCCGGCGACCATCTCGGTGTAGCCCACGCCCCACAGCGCCGAGGTGCGCCACATGCTGCCGGTGGCCAGACCTTCGGTGAGGTTGTCGGCGAGGTCCGGCCCCATGTCGTGCAGCAGCATGTCGGTGTAGGGCTTGATCGCCTGGTCGCGCACCTCGGCGAACTCGTGCGTCTTGCCGGTCTTCATGTCGGTGACGTGGCAGCTCGAGCACTTGATGTCGGTGAAGACCTTGGCACCCGCGGCGACCTGTTCGGCGTCGACCTTCAACGCGGCCAGCGGCGACACGCCCTTCGGGAAGCCGCTCGCGAGGCTGCGCTGCGCCGGCACGGCGAGCAGGGCCACGTAGCGCTCCAGCAGCTTCAGCGCGTCTTCCGAGAGGCCCGGGTCGACACGGTTCGCGGCGCTGCACTTCGCCGGCCCGTACAGGCAGTCGCGGTTCGGGTAGACAGGCGTCGTGACCGACATGTCGAGCAGCGCCGCCGCGGCGGCCTGGTGGCGCAGGCTGGCCTTCGACGCCTTCCAGCCGTAGCGGCCCAGGCGCACGGCACCCGTCTCCGGGTCGAACACGAAGTTCGCGACCCCCTTGACGCCATCGGCATCCGGCGTGGTGCGGGCGCGGGCGATGATGTCCGCGTCCGGGATCGCCTCGAGCAGGCCCATGCCGATCACCGGCTGGGCGCTGCGCACCGAGTACACGGCCGGCGTCGGGCCGTCGAAGGCCACCTTCGGCTTGCTCAGTTCGACCGCCGTCCCGTCGGCCAGCTTGACCGTCTTCAGCTCGAAGCCCGCCACGTGCACCCCGGTGCCCCAGTCGCGCCGCACGCCGTCGGTGGATGCCTTGGCGTTCATCTGCGCGCCCAGGCCGTACATCGGGTGCGGCAGCTGCCGCCCGTTGGCGTCCGTCTCGGCCGTGCGCACCGCCATCGTGTCGATGCGCTGGTTGACGACGGTCGGCGCCAGGCTGCGGCCGTTGTTGATGTGGCAGCCGAAGCAGGTCGACTGGTTGAACATCGGCCCCTGCAGGCCCACGGCGTCCTGGTTGCGGTCGTTGCCGTTCTCGGTGTGGTCCCCAGTCTGCATGCTGGTGTGGAACCAGCGGCGGCCCTCCACGAAGCGCTGCATGTTCTGCATGCCGATGTGGTTGTGCGGCTGCTGGAACATCAGCGGGCTGTTGTCCGAGTAGTCGTACGAGGTGGATCCGATGCCGCCCTGCAGCGTCGATGCCGGCAGCGGAGCATTCATCAGGCGCGGCTGCACGCCGTACCACGGACGCAGGCCCTCGCCGACCACGTACGTCACTTCGTTCGTGTAGTAGCGGAAGGCGCCCTTGTCGCCGATCGCATCCATCGCCGCGCGCGACGAGAAGAACGAGCCGGTGAACTCGATGGCATCGCCGACCTTCAGCGCGCGGTCATTGACGCGCGGGCCGTTCGGGACCAGGACGCCGTTCGCATCCGGGACGAGCGCGTTGTAGGCGGGGTAGTTGTCGAGCACCACGCTGCAGCCGTCGTTGGCGCCGATGATGCCGGCGTAGCCGCTGTCGGGCTTCAGCAGCGCGTTCTGCGGCGGCTTCTTCACGACCGGGCACGAGGTCAGGTCCTTGAAGCCGTCGGTGTAAGTCGTGTCGTCCAGCAGGTCGCCGGGCGACATCCAGCCGTAGTCGGTGACGCCCGCGTTGTCGAAGCGGCGGAAGAACGAATGGCCGCCGCCGCGCTGGGCTTCCTGGAAGTACTGGTTGACGATGATCTTCGGCTTGGTGACGCCGGCCACCCGGCTGTTGTCGATGAATTCGGTGCCCCAGGTCCGGTTCTTGAAATAGTTGGCGACGAAGTTCAGGTAGACGCCGTTGCCCTTGTCCACCGGGTTGCCGTTGGCATCGACGGTCTCGTTCGGGCCGTAGCCGACTTCGTTCCACGCCTCGCCGCGTTCGCGCGCATGGCGCGGGCGGCCGACGAAGCCGAAGCGGGTGACCAGGGTGCCGTCGGGCAGCGAGAACTGCACGGTCTCGAGCGGTGCCGCGGCGGCGGGAGGCGCCACGAGCTGGCTGCCGTTGTCCGGGTGCGGGATGTACGAGGTGGCGACCGTCGAACCCAGTGTGTTGTCGCTGCCGGGGGACTTGAAGCTCGCCTCGATGATCGAGTAGCCGTACTGCGTCGCGCGCTTCACGCCGTTGACGCGCACGTAGCGGACATTGGCGTTCAGGTTGTAGAACTCTTCCGTGCCGCCCTTGCCGTCGGCGACGTAGCGCAGCTGGTACCAGGTCTGGCCGTCGTCGGAGACCAGGATCGCGTACTCCTTCGCATACGCGTTCTCCCACACCAGCTTCATGAAGCCCAGCTGGGTCTTGGCGCCGAAGTCGAACTGGATCCAGTTGGCGTCGTCCTGCGAGCTTTCCCAGCGGCTGTCGTTGGCAACCACGCCGTCGATGGCCTTCGCGGCGGTGTTGTTGCCCTGGGCGGTCGAGGCCGTGGCCTTGGCCGGCACGACGGCGACGCCGGGCTTGCTCATGTCGACGCCGGCGGGCAGCTGCTGCGTAGGCGTCGGTGCCGGTGCGGCAGGCGCGTTGCCGGTGGGCAGCGACACCGGCGGCGGCGCCGGTGCGGGCTCCTGCTCCGGCGGGTTCGGGTCGTTGCCGCCGACGACGGGCGGCTGGGCGGGCGCGCTGACGGGTGCCGCAGCGGAATCCGCATCCTTGCCGCCACATCCGCCGAGGAAGGCGGCGGCCAGGAAGAGGGAGCCCAGCGCCACCAGCGCTGCGCGCGGCCGGCCCTGTCCCTCGGGAATCTCGTACTTCATGCTTGCAGGTCCTTTTGATCGTGTCAGTTGGCCGTGAGGCTGCGACCTGCTGCGCAGGTTTGATGCCAGGCCCTTTCGGGCGGAACCGCTTCCACATGCGAAACAACCGGATACATTCTTGACGGCCCGGGTTGACCGGTAACGCTTTGTGGCGGTCCGTCGCTGTTCGCAGCGTGTGCAGGGATGAAACGCGTCAGGCGGATTCGCACGATGCGTTCCATTCGAATTCGATGGGGGCACGGCGTGTCGGCAGCCGGGCATCGGTCATTCGACCGATCTCGCCGCGCGCCCGAGTGCCACAGACTGTCGCGATCGGCCACTCGACGAGATCACGCCATGACGACTCCGAACCCCGCTCCCCGACCGGACCCGCACTGGTTGAGAACGCTCTATTTCACCCGCGCCGCCTTCTCCATCGCCTGGGTCGTGCTCGCCTTCGCGCTGGCGCCCGCATCGCCGGTCGTGGCCAGCGTGCTGCTCGTCCTCTACCCGGCCTGGGACGCGCTGGCCAACGCCGTCGACGCGCGGCAATCCGGCGGCATGTCCGCCAACCCGACGCAGATGATCAACGTGCTGGTGAGCGCTGTGACGACCGCCGCGATGGCGGTCGCCGTGGGACAAGGCATGGGCGCGGTCTTCGTCGTGTTCGGCGCCTGGGCCGTGCTGTCGGGCCTGCTGCAGCTGGGCACCGCGGTGCGGCGCTGGCGGCATCACGGCGCGCAGTGGGCGATGGTGCTCAGCGGTGCGCAGTCGGCGCTGGCCGGCGGGTTCTTCGTGAAGCAGGCGAGCGGGCCGGCGCCGAGGCTGCAGGACCTGGCGGGGTATGCAGCGGTGGGGGCGGTCTACTTCCTGGTCTCCGGGTCAATCCTGTTCTATCGCGAGCGCGCCGCCACCCGGCGGTGAGCCTCGGACCTCAAGGTGCGATCTCGGCGAGGAAGCCCAGCATCACGGGCGCCTTCAGCGGCATGACGCCGTGGCCCAACGCGGTACGCGCATGAAGGCCCTGCGCTCCCATGACATCGTTGATCAGGTTCGAGGCGCCATTGAGCACTTCGGAGATCCTGTCGAATTCAGCTGTGCAGCCCACGTGGCCGTCGACGCGGACGATCCGGACGCGCCCGAGCTCGCCGCCGGCCGCAACGGACAGGTGCGCGAGCCCGTTGAGGGCGCACAGGCGCGCCGCTTCGATGGCTTGTTCGATGCTCACCTCTCGACCCACCAGGCCCGTGCAGGCCAGCTTCTTTCCCAGCCACGGCAACTGAAACGAGGTCGTGACGACGTTTCCAAGCCGTTGCCAAGGCAGGTAGGCGCCGACCGCGGCGGGCGGATCCGGGAGCGACAGATTCAAGGCAGCCAGGCGCGCCCTGGGCGATCCGGCGGGGTCGTGGGAGGGGTTCATGCCATCGTTCCTTGGGATCGTTGATCGGTGCGTTCAGCCCCAGGCGGCCACCTCGTGCGGGTGGGCGCTCAGCCAGCGGCGTGCCGCGTCCAGGGGCGATTGCTTCTCGCGGCTGACCATGAAGTCCAGCTCCGCGACCGCGGCATTGCCAAGGCTCAGGCTGGACAGGCGGGTCACCAGGTCCGGCGGGAGCAAGGAGGTCGCATCGCGGCGCAGGACCAGGGTCGCGGCATCCCGCCCCCGGAGGAGGTTCTCCGGGTCTGCCAGCGCGCGGATCTTGTGCATGCTGTGGAGGAACTGCGGGTGCCACAGCGGCACCACGGCCCAACGCCGCTCGGCGACCGCTTGCTCGAACGCACCGACGCAATCCTCGAGCGAGCCGTTGCGAAACTCATAGCCGAGCGTGTCCAGCTGGTACCGGGCGACGATCTCCCGAGAGAAGCGGCTGATGCCGGCCCCCGGGCCGATGCCCTGGATGAACTTCGTCATGCGCGCCGCAACGTCGGGCTTCGCCAGGTCCCGCAGGGACGCAACAGCCGCGCTCGGCACGTACTCCGGCACGCCCCAGATCGCGAAGGGCTCGTACAAGACGCCCAGCTTGGTCAGGTCCTTCTCGTACGGGGCGATGTAGGCGCCGTGGCTGCCCGGCAGCCACGCCGAGACGGCCATGTCGATATCGCCGGTGCCGAGCATCTCGTAGATCTTCTCGTGCGGCTGCTCGACGACGTGATGCACGACGTCGGCCTGCTCCAGCAGGACGCGAACGACCGCCGCGCTCGCGACGTGGAAAGACAGGCCGATCTGGCCGACGATCAGGGGTCTTCGTTGCATGGCGGTGGACATGGGTTCAGCTCCAGGTTGATGCGGATGGGGAGGGAAGGAGAGTCTCAACGGCCCGGCGCGGCAACGGCCACGCCCTCGGCGTCGGCCACCCAGGACGCAGGTTCATCGGTGCCGAAGATGCACTCGATGCGGACACCGTTGGGGTCGCACAGGAACAGCTGGTGCTGGCGGAGCTCGGGGACGGTCCGTCGTTCGCAGGGAATCCCCATGGCCTTCAGCCGCTTCTCGAACGTCTCCAGGCCTGTGCAGCGAAAGGTGATGTGATCGACGCAGCCAGAGCCCTCCCCATCCGGCCTCGAACCGAGGTAGCGTTGCAGGGCCGTGCCCGATGGATCGACTGCGGCAAGGTGAAGCAGCGGCTGTCCCTGGGCATACAGCCATGCACCGGGAAACGCAAACGCCGGTCTCGGCCCGGGTTGAAGGCCGAAGACCTGCTCGTAGAACGTACGCGTCGCTTCCAGGCGGGTCGTGCGCAGCGTGAAATGGTCGAGGTGTTGGACTTGCATCGGTGACTCCTGCAGCCCTGCAGCGGGGTGCAGGAATCACTTTAGGAAGACCCTCACTTGCCGTGAAGGCACCGGGTTTCCATACGATCAACTTCCAGGGAAAACCCGGCGTGATGGCGCCGTCGGGCCCGGCGCGCCATGGAGGTGCCGCGTGACCTCCTCGGCCATCTGCTTGACCGCTGCAGCGATCGCGCGCTGCCGGCGAATTCCGCCGGGATGCAGTGCCGAGATCATCGAGATCCCGATCGAAGCCACCGGGTAGCCGGATCGATCGAGCACCGGCGCCGCCATGCAGCTGACCTGCGGGTTGTTCTCCGCCTCGTCATAGGCCAGCCGGTCGCGAACGACGGCGCGCAGCTCGATGCGCAGCGCCTCCGGGCTGCCGGTCGTGGCCGGCGTCAGTTCGCGAAAGGCGATCCGGTCGATGAGCTCCCGCTGCTCCACGATGGGAAGGAACGCCAGAATCGCCTTGCCTACCGCCGAGCAATACAACGGATCCCAGTCGCCCGGGGTCTGCCTCACGGCCACCGGCCCCTCCGACGGCATGACCTCCACCAGCACCACACGGTCATCGCGAAGCAGGGCCAGGTGGGAGGTCTGGCGGGTCATCTCGGTGAGCTTGCGCAAGGAGGGTCGCACGGCCTCTGCGATCACGGTGCCCGCCTGGAGGTTGCTGGACCACAGGGCCAGCTTCGGACCGGCGACGAATGTCTTGCCACGCGTCTGGCGCTCCACCAGGCCGTGCCGTTGAAGCGTGGCCATGAATCGAAGCGCCGAACTCTTGTCGATGCCGATGGCGTTGGCGACGTCCTGGAGCCGCAGGGGGTGATCGGAGGTGACGACCAACTCCAGGATGCGCAGGCCCTTGTCGAAGGAGCCGATCAGGTGGCGGGGACGAGTTTGAGCTGCTGGCACCTTGCCTCCGACTCCAGGTTCAACGCTCTCTTGCGTCACCCGTGGATCCTGACGGTTCGATGGGAAGAGTTCCAGGGGCCTGTGCCGAAAACAGTTTCAACGCAACAGGCTCTGCAGACCCGCCTGCCACCTGCCTTGCTGGCGCCGCAACCCGTCGAAGATGGCCCCGGCCGTGCGCTCGGGAAAGCCTGCCGGCAGCAGTCCCTGCACCGCGGCGATGGCCGGCTCCACCCGCGCCACGAGGGCCTGCATCGCCTCCCACGCGCCTTCGGCTCCGCTGCGTTGCGCCAGCCCCAGCCAGTGGCGCGTCTGAATGCGGTCGAGTTGGTAGTGCACGTTCCGTGAGCGGACCGCCATCGCGAGCTTGGCCTCCTGCCACGCCACCCGATTCGGCCCGTGGCCGATCACCGGCCACACCGAGATGACGTCGTACAGCGGGGTCATGCGGTAGCCGCCCCCCGGCAGCAGGAAGATGGAGAAATTCTTGGCATGACCGTCGGTCGCGGCGAGCAACCAGAAGGCGAGCTGGGCGCACACGAAGTGGCGGATGTCGGCGGGAGCACTCCGGCTGCCCCGGAGCACCTGCAGGCAGGGCGCCATGCCCGGCCCGCCCCGGGCCTCGTACTTTTCGTGGGAAGCCCGGCCCAGCACCTGGCAGAAATCCTCCTGCGGGATGCGCGCGATCCATCGCGCCCCGGCGTGGGGCCCGGTCACCCACTGCCGGTCGAAGCGCTCGACCGCCAGGACCGTCTCGTCCCCAAAGGTCGCAATTTCCGTGTGGGCCAACGGCAGGCCGAGCTCCCGCAGCAACTGCGCACACAACCATTCGTTGTAGACCGAGTGCCTGAGGTCCAGGCGGCGCCCGCCGACCCGTCCCAGGGGCAGTTTGAGGATGTGCGTGGTCGGCGTGGCACCGAGGGGTCGACACCATTGACCGTCGACCCGCAGCAACGCGGTCTTCTCCTGCGCGCCGGCCAGCGAGATTCGCAGGTCGTCGGGGTCCGGGTCGACGCCCGGACCCGGTTCGGTGGCGACCCTACGCAAGTGCCGGGCGACCGCCTCGTCGCCCATCGCCTCGTACTCGACCCGGTCGAAGCCGGTCGGCGGCTGCTCGGGGGGCAATAGCTGGACGGCACCGACGCAGTCTCGGCCAATGGCCTGCAGCAGGTCGAACACCTCGGTCGAGCCGACCTTGAAACGTGCACTGGCACGGCGCCGGATGCGCTCGTCGTCAGGCAGGAGGTTGTCGAAGAAGTGGGCCACGACCGGACCGGCGACCGTCCGGTCCGGCGTGATCGGCAGCGACAGCGACAGGGGACGCACCCGTTCAGACGCCAGCCAGGACGCCTCGTAGACGAAGCGGTGGCCGCCGGTGCGTGTGCGCTGCCACGTGCCCACGCGCTCGCCGTTCATCCAGACCCAGAGCTCGCGAACCTCAGCCATGGCGGCGCCTTTTGCGCTCGTGGTGCCGGGTCGCTTTCATGGGGATTGGGAAGGGCCTCACGCTCCTCACCATTGGCCTCGTGGCGCGTCGTCGGGTGGGCTGTCGGGCGTCGGCCCTGTGTCGTCTTGGCGAACCACCACCTGCGCATCGAGCATCGACAGCACCTGCAGCAGCTGCTCCACGCTCACCGCACCAGGATCACGCTCGATGTCGGCAACACGCGACTGCACGACACCCAAACGCCGAGCAAGCTCCGCCTGCGTCATCTGGCGCGACTTGCGCAAGGACTTCAGCAGTTGCCTCAGTTGGCTGGCAAGCTGGACGGGGTAGTCCACGATGCTGATCGGCCGGGAGTGATTTTTGAAGCATATCGCCTTGAAGCGATTAAATCAAGAAATCGTCCTGAGGCGATATTCACATTGCGCGATCCCAGAAGCAAAAACGGCGACCTCCGGGAGGTCGCCGTCTGCGCCAAACGCTTGCCACGCTTGGGGAATTTCTTGGTGGCCAAGGGCGGAATCGAACCACCGACACGCGGATTTTCAATCCGCTGCTCTACCAACTGAGCTACTTGGCCGTGAGCCAGCGAGTATAGCAGGTTGTCAGCGTGCCCCGCCCAAGCTCTTTTTTCAGAGCCCGCCGCTGCGCTTGTTGCGCGACAGGTCCACGCCCAGCTGCTTGAGCTTGCGGTACAGGTGCGTGCGCTCCAGGCCGGTCTTCTCGGCCACCCGCGTCATGCTGCCGTTCTCCTTCGCGAGGTGGAACTCGAAGTAGCTCTTCTCGAAGGCATCGCGCGCCTCGCGCAGCGGACGGTCGAGCTCGAAGCTTTGTTCCGACTGCGGCCCCGTCGGCATCACCTCCAGCGGCACCGTGTGCGCGAGCGGCAAGCTCGTCTCCACCGGCAGGCTGTAGTCCATGCGAGGCAAGGGCGCCACCGCCGGCGACAGCATCGCCGGGCGGCCCGCCGGCTTCACCAGCGCCTGCTCCACCGCGCGCAGCAGCTTCTGCAGCGTGATCGGCTTCTCCAGGAAGGCGGCCGCCCCGACCTTGGTCGCCTCGACCGCGGTGTCGATCGTGCCGTGGCCCGACATCATGATGACCGGCATCGTCAGCAGCGCCGCCGTGCCCCATTCCTTCAACAGCGTGATGCCGTCGACATCGGGCATCCAGATGTCCAGCAGCACCAGGTCCGGCCGCACGCGCTCGCGGCACGCACGGGCCTGCGCCGCGTTCTCGGCCAGCTCGACCTGGTGGCCCTCGTCGGTCAGGATCTCCGAGAGCAGGGCGCGGATGCCCAGTTCGTCGTCTACAACAAGAATGGTGGCCATGAACCCTCAATGCACCCGGTTCTCGGCCGCGGCCGCTTCAACGGCGCCGACCGGTGCGAATTTTGAAAATGATAGCGAAACTTGGGCACCGATCACCGCTTCTCCCTGCCCGGAAGCATCATTCAGGTTCGCCAGGCGGATCCGGGCCCCGTGCTCGTCGGCGATTTTCTTGACCACCGCCAGCCCCAGCCCGGTCCCCTTGCTCTTGGTGGTGACGTAGGGCTCGAAGGCCCGCTTCAGCACCTTGTCCGCAAAGCCGGGCCCATTGTCGACCACCCGCAGCCGCACCGCCCGCACCTCGCCCTGCTCGTTGCGCGCCAGCTCGGTCGCCACCTGCACCTGGCCGTCCGCCCGGTCGGCCACCGCGTCGAACGCGTTCTGCACCAGGTTGTGGATGACCTGCCGCAGCTGCGTCGTGTCGCCGATGATCGCCGGCAGCCCCGGCGCCAGCAGCGCACGCAGGTGCCCCGTCTCCTGCGCCGTCGCGTACAGGCCCAGCACCTCCACCACCAGCGCATTCAGGTCCAGCGGCTGCGGCCGCGCCGCCGGCAACCGCGCATAGTCGCGGAACTCGTTGACCAGCGTCTTCATCGCCTGCACCTGGCTGACGATGGTCCCCACCGAGCGCGTCAGCATCGCCTGGTCGGGCCCCTCGAGCTTGGATTCCAGCTTGTGCTGCAACCGCTCCGCAGAGAGCTGGATCGGCGTCAGCGGGTTCTTGATCTCGTGCGCCAGCCGCCGCGCCACCTCGGCCCAGGCCTCGGCACGCTGGGCCGACACGACCTCGCTGATGTCGTCGAACACCATCAGCCGCCCCTCATGCGGCATCGAGGCACCGCGCACCAACAGGGTCACCTTGTCGCGGTCGGGTCCGGACTGCAGGTCGAAGGCGTCCTGCCAGTGGTCGCGCTCGCCCGCCTCGGGGCTGCTGCGGTGCAGCTCGAAGCGCTGCAGCACGGCCTGGCCGAAATCCTCCAAGCCCGGCACCTCCGCCAGCATGCGCCCGCGGTAGGCCGACAGCGGCAGCCGCAGGATGCGCGTCGCCCCGGGGTTGACGGTGTCGATGCGCCCGTCGCGGTCGAACACGATCACGCCGGCCGTCAGGTTGTCGAGGATGGTCTGCAGGTTGGTGCGCGCCGCCTCCAGCTGCGCCAGGCTGCGCTGCACCAGCGATCGCGCATCCGAGAGCTGCTCGGTCATGTCGGCGAAGGACCGCGTCAGCCCGCTCAGCTCGTCGCGCGAGGACACGACCTGCTTGCGTGTCAGGTCGCCGCGCGCCACCTGGCGCACGCCCTCGGCCAGCACCAGCAGCGGCCGCGCGAGCTGGTTGCCCAGCGTCACCGCCAGCAGCAGCGCCCCGAACACCGCCAGGATCAGCGTCAGCGTCAGCGTGCCGATGTACATGCGCCGCAGGCCGTCGCGCGCCAGCGAGCGCTGCTGGTACTCGCGGTACGCGGCCTGCACGGCCAGCGCATTCGTCACCAGCGAACTCGGCAGCAGCTGGGTCACGTGCAGATAGCGGTCCTGCCCGTCGAGCGCGAAGTTGCTGCTCGGCATGTAGGCCAGGGTGCGGATGCGGGCGGTGCCGGCGTTCGCCGCCGTGTCCTCGTCCAGCCCCTCCAGCTGGCCCAGCACCCGGCTGCTGCGCGCCTGGCGCAACTGGGCCGGCGTGGGCCGGTCCGGGGCCAGGGCGCCGGCGGCACTCGCGCCCACCGTCAGGATCACCTGCCCGTTCGGCCCCAGCAGCGTCACGTCCTGGGCCGAGAGCTGCTCGCGCAGCCGCTCCAGCTGCAGCGGCTGGACGGCGGGGTTGGCCTGGGTCGCGTCGCTGAGGCGGTCGGCCGCGAGCCGGGTCTTGGTCGCCAGGTCGTTCACCTGCGCGTCCAGCGTGCCGCGGCCGAGGTTCAGGCCGGCGTCCAGCGCGCCCTCCACCTTCACGTCGAACCAGGTCTCGATGCTGCGCGAGACGAACTGGTAGGACACGGTGTAGATCAGCAGCCCCGGCACCACCCCGACCATCGCGAAGATCGCCGCCAGGCGCAGCAGCAGCCGGCTGCCGAACTTGCCGCGCCGCACGCGCAGCAGCAGCCGCACAGAGGCAATGCCGATCACCAGCATCAGCAGCCCGGCGACAAGCAGGTTGACCCAGAAAAGCCAGACGTAGTGCCGCTCGTACAGCCCGCGGCTGTTGGTGGCGATCGACAGCAGGAACACCAGCACCAGGCCCGCGCCCGTGACCGCGACCAGCGAAACGATCCATGCCCAGCGGGAAGCCTTGGTCATGTCAGCGGTGGACCCACAACGGCAACGTGGCAACGTCCTTCAAAATCGCTTGAAACGCTCGACCTTGAGCGACCAGTCGGCCTGGCCGCCGATGCCGATCTGCATCGGGCGCGGCAGCTGGCTGGTGTCCAGCCGGTAGCTGAACTCGATGTAATGGTGGCCATCCTCGTCGATCTGCGACTGATCGGCCAGCCGCCAGTTCACCACCCGGCGCAGCGAGGCGAGTGCATCGAAGAGATTGTCGTAGCTCTGGTGCAGGCCGCCGAAGGTGACACGGTATTTCCGCGTCAACGGCTGGAAGGCGAGGCGCCAGGTGCGCGTGGCGGTGGCCACCTGCTTGTCGCGCCAGTACCAGCGGTCCCGGTAGAGCTCGGCCTCGGCCACGAAATACACCGGCACGCCCTTCAGCAGCGCATCCTCCACCGCCCGCGGCAGCTCGAACTGCGCCGAAAAGCTCAGCAACACGCCGTCATCGCCGCGCACCAGTTCAAAACTCTCCAGCTCCATCGGCTCGGCACGCAGCGGCGCCTGGGCCAGCACCAGCAGCAGCGCCATCGCCACCCCGGCGAGCCAGCGCCAGCCGCGCAGCCCGACGCGTGCATGGGAGTGGCCTGAGGGGAGCGTCGGAGCGCGGAGCACGGGTGTGTTCTAGGTTTTGGTCAGCAGTGCGTAGAAGAAGCCGTCGGGCGATGCCCCGTCTTGGGACAGGCCGCCTTCGTCCGGATTGTCGGCGAGCGGCAGCAGGTGGCCCGGCGAAGGCCGGTCCGAAGCCACGGCTGCCCCCGGTTGGCGTTGCAAAAAAGCGTCGATTCCGTCACGGCCCTCGGCCGGAAAGACCGAGCAGGTGCAATACAGCAGCCGGCCGCCCGGCTTCAGGAGGGGCCACAAGGCGTCCAGCAACTGGGCCTGCAGGGCGGCCAGGCTGGGGATGTCGGAGGGGCGGCGCAGCCAGCGCACGTCCGGGTGGCGGCGCACGATGCCGGAGGCGCTGCACGGGGCGTCCAGCAGGATCGCATCGAAGGGGCGGCCGTCCCACCAGCTCGCGGTGTGCCGGCCGTCGGCGGCCAGGAGGCCGGCACGCTGGCCGACGCGGTCCAGCGTGTCCTGCACCCGCGCCAGGCGGACCGGGTCGCTGTCCAGCGCCAGCACGTCGAGCTCGGCCAGCTCCAGCAGGTGGGCGGTCTTGCCGCCCGGCGCGGCGCAGGCGTCCAGCACCCGGGCGCCGGCCGGCAGGCCCGGGCCGAGCAGCAGCGGGGCCGCGAGCTGGGCCGCCGCGTCCTGCACCGAGACGTCGCCGGCCGCGAAGCCCGGCAGGCGGTGCACCGGCAGCGCCTGCGCCAGCCGCACCGCGTACGGGCCGACGACCTCGCCGGCGAGCCCCGCGTCGGCGAGGCGCTCGACATAGGCGGCGGGCGTGCCGCGGCGGGCGTTCACGCGCAGCGTCATCGGGGGGTGCCGGTTGGCGGCCGCGAGCAGGGCCTGCCAGTGATCGGGCCAGTCGGCCTGCAGGCGCTCGATCCACCAGCGCGGATGGTTGTAGCGCGCCACCGGGTCGGCCAGCGCCTGCGCGAGCTGGGCCTCGCGCTCGCGCAGGAAGCGGCGCAGCACCGCGTTGACGAAGGGCGCGCTGGCGCGGGCACGCTGCTTGGCCGCGTCGACCGCCTGGTTGACGAGGGTGTGCGGCGCGTAGCTGGCGCCCTCGCCGGCCTCGGCGAGCATCAGGGCCAGGGCACTCGTCAGCAGCGCGTCGACGAAGGGGGGCGGCGCCTTGGGCGCGAGCTGGCGGCGCAGCGCCTGGGCGGTGCCGAGGCGGCGCATCACCTCGAACACCAGGGCCTGGGTGCCGGGGCGCGCCTCGGCGGGGCAACGCGCGAGGGCCTCGTTGAGGGATCGGCCGTCGCGCACCGCCTGGACGGCCGCGGCGACATGGAGGAGCAGCCCGGACAGGGGCAGGGACGAGGGAGATGGGGTCACGGGCCCGAGTCTAGGGGGTGGCGGCGAGGGAAAGGCGCCGGCAGGCACAATCGCCCTTCACAGCAACGACCTCGCAGCACAGAAGAAAGGCCGCCATGCCGCCCACCGCCGCCCCGCTCAGCGAAGAAGAGCTCGCCGCCCTGCCCGCCTCGGAACGCATCCGCTACCGGCTGGTCGGCGCCGACTGCCGCTACCATGCCAACGACAACATCGCCGCCCACATCCGCGAGGGCGAGGTGGACGAGCTGCGCGCCGAGGTCGAGGCGAAGATGCACGAGGTGCTGAAGGCGCTGGTGATCGACACCGAGAGCGACCACAACACCAACGAGACGGCGCGGCGCGTCGCCAAGATGTTCCTGACCGAAGTGTTCCGTGGCCGCTACGTGCCGATGCCGCCGGTCACCGAGTTCCCGAACGTCGAGCGCCTGAACGAGCTGATGATCGTCGGCCCGGTCAAGGTGCGCAGCGCCTGCTCGCACCACCTGTGCCCGATCATGGGCCGCGTCTGGATCGGCATCCTGCCGAACGAGCATTCCAACCTGATCGGCCTGTCGAAGTACGCCCGCATCTGCGACTGGATCATGAGCCGGCCGCAGATCCAGGAAGAGGCGGTGACGATGCTGGCCAACGAGCTGCAGAGCCGGGTCAAGCCGGATGGCCTGGCGATCGTGATGGAGGCCGACCATTTCTGCATGCACTGGCGCGGCGTGAAGGACGACGAATCGATGATGACGAACAGCGTGATGCGCGGGGCGTTCCTGAAGGACGCGAGCCTGCGGCGCGAGTTCCTGTCCCTGCTCAGCAAGAAGACCTGAAAGGAGCGACCACCATGCTCGTGCGCCTGATGTATGCCAGCCGTGCCGCCGACCCGATGGACCACGAGGCGCTCGGGGCCATCATGAAGCGGGCGCGCGCCCACAACCCGCAGGTCGGCGTGACCGGCGTGCTCTGCTATTCGGGCGGGATCTTCCTGCAGGTGCTCGAAGGCGGGCGGCTGCCGGTGAGCCAGCTCTACAACCGCATCGCGCAGGACGCGCGGCATCGCGACGTGGTCCTGCTGCGCTACGAGGAGATCGGCGAGCGCCGCTTCGCGGGCTGGGCCATGGGGCAGGTGAACATGAACATGCTCAACCCGGCGCTGCTGCTGAAGTACTCGGAGACGGCGACGCTGGATCCGTATGCGGTGTCGGGGGAGGCGTCGATGGCGCTGTTCGACGAGCTTGTCGCCACGGCCTCCGTCATCTGCCAGACATAGGGCCCCCCAGTCGCTCCGCTCCTGCCCCCAAGGGGCGCCACCCAGCGGCCCGGCAAAGCCGGTTCCGCGGGCGTGGCTTGATGACTACTTCGCTTCGCTCGTAGCTCGTAGCCCGGATGCCAATCCGGGGATCGCCCTTCACTTCTCCGGCGGCACCTCGATGTAGTGCCGCGCCAGCTCCGGCGGCAGCGGCGAATCGAGCAGCAGGCAGGCCAGCCGCAGCGCATCCGCCGCGCCGTCGCCGAGCCGGTTCATCGGGCTCGCCGCCAGCGCCGCCTCGATCCACCCCCGCACCAGCACCGGCCGCAGCATCCAGGGCAGGTCCTGCACGTCGAGCAGCGCGTGCGCCAGCGCATCGCCGTCCGGCGACTCCGCCGGCGGCAACACCGCGCCATGCACCCAGCGCACCATCACCGCCTGGTACCAGGCCTCGCCCGAGGCCGCCTCGCCGTCGGGCACGAGCCGCGCCAGGAAGGCGGTCAGCCGGGCCACCTGCCGCAGCGTCACCTCCGGCAGCTCCGCCAGGTCGTTGCGGGCGCTCGCATTCGGGCTGGGCGGGCGCGCCTCGCCCAGGCGGTGCCGCAGCGCCAGCCAGTGCAGCCGGTCGATCGGACGCACCTGCCCGTCGGCCGCCATGACACGGCGCGCCGCCTCGACGATCGCCTGCCGATCGGGCAGCGGCGAGCGCGCCAGGCGCGTGAACATCAGTTCCATCCAGGGCAGGCGCGCCGCGGGGCCCAGCTTCTTGACCTCCTCGCGCAGAGCGTCGGCCGTGCTCAGCCCGCGGGTCTCGTCGCGCCACGCGCGGCGCTCGCGCTGGCTGCCCGGCGTGGCGATCAGGGCCAGCAGCACGGCCCGCAGCTCGCCCGGCCCGTGGACGCGGCCGAGGCGGTCGATGGCCTCGCGTTCGGCATCGTCGGACCGCGGACGGGGCTGCGGCAGGGAGGTGCTGGTGTCGGGCGCGGAGGACATGGGCACAGCATAGGCGATGGCGCCGCCGTGCGCTGCGAGGGTCGTATCCGCCGGTGACGGCGGCGACCGGCGGGGCTCGTCCGTTTCGTCGACGGCCAGGGTCGGCGCCTCGAGCGGACCCATCTCGCGGCCGTAGACGCGGCGGACCCGCTCCGCCAGCGGCGGGTGCGTGGCGAGCCAGCCCGCGGGCGCGTGCAGCAGCTGCCCGGCCAGCAGGCGCGCCGGCAGGCGGTGCAGCACCGCCTCGCGCGATTCGACCTGGTGCCAGATCTTGCGCAGCGTGCCGCCCAGCCCGTCGCGGCTGCGCGTGAACTGCAGCGCGCTCGCATCGGCCAGCAGCTCGCGCTGGCGCGACACCGCGGCCTGCAGCAGCCGGCCCGCGAGCCAGCCCAGGCTGCCCGCGCCCAGGAACACCGGCCCGAACAGCACGCCCGGCACGCGCGGGCGGCCGCGCTCGTCCGTCTCCATCAGGCGCCGGCCGTAGCCGTACACCAGCGACAAGCCCCAGACCAGCGCGAGCAGCCGCATGTGCAGGCGCAGGTCGCCCTGGTGGATGTGGCCGAACTCGTGCGCAACCAGCCCCTGCAGCTCGTCTCGCGTGAGGCGCTGCAGGGCACCGCGCGTCACGGCCACCACGGCCTCGGGCGGCGACCAGCCGGCGGCGAAGGCATTGATCGCGTCCTCGCGCTCGAGCACGAAGACGCGCGGGCGCGGCAGGCCGCTCGCGAGGGCCATCTCGTCGACGATGTTCAGCAGGCGACGCTCGGTGGCCTCGGCCGCGTCCAGCAGCTCACGGCCGCCAGCCCAGGCCGCGACGTGCGCGCCACCGCCGTGGCGCAGGCGCGCCAGCTCGACCAGGCAACCACCCAGCACGAACAGCAGGACCACCGCGGTGTTGGTCTCGAAGAAGAAGCGGGGCAATGCATCGACCAGGGCGGCATGCGGCCGCAGCAGGCGGACCGGCAGCCACCACATCGCGAGCAGGGCCGCGTTCACCGACAGCACGAGGGCGGCGAGCAGCAGCGCGAACAGGGCGAGCAGGCGCCGCGTCGCGTGGCGCGCCTCGTCCTGCTGGTCGCGGAAGCGCACGGCGGCGCCGGCTTACAACTGCACGCGCACTGCCGCGCGTTCGGCCTCGCTGGTGGTGGACTGCAGCAGGGCCGCCTCGCGGAAGCCGAACAGCGCGGACAGCAGCCGCGTCGGGAACTGCTGCACCGCGACGTTGTAGTCGAAGGCGGCGTCGTTGAAGAGCTGGCGCGAGAAGGCCACCTTGTTCTCGGTGCTGGTCAGTTCCTCGGCGAGCTCGCGCAGGCTCTGGTCGGCCTTCAGCTCGGGATAGGCCTCGACCACGGCCATCAGGCGGGCGAGAGCGCCGTCGAGCACGCGCTCGGCCATCGAGAGGCTGGTCACCGGGCCGGCACTGCCGGGGCGGGCGCGCGCCAGGTCGGCGGCGGACTTGGCCTGGTTGCGTGCGGCGGTGACGGCCTCGAGGGTGTCGCGCTCGTGCTCCACGTACTTGCGCGCGACGTCGACGAGATTGGGGATGAGGTCGTAGCGGCGCTTGAGCTGCACGTCGATCTGGGCAAAGGCGTTGGCGATCACGTTGCGCAGGCGGACCAGGCGGTTGTACGCGCCGACGGCCCAGAAGACCAGCACGGCGACCACGATCCAGGCGACGATTTGGGACGTACTCATGGGGCGGACTCTACTGGATCGCCGCCGCCCCCGGTCACCGGCTGACCGGAGGGTGCTTCAACGAGTGCGCCACCTCGGCCAGCGCCTCGCGCGCCTGCTCCGCATCCCTGGGCAGGCCCAGCTCCCCCCGCTCGTACGCCATCGCCAGCGCCTGGTGTGCCGGCGGGTATTCGAGTGCCGCTGCCTCGCGATACAACGCCAGGGCCCGCACTTCGTCCCGCGGTACGCCATCTCCCTCGCGCAGCGCATTCGCCAGCAGGAACATCGCCTGCGGATCATGGCCCTGCGCGGCGCGATCCAGCCAGAGTGCCGCCGTGCCGCCGTCCTGAGTGCGACGCGCCAGCAGCGCGCGCTGCAGCGCCGCCCCGGCATGCCCCTGCGCGGCCGCCTGCTCGAAGTCCCGCGCCGCCGCCGCCTCGTCGTGCAAGGGGCCCGGTTGCGCGAGCAGCCGCCCCAGCTCGTACGCCGCGAGGACGTCCCCCTGCTGCTGCGCCGCCTGCAGCCAGCGCAAGGGCTCGCCGCCGACCGGTTGCCCGGTCTCGAGCAGGGCCAGACCGAGCGCCCGCTGGGCGTCACGCGCCCCGCCCTGCGCCCGGTAGCGCAGCTGGGCCAGGGCTTGGCCATCGCGCCCGGGGCCGGCCCGCACGGCCAGTTGCTCGGTGGACACCGAAGCGTCGTCGCGCACCCGCACGCCGCAGGCGAGCAGCGCCCCGGCCGCCGCCAGGGCGCCAAGGCTCCACAGCACCTGTTCGAGCAGCCGCCGCGCGGTCATCGTCGTCGTCACTGCGACAGGTCGATCCCGTAGACGGACAGGTTCTTGCCGCTGCCGTCGTCCGCCTGGCGCAGCGTGATGCCCGCCAGGCCTGCCGCCTGGGCCAGCGCCAGTTGCCCCGGCGCCGACTTGAAGGTCACCGGCCCGGCCGTCGTCACCTTGGTGAAGCGCCAGCTGCGCTGCGAGCCGTTGACCGCGCGCGTCAGGTTCTTCGCGGTCTTGATGTACGAGATCAGCACGTCGCGGTTCGCGTCCGGCGAGGCGTAGCTGGTCTTGCTGCCGTCCAGGCCGGGGAAGCTGCCGCCGCCGCTCGCGCGGTAGTTGTTGGTCGCGACCACGAACTCGGCCGCGGTGTCGATCGCCGCGCCCTTGTAGCTCAGGTTCTTGATGCGGCTGCCCACCGGCTGCGTCACGTCGATCTCGTACTGCAGGTCGGGCGTGGTGAACATGTCGAAGTTGTAGCCGGGGAAGGTGCTGACCAGCGCCTGCTCGGTCGTCAGCGCCGGGTCGATGGTGTTGAAGCGCTTGGCGGCCGTCTCGAGCCAGGCCTTGACGGTGGCGCCGTCCACCTTCACCGCGTAGATGGTGTTCGGGTAGAGGTAGAGGTCGGCTGCGTTGTTGATCGCGAGCGGGCCGGCCGCCACGTCGGTGAAGTCGCTGCCGCCGCCGAAGCCCGACTTGAAGGGCGCGCTGACCGACAGCACCGGCAGGTTCTTGTACTGCGGCAGGTTGGCCTGGATGTAGTTGGCCACGTAGGCGGCCTGGGCCTGGTTGACGACCTCGATGGCGCCCGGCTCGCCGACGTCGGCGAAGTAGGTGGTCATGCGGAAGTCGGTGCTGCCCACCGGCGTCTTCACGTAGGCGATGGTGGCCTGGTGCTCGGCGTCGATCAGCGGGGCGACGGTCGCGTCCACCGCGACGTAGGTCTTGTCGGCCTTCTGGATCGAGCGCGCCTCGACCGTGGTGGTCTTGGTCGTGTCGACGCTCCACTTGCTGCCGTCGTGCTTCAGGTTCAGGCCGATCACGCCCAGGTGCTTGCCCCAGAAGTTGGCCATCACGGTGGGCACGCCGTTCACGGTGCCCTTGGCCTTGTCGACGCCGGTCTGGTTGAACTGGCCGACGGTGCTGGCGGCGTCCGGGAAGATCTGGTGCGAGTGGCCGATCAGCATCGCGTCGACGCCGGCCACCTTCGACAAGTGCCAGCTGCCGTTTTCCATCGTGGGCGAGTAGGTGGAGCTGTCGAGGCCGCCGTGCGAGATCACGACGATCAGCTCGGCGCCCTTGGCCTTCATCTCGGGCACGAACTTCTCGGCCGTCTCCTTGACGCCTTCGGTGTAGACCTTGCCGTCGAGGAAGCGCTTGTCCCAGGCGAGGATGGTGGGCGGTGCGAAGCCGATGAAGCCGACCTTGACCGGCACGTTCACGTCCTGGCCGTCCGGCGACTTGGCCTTGAGCGTCTTGGTGACGATGGTGTAGGGCGTGAAGAGGGGCTGCTTGCTCTTGACGCTGTAGACGTTGGCGAGCACCTGCGGGAAGGCCGGGCCGGCGCACTTGGCCTGGGCGTCGAGGGCCGGCATGCCGTCGACGTCGAACTTGTTGCCGGTGACCTGGGCCAGGTAGGGCAGGCCGTAGTTGAACTCGTGGTTGCCGATGCCGCCCACGTCGTAGCCGGCGGCATTCATGGCCTTGTAGATCGCGAGCGTGTCGGTGCAGGCGATGGGCTTGACCAGGGCCTGGTAGTCGGACAGCGCGGTGCCCTGGATGGTGTCGCCGTTGTCCACCAGCATCGTGTTGGCGAACTCGGCGCGGGCCGCCTTGATCAGCGTGGCGGTGCGCTCGAAGCCGAGGGTGGTGTCGTCGGCGAGCTTGAAGTAGTCGAAGCTGCGCACGTTGGTGTGCAGGTCGGTGGTCTCCAGCAGCGCGAGCTGCGCGGTGGTGCCGGCCGCCACGGCGGGCGCCGGTGCCGGTGCGGGCGTGTCGCTATCGCTGCCGCCGCAGGCGAGCAACCCGGTTCCCAGCACGATCACGCCAGCGCCCCATCCCATCCCTCGATTGAACCGCATCTGAACTCCTGTGTGTGTGTCGACCCGTGGGCGAAGCGGGGAGTGTCGCGACGAGATATGGCAGGTCTGTGACGACGATCCCCCCAGGACTGCGATGCTTCGATGCGGAACGAAGCAATCGCCGGGCCTGGGCGGGGAAGATGGCTTCCTCTCTTTCACGACCTGGTTGCCATGACGTCCAACGACCTGCTCTTCCTGCTCGGCTTCGCCGCTTTTGTCTTCACCCTGGCCGGCTTCGTCAAGGGCGTGATCGGGCTGGGGTTGCCGACCATCTCGATGGGGCTGCTGAGCCTGGTGATGCCGCCGGCCCAGGCGGCGGCGCTGCTGGTGCTGCCGTCCTTCTTCACCAACATCTGGCAGATCGCGGGGCCGGGCTTCGGGGCGCTGCTGCGCCGGCTGGCGACGCTGCTCGCGGGCGTGTGCGCCGGGGTCGCGCTGGGCGCGGGGTGGCTCAGTGCCGGGCACGCGCCGGCGTGGGCCGGGTTGGCGTTGGGGCTGGCGCTGATCGCCTATGCGAGCCTGGGCCTGGCGGCGGTGCGGCTGCAGGTGCCGCCGCGGATGGAGCCGTGGCTGTCGCCGCTGGTGGGCGTGTCGACCGGGCTGGTGACCGCGGCCACCGGCGTCTTCGTGATCCCGTGCGTGCCGTATTTGCAGGCGCTGGGCCTGGCGAAGGAAGAATTGGTGCGCGCACTCGGCATTTCTTTCCTGGTGTCGACGATCGCGCTGGCGGCCAGCCTGCGCCATGGCGGTGCGCTGGATGCCCAGGCGGCGGGCAGTTCGCTGCTGGCGCTGCTGCCGGCGCTGGTCGGCATGGGCCTGGGGCAGCGCGTGCGCCGGGCGGTGCAGGCCGAGACCTTCAAGCGCATCTTCTTTGCCGGGCTGTGGCTGCTGGGGGCGTACCTGGCGGCGCGTGCCGTCGTGGCATGAGAGGATCGCCGCCATGACGAGCCCCGAACCGCGCTTCGCCCGCATCGCGGCCATGATCGGCGACCCGACCCGGGCGCGCATGCTGGCGGCCTTGATGGGTGGGCAGTACCTGGCCGCGGGCGAGCTGGCCGAGACGGCCGGCGTCACCGCCGCGACCGCGAGCGCGCACCTGGCGCAGCTGGTCGACAACGAGCTGGTGGTGGTGCGCACGCAAGGGCGGCACCGCTACTTCCGGTTGGCCGATGCGGACATCGGCCATGCGCTGGAGGCCTTGTCGCTGGTGGCCGAGCGTGCGGCCGGGGCGGACAAGTGGAGCCAGGGGGCGTACAAGCCGTTGAAGGCGGCGCGCAGCTGCTACAGCCATCTCGCCGGGGAGCTGGGGGTGGCGTGGTTCGAGGGGATGCTGGCGCGCGGGACGCTGGTGCCGCGCGAGGGGGAGTTCGTGCTCAGCGATGCCGGGCGGCATGAGCTGGAGAGCCTGGGGATCGCATTGCCGAGCGGCGGGGCGCGGCGGTATGCCTATCCGTGCCTGGATTGGTCGGAGCGGCGGGATCACCTGGCGGGTGCGCTGGCGGTGAGCCTGCTGGACCATGCGTTGGCACAGGGGTGGTTGAGGCGGCAGGCGGGGTCGCGGGCGTTGAGCCTCACGCCTGGGGGGCGGAGGGCGCTGGTGCCGTGGCTGGTCGGGGCGGTTGAAGCCTCGGTCAAAGGGTGAGATCCGCAGTCGACATATCGTTGCCCCGATACAGCGCAGCGGGGTCCGGCAACTCGTCAGCTACTGAGGAAGCCGGTCTTCTTCCACGCTCAAACGACTGCAGATACAGACCACCGCGACACCGTACGAAGGATTGATCTTGACGAGAAGGCGGGCCTCTCTTCGCAATCGATCCACGGTCTGCTGCAGAAATGACGTGTGATTCGTATCGACGTTGAAAGCAAACGCGACGTCCTCGGCGTCCAACTGTTCGCCCGTGTAAACGCCGATGTCGAGAATGATGTTTCCCTCCCAGAAATCGTCAGCGCGAAATCGGTCGACGCCATGCATTGCAAGGCAGAAACGGCCACCATCGGTTGCTTCGATGGCCAGCAGGACCTTCTTGTCCGCACAAAGCAAAAGACCTCGCACGCGTCCGTCGTGGAGGGAAGGCCTCACGAAGGTCCCGTCGGCTGAGAGCTCAATATCGTACATGTCTGACTCAAGCGAAGCCGCGATGTCGAGCACTCATTGGGCAATGAGTGTCTCGATACTTTTGAGTGCCACCTCAATTTTCTCTTGCTCATCCGGCGTCACGTCCCGCCGCTTGTCGACAAGTTCGCTGTTAATCCTTTCAAGATCAAAAACCAATGGGAATACTTGATCGGCCCAGAAGGATTCACCGACGACATGCGCCAAGGCCTCCAGCTGCTGAATCAATTGATTCAATCCGAGCATGCCTCGACGGTAGTCAGCGATCTTAGATTTCATGTGGCTGTGCTGCCGTGCAACGAAATCATCCATCAATGATCCTTTATCTAGTTATAACGGTTACGACCCTGCCACTGCCTGTATCAGTGATCACCACAACGCGCCCATCCGGACTTGTATGTTCCGTACGAGTGTCGGGAAAGATTTTATCGGGACGGGAATTTCCATTCCGAATTGCATCATCAACAGCCGCTGGCGGTATCCCTCGACCTTGCATTTGGTCGAGAGCATGTCCGGAATAGTCTCGGCCATCGATGGTTGCCGGTTCATTACTCCCCTTCGGCACATCCATAGGACTGCCCCGTTGCCCTGTCGGTGTGCTAGGGTCTTTGTCGCCGTTGCTTACCCCGTCACTAAAAACCCAATTCCTGAGACGATCAGCACCCGCTTCACAGACCCTACCGGCTGCCTTCGCAGCATCAGCTACCGCTTGACGGCAGACTGGCATGAGGGCGCATCCAACGATGATGACGCTACCAACGACGATATCGTCAGCGATAGCGATCTTCCCCGTTGGATCAGTCCATCGGAGCGGATTCCCCATCGTGTACGAATAGGTGTTGATGCCACCGTTGAGCCCGATGGGATCCGACTGCGTATACCGCCCCTCAGCCACCCCATAGTACCGATGGTGGTTGTACCAGAGCCCGCTCTCCGCATCCGCATACTGCCCCGGGAAGCGCAGGTTCTGCGTGAAGTCCCCCAGCCCCTGCGGGTTGGTCTCCGGCGCCGTCGTCCCGAAGGGTTCGCTCAACCACCTCCAGCGGGTTTGGTTGTTGCGGTCCACCACGATGCGCGGCGCATCCAGGTGGTCGGTGTGGATGTAGTACACCAGCGCCGCACCCGTCGGGTTCGCCGGGTCGGGCGTGAACATCGCCACCGGCGTGTCCCTCAGCCACACGTATTCGCGCAGCGCCGCGCCGTTGTTGTCGTACTCGCCCAGCAGGTGCCCCGCGATGTCGTACACGAAGTGCACCACCGCCCCCGTGCTGCTCGCCTTGCGCACCCGCTGGCCTGCCGCGTTGTAGGTGTAGGTCGTCGTCACCCCCGCTCGGGTGATCGTCTCCAGCTGCCCGCGCAGGTTGTAGGTGGCCGTGTAGCCTGAGCTGTCGCTGGTCGTGTTCCCCGCCGCATCGAACCCGATGCTCCTCGCCGGGTTGCTGATGCCGGTGATGCGGTTGCTCGTCGCCTCCACCGCATAGCTGCTCGGGTTGCCGTTCAGGCTCATCCCCGTGCGGTTGCCGTTCGCGTCGTAGCTGATGCTCCAGCTCGCCGCCTGCGTCGTGATCGCCGTCAGCCGGTCGTTCTCGTCGTACCCGAAGGCCTGGTCCAGCTGCGGCTGCGCCGTGCCGTCGGGGCTCAGGTGCGTGAAGCTCACGATGCGGCTCGCCGCGTCGTAGCGCAGGTCCCGCACACCGTCGCCCAGCGTGTAGCGGATCGGCCGGCCCGCCAGGTCGAAGTACCGCTCGTGCAGCTTCGCCCCACTGGTCATGGCCCACCGCCAGCGCTTGGCCGCCGCACCGAACGGCGTCCACTCGATCTGCGAGATCAACGCCTGCCCGTCCAGCGACAGCCCCTGCGTCCTGCCCTGCGCCACCGCCAGCGTCAGCTGCCGCCCCGACGGGTAGGTGATCCCCGTCAGGTCGCCCTGCTCGTAGCTGTACCCCACCGCCCAGCTCAGGCTCGCGAGGCTCAGCGTCTCCTTGATCACCTCGCCCCACATGTTGTACGCGTAGCGGCTCGATCCCCCGGGGAAGCCCGTGCTCGTCAGCCGACCGATGCCGTACGAGAACCCCGCGCCCGTCTCGCCGTAGGTCCAGCCCAGGGTTTCGGCGGGGACCCCGCTCTTCGTGTACGCGGCCGAGGTCAGCCGGTCCACCGCGTCGTAGCCGTAGCTCGCCTGCACGCCGCGGCTGTCGGTGCGGGTCGCCAGGTTCCCCGAGGCGTCGTAGCTCAGGTTCTCCGTCCCGGTGTCCGGGCTCTTCAGCTGCTCGGTCTCGCCCAGGCCGTTGCGCGAGTACCACCGCCCGAGGTCAGGTTCGCCTTTTGCTCGCTGCTCCGCGAAACGTTCTTAGCAGGCAAAAGGCAAGACCTGACCCTCGGCGTGCTCGCTTTGCTGCAACTAACCCCCCGGACGAATCCCGGTCGAACGAAGTTCTCGCACGACGTAGGCAAATCCTTCGTCGAAGTTGTCCGTATCCTTTCGAAGGACGACATCGGCCGGATACGGGAGGTTCACAGTAAATGTATATCTGCCGCTTGGTCGCGCCCCATCAATCTTGAAGATGAAGTAGCCACCCTTTGCTTCACATACCCGCTCGATGAGAGGCAATAGATCCATCCAGGCTCCCGCCTTCGGCAGGGTGACACCCCATTGCATTGAAAACTCGATGAATTCATCAGTATTCATTTAGAACCCCTGTAGCGCCCTTGAGATTGCTTGAACATCCTTCAGTGACGTGGTCCAATTCTGATGGACACCTCGATGGGAGTATTTCCCGCAGAGGACGAGAAGAGCATGACCGAGAAGAAGAGAGCCCGCCGGGCATTTGATGCGGCGTTCAAGCTGCAAGTGGTTCGCATGGTGCGAGAGCAGGGATTGAGCGTCGGGCAGGTGTGCCGAGACATGAACCTGACGGACAGCGGCGTGCGGCGCTTGCTCGAGCAGTTCGATGAAGAAGCGGCAGGCCGCCCTGGTGCGGGCAAGCCGCTGACGGCGGAGCAGCAACGCATTCGCCAGCTCGAAGCAGAGAATCGGCAGCTGAAGTCGGACAACGACCTGCTAAAAAAAGTGTCGGCCTTCTTTGCCCGGGAACTGAAGTGATTCACACGTTGATCACGCAGTGGGTGGGGAAGGCCTCGATCAAACAGTTGTGCCGAGTGCTGCAGGTCAGCCGCTCGGGGTACTACGCCGGGCGCCAGCGCGAACCGCGCACGTGTGCCCAGGCTGCGCACGCCAAGGCGGTGTTCGAGGCCAGCGGGCGCAGCTACGGCAGCCGACGCGTGAGCGCGGCATTGCGGGCGCTGGGCGTGAACGTGGGGCGCCACAGAGCCAGAACGTTGATGCGCAGTCATGCGTTGCGGCCGCGTTGGCGACGCAAGTTCGTTCACACCACCGACAGCCGTCACAGCTTGCCGGTAGCAGCCAACGTGCTCGATCGGCAGTTCCAGCCCGCGGCGCCGAACCGTGCCTGGGTCTCGGACATCACCTACATCCGCACGCGCAGCGGCTGGCTGTATCTGGCCGCCGTGCTGGATCTGTACTCGCGCAGGGTCGTGGGCTGGGCCATGGCGCCGAGCATGCCAGCGCAGCTGGTGTGCCAGGCGCTGAACATGGCAATCGTCAGCCGCCGGCCCGCTCCGGGCTTGATCGTTCATTCCGATCGCGGCAGCCAATACGCCAGCAGCGAGCATGCCGCCTTGCTCTCCAGCAACGGCCTGGTGGCCAGCATGAGCCGCAAGGGCAACTGCTGGGACAACGCCGTGATGGAACGCTTCTTCTTGAACCTGAAGATGGAACGCGTCTGGCAGCGCGACTACGCCAATCACGCCGAAGCAATGATCGATGTCGCCGACTACATCGCCTGCTTCTACAACCCCGTCAGGCTCCATTCCACCCTCGGCTACCGCTCGCCTGTCGAGCACGAGCGACGCGCCGAACTCACTCACTGAGATTCAACCCAACCAACTCATTGGCGTGTCCGAAATTACTTGACCACGACAAGGTGCCTCGCTGCCACGGGCTGTGTGGGTCGCAGAAGTAGACCTTCACGCCCGTGCGCCGGGTGAGCTCCTGGTGCCTGGCCATCTCGCGCCCCTGGTCGTAGGTCAGCGTCTGGCCCATCGGCTCGGCGATCGAGTTGAGCTTGGCGCTGAACGCCCGAAGCGCCGATTCAGCCGTCGCATCCGCCATCTTGGCCAGCAGCATCAGCCGCGTGCTGCGCTCCACCAGCACGCCCACCGCCGACTTGTTCTCGGCCCCACGGATTAGGTCGCCTTCCCAGTGACCAGGAATCATCCGATCCTCCACCTCGGGCGGACGCACGTGGATGCTGACCATCTCGGGGATGCCGCCGCGCCGATCCTGCCTGCAAGAACGGGGCCTGCGCGTGCTCTTGCCTTGGCGCAGGCAGCTGATGAGCTGGCGGCGCAGCTCGCCGCTGGCGTGCGCGTAGATCGCCGTGTAGATCGTCTCGTGCGAGATCTGCATGTCGGGTTCGTCGGGCCACATGCGTGCCAGTGTGCATGCGATCTGCCGCGGCGACCAACGCCACGACAGGCACGTCTTCACCACCAGCCACAGCCGCCCTTCGCGGTACAGCTTCGGCCACGGCCGCCCGGCCTCGCGGCGGGTCTGCGCCAGGCGTAGCGCCCGGGACGACGAGTACGCCTTCCTCTGCTCGGTGTTGCGCTGCAGCTCCCGGCTCACCGTGCTCGCCGAGCGGTCGATCGCGCGGGCGATCGCCCTCACTCCAAAACCTTGCTGCCGCAGGCTTGCAATGCTCACGCGGTCTTCTGGCTGCAATTGCTGGTATCTCGTCTTGTGCGTTCGTTGACCTTACCTGTTGGCAAGGTGTTGCACTTCAGACTTGAGACCGCCTCCCATTTGCGCAACTACAGCACTTTCACCGTTGCTGTCCGCTTGTGCCCCTCGTAGAGTTCAAAGACACATCCTGTTTTCAATCGACCCCATGGGGCATTCGACATCAAGAACCGCGCAGTAGCCTCGAATGAGCGGGTTTGCGCGTTCGCAGAAGCGAAATCAAGAACCACGCTCCAGCCCTCGCTAGGCCATGCTGCTACATCCTCGGCAAATTTCGCCACCGTGGCGTAGCTGGTCCCAGACGGCAAGTTGCCCATCTTGTCGTCCGACCAAGCCACATTAACTTTGACAGGTGAGTTCATAGTCCTAATGCCTTGATGATCGCCCCACGAAGCTGCTCAAGCTCGCCGTATCGTGCTGGGCCAATGCCATCCAACCGTTCCATCCTCATGAGTTGATCAGCCTGACTGCGAGGTAACTGAATCTCCAGAATCGTTGAAGCGCCTTGGCCGTTCATTACGTTACCCCACTGGCGCGCATGGTCCGCTGTTTCCGCGAACCACTTCCCGCCCAGCGAGTTCGCCCCTGCCTCAAACGTCCCCGTCTTCTGAATCTGCTTCAACTCAGCTTGGGTGACCGCTCGATATAGAGTCGTCGTTTCCTTTGCAGCAACAGTCGTACATTGCGCCACCGGTGCAACTGCCCGTGTCGCCCCAAGTGAGACGGCAAACATGACCTGCTCCAGCAGCATCGCAGTGCCATGCGCGGCAGTCCATCCATAGCTTCCTTGTTCCCAAGCAGTGACGGCATTGTCGAAGGAGACCTGACCGGGCACGGTTGCCCGCAACCACGGTGAACTCTCGAAGAGCCCCCGCGGATCAACATAGCTTGTCGGATTTCCGCCGACGTAGCCGTAGGTGTTGATTCCACCATGGAGGCCGACTGGGTCGGATTGAGTGTATCGACCACTCGTGTCGTAGTACCGATGGTGGTTGTACCAGCGCCCCGACTCCTGGTCCGCATACTGCCCCGGGAACCGCAGGTTCTGCGTGAAGTCCCCCAGCCCCTGCGGGTTGGTTTCGGGCGCCGTCGTCCCGAAGGGCTCGCTGAGCCACCTCCAGCGCTGGCGGTTCTCCCGGTCCACCACGATGCGCGGCGCATCCAGGTGGTCGGTGTGGATGTAGTACACCAGCGCCGCACCCGTCGGGTTCGCCGGGTCCGGCGTGAACATCGCCACCGGCGTGTCGCGCAGCCACACGTATTCGCGCAGCGCCGCGCCGTTGTGGTCGTACTCGCCCAGCAGGTGCCCGGCGATGTCATGCACGAAGTGCACCACGGCCCCCGTGCTGCTGGCCTTGCGCACGCGCTGGCCTGCCGCGTTGTACGTGTAGGTCGTGGTGACGCCGTCCTTGGTGATCGTCTCCAGTTGGCCGCGCAGGTTGTACGTCGCCGTGTAGCCTGAGCTGTCGCTCGTCGTGTTCCCCGCCGCATCGAACCCGAAGCTCCTCGCCGGGTTGCTGATGCCGGTGATGCGGTTGCTCGTCGCCTCCACCGCATAGCTGCTCGGGTTGCCGTTCAGGCTCATCCCCGTGCGGTTGCCATTCGCGTCGTACTGGATGCTCCAGCTCGCCGCCTGCGTCGTGATCGCCGTCAGCCGGTCGTTCTCGTCGTACCCGAAGGCCTGGTCCAGCTGCGGCTGTGCCGTGCCGTCCTGGCTCAGGTGCGTGAAGCTCACGATGCGGCTCGCCGCGTCGTAGCGCAGGTCCCGCACACCGTCACCCAGGGTGTAGCGGATCGGCCGGCCCGCCAGGTCGAAGTACCGTTCGTGCAGCTTCGCCCCATCGGCCATGGCCCACCGCCAGCGCTTGGCCGCCGCACCGAACGGCGTCCACTCGATCTGCGTGAGCAGGTCCTGCCCGTCCAGCGACAGCCCCAGCGTCTTGCCCTGCGTCACCGACAGCGCCAGCTGCCGCCCCGACGGGTACGTGATCCCCGTCAGGTCGCCCTGCTCGTAGCTGTACCCCACCGCCCAGCTCAAGTTCCCCAGGCTCAGCGTCTCCTTGATCACCTCGCCCCACATGTTGTACGCGTAGCGGCTCGATCCCCCGGGGAAGCTCGTGCTCGTCAGCCGCCCGATTCCGTAGGAGAACCCCGCTCCGGTCTCGCCATAGGTCCAGCCCAGGGTCTCGGCGGGGACCCCGCTCTTCGTGTACGCGGCCGAGGTCAGCCGGTCTACCGCGTCATAGCCGTAGCTCGCCTGCACGCCGCGGCTGTCGGTGCGGGTCGCCAGGTTCCCCGAGGCGTCGTAGCTCAGGTTCTCCGTGCCGGTGTCGGGGCTCTTCAGCTGCTCGGTCTCGCCGAAGCCATTGCGCGCGTACTGAGTGCTCAACCCTCTCGGGTCCGTCACCTGCGTCACCGCATCCCCGCCGTCGTAGGCGATGGCCGTGCTGCCGTTCTTCGCGTCCACCACCTCCTTCACCCGCTCCAGCGCGTCGTAGCGCAGCCGCGTCTGCAGGTTCAGCGTCCCCGCGCCCTTCGTGACCAGCGTGCGGTTGCCCTGCGCGTCGTACTCGTAGCGTTCCAGCGGCAGCGGCGATGCGGGCAGCGCAGGCAAGCCCGACGACGATGCCGCCGACGCCGGTGCCGCATCCGTCGTGCCCGCCTGCTGTGCCCGGCCCAGCGCATCCATCACCCGGTTCAGGCTCTGCACCAGCGCGCCGGCCGGGTCCTTCAGCCGCGCGTCCAGCACGGCGCCTGCGTTGTCCAGCACGTAGTCGATGCGGTTGCCGTCCTGGTCCCGCACGGCGATCGGGCGGTGCGCGTCGTCGTACTCGTAGCCGATCCACGCCGTGTTCGACAGCGTCACGCGCGTGAGCTGCCCCACCGCGTCGTAGGCGTAGGTCACCGTGCGGCTGCCCACGGTGCGGCTCGTCATGCGCCCGCGCAGGTCGTAGGTGTAGGTCGTGACGGTGCCGTCCGCGGCCGTGAACTGCAAGACCTGACCCGCGGCGTCATGGCGGTCGATCCGCGTCACCTCGCCGTTGGGAACGACGATTCGCTTCAGGTCGCCGGCACGGTGGTTCTCGTCAGTCACGCTGCTGTACTCGCGCTGCCAGGTGCCCGACGGCGTGGTTTCGGTCAGCACCTGCCCGCGCTCGTTGTAGGTCCAGCTGCTCACCCGGTCCGCCACCGCGGTGTTGAACCACGAGGGAACCGCCGGCGTCAGCGGCTTGCCCGGCAAGCCCGCCGCCGGCGCGCTGAAGGCCTGCGCGTAGCGTGCCGCACCCTTGGTGATCCGGATGTCGTCCAGCGACGCATTCGCATGCCACACGCCCGAGCCGTTGTCTGGCGTGCGGCCCAGGTTCACCGGCGTGCTGGACGTGTAGATCGCCCCGTTGATCGTCGCCGTGCGGCTGCCCGGCACGCCGTTCAGGTAGATCCGCAGCTCATTGCCCTGCCGCACCACCGCGAAGTGCGACCACGTCCCCAGCGCCAACGTGTTGTGGTGCGTCAGGCTGCCCGCATCGCTGGAGCCATTCAGGGTCCAGCGTGCAGCGATGTCGCCACTCGGACCGGTCAGGATCTCGAAGCCCCGGGCTCCGCCGTCGCCATAGTTGCTGATCAGCGTCGCGAAGTTGCCGTAGGCGTTCAGCCGCACCCAGCCTTCGACGGTGAAGTCGTTGGCCCCCAGGTCCATCGCCGGCGCCGGCACGGTGGCGTAGGTACCCTGGGTCCCGTCCAGGCTCAGGCCGCCCGCGCCGTAGCGGGCCGCCGCAGCGGTGATCGCCACGTTGCCATACGGCGTCACCGGGTAGGCATTGGCCGAGCTGTCCACCCAGGCCCCGCCGTCCAGGTGCAGCAGCAGGCTCACGCCGGCATAGCCCGGGTCCGTGCCGTTCGGGTCGGCCGGGATGGCCGGAGTGCCGTTCAGTTGGAAGCCCTTCACCCCGTTCGCATCCAGCGTCGCCTGCACCACCTGCCTGCACAGCAGCGGCAGCGGCTTCCCGTCGGGCAAGGTTGCCGCACTCGGCGCACAACTCGCCACTTGGTTGCCCGCGAAGGGATCGCGCTGCCCGTTGTAGACGCTCGTGGTCAGCACGCCCGGGCCCGCCTCGCGCACCGGCAGCGGCCAGTCCGGGTGCCACTCGGTGCTCGTCTTCCTCGCGCCCGACGGCAGGCTCGTCGACTGGGTCATGCCGATGCAGTCCTGCGTGGCGTTCAGGCCCTCCACGGTCGTCAGCGGCAGCTTGCGCTGCAGGTCGTTGGCGTAGCAGCTGCGCATGCCATTGAAATCATCCCGGCGGCTGAGGATGCCGTTCGCGTCGAAGGCCTGGCTGCGGGTGCTCGCCGCGCAGCCCGCGCCGGCGGGCTGGCTCATGCCGGCCAGGTACACCTTGTTGTTGATCGTGACGGTGCTGACCTCGCTGACCGCGCCGTTCGGGTCCGTCACCGACAGGCCTGACGGCGCTTTCGTGTAGACGTCGCGCCACAGGATGTTCTGCACAGGGTCGTAGGTGTCGATCTGGTCGACCGTCGGCGGCTGCTGGTAGGCCGCCGAATGGTGGTACGCGCCACCGGCCCATTGCGTGTCGATCGCCAGCCCGACCTCGTCGTAACCGTAGGTCGCCAGCCGCATGCCGTGCTCGTCGACGATGCCCGTCACCGCCCAGGGCAGGTCATCGCGCTCGTACAGGTATTGGCGGGTCTTGCCGGCCGGATCGGTGATCCGGCTCAGGTTGCCGGCGGGGTCGTACTCCAGCGTCGTCGTGCCGGCCGGGCCGCTCACCTGCGTCAACCGAGGAAGAAGGGCCTCGGGATGGTCGTAGCTGAACTGCACGCGGCGGCCGGACTGGTCCTGCACGCTCGCGAGGACGTTGCCGTTGTAGCTGTAGGTCAGCCGCCGGCCATCGGTGTAAACGACCGACAGCAGCCGGCCATCGTCGGCATAGGTCTCCTGCGCCAGCGTGCTCGCATCGGTGTAGCGCCAGCCGCCCGCGATACGCTCCAGCCGGTCGGTCACGTCCGGGTCGGGCTGGTACTGCGTTCCAGCCTTGTCGAGCACGAAGCTCTCCCAGTGGCCGTCGGCGCGCTGCACGTGCACGGCCTGCATGACATGGCCGCCATCGAACTGCGGCTGCAGCCTGCGGTGCAGGTTGCTCGACCAGCGGCGCCCGCCGAACGAGGCCGCCACGGCCGGCGGGAACTCGGCCGCCCGCCCGATGGGCGCACCCGCCATCGTGTCGTAGATCGCCACCATCGGCTCGCCGCCGATGCGGCCCACCCGCAGCTCCTCGCGCAGGCTCTTGCTGCCAAGGATCGGGTGGATCGGCTTGCCCACCGTCAGCTGGGCCGGGCAGCTGCGCGGCGGCGGATGCTGGCGCGTCACCACCCACGGGCCGAAGGTCTGGTAGGTGCCGCCGAGGATCTGCTCGCTGTGGATCACCTCGGCTCCATTGCGCGAGTCCACCACCTGCCTCATCCGGAAATGCACACCGTCCGCCTCGTGATCGAGGTACGTGCACTTGCGCTTGGTGGCCTGCTCCGGCGGCACGTCCGGGAACGACGACGAGCAATCGGTGCCGTTCATCCCCTCCATCGCCTTGATCAGGCCCTCCACCGCCGCCGGCACCGACTCGTACAGCGGGTCATGCTTGAAGGTGTACGACGCCTGATACATCGTCACCTGCTGCGCCTGCGCCACCCCGTCCACCAGCGCACAGGCGTGCGCCACCAGCAGCAGCAACGCCGCCCTCTTCAGACCATTCACGGAAAACTCCTCTCCTGACACCAACCGGCCGCCACCTTGTTGTGTGGGCGCGCGTGCCGGCTACCTCATGCCTGTCCCTCGCCGCCTCCGCATCGGGAGGCGCCTTCACAGACGCGCGTTGCGGCGCATTACACCGTCAACGTCGATCCCGCGCAAGAGGGCTCGATGTTGAGGCATCGATTGACGGACGGATGTCTCTTCGGGCCAACCCTGATCAGCCCGCCTGCTCGGTATCCGCAAACGGCGACGCCCCATGCCGCCGCCATGCGCCATACCCGCGCGCGCGCAGCCCGCAGGCCGGGCAATGCCCGCAGCCATAGCCCCACTCATGCCGCTGCGTGCGTTCGCCGAGATAGCAGGTGTGGGTGTGCTCGATGACCAGCTGCGTCAACGCCTCGCCGCCGAGCTCGTCGGTCAGCGCCCAGGTCTGCGCCTTGTCGAGCCACATCAGCGGCGTCTCGATCGTCATCGGCGTGTCCATGCCCAGGCTGAGGGCCACCTGCTGGGCCTTCAGCGTGTTGTCGCGGCAATCGGGATAGCCCGAGAAATCCGTCTCGCACATGCCGCCCACCAGCACGCTCAATCCGCGGCGATATGCGATGGCCGCGGCAAAGGTGAAGAACAGCAGGTTGCGCCCGGGCACGAAGGTGTTGGGCAGGCCGCTCGCATTCATCTCGATGGCCCGCGACTTGGTCAGCGCGGTGTCCGAGATCTGGCCCAGCAGTCCCAGATCGAGCAGGTGGTCGTCGCCCAGCTTGTCCGCCCAGCGGGGAAAACTGCCGTGCAGCTGCGCCCGCACGTTCAGCCGGCACTCCAGCTCGACCACATGCCGCTGCCCGTAGTCGAAGCCGATGGTCTCGACATGCGAATAGCTCTCCAGCGCCCACGCCAGGCAGGCCGTCGAATCCTGACCGCCGGAGAACAGCACCAGGGCGGACCGGGAATCGCTCATGTCCGCACTTCCCCCTGCCCCAGCACCACCCACTTCATCGACGTCAACCCCTCCAGCCCCACCGGCCCGCGCGCGTGGAACTTGTCCGTGCTGATGCCGATCTCCGCGCCGAGCCCGTACTCGAAGCCATCCGCAAAACGCGTGCTCGCATTGACCATCACGCTCGCCGAGTCCACCTCGCGCAGGAAGCGCATCGCATGGCCATGGTGCTCGGTCAGGATCGCATCGGTGTGGTGCGACCCATGCCGGTTGATGTGCGCGATGGCCTCGTCCAGGCTGCTCACCACCTTGATGCTGATGATCGGCGCCAGGTACTCCTCGCCCCAGTCCTGCTCGCTCGCTTCCACCAGCGTCGCGCCCGCCACCGGCCGCAGCAGCGCCAGGGCCGCCAGGTCGCCGCGCATCTCCACGCCCTTGGCCGCGAACAGCGCGCCGATGCGCGGCAGGAAGGCTGGCGCGATGTCGCGGTGCACCAGCAGCGACTCCGCCGCATTGCAGGGGCTGTACTTCTGCGTCTTCGCGTTGTCGGTCACGCGCAGCGCCAGCTCCAGGTCGACGCTCGCATCGACGTACACGTGGCAGTTGCCGTCCAGGTGCTTGATCACCGGCACCCGCGCCTCGCGGCTGATGCGCTCGATCAGGCCCTTGCCGCCGCGCGGGATGATCACGTCCACCGCCTGCGGCGACGCGATCAGGTGGCCGACGGCGGCGCGGTCGGTGGTCTGCACCAGCTGCACCGCGTCCGGCGGCAAGCCAGCCTCTTCCAGCGAAGCCTGCACCAGCTTCCACAGCGCCAGGTTCGAGTGGATCGCCTCCGAACCGCCACGCAAGATGCAGGCATTGCCGCTCTTGATCGCGAGCGACGCCGCCTCGATGGTCACGTTGGGCCGGCTTTCGTAGATCATGCCGAACACGCCCAGCGGCACGCGCATCTGGCCGACGCTGATGCCGCTCGGCCGGCGGCGCAGGCCGGTGATCTCGCCGATCGGGTCGGGCATGGCGGCGATCTGCTCGCAGCCCTCGGCCACGGTCGCCAGCACCTTCGGGGTCAGCTTCAGCCGGTCGACCATCGGCGCGGCCAGGCCGGCGGCCTGCGCGGCCGCGATGTCCTGCTGGTTGGCCTGGGCGAGCGACTCGCCGTCCTCGCGCAGCCGGCGCGCCAGGGCCAGCAGCGCCGCGTTCTTCGCGGCCGTGGAGGCCGCCGCCATGCGGCTGCTGGCCGCGCGCGCCGCCGCACCCATGTGGGCGATGACCGCCTGGAGATCGTTCGAAGTCATACCGGCATTGTCGCAAACCCCGTGCCGGGGCGGGGGGCGGCGGTTACTGCGCGGTACCGGTCACCCAGGCCTTGCGCACCAGGATGCCGCAGGCGGCCGAGTCGGCGCCGCTGCCGGCCTGCGGATCCTGCCGGGCGACGACGCCATACAGCGTCTTGGCCTTGTTGACCCAGGGGTAGAAGCCGAAGGCGCCGGCACTGCTGAAGCTGCCGTCGCTGTTGGCGTCGTCCTCGACCCAGTGGCCAAGCGAGTAGTGCCAGTCCAGCGTCGCCGGCAGCGGCGAGTAGGCCGCGGTGGCGCAGGTGGCCGGGTTGGTGCAGACCGCCTCGCTGCCGAGCAGCGAGGCCATGTGCAGCTGGCCGTTCAGCAGCTTGCGCAGGAACACCGCATAGTCCCTGGGCGTGCTGACCACGCCGCCGGCGAGCTGGGGCTGGCTGTACGACAGGCCGACGTCGGTGCCGAGCTGGCCGCGGATCTCGGTCGCCAGCGTGCTCGTGACGTACGCCCCGAGGTTCATCGTCAGCGCCGCATGGTTCTGCATGTGGCCGCCGTCGTAGTAGAACTTGCCGTCGGTGGCCGGGTCGTGCACGCCGTTGTTCAGGTAGTTCACGCAGGCGCCCACCGTCTGGCCGGGCAGGCAGGTCGAGAAGCGGGTGTAGCCGCTGTTGAAGGTGAGGTACTTGACGTCGGCCGCGGTCGGCACGCCGTTGCGCTTCTGCACGACGTAGCTGGCGTACAGCCACTTCGAGGCCGACGCGATGTTCATCGAGGTCGTGGCGGTGACGACGGGCGTCGCCCCGGCCTGCACCGAGGCACTGGCCCGCGGGCCGTCCTTGTCCCCGACCTCCCAGTAGAACGGTCGGATCGCAGCGCAGCCGTTGGTGGTGCTCGCGGCCGTGGCCGTGGCAGCCGCGATGCGCTGGGCCTCGTTCGACGGCCCGGGGTCCGGCGCCGGCGAACCCGACCCACCCCCACCGCAGCCCTGCAGCAACACCGTCAGGCCGCCCAGCGCCAGCAGTCGAGAGCGGGTGGAAAGCGAAAGAACCGGCATCGGGGTGTCCTCGGCGAGCAGAAGCCCGCGATGGTAGCGGGACTCAGCCGATCTCGCTGACCCGGTGGCATGCCACCCACTGGCCCGTGCCATGCTCCTCGAGCCGCGGGACCTCGACCCGGCAGCGCTCCACCGCATGCGGGCAGCGCTTGTGGAAGGCACAGCCGCTGGGCGGGTTCAGCGGCGAGGGCAGCTCGCCCGCCAGCACCGCCTTCTGCGCCCGCGCCGCCGCATCGATGCGAGGCGTGCTGGCCAGCAGCGCCCGCGTGTACGGGTGGCGCGGCGTCGCGAACAGCGCCCGCTTGGGCGCCCGCTCGACCACCTTGCCGAGGTACATCACGACGACGTCGTCGGCGATCAGCTCCACCACCGCCAGGTTGTGCGAGATGAAGACATAGGCGACCTGCGTCTCCTCCTGCAGGTCCATCAGCAGGTTCAGCACCTGGGCCTGGATCGACACGTCCAGCGCCGACACCGGCTCGTCGGCGACGACGATGCGCGGCGACAGCATCAGCGCCCGCGCGATCGCCACCCGCTGGCGCTGGCCGCCGGAGAACATGTGGGGGTAGCGCTGGTGGAACTCGGGCCGCAGCCCGACGCGGGCCATCATCGCCCGCGCCCGCTCGCCGCGCTCGGCCGCCGACAGCGGCGTGTTGATCCGCAGCGGCTCCTCCAGCGCGTGGCCGATCTTCTTGCGCGGGTTCAGGCTCGCGAACGGGTTCTGGAACACCATCTGCACCTCGCGGCGCAGCCGCTGGCGGGTCGCCTTGTCGGCCGTCGCCACGTCGACGCCGCCCAGCACCAGGTGGCCGGACGTCGGCGCCTCGATCATCGTGATCTGTCGCGCGAGCGTGCTCTTGCCGCAGCCGGATTCGCCGACCACGGCCAGGGTCCTGCCGGCATGCACCTCGAAAGAGACACCGTCCAAGGCGCGCGCCAGGGCCTTGGGCTTCATGAAGCCCTGCGAGACGGGGTAGTGCTTGGCCAGGTCGCTCGCCTGCAGGACCACGGTGGCGGGGGATCCCGGATTGCGGCCTTCGGCCTCCATCCGGGCTACGGATGCGATGGGGGCGGTCATGCGGGGACCTCGGTGTGCAGGGGAAAGAAACAGCGAGCCTGCGCGCCTTCGGGGCCGTAGAGCGCGGGGCGCTCGGCGCGGCAGCGCTCCTGCACGTACGGGCAGCGCGGCGACAGCAGGCAGCCGCCGGGGCGGTCGTGCGCCCCCGGCACCACGCCCGGCATCGAGTTCAGCCGGCGCCGGCCGATGTTGTGCTCGGGCAGCGCCGACAGCAGCGCCTCGGTGTACGGGTGGCGCGGCGCCTCGAAGATGCGCGGCACCGCCGCCGTCTCGACCACCTCGCCGGCATACATCACCTGCACCCGGTTCGCGACCTCGGCCACCACGCCCAGGTCGTGCGTGATCAGCATCAGCGCCATGCCGCGCTCGCGCTGCAGTCGCAGCAGCAGGGCCAGCATCTGCGCCTGGATCGTCACGTCCAGCGCCGTCGTCGGCTCGTCGGCGATCAGCAGGCGCGGGTTGCACGCGATCGCCATCGCCACCATCACGCGCTGGCTCATGCCGCCCGACAGCTGGTGCGGGAAGGCATCGAGCCGGCGCTCGGGGTCCGGGATCTCGACGTCGCGCAGCAGCTGCAGCGCCCGCGCCCGCAGCGCCTTCTTCGAGCCGCCCTCGTGGATGCGCAGCGTCTCCATCAGCTGGTAGGCGACCGTGAAGCAGGGGTTCAGGCTGCTCATCGGGTCCTGGAAGATCATCGCAATGTCGCGCCCCAGCATCTGCCGGCGCTGCTTCAGCGGCATCCTGAGCAGGTCCTGCCCGTCGAAGCGCAGCGCCTGCGCCGACACACGGCCCGGCTCCTCGATCAGCCCCATCAGCGCGAGCGCGGTCACGCTCTTGCCCGAGCCCGATTCGCCCACGATGCCCACCACCTCGCCCGCGTCGATGCGCAGGCTCACGCCGTCGACCGCCTTGAACGGCGACGCCACCGGGCCGAACTCGACCCGCAGTTGATCCACTTCCAGCAAAGGCATCGCGCTCACCGCTTCAGCTTCGGGTCCAGCGCGTCGCGCAGGCCGTCGCCCATCAGGTTGAAGGCCAGCACCGACACCAGGATCGCGAGGCCGGGGAAAGTCACCACCCACCAGGCGCTCTGGATGAACTCGAGCGCGCTCGCGAGCATCGAGCCCCACTCCGGCGTCGGCGGCTGCGCGCCCAGGCCCAGGAAGCCGAGCGCCGCGGCGTCGAGGATGGCGGTCGAGAAGCCCAGCGTCGCCTGCACGATCAGCGGCGCGGCGCAGTTGGGCAGCACGGTGTCGAACATCAGCCGCAGCGTGCCGGCACCGGCCAGGCGCGAGGCCGCGACATAGTCCTTGCCCAGCTCGCCGATCACCGCCGCCCGCGTCAGGCGCACGAAGTGCGGCAGCATCACGATGGCGATCGCGTACATCGCGTTCATCAGCCCGGGGCCGAGGATCGCCACCACCGACACCGCGAGCAGCAGGCTCGGCAGCGCCAGCATGATGTCCATCAGCCGCATGATCGCGGTCTCGGCGGCACCGCGGAAGAAGCCCGCCAGCAGGCCCAGCACCACGCCGATGCTCAGCGACAGGCCCACCGACACGAGGCCGATCAGCAGCGACAGCCGCGTGCCGTGGATCAGGCGCGACAGGATGTCGCGGCCCACCGGGTCGGTGCCGAGCAGGAAGACATGGCCGTTGACCGCCTGCAGCGACGGCGGCTGCAGCGTCGCGTCGCGGTACTGCTCGGCCGGGGAATACGGCGAGATCACGTCGGCGAGCGCCGCGCAGAGCAGCAGCGCGACGACGACGGCCAGGCCGATGATGGCGCCGCGGTTGCGGCTGAAGTCGCGCCACAGCTCGGCCAGCGGCGACGGCGGCGTGGAGGCTACGGAGGGGGTCGTCATTGGTGCCGGATGCGGGGATTGATGACGCCGTAGAGCAGGTCGACGACGAGGTTGACGCAGATGATCACGGTGGCCGACAGCAGGATGCCGCCCTGCACCGCGGGATAGTCGCGGCGGTGGATCGCGTCGACCAGCCACTTGCCGATGCCGGGCCAGGAGAAGATGGTCTCGGTGAGGATGGCGCCGGCGAGCATCGTGCCCACCTGCAGGCCGACCGTGGTGACGACCGGGATCAGCGCGTTGCGCAGCGCATGGATGCCGACCACGCGCCAGGTCGAGGCGCCCTTGGCGCGGGCGGTGCGCACGTAGTCCTCGCGCAGCACCTCCAGCATCGACGAGCGCGTCATGCGCGCGATCACCGCCAGCGGGATGGTGCCGAGCGCGATCGCCGGCAGGATCAGGTGCGTCACCGCGCTGCGGAAGGCGCCGCTGTCGCCGGACAGCAAAGAATCGACCAGCATGAAGCCGGTGACGGGCGGGATGTCGTACTGGATCGCGATGCGGCCCGACACCGGCGTCCAGCCGAGCGTCACCGAGAACAGCAGGATCAGCAGCAGCCCCCACCAGAAGATCGGCATCGAGTAGCCGGTGAGCGAGGCGCCCATCACGGTGTAGTCGTAGACCGTATTGCGCTTCATCGCCGCCAGGATGCCGGCCGGCAGGCCGATGGCCAGGGCGATGAACAGCGCCACCATCGACAGCTCGATGGTCGCCGGGAACAGCGCCAGGAACTCGCGGAACACCGGCTCGTGGGTGATGGTGGACAGGCCCAGGTCGCCGTGCAGCGCACGCCAGACGTAGTCGAGGTACTGCTGCCACAGCGGGCGGTCGAGGCCGAACTCGTGCACCAGGCGCTGGTAGCGCTCGGGCGTCATGCCGCGCTCGCCGGACATGGCTTCCACGGGGTCGCCCGGCAGCAGGCGGATGAGGGAGAACACCAGCAGGGTGATGCCGAGGAACGTCGGCAGCACCAGGGACAGGCGTTTAGCGATGAAGGTAAACATGACTGTGCGCTAAAGACAAAGGGGGCCCGAGACCGGCGCCCCCCCATCGTCTTGTGGCTTGAAACGCCGGACGGCTTACTTGGCCAAGTCCACCTTGGTGAAGTAATGGTGCGCCGTGGCGTCCATCTTGTAGCCGATCACTTCCTTGCGCACCGGATCGAAGCGCACCGAGTGGGCGATCGGGATCCACGGCGCTTCGTCGTGCGCGATCTCCTGCGCCTTGCCGTACAGCGCGGCCCGCTCGCTCTGCTTGGTGACGGCCTTGGCCTTCTGCACCAGGTCCTCGAACTCCTTGTTGCACCAGCGCGAGACGTTGCCGCCGCCCTTGACCGCCGAGCAGCCCAGCAGCGGCACGAAGAAGTTGTCGGGGTCGCCGTTGTCGCCCGACCAGCCGAACATCATCGAGTGCTGCTCGCCCGTCTTGCTGCGCTTGCGGTACTCGCCCCACTCGAAGGTGATCAGCTTGGTCTTGACGCCGATCTTCTCCCAGTCGGCCTGGATCAGCTCGGCCATGCGCTTGCCGTCCGGGTTGTACGGGCGGGTCACCGGCAGGTACCACAGTTCGACCTCGGTGCCGTTCGGGAAACCGGCCTTGGCCAGCAGTTCCTTGGCCTTGGCCGGGTCATAGGCGTAGTCGCTGACCTTGTCGTTGTACGACCAGAGGGTCGGCGGGATCGGGTTCTTGGCCGGCTGGCCGGCGCCCTGGAACACCGAGTCCAGGATGGCTTTCTTGTTGACGGCCATGTTCAGGGCCTGGCGCACCTGCTTGTTGTCGAAGGGCTTCTTCTCGACATTGAAGGCGATGTAGCCGACGTTCAGCCCGTTCTGCTGCACCAGGTTGATGTTCGGGTCGTTCTTCATCAAGGCCACGTCGGCCGGCTTCGGGAACGCCATCACATGGCACTCGCCGGTCTTCAGCTTGGCATAGCGCACCGAGGCGTCGGTGGTGATCGCGAACACCAGGTTGTCGATCTTCGGGCGGCCGCCCCAGTAGGCGTCGAAGGCCTTGTAGCGGATCACCGCGTCCTTCTGGTACGAGACGAACTGGAACGGGCCGGTGCCCACCGGCTCGCGGTCCAGCGCCTCGGGGGTGCCGGCGGCCTTCATCTTCTCGCCGTACTCGGCCGACAGGATGGAAGCGAAGTCCATCGCCATGTTGGCCATGAAGGGCGCCTCGGGCTTCTTCAGCACGAACTTGACCGTCAGGGCATCGATCTTCTCGACGCGCTCGACGATGTCCTTCATGCCCATGTCCTCGAAGTACGCGTACGTCGCGCCCGGCTGGGTCTTGGCCAGCGGGTGGTTCGGGTCGGCCATGCGGTTGTACGAGAACAGCACGTCGTCGGCGTTGAAATCGCGCGACGGCGTGAACTTGGCGGTGCTGTGGAACTTGACGCCCTTGCGCAGCTTGAAGGTGTAGCTCAGGCCGTCCGGCGAGGCGGTCCAGCTCTCGGCCAGCGCCGGGACGATGTTGGTGGTGCCGGTGTCGAACTCGACCAGGCGGTTGAACATCGGCACGGACACCGCGTCGAAGGTGGTGCCGGTGGTGTAGTACTGCGGGTTGAAGCCTTCCGGGCTGCCCTCGGAGCAGTAGACCAGCGTCTTGGCCGCGAAGGAGGCGCCCGCGCAGGCCAGCAGGCAGGTGGCCGCAAGGGCCTTCAGGGGGAAGCCGCGAAGTTTCATGGGGGTGGGTCCTGAAAAGGGTTGTCCAGCGTCAGAAGGTGAGCGCCGCCTGGTGAGCAGCGCGCGGATGATAGCGCCACCGATTGACGTGTACGGCAATCGGCGACGGCGACGGCAGCAGGGCGCCGTCAGATCGCGACGCCGTACGCAAGCGACATGCCAACGCGGACGCGCAAGGCCGCATCCCGCGGCCTTGCGGACCTGAATGAAAGGTGACCCACGATCCCCGGATGGGCATCCGGGCTACAGGATTCAGCTGGGCGCGGCAACGCGCTTCGTCGGCATGCTGATCCACAAGACCTTGACGCCCTGGCGGGCGGCCACGTGGTTGATGGCCGCGACCTTCTGCTGGTCCACCTCGAAGGTGGAAGGCGGGGTGCTGGCACAGGCGCCGAGCAGCGCGACCGTGGTAGCAAGACTGGACGCACGAACAAACCCACGAACAACGCGCAACATGGCGGGCTCCTCGAGACGGTTACCGGCTGTTTCAGCTTAGGCGACCGCCGTGCGGGCTTCAACCCGCAGGAACCCCGGGTCCTACAGGCCGAGCCAGGTCCCGATCGCCAGCAGGGCCGCCTCGTCCTGGCGCACGAAGCCCTGGAACTTGGTCGGCTCGAGCTTCTTGCGGCCTTCCTCGCTGCCGTCCAGCCCGGTCAGGTACTCGCGCACCTTCTCGACCTGGTCGGCGCTCAGGCTGGGGCTGGCGATGATGTGCTTGATCGGCACCGGCTTCGACTTCGCCATCACCTTGCCGCCCTTGGCCAGCCAGTCCTTCACGACCGAGCCCGAGGCGGTGGCACCGGCCTGGGTCAGGTTGTTCTCGACGAAGAAGGGCACCGCGTCCTGGTAGCGGGTGTAGGTGATCGCCACCTGCTTCGGGTCGCCGATCGCGTCGCGCAGCGTCGCCCGCACCATCCAGGCGGTGATCGAGTCCTCGTCCGGCGCACCCAGCTTGCGGCCCTTCAGGTCGGCCAGCGAGCCGAGCGGCGAATCCGGCTTCACCAGGAAGCTCGCCCGGTACTCCTGGAAGCCCTTGGTCACCGCGACCAGCTTGTAGCCCGGGTTCTTCATCGCGGCGATCGAGATGTGCGCCGGGTGCACCATCGCCAGGTCGTAGGCCTTGTCGGCCAGGCCGCGTCGCAGCGACGGGTAGTCGCTCACCGGCTCGACGCTCACCGGCTGCTTCAGGATGCGGCTCAGGTCGGCGGCGATCGCGGCGTACTTCGCCCGCACCTCGTCGTTCGGCACCCGGTAGGTCACGCCCTCGTTGACGGCAAACACCAGGGCCTGCGCCCAGGGTGCACAGGCCACCAGGGCGACAGCCACCAGGGCGCGGAGCTCACGCAATTTCATTCGGAATCCCCTGTTCCATGGAAAAACGATGCGGCCCCAAGCTCAAACCGCCGCGCCGCGTCATCCCGGTCATCGCCGGGTCTGCGCGTACTTGTTCATGGCCCGGAGTGTCGCATCACACGGCCGTCACGACTTGCAAGCAGGAGAGATTCGTTGTGAAAAAGCAGACAGCTCAGGCTCCGTCACCGGCCGACTTCTTCGCCGCCTTGCGGGCTGGCGCCTTGGTGGCCGCCTTCGCGGGCGCTGCCTTGGCCGGTGCGGCCTTTTCCGGCGCCGCCTTGGCCGCGGCCGCGCCCTTCGCCGGCACCTTCGCCGCGCGCGGCTCGAACTCGAAGCTCACCTTGCCCTCCTTCTTGTCGAAGGCGAGGAAGGCCTTGAACTTGCGCCGCGTCTTGTTGGAGACGAAGTTCTCCAGCAGGTCGGTCTTGCCGGTGGCGAGCAGCTTGCTCATCTGCTCGCGCGCCACCGGCTGCTGCAGGATGATCTTGCCGCTCTTGAAGTCGCAGGTGATGTGCGCCCCGACCGAATGCTCGCAGACGTAGGAGCTGCCGTGCTCGAAGACCCGACCCTGGCACTTGGGGCAGTGGCCCAGGCTCTCCTGGTCGGAGAAGTCGACCGGCTCGCCGGCCTCGGCGTTCTTCGCGTCCTCGCCGAAGTCGAACTCGAGCTTCCAGTTCTTGATCTCGTCGTCGAAGGCCAGCTTCAGCTCGGCGGTGAAGGGCCAGCCGGCCTTCGAGCGGAAGCCCTCCAGCGGCCCGATCTTCTTGTCGGCGAGGAAGCGCTCGACCTCGTGGAGCTCGAAGCTGCGCCCGCCCGGGATCTTGCTGATCGAGAAGCCGCAGCCGTTGTCCTCGGCGGCGTGGGTGCCGACGCAGGTGAAGCGCCGGTAGTTCTCCTTCACGACGCCGCCGCAGTTCGGGCACGGCGTCTTGAGCGTGGCGTAGTCGCCGGGGATGGTGTCGCGGTCGTATTCCTTGGCCTTGGCGACGATGCGCTGCGTCATCGCGGCGATCTCGGCCATGAAGGTCTCGCGGCTCAGCCGGCCCTTCTCCATCTCGGCGAGCTGGTACTCCCAGTTGCCGGTCAGCTCGGGCTTGGTCAGGTCCTCGACGCCCAGGCCGCGCAGCAGCGTGGTGAGCTGGAAGGCCTTGGCGGTCGGGATCAGCTCGCGGCCCTCGCGCAGCATGTACTTCTCGAGGATCAGCCCTTCGATGATGGCCGCGCGCGTCGCCGGCGTGCCCAGGCCCTTCTCCTGCATGGCCTCGCGCAGCTCGTCGTCGTCGATCAGCTTGCCCGCTCCCTCCATCGCCGACAGCAGGGTCGCCTCGGTGTAGCGTGCGGGCGGCTTGGTCTTCAGCGCGTTGACGGCCACGTCCTCGGTGCGCACCAGCTCGCCCGGGGCCACCGCCACCAGGTTGGCGTCGTCCTCCTGGGCCTCGCGGCCGTACACCGCCAGCCAGCCCGGCTTCACCATCACCTTGCCGTTGGTCTGGAAGCTGTGCTCCTTGCCGGCCGCCTTGACGGTGCTGATGCGCGTCGTGACCATGAACTCGGCCGGCGGGAAGAACACCGCCAGGAAGCGCTTGACCACCAGGTCGTAGAGCTTGGCCTCGATCTCGGTCAGGCTGCGCGGCGCCTGCAGGGTCGGGATGATGGCAAAGTGGTCCGACACCTTGGCGTTGTCGAAGATGCGCTTGTTCGGCTTCACGTAGCCGTCCTTCACCGCCTTGGCCGCATGCGCCGACAGCGGGCGCAGCGGGCCGGGCAGGTCCTCGCCGGCCAGCATCTCCATCGTGTTCTTCACGACCGCGACATAGTCCTCGGGCAGGTGCTTGCTGTCCGTCCGGGGGTAGGTCAGCACCTTGTGCTTCTCGTACAGCGCCTGGGCGATGCTCAGCGTCGTCTTGGCGCTGAAGCCGAAGCGCGAGTTGGCCTCGCGCTGCAGCGTGGTCAGGTCGTAGAGGCCGGGGGCACTCTGGGTGCTGGGCTTGGCCTCCTCCGTCACGCTGGCCGGCTGGCCGCGCACGGCCTCGGCGACCGCCTGGGCATCGGCGGCGTTCCAGAGGCGGTCGGCGCGCTGCTCGGGGTCGTCCGGGTTCTTCTTCCACTTCGGGTCGAACCACTTGCCCTCGTACTCGCCGGCCTGGGCCGCGAAGCTCGCCTTGATCTCCCAGTAGTCGCGGGCGACGTGCTTGCGGATCTTCTCCTCCCGCTCGACGACGATGGACAGCGTGGGCGTCTGCACCCGGCCGACGGTCGTCAGGAAGAAGCCGCCGTCGCGCGAGTTGAAGGCCGTCATCGCCCGCGTGCCGTTGATGCCGACCAGCCAGTCGGCCTCGGACCGGCTGCGCGCCGCCTCGGCCAGGCCCTGCAGGTCGGCGTCGCTGCGCAGGTTCTCGAAGCCCTCGCGGATCGCCGCCGGCGTCATGCTCTGCAGCCAGAGGCGGCGCACCGGGTGCTTGCTCTTGGCGTACTGCTGGATCAGGCGGAAGATCAGCTCGCCCTCGCGCCCCGCGTCGCAGGCGTTGATGAGTTCGCTCACGTCCTTGCGCTTGGCCAGCTTCACGATCGCATTCAGGCGCCCCTTGCTCTTGTCGATCGGGTTCAGATCGAAGTGCGGCGGGATGACCGGCAGGTTGGCGAAGCTCCACTTGCCGCGCTTGACGTCGAATTCCTCCGGCGCCTTGATCTCGACGAGGTGGCCGACGGCCGAGGTGACGATGTGGTGCTCGCCCTCGAAGTACTCGTCGTGCTTGTCGAACTTGCCCGCCGCGGGCGTCAGCGCGCGCACGATGTCCTGGGCAACGGAGGGCTTCTCGGCAATGATGAGTGACTTGCTCATGGGTCTTTCTGGTGATGGCGGCGCGCCGACGGGCGCGCCCTCTCTACAATCCGGGCTTCTCGCGCGCACGCACACACACGTGCACGCGCGCGCACCCATGAATTCAATGTACCCAAAGAAACCGATGACGCAAGCCGGTCCCGCCAAGTCCCCCCGGTCCAAAGCGACCGCCTCCCCCCGCGCCGAGGCCGCGAGCGCAGGCGCAGGCGGCGGCCGGCGCATCCAGGTGCGGCGCTCGGGCGTGCACGGCAAGGGCGTGTTCGCGATCGCCCCCATCGCCCGCGGCGAGGTGGTCATCGAGTACAAGGGCGAGGTCATCCCCTGGGAAGAGGCGCTGCGCCGCCACCCCCACGACCCGAAGGACCCGAACCACACCTTCTACTTCCAGCTCGACGGCGACATGGCCATCGACGCCAAGTACGGCGGCAACGCCGCGCGCTGGATCAACCACGCCTGCACGCCGAACTGCGAGTCGGACGAGATCGACGGCCGCGTCTTCATCAAGGCGCGCCGCGCGATCAAACCGGGCGAGGAGCTGTTCTACGACTACGGCCTGATCATCGACGAGCGTTACACGCCGAAGCTGAAGAAAGAATACGAATGCCGCTGCGGCACCCGCAACTGCCGTGGCACGATGCTGGCGCCGAAGCGCTGAAAACCTTGCCATGAGCGACGACACCCTCGATCCGATCCTGCCGATCCAACCGCCGCAGCACTGGGGGGCCGAGGCGCTGTGGCAGCAGCTGGAGCCGCTGCTGCCGGGGCTGAGCGTGGAGGTGGTCGCGCGCATCTCGTCGACCAACACGGCGTTGCTGGAGCGGGCCCGCGTCAACGTGAACGCCGGCCTGGAGGCCGGTGAGGCACTGGTGCAGGTGCGCCGCAGCGTGGAGAGCGGGGCCTTCGGGCGGCGTGCCGCCGACGTCCAGCCTTGCCTGCTGGTGGCCGAGCACCAGACCGGCGGGCGCGGCCGCATGGGCCGGGTCTGGAAGGCCGCGCCGGTGGCCTCGCTGACGTTCTCGCTGGCGCTGCCGATGAACCCACCGGACTGGTCGGGGCTGTCGCTGGCGGTGGGCGTGGCGCTGGCCGACGCGCTGGACCCGCGTACCGCGGGCGACGCCACGCCGCCGCGCATCGGGCTCAAGTGGCCGAACGACCTGTGGCTGATGGAGGCGGATGGCGGCACCGAAGGGCACATCGGCCGCAAGCTGGGCGGCGTGCTGATCGAGACGGTGTCGGCCGGGCCGCGCCGGCTGGCGGTGATCGGCATCGGGCTGAACGTGCAGCCCATGCACGCGGCCGAGCTGAACACCGGCTATGGCTGCGTGCAGGAGCTGGACCCGGCGCTGACGGCGCCGTCGACGCTCGCGAAGGTGGCGCTGCCGCTGGTGCAGTCGCTGCTCGAGTTCAACCGCCGGGGCTTCGCGGCCTTCGTCGACCGTTTCGCCGCGCGCGACCTGCTGCGCGGCCGGGCCGTCACCACGACGCAGGCCGACGTGCCCGAGGGCGTGGCCGACGGCGTGACGGCGCTGGGCATGCTGCGCGTGAACACGCCGGCCGGGCCGCGCGAGGTGGGCAGCGGCGAGGTGAGCGTGCGGCTCGCGTCCGCGGCCGCCGACGGCGAGGACGCTGCATGCTGAGAGGGTTGGTGCTGCTGCTGTTGCTGGCGAACCTGGGCTTCTGGGCCTGGACGCAGGGACAGCTGGACGGCATCGTCGGCGTGCGGGCGCAGGGGGACCGCGAGCCGGAGCGGCTGGCCCGGCAGGTGCGGCCCGAGGCCGTGCGGCTGCTGCCGGCGGGTGCGGCGTCGGCCCCGGCGCCCACGGGCGGGGAGGCCGTGCTGGCCTGCCTGGAGGCGGGGCCGTACACACCGGCCCAGGTCGGCGCGGCCGAGGCGGCGCTGCAGAGCGCGCTGCCGCCGGGCAGCTGGACCAACGTGCGCACCGAGGTTCCGGCGGTGTGGATGGTCTACATGGGCCGCTACCCGAACCGCGAGGGCCTGCAGAAGAAGGAAGACGAGCTGAAGCGGATGAAGGTGCCGTACGAGGAACTGCGCAATGCGCCGGAGTTCGAGGTCGGGCTGTCGCTGGGCCGCTTCGACGACAAGACGGCGGCCGAGCGGGCGCTGGCCGAGCTGACGCAGCGCGGCGTGCGCACCGCCCGCGTGGCCCAGCTGTCGGCGCCGGGGGTGTCGCACATGCTGCGCATCCCGCGCGCCGACGATGCGCTGTGGGCGCAGGTGATGGCGCTCAAGTCGGACGCATTCGCGGGCAAGCCCTTCGGCAGCTGCCCCCGTTGACCCCGCGTTCGGGGATTCGTGGGATTCGCAGCCCGGATGGAGCGAAGCGCAATCCGGGAGCGGCCGTCGACGTGACCGACACCTCCCGGATTGGCATCCGGGCTACGGGCGTCGCCGCAACGCGATCACCGCGGCCAGGACGCCGAGCAGCCAGCCGAAGCCCAGGGCACCGCCGCCGCCACTTCCGGGCGGGCTGATTGGCGGCGTGGTCGGGGTCGACGGATCGTCCGACAGGCCGTTCGGCGGCAGGTCGTTGCCGTTGGCCGCGGCGGCGCGCAACTCCGGGGTGTCGATCACGACGGTGGGCCAGCTCGGCACCACGTAGCCCCCCGGGTTGGCCGCATAGACCAGCGCCTGCGGCGCATCCAGCAGCCCCGCGCCGCAGGTGCTGGTGGTGCAGGCGCAGCGCCCCGGATTCGAGTTCGCGCACGCGCCCAGCACCGGCGAGGTCACGTGCGGCCGGGCGCTCTTCTTCAGCCCGTCGATCACCTGCGCCGTCGTCAGGTTGGGGTTCACGCTGAGCATCAGGCTCACCACGCCGGAGACCAGGGGGGTCGAGAAGCTGGTGCCGAACTCGTTCGCATAGCTCCCGGAGCTCGGCGTGCTGGTCCCGCTGTTGGTGATGGTCAGCATGCCGTCGTCGTTGACGGAGCCGCCCCAGTTGCCGATCTGGTTGGAATCGCCGCCGACGGTCGAGATCTGGATCGACGCCCCGAAGTTCGAGTACGAGGCCTTGAAGCCGTCACGGTTGACCGCGGCCACGCCGACCACGCCGCTGCAGTTCGCCGGCCGCGTCGGGGCCGCGCTCTCGTTGCCGGCGGGAGCGACCAGCACCACCTTCAAGGCCGCGAGTTCGTTGATCGCGTCCTGGTAGGCCGCATTGCACGCCGCGCTGCCGCCGAAGCTCAGGTTGATCACGCGCGCCGGATGCGGGTTGGTCGGCACGCCGCTGACCGCGAGGCCCGCGGCCCAGCGCATGCCGTCGACGATGTCGGCCACGGTCGCGCCGCACTTGCCCGAGACGCGCACCGGCAGCACCGGGCTCACCCAGTTGACGCCGGCCACGCCGACGCCGTCGTTGCTCGCCGCCGCGGCAATGCCCGTGGTCGTCGTGCCGTGCCAGGAGCTGCTCTCCACATCGCAGCCTTCGAACAGGGGATTCGTCAGGTCGTTGGACGTGACCCAATCGCCCGGGTCCTGCGGCGAGCTGTCGCGGCCATCGCCGTCGTTGGCGTACTCGATCTCGCTGACGAAGTCGTAGCCCGGCCACAGGCGCGCACCCGCCAGGTCGTTGTGCGTCGTGATGCCCGAATCCAGCACCGCGATCGTGATGCTGCTGCTGCCCTTGGTGGTGTCCCACGCGTTCTGCACCCCCGGCACGCCGCGCATGCGGTCACGGGCCACATTGCCGTTCGCGCCGCTGACCGGCTGCAGCCACCACTGGCCGGTGGTGAACGCCGTCTTCGGGTACATCGGGTCGCTCGGCAACGCCAGCCGCCGCTCCAGCTCGTTCGGCACCACCCATTCCACATCGGGGCGGGCCTGCAGCTTCGCCGCCAGCGTCTTCGCCTCGTCCGCCGTCAGCACATGGTCGAAGTCCAGCCGCTGCGCCGCACGGCCGGTCGGCGAGACCTTGCGCACCGCCATGCCGACGTCGCGCACCACCGCCTGCATGCGCTCGGTGCCGGCCTGCGGCTGCCCGAGCGCCGCCGACTGCTCGTGCGAGCTCGCGTCCTTCAGCTTGACGATCAGGCCCAGCGCGCGCGGCGCCTGCGGGGCAGCCAGCGCAGTGCCGCCGGCCAGGAGTCCCAGCGCCGCGAGAGCGGCCCAGGAACGGGAAAGAATGTGACGCATGGCGGGTCTCCGTGAACCGGGGATCATGCCCCAAGGGGGCCGTCAAGTTGTGTGAAACGGTCTGCCCCTGCGGGCGGTGCGCCTGCCCTGCCGCTGCAGCGCCGCCACCGCCGCCAGCAGGCCGGCCAGCCATGCCGCGCCCAGCGCACCGCCCCCGCCCGAGTCGCCGCCGCCGGAGGCCGCCGGCGTCCCGCCCGAGGTGGGCGCTGACGCCGCCACGCTGACAGATAGCGCGGTCGTGGCTTGCCGCGCCGCATCGTCGCTCACCGTCAGGCTCACGGTGAAGCTGCCGGCCGCGCGGGTCGCGACCGTGGCCGTCGCGGCGTTGGTCGCGCTGGTGAAGCTCGCGATGTCGCTGCCCGCGGTGATCGCCCATTGGTAGCCGGTGATGGCATGGCCTGCCACGGCCGAGGAGCCGCTGCCGTCGAAGCTGACCGGGCTGCCCGCCGTGACGCCGGTGCTCGACGCGTTGATGCGTGCCACCAGCCTGGCCACGGCCGCCACTGCCGCGCCCGCGTCCAGCAGGCCGGCACCGCAGGTGGCGGTGGTGCAGTAGCACTCGCTGGTCTGCGCCACGCCGGAAGGCGCCCTGCAGGCCGCGACGCCGGCGCCGGCCCCGGTGCTGGGGAAGGCCCGTGCGCTCGATTTCAGGGCCGCGATGGCCGCGGCGGGCGTCAGCGTGCCGTCGGCCGAGAACATCAGCGCCAGCGTGCCCGACACCAGCGGCGTCGAGAAGCTGGTGCCCAGCGACGGGTGGTTCGCGTCGCTGTAGCTGCTGGCGGCGGGCCCGGTGGTGCCGGTGTCGGTGGTGGTCAGGATGGGGTACAGGCAGGCGCCGCTGGTGTTGACGCAGTTGCCGCCCGGCGCGGAGATCGCGACCTCGGGCCCGAGGCTGGAGAAGCCCACCTTGGTCCCGGTGTGGCGCACGGCGGCGACGGCCACCACGCCGGGGCAGTTGGCCGGCACGTTGACCGCCAGGCCATCGTTGCCGGCGGCCGCGACGACCACCACGCCGGCGGCGGTCAGCTCGGCGATGGCGTCCTTGTAGGCCTGCGAGCAGCTGCCTTCGCCGCCGAGGCTGAGGCTCAGCACCTTGGCCGGGTTCGCGTTGGCAGGGACGCCGCCGACCGCGAGGCCGGCGGCCCAGCGCATGGCCGCGATGATGTCGCTGTCGGAGCCGCCGCACTTGCCCAGCACACGCACCGGCAGCAGCTTCACGTCGCGCCCGCTGCCCGCCATGCCGACGCCGTTGTTCGTCGCCGCGCCCACCAGGCCGGCGGTCTGGGTGCCGTGCCAGCTGCTGTCCTCCGCGCCGCAGCCCTTGAAGCTGCCGCTCGCGTCCTCGGCGGTGGTGATCCAGTCGCCGGGATCGCTCGGATCGGCGTCGCGGCCGTCGCCGTCGTTGGCGGTCTCGGTGTCGGCGATGAAGTCGTAGCCGGGCAGGAGCTTGCCCGCGAGGTCCGGGTGCCCGGGCCGGATGCCGGTGTCGAGCACCGCGACCACCACGCTGCTGCTGCCGGTGGTGATGCCCCAGGCGGCCTCGGAGTTGATGGCCGACACCACGCTGCCGCCGGGTGCGCGCAGGTACCACTGGCCGACCGTCGGGGAGACGCTCGCGCCGCCGGCATACAGCGGGTCGTTGGGAGCGGCCAGGGCGCGCCGCCGGCCATCCGGCACGGCGTATTCGACGTCGGGCAGGGCCGACAGCCGCGCCGCCAGGTCGGCCGAACTGAGCCCGCCGGCCTTCAGCACCTGGCTGCGCGCGCCGAGCCCCTGGCCGTCTCGCAGCGCCAGGCCGAGCCGCGGCGAGAGCGCCAGGGCCTGCCGCGGCGCCACCGCGCCGCCACCGGTGGCCGAGAGGGCGCGCATGGCGCTCGAATCGGCCTTGAACTTGACGATGACCCGCGCCTCGGTCTCGGGCGGGATTGGGCGCGGGGTGGGGCCGCGTTCGGCCGCCGCGGCGACGCCGTACAGCGCCAGCAGGGCCAGGAACGCGGACAGACGCTGGAGGGCTCGCTTCATGCCGCCAGTGTGGCAGCGTCGGACGGCCGCGGGGGCCCATCCGACATGCCTCGACACGCTTGGCGACACCTGCGTTTCAGATTCCTTACTTCGAGATCACGCGGACCATCTCGAGGACCTTGTTGGAGTAGCCCCACTCGTTGTCGTACCAGGAGACGAGCTTGACGAAGGTGCCGTCCAGCGCGATGCCGGCATCGGCGTCGAAGATCGAGGTGCGGGGGTCGCCGCGGAAGTCGGTGGCGACGACCTTGTCCTCGGTGTAGCCGAGCACGCCCTTCAGCTTGCCTTCGGACTGGGCCTTGAACTCGGCGCAGATGTCCTTGTAGGTGGCTTCCTTGTTCAGCTCCACCGTCAGGTCGACCACCGACACGTCGGAGGTCGGCACGCGGAAGGCCATGCCGGTGATCTTCTTGTTCAGCTCGGGGATCACGACGCCCACCGCCTTGGCCGCGCCGGTGCTGGACGGGATGATGTTCTCGAGGATGCCGCGGCCGCCGCGCCAGTCCTTGTTGCTCGGGCCGTCGACCGTCTTCTGCGTCGCGGTGGCGGCGTGCACCGTCGTCATCAGGCCGCGCTTGATGCCCCACTTGTCGTTCAGCACCTTGGCCAGCGGGGCCAGGCAGTTGGTGGTGCAAGAGGCGTTGGAGATGATGGCCTCGCCCTTGTAGGTGCCCTCGTTGACGCCGTAGACGAACATCGGCGTGTCGTCCTTCGACGGGCCGGTCATCACGACCTTCTTCGCGCCGGCGGCGAGGTGCTTGGAAGCGGTGTCCTTGGTCAGGAAGATGCCGGTGCCTTCGACCACGATGTCGGCGCCGACTTCGCCCCACTTCAGCTCGGCCGGGTCCTTGACGGCGCTCAGGCGGATCTTCTTGCCGTTCACGATCAGCGTGTTGCCGTCGACCGCCACGGTGCCTTCGAAGCGGCCGTGCACCGAGTCGTACTGCAGCATGTAGGCCAGGTAGTCCGGCTCCAGCAGGTCGTTGATGGCAACGACCTCGATGTCGCTGAAGTTCTGCACCGCGGCGCGAAACACCATGCGCCCGATGCGGCCGAAGCCGTTGATGCCGATCTTGATGGTCATGATCTGTCTCTCCAGTTAGCGCTCACAAAATTCCGCCGTCATTGTCGCCGCTCCCGGCCGTCAGCGGAGATCAAGCTGGGTACAAGGCACCGACAGGTTCAGGTCCTTGCCGAGCAGGCGGCCGGCGGCCGACTTGGGCAGCGTCAGCGACACGCCGCGCAGCCAGGCGATGAAGCCGGCGCGGCGCGCATCCGCCGGCCCGCGCTCGCGCACGCCGTTCGCGGCCCAGGGCCGGTACAGGCGCAGCGTCACGTCGAACGGGCAGCCCATCTCCGAGAAATCGAACTGCACGCCGTCCTTCGCGGACGCGTCGACCAGCGGCAGGAACTCGGCGAGCCCCATGTCGGGAAAGGCCAGCGGCGGCAGGCCCTCCATCTGGAACTGGAAGGCCTCGACGCTGGAGAGCTGCTGACCCTCGGCCAGGCAGGGCAGGCGGCTGCTCGCCAGGTGGCGGCGCAACGCGTCTGCGAAGGCCGCCCCACCCTCCTCGTACAGCACCGTGACCTGCGGCGGCTCGGTCGGACCGCTGAAGTCCATGCGCGCGAGGACCGTGCCGTGCCGCTTCTCGATCCGCATCGCACTGCGGGGGAACTGGAGCGGCTGCGACGCCTGCAGCTCGCAGCGCGGCAGGGCGTCGTCCCGCAGGCAGCTCACCGCTGGCGAGCCGGCCTGCGGCTCCAGCGCCGCCGCCGCGCCGGCAGCGGCCCACAGGGCTGCCGCGGCCAGCCCGCTGCGCCAGGCGCTTCGTGCCCTCATCGGCCCGGGGCCTCTCAGCGGCCCAGCACGACACGCACCGTGTCGGCCACGTTCTCCGGCGTGAAGTGGAAATGCTTGAACAGCACCGGCGCCGGCGCCGATTCGCCGAAGGTGTCGATGCCGACCACCGCCGACACGCCGTACTTCCACCAGCCGTCGCTCACGCCCATCTCGACGGCGACGCGCGGCACGCCCTGCGGCAGCACGCTCGCCTTGTACTCGGCCGACTGGCGGTCGAACACCGAGGTGCTGGGAATGCTCACGACGCGCACCGCGATCGCGCCGTTCTCCGGCTTCGCCAGCAGCTGCTGGGCGTGCAGCGCGAGCTGCACCTCGGACCCGGTGGCGATGATGACCGCCTGCGCCTTCTTCTTCAGGCCGACCTCCGAGGGCTCGGCCAGCACGTAGCCGCCCTTGGCGATCGCATCGACCGCCGCCTGCGGCTCGCCCGACGCGAAGCCGGCCTTGGGCGCGTAGGGCAGGTTCTGGCGCGACAACAGCAGCGCGCTCGGGCGGTTCTTGTGCTCGATGGCGCTGGCCCAGGCGACCACGGTCTCGGCGGTGTCGGCCGGGCGCCAGACGTCCAGGCCCGGGATCAGGCGCAGCGACGCCGCATGCTCGATCGACTGGTGGGTCGGGCCGTCCTCGCCCAGGCCGATGCTGTCGTGGGTGAAGACATGGATGACGCGGATCTTCATCAGCGCGGCCATGCGGATCGCATTGCGGCTGTAGTCGCTGAAGGTCAGGAAGGTGCCGCCGTAGGGGATGAAGCCGCCGTGCAGCGCGATGCCGTTCATGATCGCGGCCATGCCGAACTCGCGCACGCCGTAGTTGATGTGGCGCCCGCCGTTCGGCGAACCGTCGGCTTCCAGGCGCAGCGCCGGCGTGCTGCTGGTGTTGGTCAGGTTCGAGCCGGTCAGGTCGGCGCTGCCGCCCAGCAGCTCGGGCAGGGCCTTGGTGAAGGCCTCCAGCGCAAGCTGGCTGGCCTTGCGGCTGGCCACGTTCTCGGCCTTCTGGTCGGCGGCGACGGCGGTCTCGAGCACGGTCTGCGCGAAGTTCTTCGGCAGCTCGTGCTCGGTGCGGCGGATGAACTCGACCGCGAGTTCCGGGTAGGCCTTGGAATAGGCCTCGAAGGCGTCGACCCACTGCGTCTCGGCGGCCAGGCCGTCGGCGCGGCTGTCCCATTCCTCGTAGGCCTGCTCCGGGATCACGAAGGGCTCGTGGGTCCAGCCCAGGGCTTCGCGGGTGAGCTTGATCTCGTCGGCGCCCAGGGCCTCGCCGTGCGCCTTGGCGGTGCCGCCGCGGTTCGGGGCGCCCTTGCCGATGACGGTCTTGCAGCAGATCAGCGTCGGCTTGTCGGCCTGCTTGGCGGCCGTGATGGCGGCGTCGACGGCGGCGACGTCATGGCCGTCGACGTGGGGGATGACGTTCCAGCCGTAGGCCTCGAAGCGCTTGGGCGTGTCATCGATGAACCAGGGCGCGACCTTGCCGTCGATCGAGATGCCGTTGTCGTCGTAGAGCGCGATCAGCTTGTTCAGGCGCCAGGCCCCGGCCAGGGCGGCCGCCTCGTGGCTGATGCCTTCCATCAGGCAGCCGTCGCCCAGGAAGACGTAGGTGTGGTGGTCGACGATGGCGTGGCCGTCGCGGTTGAATTCCTTGGCCAGCAGCTTCTCGGCGAGGGCCAGGCCGACGGCGTTGGTGACGCCCTGGCCAAGCGGGCCGGTGGTGGTCTCGACGCCGGGGGTGATGCCGACCTCGGGGTGGCCGGGGGTCTTGCTGTGCAGCTGGCGGAAGTTGCGCAGCTCGCTCATCGGCAGGTCGTAGCCGCTCAGGTGCAGCAGCGCGTACAGCAGCATCGAGCCGTGGCCGTTGCTCAGCACGAAGCGGTCGCGGTTGGACCAGTGCGGGTTGGCGGGGTTGTGGCGCAGGTGGCGGCCCCACAGTGCAACGGCGATGTCGGCCATGCCCATCGGGGCGCCCGGGTGGCCGGAATTGGCCTGCTGGACGGCGTCCATGGCCAGGGCGCGGATCGCGTTGGCCATCAGGGTGGTGTCGTGGGCGGGGGCGGTCATGCCGGGCGGCTCCTGGGGTTGATGCAGTGTCGGGCGCGCCGGGGAGGCGCAAAACGCGGCATTTTAGGCGCCGCAGATAATCCTGCCGATGCAAGGCCTGCACCTCACCGCCGACCTGCGCGGCTGCGCCCCCGGCAACCCCGCGATGACCGAGCCCGACACGCTGCGGCGACGTTGCCTCGCCGCCGTCGCCGCGGCGGGCCTGCAGCCGGTCGGCGAGCTGTTCCACCGCTTCCCGGCACCGGGCGGCGTCACCGGCGTCGTGCTGCTGGCCGAATCGCACCTGGCGGTGCACACATGGCCCGAGCTGGAGGCGGTGACGCTCGACGTGTACGTGTGCAACCTCGGTGCCGACAACTCGGCCAAGGCGCATGCCCTGCTCGATGCGCTGCTGGGCGCGTTCGAGCCGGCGCGCGCGGCGCGCCAATCGCTGCAGCGGGGAACCGAATGAAAGCCATCATCCTCGCCGCCGGCCGCGGCGAACGCATGCGACCGCTGACCGATGCGACGCCCAAGCCCCTGCTGGCGGTGCACGGCAAGCCGCTGATCGAGTGGCACCTGGAGGCGCTGGCGCGCGACGGCGTGCGCGAGGTGGTGGTGAACACCGCGTGGCTGGAGGAGCGGATCCCCGCGGCGCTCGGGGACGGCAGCCGCTTCGGGCTGCGCATCCGCTACTCGATGGAGGGGCGCGACCACGGCGGCGCGCTGGAGACGGCGGGCGGGATCGCGAAGGCGCTGCCGCTGCTGGTGGATGGGCCGGACGAATGCTTCTGGGTGGTCTCGGGCGACATCTACGCACCGGGGTTCCGCTTCGATGCGGCCCAGGGAGAGCGGTTCGCGGCAGGCTCGCTGCTGGCGCACCTGTGGCTGGTGCCGAACCCGGTGTTCCATCCGAAGGGGGACTTCGGGCTGGATGCCGATGGCATGGGGCTCGACGGTGCGGGCCCGGACGGGTTGCGCTGGACGTATGCGAACCTGGCCTTGTGCCGGGCAGCGCTGGTGGACGCCATTGCGCCGGGGACGAAGGCGCCGCTCGGGCCCCTGCTGTTCGCGGGGATGCGCGATCGGCGCATCAGCGCCGAGGTGTGGCGGGGGGCGTGGGAGAACGTGGGGACGCCGGAGCAGTTGCAGGCGTTGAACGCGCTGCCACCGCCATTCCCGGATTGACATCCGGGCTACGAATGCCTCGCACGCCCGTAGCCCGGATGCAGCGCAGCGGAATCCGGAGTCGCGGACACGCCGATCAATGCAATTTGATTTTTGGCCGATAGGTGCGGTCGAGGAACTCCGACAGCGTCACCAGCACCATCCGCCAGAACCCGCCCAGCGCCATCTGGTGCTGCTTGTGCAGCGCCCAGTACATGAGCTGCGCGAGGCGCCCCTCGATGAACAGGCTGCCGCGCGTCAGGCTGCCCATCAGGCTGCCGACCGACGAATATTCCGACAGCGACACCAGCGAGCCCTTGTCGCTGAAGACGAACGGCCGCACCGCCTGCCCCGCCACGAGCCGCGGCAGCGCCTTCACCAGGTACATCGCCTGCTGGTACGCCGCCTGCGCACGCGGCGGCACCCAGGTGCCGTCCGGCTGCTGGCACGCCGCGCAGTCGCCGAACGCGAAGATCGCCGGGTCGCGCGTCGTGCGCAGGTTGCCGTCGACCACCAGCTGGTTCAGCTTGTTCGCCTCCAGCGGCTGCTCGCCGCCCAGCGTGGCCAGGAAGTCCGCCGCCTTCACGCCCGCGGCCCACACGATGAGGTCGGCGCCGATGACCTTGCCGCTCGCCATCTTCAGCGCATCGGCCGTGACCTCGACCACGCGCTCGTTGGTGTGCACCTCGATGGCGAGCTTGCGCAGCTCGCGCACCGCCGATTCGCTCAGGCGCTCGGGCAGTTGCGACAGCAGGCGCGGCGCGGCCTCGACGAGCACGATCTGCAGGTCCTTCTCGGGATGGATGTGGTCGAAGCCGTAGTTGGCCAGCACGCGCGCCGCGGCATGCAGCTCGGCCGCCAGCTCGACGCCGGTGGCGCCGCCGCCGACGATGGCCACCGAGAGGCGCCCGCTGCCCGCCGCGCGCGGCACGCTCTGCGCGCGGATGCAGGCGTTGATGAGCCGGTCGTTGAAGCGCTTCGCGGCCTGCGGGCTGTCGAGCTTGATCGTGTGCTCGGCCGCGCCCGGCGTGCCGAAGTCGTTGGTCTGGCTGCCCACCGCGACCACCAGCGTGTCATACGGCAGCACCTGCGCCGGCGTGATCTCGCGCCCGGCCTCGTCGTAGCTCGCCTCCAGCTGCACCGCCTTGCCCGCGCGGTCGATGCCGGCCAGGCGGCCGAGGCGGAACTTGAAGTGGTGGGCCCGCGCCTGGGCCAGGAACTCGATCTCCTCGGCGTGGGTGTCGAAGCTGCCGGCGGCGAGCTGGTGCAGCAGCGGCTTCCAGACGTGGGTGCGTGCCGCGTCGACCAGCGTGATCTCCGCCAGGCCCTTGCGCCCGAGCCGGCTGCCCAGCTGCGTCGCCAGCGCCAGCCCGCCGGCGCCTCCCCCCACGATCACGATCCGTTGCATGCGAGCCCTTGGTTGTGGTTTGCGTCAGGCGGAGGGTAGCAGTGCGGTGCTCGGCACGTTTCAGGAGCGGTCTGCGTGCTGAATTGCCAACAAGTGTGAACTGACGGCCCGCGACGTCTGGACCCGTCAACTCCTTCACGTCTAATACGCCGCGCCGCGCTGCCGAAGCAGTACTCCCCGAGGAGAGGGATGCGCGGCACCGGTGATGGATTGTGGAGGACTCAATGAAGGTGATCGATCTTGCCGCGCTGATGGCTCGGCTGGTGAGTGCCCGCGGGTGCGGGGTCCGGGGGGCGTTGTGCGGCAGGGTGCTGCTGAGGCCGAAGACGGCGGTGCGGCCGATGGTGTTGGCCGCTGTGCTGGGCCATGCCTTGGCGCAAGCCAAGGGCCTGCCCCCGGCGCCCGTGTCCCCCACCCCGGTCACCGAATACGAATACGACGCCCAGGGCAACGTCACCAAGATCACCCGAGGCGCCGGCACGCTGAACCTGCAGACCAAGCTCAGCTACGACCCGCTGTCACGGATGAAGCAGCACACCGATCCGAAGCAGGGCACGACCCAACTGCAGTACGACGGAGGCGACCGCACGACCCAGGTCACCGACCCGAGGAGCCTCGTGACGCAGTACCCGCGCGACGGCTTCGGCAACGCCACCCAGCTCATCAGCCCGGACACCGGGGTGGCGAGCCACACCTTCGACGAAGAGGGCAACTTGCTGACCCGGCTGGACAGCCGAGGAGTGCTCGCCACCTCCGAGTACGACGTGATCAACCGGCGCACCAGCACTGTCTTCACCAAGGCCGGGATGACGACGCAGAGCTTCGGCTGGACCTACGACCAGAGCGGCGGGATCTACGGCGCCGGCATCGACCACCTGACCAGCACCAGCTTCCCCGGCGGCAGCACCCGGCACGGCTACAACCTGAACGGCGAGATGACCACCGACATCCAGGTGGTCGGGACAACCACGAGCACCGTGCGTTACGGGCAAGACGTAGTGGGTCGCACGAATGCCATCACCTACCCGTCGGGGCGCAAGGCGAGTTTCAATTACGTGGATGGGGCGCTGAGCAGCATCGGCTTGGCCAGGGACTCGAGCAGCACCCCGAACCCGCTGATCACGCAGATCAAGTGGTTCCCGTTCGGCCCGGTGGAGAACTGGCAGTGGGCGATGAACGCCGGAGCGCAGGACCATGAGCGCGTCTACGACCTGAGCAAGCGGCTCGTGCGCCAGCGCATTGGAGCGGTATACCGCGACATCCGGTATGACGAGGCGAGCCGCATCGTCAGCTTCACGCACTACAGCCCGGACGGCACACCCCAGCCCGGGCTGGACCAGGGCTTCGGCTACGACCAGAACAGCCGGCTGACGAGCATCACGACAGCGACCGCCGGCTGGACGATCACCTACGACGCCAACGGGAACAGGACGGGGGTGACGCTCAACGGCGAGCCGAGCACCTACACGACCGAGGCGACAAGCAACCGGCTCACGGGTATCAGCAACCCGGCCCGCAGCTTCACCTACGATCCAACGGGCAACACGATCACCGACAGCCAGGGCTACAGCGCGACCTACGACGCGAGCGGCCGACTGGCCACGATCACGCAAGGCGGCGTCACCACGACCTACACCTACAACGCCTTCGGGCAGCGGGTGCGCAAGGTGAGCAGCACGGGGCCGCAGAGCACGGTCATCTTCGTGTACGGAGAACAGGGCGAGCTGCTCGGCGAGTATGACCAGACCGGAGCCGCGATCCGCGAATACGTGTGGCTGGGCAACATCCCGATCGCGATGTTCCTGCCGGACCTGGCGAACCCCACCGGTGAGCCGCTGGTGTACTTCATCCACACCGATCACCTGAACGCGCCGCGCATCGTGGTGGACCGCGACGGGCATCAGCGCTGGCGATGGTTCAGCGAACCCTTCGGGGCGACGGCGCCGGAGACCAATCCGGAAGGGCTTGGCGCCTTCACGCAGAACCTGCGCTTCCCCGGGCAATATGTCGATGTGGAGAGCGGGCTTTGGTACAACTACTTCCGCAATTACGACAGCTCCGCCGGGCGATACGCCCAATCTGACCCGTTAGGGCTCGCGGGCGGCAGCCTGTCCCCCTATGTGTACGTGCTCAGCGAGCCGACGAAGCTCACCGACCCGACTGGGTTGGCAACACCATCAGACATTGAGATTGCGATGAGCGTGATCAAGAACTACGCGCCCGAATTGTACCCAACTGCACCAACTTCAGTCACTCCGGTGCGTGATCTATCGAACTGGATGGGTGGATCGCTTCAGGGTTATACGGACCTGCACAACAACATTCAAATCAATGCAAACCTGTATGGGGATTGCAAAACTCCCGTCGACTCCTTCTTGACGTCCGAGTTCTTGCAGACAATCGCTCATGAGTGGCTGCATGTGCAGCAAAGCATCCTCGAGAAGGCACTGACTCACGGACCCCTTCACGAGCAAATCGACAGGAATGCGGAGATCATTGCCGGGCAAGTATTGAAAGAATTCCAACGCAGGCGCAAGGCGACTCCCCAACATGGCTGCACGTGTCGTTCACAGTAACACCAGCATGAATATGAAAAGAAGGCAGTTGTTGATGTGGGGGCTCGGTTTTTCAGTGGTGTTGTTGACCGTCGCGTGGATGTCGCTTCGCAGCGATACCCTTTCCGACACAAGAGCATCGTTCATGACGATGCTGCAAGCACTCTCGGCTGCGCGTGAGAGTGCCAGCAAATGTTGGAGTGATCGGCACATTGCCGTTGTGGATTGCGAGGCCGTGAAACGCCTAATGCCGACACCTCCTTCATCAGAAGTCGCCTACATGGTCACAGACCAAGGAGTGCTGGTTGGTATCGATTACTCGAATCGAGTGACAGTTCTTCTTACACCCCGGGTCGATGGCAGTGAACTGAATTGGCGCTGTGCGGGCACTCCGTCAGAGGCGATTACAAAACTGTGCAACGACTTGACGACGATGAAACGCTGAGTCGAAACCTACTTCTTGAGGTCTGCTGGACATTCACGCATACGTCGAGGTCACCCCGCTTGGCTTCACCGATCCAACGGGTTGCAGGCCGTCACTGCGGGCGATCTGGCCAGAACGCTGCCCACTGCAGAGGGCGTTTGCGCGGCGACCGGCGGCGCTGCCTGTGCTGCTGCAGCGGTCGGCGCGGTTGGTGTCGGCAGCTTTTGGCTGAGTGACCGATACATCAATCCTCGGGCACAGCCGCTGATTGCCAGCGCCATTGACTGGTGCATGGCCGCTGCGTCTGATGCGCCAACGCCGCAAGAGTGCGATGCCGAGTGGCTGAGAGCCCGGAACGTGTGCTTCGAGTGGATGACCGAACTGGGGCGGCCCAACATCTCTGACCGACGCAGACGGCAACTGCTCGGCATCACGGGCGGAACCATGGGCATTTGCATGAGCGGCCAAGTATCGCAAGCATGCGGAGGAACGAAGGTGGAACAGCCTCCGAAGCCTCGCCGCAAGAGGTACCTATGAGCAATACAAAGCCATCCCCTGAAACGAAGGCATTGCGGTCTGCGCTCAAGCTGGCAAAGAGCGGCTCGTTCGACGAAGCCCAGGCGATGGTCGCCGGGGTTGAACGAGGTGGACTCTCGACAGACGACTTGAGGACGTTGGCCCTGGTCCACTCCTACTGTGGCCACGAGAGCGAAGCCGGGCAGACATGGGAAAGCATCTGTGCTCGCGCTGATGTGGGCATCGGAGACTGCTACATGCTCGCTACAACGCAGATAAACCTTGGGCACTCTGAGCAGGCAATCGAGTACTTGCAGCGAGAGATTGCAGCCTCCGACAGCCGAGGGGACGCGTCTTACTTGAGCGTGTCGGCCATCAACCTGGCCTTCCTGCTCGTGAGAAAGGGCCGTAAGGCCGAGGCGCAGGAGGTTCTCCAGCGGCTTGGTGACTCGGAAGGCACGTACATCCACGGGGTCGGCCAGGTGACCAAGCGCGACTTGCTGGCCAAGCTCGGGTCATGAGCTGGCGGGGCGTCATGTCCAGGCTGGCCTTCTGCGACCTGAAGGGCTCGGCCTTGTGATCAGTCGACCGTCTGGCGGTAGCGGGCCAACGCCACGCCGCCGGCCACGAGCATGAACACGGCGATCGGCCACAGGTGCGGCGCCACCTCGGCGAGCCCGTTCCCCTTCAGCAGGATGCCGCGCACGATGCGCAGGAAATGCGTCAACGGCAGCGCCTCGCCGATGGCCTGTGCCCACCCGGGCATGCCGCGGAACGGGAACATGAAGCCCGTCAGCAGCATCGACGGCAGGAAGAAGAAGAACGTCAGCTGCATCGCCTGCAGCTGGTTTCGTGCGAGGGTCGAGAAGGTGAAGCCCACGGCCAGGTTGGCCGCGATGAAGAGCACCAGCACCACCGACAGCAGCCCCAGGCTGCCCTCCATCGGCACGTCGAACAGCACCCACGCCGCCCCCAGGATCACCGTCACCTGCACGTAGCCGATCAGGATGTAGGGCACGATCTTGCCCAGCATCACCTCCACCGGCCGCGCCGGCGTGGCGAGCAGGTTCTCCATCGTGCCGCGCTCGCGTTCGCGCGTCATCGCGAGCGAGGTCATCATCACCATCGTCATCGTGAGGATCACGCCGACCAGGCCCGGGATCACGTTGTAGCTCGTCAGCCCCTCGGGGTTGTAGCGGCGCTGGACACGGATCTCGTACGGCGCCTCGGCGGGACGCAGCGCGGCCAGCGGCCCGACGAGCTCGCGGCCCAGCGTTCGCTCGGCGATGCCGTTCAAGGCCGCCACCGCGTTGCCGGTCGCGGCGGGGTCGGTGGCGTCGGCCGCCAGCAGCATCGCCGGCCGCTCGCCGCGCTGCAGCCGGCGCGAGAAATCGGGCGGGATGACGAGCGCGAACTGCACCTCGCCGCGCGCCAGCAGCTCGTCCGCCTCGGCCACGCCGGCCGCGCGCCGTTCGATGCGGAAATAGCGCGAATTCTCCAGGCCCGCCACGAAGCCGCGCGTGAACGCGCTGTCGTCCAGTACGACGACGGCGGTCGGCAGGTGCTTCGGGTCGTTGTTGATCGCGAAGCCGAACAGCACCAGCTGCATGATGGGCACGATCACCATCATCCCGAAGGTCAGGCGGTCGCGCCGCACCTGACGCAACTCCTTCACGAGAATGGCGACGAAACGGTGCCAACTCATGGGGTTGCGACCGGTGCAAAGTTGTCTTGTGCGTCCTGCATCAGCGCGATGAAGACGTCCTCCAGGCTGGGCTCGATCGGCTGGGCGCTCAGGTCCGGGCGATCCAGCGTGTCGAGCGCATGGCGAATCGCCTCCTCGCTGTCGCCGCTCACGTGCAGCGTGGCGCCGAAGGGTGCGACGGTGCGGATGCCCTCGGCCTCGCGCAGGCGGTGGCCCGCCTCCACCAGGCGGTTGCCGGCCACCGCCCAGGTCACCAGCCCAGCGCTCTCGATGACCTGCTGCACCGTGCCGCGTGCCAGCAGCCTGCCGTAGGCGATGTAGGCCAGCTCGTGGCAGCGCTCGGCCTCGTCCATGTAGTGGGTCGAGACCAGGACCGTCAGGCCGCCCGCCGCGAGGTCGTGGATCTGGTCCCAGAAATCGCGCCGCGCCGCCGGGTCGACGCCGGCCGTGGGCTCGTCCAGCAGCAGCAACTGCGGGTCGTGGATCAGGCAGGCGGCCAGCGCGAGGCGCTGCTTCCAGCCCCCCGAGAGCGATCCCGCGAGCTGCGCGCGGCGCGTCTCCAGGCCGAGCTGCTTCAGCGTGGCGGTCACGCGCGCGGCGCGGTCCGCCACCGCATACACGCGCGCCACGAAGTCCAGGTTCTCCTCGATGCTCAAGTCCTCGTAGAGGCCGAAGCGCTGCGTCATGTAGCCGACCTGGCGCTTGATCTGGCGCGCTTCGGTGCGGATGTCGTGGCCCAGGCAGGTGCCGCCGCCGTCATCGGGCGTGAGCAGGCCGCACAGCATGCGGATGGTCGTCGTCTTGCCGCTGCCGTTGGGGCCGAGGAAGCCGTGGATGCAGCCCTTCTCGACGCGCAGGTCGACGTGGTCGACGACGGTGCGGCCGCCGTACCGCTTGGTCAGGCCGTGGACGTCGATCAAGGCCGCGCCGTCCATGTCAGGCCCCGAGCCGGACTTCCAGCGGCTGGCCCGGGTGCAGGCGGCGCGCCTGCGCCGGCTCGGGCCGCGCCTCGACCAGGAAGACCAGGGCCGACCGATTGGCGCGGCTGTAGATCAGCGGCGAAGTGAACTCGGCCTCGCGCGCGATGAAGCTGAGCCGCGCCGGGATCGGCCCGCCGCATCCATCGCACTGCAGCGTCACCGCCTGCCCCACGGCCAGGGTGCCCACCACGGCCTGCGGCACGAAGAAGCGCGCCTTCAGGTTGCCGGGCGGCAGCAGCGTCAGCACCGGGCCGCCCGGCGGGACGTACTCGCCCTCGCGGTACAGCACGTCGACCACGTCGCCGGCCGCGGGCACGCGCTGCGTCTTCTGCGCGACGCGCCACTCGGCCTGCGCGAGCTGGGCCTGGGCCGCCTTCGCCTCCTGTTCGGCCGCGCCGATCTCGGCCGGCCGCGCGCCCTGCATCGCGACGCGCAGCTGCGCCTGCAGCTCGTTGACGCGGGCCTGGTCGCGCGCCACGTCGGCACGTGCCCGGTCCAGCGTGGCAGGCGAATTGAACTGCTCGGCCACCAGCTTGCCGACGCGCGCCAGCTCGGCCGTCGACAGGCCCAGCGCTGCCTGCGCCTGGGCGAGCTGGGCACGCACGGCCGCGAGCTCGTCGGGCCGCTTGCCGGTGCGCAGGTTGGCCAGCTGCTCCCGGGCCGCCCGCAGGCGCGACTCGGCCTCCTCGCGGGCGGCGCGCTCGCTGTCCTGCTCGAGCACGAAGGCCGGGGCGGCCGCCTCGACGCGGTCGCCGCGCTGCAGGTGCAGCTTCGCCAGCGTGCCGGCGACCGGTGACGACAGGCGGACGTAGTCGCCCTCGGCGTAGCCCGCATACCCCTCGGGCGGCGGCTTGGCACAGCCGGCCACGAGGGCCGCGAGGCCCGCCATCGGCAACAGCAGCAGGGGTCTCATGGCGTGTCTCCCGATGAAAGCTGCCAGGCGCGCATCGCCGCGTCGATGCGGGTCTCGATCGCGGCGTCCGACAGCAGGTGTTCGTCGACCAGGCCAGCCACGCCGGGTGCCGCGCCCTCGGCCTGCAGCGCGGTGCCGATCAGGACAGGCGAAGCGACCGCGGCGGCGATGAAGGCCAGCACCTGCGGCACCGGCGCGGCGCGCAGCTCGCCGCGCTGCTGGGCCTGGGCAATCAGCGCCCCCACCACCGCGATGTGGCGCGGCAGGTTGGCCTGCAGGAACTCGCGTGCCAGCGCCTCGCCGCCCATCGCGTCGGCCAGGATGCGCAGCAGCAGGTGCCGGTGCTGCCGGCCGAAATGCGCCAGCACGCGCACCGCGCCGCGCAGGCCCTGCAGCGGCGGCAGCGCCGGGTCGGCCTGCAGCGTAAGGGCCGAGAACATCGCTTCGTAGGTGCGCTGCAGCACCGCGCGGACGAAGTTGTCCTTGCTCTTGAAGTGGTAGTGGAACATGCCCAGGTTGACCCCCGCATGCTCGGTCAGCCGGCGCACCGACAGGCCGGCGCAGCCGGTCTGCGGCAGCAGCTCGAGGCCCGCGTCGAGCAGGCGCTGGTCGACATTCTGAGAAGGGCGTGGCATGCCATAACTATACGACCGTATAGTTATGCCGTCAACGACCCGGTCCGGAAAAAAAGGAGGCCCCGCAGGGCCTCCTTCTCGTCGTGGGCAACGCCCCTCCGGGGCTCAGGCAGCGAACGGCGCCGTGATCTCGTCGATCCTCGCCAGCACCTCGGGCGTCAGCTTCGGTGTCAGTTCGAGCGCGCCGAGGTTGTCCTGCAGCTGCGCCAGCTTCGACGCCCCCAGGATCACCGTGCTCACGCGCGGGTTGCGGTTCACCCAGGCGATCGCCAGCTGGGCCACGTTGCCGCCGAGCTCGCGCGCGATCGGCTCCAGCTTCGCGACGGCGGCGTTCTTGTCCGCATCCGTCAGGCCCTTCAGCAGGAAACCCATGCCCTCCATCGCGCCGCGGCTGCCCTGGGGCACGCCGTTGCGGTACTTGCCGGTCAGCAGGCCGCTCGCGAGCGGGCTCCAGGTGGTCAGGCCCAGGCCGATGTCCTCGTACAGGCGGGCATATTCCTGCTCGACGCGCTGGCGGTGGAACAAGTGGTACTGCGGCTGCTCCATCACCGGCTTGTGCAGGTGGTGGCGCTCGGCGATGTCCCAGGCGGCGCGGATCTCGGCCGCGCTCCATTCGCTCGTGCCCCAGTACAAGGCCTTGCCGCGGGTGATCATGTCGCTCATCGCCCACACCGTCTCCTCGATCGGCGTGTGCGGGTCCGGGCGGTGGCAGTACACCAGGTCGATGTGCTCCAGCTGCATGCGCCGCAGCGAGCCGTCGATCGCCTGCATCAGGTACTTGCGGTTCAGCGTGTCGCGCCGGTTCACGGTGTTGCCTTCGCGGTCCAGGCCCCAGAAGAACTTGGTGGAGACGACGAAGTTCAGGCGCGGCCACTTCAGCTGCTTGAAGGCCTCGCCCATCACGACTTCGCTCTTGCCGCCGGCATAGGCCTCGGCGTTGTCGAAGAAGTTGACGCCGGCGTCCGCCGCCGCGGCCAGCATCTCGGTGGCCGCGCCGGTGTCGACCTGGTTGTGGTACGTGACCCAGGAGCCCAACGACAACTCGCTGACCTGCAGGCCGCTGCGGCCCAATCGACGGTATTTCATGGCGGCTACACCTCGTTAAGAAGTGCGGCATCTTAGCCACACCCTCGTGCGTCATCCGACCGGCCGCCTCGAGCCCCCACGCGGAAGTGCGGGTACTGGCGCCCGCCCTCTTTGCGGGCGCCGCGCTTCGCGTTACCGTCGCGACCGTGACCAAATTCCTGCGCCCCCGTCCCTCCCTGCTGCCGCTGGCCGTCCTGCCTGCGCTGGGCAGCCCGCTCCTGGCCCAGGCCGCCGCGCGCGACGCCGGCGGCCTGGGCTCGTTCTCCACCTGGCTGATGCTGCCCTTCTTCGTGGCCTTCGGCGTGGCCGGCCACATCGCGCTCGGCCGCGGCGCGAAGGCGGTCGCCGCCTCCTTCCACCCGCTCGCGAGCGGCGAGATGGAGCTCGGCGGCTACGACCGCAGCGTCTACGGAACCTCCGACCGCGCGATGCTCGAGGTGGTGGCCGCCGCCGCCGCGGCCGGCCTGGTGATGTGGCTGGGCGTCGCGCTGTCCTTCGGCTGGCTGACCTTCCTGGGCGTGCTGGGCGTGGTCGGGGCCGTGGCCTTCGACCTGTCGCGCTGGGAGCGCATGGCGGTCAGCGCGAACTACGTCTGGTTCCAGCGCGGCTTCGGCCGCAAGGTGCACCAGGTCGCGATCGAGAACATCCGGGACGTGAGCGTGGTGGAGGAGGAAGGGACCCTGCCCACCCCGCGCCACTACAAGAACAGCCGCCTGTGCCGCGTGATGATGCGCATGCACGACAAGCGCGCCGTCGCCCTGCCCAAGACCGATGCCCACGCCAGCCTGGAGGCGGTGGAGAACGCCGCGAACCAGATCCGCGCCCGCCAGCAGAACCTGGCCGACCGGCAGAAGAAGGACGGCAAGGACGGCGCCGCCGCGGCCCGCCCCGATCCCGAGGGCGGGCGCATGCCGACCGCCGGCGACAAGCAGATGCTGAAGGAGCTGCGGCGCCTGCGCCAGCGCAGCGGCGACAGCGGCAACACCACCTCCCCGCCCGCAGTCAAGGCGAACGCAGACAGCGACTTCTAGAGGATGACGGCCCCCACGTCGCTTCGCTCCTGCCCGGCAGGCCGCGCCGGGCCCTCTTCCTACCGCGAGCGCCGCGCCCGGCTCGCGAATCGACTCGCCGAGGCCGGCGGCGGCCTCGCGATCGTGCCGACTGCGGCACTGCAGATGCGCAACGGCGACAACGAGCACCCGTTCCGCCACGGCAGCCACTTCCACTACCTGACCGGCTTCGACGAGCCGCAGTGCTGCCTCGTGCTGCACGCCGACGGCGTGAGCGAGCTGTTCTGCCACAGCGGCAGCGCCGAGCGCTCGGTCTGGGAAGGCCCGAGCCTCGGCCCGGAGGCGGCGCCCGCGGCGCTCGGCGTCGACCGGGCCCACCCGATCGAGCAGCTCGACGAGCTGCTGCCGGCGCTGATCGGCCGCGCCCGCAGCGTCTGGACCTTGTTCACCGTCCCGGGGCCGCTGGACGCACGGCTGCCGGGCTGGCTGACGCAGGCGCGGGCGCTGGCCGGCCCGGGCGTGGAAGGTCCGGTGCACCGCGACCTGTGCAGCCTGCTCGACGAGATGCGGCTGCTGAAGGACGCCGACGAGATCGCCACCATGCGCCGCGCCGCCGCGATCTCGGCCGGCGCCCATGCGCGGGCGATGCGGTGGTGCGCGCAGCGCTTCCGCGCCGATCCGCAGGCGGCGGTGCCGGAGTACGAGCTCGAGGCCGAACTGCTGCACGAGTTCCGCCGCCACGGCGCCAGCGGCCCGGCCTACGGCAGCATCGTCGCGGCCGGCGCCAACGCCTGCGTGCTGCACCATGCGGCCGGCGCGAGCCTGCTGCGCGCCGGCCAGCTGTGCCTGATCGACGCCGGCTGCGAGTTCGACGGCTACGCGAGCGACATCAGCCGCACTTTCCCCGCGAACGGCCGCTTCAGCGCCGCGCAGCGCGCGCTCTACGACGTGGTGGTGGCCGCGCAGGAGGCGGCGATCGATGCGACCCGGCCCGGCCGGCGCCAGCGCGACGCCCACGAGGCGGCCCTGCGGGTGCTGGCGCAGGGGCTGCTCGACCATGGGCTGCTCGCTCGCGAGCGCCATGGCGATGCCGATGCGGTGATGGAAAGCGGCGCCTACCGCCGCTTCTACATGCACGACACCGGCCACTGGCTGGGGCGCGACGTGCACGACGTCGGCGAGTACCTGGCGATCGACGAGCCCGCGGTAGACCAGCCGGATTTCCGCGGCGGCCGGGTGGTGCGCCCGCCCTCGCGCCGACTGCAGTGCGGCATGGTGGTGACGCTGGAGCCGGGGCTGTACGTGCAGCCCGCACCCGACGTGCCCGAGGCGTTCTGGGACATCGGCATCCGCATCGAGGACGACGCGGTGCTGACGCCCTCGGGCTGCGAGCTGATCAGCCGCGGCGTGCCGGTGCAGGCGCAGGCGATCGAGGACTGGATGGCGGGTTGCGCCTCGTCACACGAGGTGTCCGGCCCGACCGCACAATCGTCCGCATGTCCCAGATCCTGATCCTGGCCGGCGCCGCCCTCTACGGCGTGCTCGGCGTGCTGCACCTGGCCTTCACCTTCTGGACCGACAAGTTCGAGCCGCGCGACGCGAACGTCGCGCGCGCGATGCGCTCGACCGCGCCGCGCCTCACGCGCGACACGACGGTGTGGAACGCCTGGATCGGCTTCAACGCGAGCCACAGCCTGGGCGCGATCCTGTTCTCGGCGGTCTACCTGCTGCTCGCGTCGACCCACATGGACATGCTGCGGCAAGCGCCGAGCCTGGTGTGGCTCGCCGGCCTCGCGAGCGCGGCCTACGTCGTGCTGGCGCTGCGGTACTGGTTCCGGGTGCCGCTCGCGGGGACGGCGCTCGCGACCTCGTGCTTCGTGGCGGGGGCGTTGACGATGTCGCTGGGGTATTGATCCGGGACGGCCGCCCCCGGATTGGCATCCGGGCTACGAATGCAGAGCGGGCCGAGCGCCGGGCCGCCCCAAGCCGGCCCACATCCCCGCGAGCAGTCGTCATGTAGCCCGGATGTCAATCCGGGGATCGTCGTTCACTTCCTGGTTGCCGCCACGATCCGTAGCGCCGTCGCCTGCCCGTGGAAGAACGCCTCCTCGAACACCGAGTACCCCGACAGGTCCGCGTGCGCGAAGTGCACCCGCCCGCGCGCCTGGGTGAGCGCCGCCAGCGCGGGATGGCCGCGCACCCCGGGCCGCGGGATGCTCATCGCGTGCCCGTAGCGCATCAGGTCCACGCGCAGCAGCTTCCCCGGCAGGTCGGGGTGGGCCGTCGCCAGGTTCTGCACCACCGCCTGCGTCCAGGCCGCCCAGGGCTGCTCCAGCAGGCGCCGGCGCTGTGCCAGCAGCTGCGTCTCGTCGTCGCCGCCCAGCGCCCAGTACGCCGTCAGCACCGTCGGCCCCGCATACGGCCGCGTCGACTGGTGCATCGCATCCACATAACCCAGCGTCGGGCCGCCGTAGATCACGTTGTCCCAGGACGGCGGCGCGCCCGGCACGTCGTGCAGCGCCGCCTCGAGCTGCAGGTTCGCCACCAGCCACGGCGCGTGCCGCATCGGGGCGACCGCGGCGGCCAGCGCGGCCGGCGGCGTGCGCAGCACGCGCCGCGCGATGAACAGCGGGATCGCCAGCACCGCCTGCGGCGCCACCCAGCGCTCGGTGCGCCGCGCCTTGTCGTTCCACAGGTCCAGCACCACCTCGTGCCGCGCCTCTTCCAGCGCCAGCGCGATGCACCCGTCGTGCACCCGCCCGCTCAGCGGCTCGGCCAGGCGCTGCGCCAGCCAGGCGTTGCCTTCCGGCCAGGTCAGCACGCCCTCGTCGTGCGGATGGACGTCGTCCCCCGGGGCGTGGAAGCCGTGCCGGCTCGCGAAGTAGTGCAGCCCCGCCCAGGCCGAGACCTGCTTCGCCCCCGCGCCATAGTCGTCGCGGCAGCAGTAGTCCAGGTACCAGCGCAGCGCCGGCGCGGTCACGCCCTGCTCGTCCAGCCAGCGCGCGAAGGTCTGGCCGTCCAGCGCCTGCATCGCCGGCGTCCACGCGGCGCGCGCCGTCGGCATCGCGAAGCTGCCCGGCGGACCGACACGCGCCACCAGGTCGGCGAAGCGCCGGTACTGGTCCCGCGTCGCCGCGCGCTGCACCTCGGGCAAGGCCTCCACCGGCGGCAGCAGCCCGTCGTGCCAGTGCCCGTCGAGGTACAGCCGCTCCTGCGGGCTGTGGCACAGGTGGCGCTCGTCGTAGACCGGCCGTCCGTGCTCGGTGCGGCGCAGGCCCAGCGACTCCAGCAGCTCGACCAGCTCGACCGCGTCCTCGTTCGGCACCGGCAGGTAGTGCGCCCCGAGCGGGCAGGCCATGCCGCCCATGTGGTGGCCGCGGCTGTTGCCGCCGGCGCTGTCCTCCAGGTCGAAGACGTGGACATCGTCGATGCCGGCCCTTGCCAGGGTCCGCGCGCACGCCAGGCCGGCGATGCCCGCGCCGATCACCAGCACGCCGGCGCGCCGGTGCACGAGCGGCTCGGGCAGCGTCCGCCCGCCGTCGCGCAGGCGGTGCCCGCGCTCGTGCTCCGCGCCCAGCCATTCGCCGCCATACGCCGCGCGCGCCGGCCGGCACCCCGCGAGCCCCGCGAAAGGCAGGGCCGCCGCGCCCGCCAGCCATCCACGCCGGTCGAGCTTCATTGGTGCACCTTGCCCCACTCCTCTTCAAAAGTTTGCACGAGGACCTGGTTCGACAGTCGGTTCACCTCGGTCGGCACGCGCGCCATGTCGGGCGGGAAATCGAACAGGGCCGGCAGGCCCGGGATGCCGAGGAAGCGCAGCCCCGCCGGCAGCTGTGTCGGCATGCGGTACGGCCGCCGGCTCGCCAGGATGAACCCCCATTCGCCGAAGCTCGGCACGTGCGCGTGGTACGGCGTCACCTGCAGCCCGACCGACTCCAGCGTGGTCGCGACCGTCCAGTAGCTGCGCCGCGCGATCAGCGGCGAGGTCGTCTGCACCACCGCATAGCCGGCGGCGTTCAGGTGCTGATCCACCAGCCGGTAGAAGGCGCTGGTGTAGAGCTTGCCGATCGAGAAGTTGGTCGGATCCGGGAAGTCGATCACGATCACGTCGAACGCACCGGGGTTCTGCTCCAGCCAGGCGAAGGCGTCGGCGTTGACGATGCGCAGCTTCGGCGAATGCAGGGCATCGGCGTTCAGCGCGCGCAGCATCGGCGCCTGCGCGAACAGCGTCGTCATGTGCGGGTCGAGCTCGACCAGCGTCACCTGCTCGACGCCGGGGTACTTCAGGATCTCGCGCACCGCCATGCCGTCGCCGCCGCCCAGCACCAGCACCCGGCGCGCCGCGCCGTGCCCGGCCATCGCCGGATGCACCAGGGCCTCGTGATAGCGGTACTCGTCGCGCGAGTGGAACTGCAGGTTGCCGTTCAGGAACAGCCGCACGCCGACCGGACTGGCGGTGACGACGATGCGCTGGTAGGCGCTGTTCGCGCTGTAGACGATGCGATCGGCGTAGAAGCGGTCCTCGGCCCAGCTGCTCGCGCGGTCCGCCCCGGCGAAAGCGGCGAGCAGCGCACCGACCACGCCGGCACAGGCCAGCGCGTGCATGCCGACGCGGCGCAGCTCGCCCCGGAACAGCCACAGCGCCCACACCGCCACCGCGGCGTTCAGCAGGCCGAAGAAGGCGCCGGTGCGGATCAGCCCGAGCTGCGGCACGAACACCAGCGGGAAGGCCACCGCCACCGCCAGCGCCCCCAGGTAGTCGAAAGTCAGCACCTGCGAGACCAGGTCCTTCAGCGCATAGCGCGCGCGGAAGTGCCGCTTCAGGATGCGCATCACGAGCGGGATCTCCAGCCCCACCAGCGTGCCCACCAGCAGCACCAGCGCATACAGCGCGAAGCGGAAGGACGGCGCGGCCAGGGTCTGCAGCGCGAACAGCGCGAGCGGCATCAGCCCGCCGACCAGCCCGACCAGCAGCTCGATGCGCAGGAAGTGCGCCACCATCTGGCGATCGAAGAAGCGCGACAGGTACGAGCCGATGCCCATCGCGAACAGGTAGGCCCCGATCACGGTCGAGAACTGCAGGATCGAATCGCCCAGCAGGTAGCTCGCCAACGCGCCGGCGGCGAGCTCGTAGACGAGCCCGCACGCCGCCACCACGAAGACGGACGCGAGCAGCGCCACCTCGGCCGGGCGGATGCCGGGCGGGGCCGGCTCGGACGGGGAAGCAGCGTCAGCGCGCGTCGGGTCCATTCGCTCCGTGGCCGTCCGTCGGGGCTGCCGTCAGCCGTGGATGGCGGCGGACACGATCATGCCGATCGCGATGCACATCGCGCCGACCACGATGGCCAGCGCGACGTTCTTCTTCTCGACGATCTCGCCCCACAGGTCGTAGGGCGTGATCTTGTCGACGATGATGAAGCTGATCCAGAAGACCAGCACGCCGATCAATGCAAACAGGATGGAGCCGACGAAGATGCCGGGCTTCATCCATTCGATTCCCATCATGATGAGGGCCTCCTGTCGTGGTTGGACGTGATGATGGCAAACGGCGTCGCGGGCTTCATTTGTGGCCGCCGCCGCTGGAGAAGCCGCCGAACGAGCCGCCGCTGGTGCGGATGCCGCCGCGGTTGCTGTTCAGGCAGTTGATGTACTGCTGCGAATTCTCGCCGTAGGTCGTGCGCAGCCCCGCGCAGTCGCTGTCGCGGTCGTCGCAGCGGAACAGGATCAGGATCACCGCGATCAGGAACATCGCGAGGAAGACCTTCGCGAGCAGCCCGCCCGATCCGGACGAGGGCAGCACGTCGCGCTGCAGCGCCGCGCGCTGGGCCGGCGCCAGGCGAAAGGCCGCGCGCACGGCCTCGGCACTCAGCGTGTCGCCAGCCGACCAGACGATCTCGTCGCCCGCCTGCTCGCGGTTCAGGCGCCGGCTGCCCGCCTGGTAGTCGGTGTTCAGCGTGCGCTGGTCGCGCGACAGCTGCCAGTAGAACTCGCCCAGCACGTAGGTGACCTGGCCGGTGTAGGTGTAGAGCCGCTTGTACGCGACGCCGCGGTACGACACCGCGGCACCGCCGGCCTGCTGCTGCGGCACGCCGGTGATGGGCGCGGTCCAGCTCCAGCCGTCCTCGGCATCGACCAGGAAGGCGAAGCCCTCGGTGCGGTGGTAGAGCAGGTATTCGCGCCAGAAGCTCTGCTCGCCGTCGCCGTCGGGCAGCTCGCAGCGCTCGACATAGCCCACCACCTGCCAGGGCAACGGGCCGCGGCCCAGCAGGTCGAGCGTGCCGACGCTGCCGAGCGGAATCTGCGGCTCGCTGCCGTTCTCCTGCACATAGTGCGCGAGCTCGCCGCCCACGCCCTGCGACACGTCGACCACCGCATGGCACTGGTGGCAGACGATGGACTGGGTGGTCGACAGCTTCACCTCGAGCGAGGCGCCGCAGCTCGGGCACTCGATGCTGCGCGCCTTGAGGGTCTTGCCGCCGGCTTCCTCGGCCAGGCCGGTCATCGCCAATTCGCTGATCGCGACCGAGCGGCCGATCGACCACTTCACCGCCGCCGGATCGCCGTAGTCCAGCGTGCCGACCTCGTCGCGCGTGCTGCGCAGGTCGATGACGACGAAGCCGCGCTCGGTGTTCGGCTTCGTCGGCAGCTCGCCCTCGGCCGCGATCAGCCGGGCCGCGGCCACCGAGGCCACCGACCACACCTGCCCGTTGACCGGCAACTGCTGGCCGGGGCGCAGGCTCGCCGCGTCGGGCGGCGCCGCCTCCAGCGGCTGGTCGAAGGCCAGCACGTAGCGGCCGTTGTCCTCGGACAGCCAGCCGCTGCGGCCGTTGTCGAACAGCGCGTGCCACTCGTTCCAGGTGCCCTCGGCATAGCGGTACTGCAGCCGGCCCACGAGCGTGAAGCCGGCGCCCTGGACACGGCCCGACGCCCCGAGCCGCAGCGGCGAGTGGTCGTCGAAGAGCTCGGCGCTCTGGCCGATCCGGCGCAGCGCGTCGCCGTCGCGCACCACCGTGCTGCGGCAGAAGCTGCAGACGGCGAACGCCGACGCGGCCGAGCGGAACTCGACCTCGGCGCCGCAGTTCGGGCAGGCCGCCCGGTAGGCGCGCTGGGGGCTGGGTTCGGTCGCCAAGAAGGGGCGTGCTCAGCCAGCGCCGCGCAGCGACGTGGTGGTGGCCGGCCTCATCAGACCAGCTTCTTCAGGAGCTCGGCCTTCTTGGCGTCGAACTCCTCCTGGGTCAGGATGCCCTTGCCCTTGAGGTCGGCCAGCTTTTCCAGCGTCGCCATCACCTCGTCCGGACGGATCGCGGCGGAACCCGCGGCGGCCGCCCCGGCAGCACCGGCCGCCGGCGGCTGCTGCAGGCCCTGGTTGAGCTGCTGTGCCATCACCTGGCCCAGCGCGACGCCGGCCCCGAGGCCCATGGCATCGCCGACCACCCCGCCGCCCGCCGCGCCTTCGGCGAACTTGGGCAGCGACTGCGCCGTCTGGTACTGCATGAACTTGCCCATGTCGTTGCCGACCATGCCCATGCCGATCTTCTGGTCGAGGATCTTCTGCAGCTCCTCGGGCAGCGAGATGTTCTGCAGCGTCACGCTCTCCAGCTGCAGGCCGAGCTGGTTGAACGCCGGCTGGGTCGCCTGCTGCAGCGCCTTCGCGAAGGCCACCTGGTTGGCGGCCAGGTCGAGGAAGGCAATGCCGCTGGAGGCGACCGCGTCCGAGATGTGCTGCAGCATCAGCGCGCGCAGCTGGCCGTCGAGCTCGGCGGCGGTGTAGCTCTGGCGCGTGCCGGAGACCTGGGTGTGGAAGAGCTTCGGGTCGGCGATGCGGTAGGCGTAGTTGCCGAAGCCGCGCAGGCGCACCGCGCCGAAGTCCTTGTCGCGGATCGTCACCGGCTGGGTCGTGCCCCAGCGCTGGTCGATCTGCTGGCGCGTGCTGAAGAAGTAGACGTCGCTCTTGAACGGGCTCTGGAACAGCTTGTCCCAGTTCTTCAGGTAGGTCAGCACCGGCAGCGTCTGCGTCGTCAGCTTGTAGGTGCCGGGGCCGAACACGTCGGCCACCTTGCCCTCGTTGACGAACACCGCCATCTGCGATTCGCGCACCGTCAGCGAGCCGCCGTACTGGATCTCGTTGTCGGCCATCGGGTAGCGCCAGGCCAGCACGCCATCGCCCTGCTCCGTCCACTCGAGGATGTCAATGAACTGCTTCTTGATGAAATCCATCAGGCCCATGGCGCAAAGCTCCTAGACAATGACACTCCGGAAGCGGAGTGCGGGCGAATAATACGCCGCCCGCCTCGTGCTCCACCTCCCCCTTTCCGGTGAGTCGCCGCGCATGACCGAGCCCGTGCAAGTCCCGCAAGCCCCCGCCGAGCCGACCCGCTTCCTGGGCGACATCCACCGGCTGCGCGGCGTGGCGATCCTGCTGATCGTCGCGACGCACTGCCTCTACTTCTTCCACTGGACCGACCACCCGCAGCTGCAGAACGCGCTCAGCGACCTGCTGGACAACTCCACGCTGCTGTTCGTGTTCATCTCCGGCTACCTGTTCCTGCACGGCAGCGGCTCGTTCTCGTACCCGCGCTACCTGCTGACCAAGGTGCGCAACGTGATCCTGCCGTTCGCACTGGCGTCGCTGCCGGCGATCGCGCTGGAGCTGCGCCACGACAGCCTGGCCTTCGCCGCGCCGGCGCTGCACGAGCTGTCGCTGCCGGCGCGCATCGGCTACCTCTATCTGTACCCGGGCGCGCACGTCAACTACGCGCTGTGGTTCATCCCGGTGGTGGCGATCTACTACCTGGCGTCGCCGCTGCTGCTGTGGGTGTCGCGCCGGCCGCTGCGCTATGCGCTGCTGTGCCTGCTGGTGCCGCTGTCGATCCTGATGCACCGGCCGAGCTACGCCCACAACCACAACCTGGCGCTCGCGCTGTACTTCGTGCCGGCCTACCTGCTGGGCATGGGGTGCCGGCAGTACCGCCCGCAGACGCTGGCGGTGCTGGAGCGCCACCTGCACTGGTTCGCGGCCGCCTTCGGCGCGCTGTTCGTCGCGCACCTGCTGCTGTCGGCGCACCATGGCAAGTACACCTTCACGCAGCCGTTCGAGTTCCACGGCCAGGGCGCGATCGACTGGAGCTTCGTGCAGAAGCTGCTGCTGGTGCCGCTGCTGTGCGGGCTGGCGTGGCGCTGGCGCCACCTGCGGCTGACGGTGCTCGACTACCTGGCCGACGTCAGCTTCACCGTCTTCTTCCTGCACCTGTACGTGATCTTCGTCGCCAGCTGGCTGCTGCACTGGCGCACGGTCGAGGTCAGCGGCGTGGGGCTGGCCACGCTGTTCGCGGCGGCCGTGCTGCTGCCCTGCGCGGTGGCCAGCAGCTCGCGCCGGCTGCTGCCGGTGTGGAGCCGCTCGCTGGTGGGCAGTTGATCAGCGCACCAGCGGCGCCGAGGCCGCTGCGCTCCATTGCGCCGAGCGGCCGATGTACTCGACCTTGGCCTGCTGCTGCAGGCTCTGCAGGCCGCGCTCGACCGCCACGCGGCGGCGCTCGCCGCGGATCTGCGCGGCGATCTGCTTGACGGCCGCCGAGCGCGAGATCGTCGCCGGCTGGGTCTGCAGCACCGTCAGCACGCGCACGCCGCTTTCCTGCGGCAGCACCAGCGTCTGGCCGACCCGCAATGCCGACAGCGCGTCCAGCAGCGGCTTGGGCGTGTCTTCCGGCTGCAGCGCGTACTGGCGCGTGCTCAGCGGCAGGCCTTCGACACGCAGCGCCTCCATGGTCTTGTCGGGCGTGGGCGCCTGCTGCAGCCGTGCCTTCAGCGGCTCGATGCGCGCCGCCGGCAGCGGCAGCGTCACTTCCTGCAGCCACATCAGCCGGCGCTGCGCAAACCAGGCCGGGTGGGCTTCGTAGAACTGGTCGATCTCGTCGCTGGACGGTTCGACGGCGGCACCGGCGAGCCGGTCTTCGTAGGCGCGCGCCAGCACCTCGCGGCGGGCGGCTTCGATCATCTGCACGATGCGCGGGTCGCGATCCAGCCCGGCCTTGCGCGCGGCCTGGGCAGCCAGCGATTCCTGCACCAGCTCGTCGACGGCCTGGCGGCTGGCGGCCCGCGTCTGCGCAGCGCTCTCGCCGACCGCGACGCGCGGCAGCGCCAGCTCCAGCTGGTGCTCGCTGACCGGTTCGCCGTTGATCACGAACGCGGCCTGCTCGGTGGACGCACCGGCCTGCGGGCTGCAGCCGGCGGACAGGCACGCGGCGGCGACGGTGGCGGACAACAGCGCGAGGCGCACGGGGACGGCAACGGAGGACATCGAGGGGATACGCCGGGAGTACATCTCTTGCCACCGTAGCCCCGTACCGGGTGGCCGACCATGCCCTGAGTCGGGGGGGACGGGCCCCGTCCGGCGCCGCAAGTGCGGTATGTCACGAAAATGGCCTTGTGCGGCAGCGCGACAATGCCGCGTTTTCGAGACACGAGAGGTGGCCATGAACCCTGAGCGCAACGCAGCCCTGAACCTCGCCGTGGTGGGCGCCGGCCCGGTGGGCCTGGCCCTGGGGCTGCTGGCGGCGCAGGCATTGCCCGCCGCGCAGGTCAGCGTGTTCGACGCCCGCCCGCTGGACCAGGACGTGTCCGGCGACCCGCGCACGCTGGCGCTGTCGCTCGGCAGCGTGCAGCTGCTGCAGCGGCTCGGGGCCTGGCAGGCCGACGCGGCGCAGCCGATCACCGAGGTGCACGTGTCGCAGCAGCCGCCGTCGCTGGGCGCGGCGCTCGCGGCCTGGGTCGGCGAGCCGCAGGTGCGCATCAGCGCGCTGGAAGAAGCGGTGCCGATGCTGGGCGCGGTGCTCGCCTATGGCGGCATCGTCGCGCCGCTGCAGCGCGCGTGGCAGGCGGCGTGCGAGCGCGAGCCGCAGCGCCTGCACTGCCGCTTCGGGCAGGCGGTGCAGGGGCTCAAGCCGCTGGCGGACGGGGTCGAGATCGATGCCGGCATCGCCGAGCGCTTCGACCTGGCGGTGGTGGCCGAGGGGGGCGTTTTCAGCCGGCTGCCGCGCGAACGCGTCGGCGGGCTGCGTGCGCCGCTGCAGCACGACTACCACCAGAATGCCTGGGTCGGCACGGTGACGCTGGGCCGCGCCCGGCCCGGCGTGGCCTACGAGCGCTTCACGCGCCACGGCCCGGCGGCGCTGCTGCCGCTGAAGAACGGGCAGGCCTCGCTGGTGTGGTGCGTCGCCAGCGACGACGACCCGGTCGAGCCGCTGGACGACCGGCAGCGGCTGGCCGTGCTGAACACGCTGTTCCATCCCGAGGTTGGCGAGCTTGTGGCGGTGTCGCCGCTGAAGCGCTTCTCGCTCGGCCTGAGCGCCGAGCGCACGCTGACCGAGGGGCGCACGGTGCGCATCGGCAATGCGGCGCAGACGCTGCACCCGGTGGCGGGCCAGGGGCTGAACCTGGGGCTGCGCGATGCGTTCGAGCTGGTGCAGGCCTTGTCGCGCAACCCGGACGTCGCGCAGGTGCTGCGGCGCCTGGAGTGGCAGCGCGGGCCGGACCGTTGGGCGATGATCGCGGCCACCGATTTCCTGGCGCGCAGCTTCACGTGGAAGCTGCCGGGCGCGGGCGCGGCGCGCGGGCTGGGGATGGCGGCGTTGCAGGCCTTGAAGCCGGTCAAGTCGGCGCTGGCGCGGCAGATGATGTTCGGCTCGCGCTGAGAAATCCCGGATTCCCGCTTCGCTCCATCCGGGCTACAGGCTCGTAGGCCGGATGCCAATCCGGGGATCAAGGCTCCAGCTTCAGGAACAGGTCCCGGTCCGGCGCAAAGTTCGCATAGAGAGGCAACAGCGCCCCACCCAGCGCCCGCGCATCCGAGCCGATCGTGCCCGGCAGCACCTCCGGCCGCGAGACGCCTTCCCAGCTGTAGCAATCCAGCCCCTCGGTCAGCTCGCGCAGCAGCGCCGCCAGCAACCCGCGGCTGAACGAGCCGTCGATGATCACGCCCTCCAGGTCCAGCAGGCAGGCGGCGTTGTGCACCGCCAGCGCGATGCCGGGGCAGGCGTCGCGCAACCACGCCTCGGTGTGCGGCAGCCAGGCCGCGCTCAGCGCGCGGTCGTCCAGCCAGGCCTGCTCGGCCAGCCCGGCGGCACGGTAGCGCGATTCCAGCTCCACCAGCGAGGCCACGCTCAGCAGCTGCCGCGGCAGACCCTGCACGCCTCCCGCAGCCCCGAGCGCCAGCGAGCCCACCGCCCCCGCGTTGCCGCTGACGCCGCCGCGCAGGTGGCTGTCCAGCACCAGCCCGCCGCCGATGAAGGTGTCGACGAAGACGTACAGGTAGCTGCGCATGCTGCGCCCGCGCCCGGACACCAGTTCGGCGACGCAGGCGGCGGCGGTGTCCTTCACGAACACCACCGGCAGCTCGGTCAGCTCGGCCACGCGCGCGCGGATGTCGATGCGCGCCCAGGCCTGCGCGATCTCGGGCGCCACACCGAGCAGCGACTCCCAGCCGCCCAGCGACAGCGGTGCCGCCACGCCCACGCCGTGCAGCACGCGCGAGCGCTCGCTGCCGAGCGCCTCGCGCAGCTGCCGCAGGCCGGCCTCGATCTCGCCGAACAGCGTCGCCGGGTCCGGGAAGGCATAGCTGCGCACCAGCCGCTCGCGCACCTGGCCGGCGAAGTCGACCAGCAGCATGTCCATGCCGCGCCGGCCGATCTTGATGCCGATCGAGAACGCGCCGTCCGGGTTCAGCGCCATCGGCACCGAGGGCTGGCCCACCTTGCCACGCACCGGCGCCTGCTTGACCACCAGGCCGTCGCCCTCGAGCCGGGCGATGATCAGCTGCACGGTCTGCGCCGTCAGGTGCGTGACGCGCGCGATCTCGGCCTTGGGCAGCGCGCCGTGCAGGCGGATCGCCTGCAGCACCACGCGCTCGTTGAACTGGCGCATGCCCACATGGTTGGAGCCGCGCGGTCTCAGGTGATCGGCCATGACGTCAGGCGAGGCACTCCGGCGGCAATTCGTCGACGCGCTTGGCCCCCGTCATCACCGCCACCGTGTCGCTCATGCTGATCTTCTTCGGGTTGACGACGGCCGCACGCTTGCCGAGCCGCGCGATGTGGATGCGGTCGGCGATCTCGAACACGTGCGGCATGTTGTGGCTGATCAGGATCACCGGCAGGCCCTTGTCGCGCACGCGGCGGATCAGCTCGAGCACCATGTTGCCTTCCTTGACGCCGAGCGCGGCGGTCGGCTCGTCCATGATGACCACGTGGCGTGCGAACGCCGCCGCGCGCCCCACCGCAACGCACTGGCGCTGGCCGCCCGACAGCGTCTCCACCGCCTGCGTCATCGAGCGGATGCCGACCTTCAGCTCGTTCATGCGCGCGACGCTTTCTTCCAGCATCTTCTTCTTGTCGAGCATGCGCAGCACCGTGCCCAGGAAGCCCGGCCGGCGCAGCTCGCGGCCGAGGAACAGGTTCTCGGCGATGCTCATCGCCGGCGCCACCGCCAGGTCCTGGTAGACCGTCTCGATGCCGGCACGCCGCGCATCGATCGGGCTCTTGAAGTGGATCACCTCGCCGTCGAGGCGGATCTCGCCTTCGTCGGGGATGGTCGCGCCCGACAATGCCTTGATCAGCGAGGACTTGCCGGCGCCGTTGTCGCCGATCACCGCCAGGATCTCGCCGGCGCGCAGCTCGAAATCGGCGCCGTCCAGCGCGACCACCTGGCCGTAGCGCTTCACCAGGCCCTTGGCCTCCATCACGATCGCCGTGCCCGTTGTCGTCGCCATCAGCGTGCCCCCTTGCGCGAGAGTTGGTCGGTGGCCACCGCCAGGATCACCAGCACCCCGGTCACCAGCACCTGGTAGATCGACGACACGCCCATCAGCGTGAGCCCGTTGCGGAACACGCCGACGATCAGCGCGCCGACCAGCGAGCCGAGGATCACGCCGCGCCCGCCGAACAGGCTGGTGCCGCCCAGCACCACCGCGGTGATCGCGTCCAGGTTCTCGGTCTGCCCGGCGTTCGGGTCGCCGACCCCGGTGCGCGCCACCGACAGCAGCGACGCGATGCCGTAGAACACGCCGGCCAGCACGTAGACCGCGAGCAGCACGCGCTGCGTCGGGATGCCAGTCAGGCGCGTCGCCTCCGGGCTGTTGCCGACGGCATAGACGTGCCGGCCCGAGGCCGTCTCGCGCAGCGCGAACCAGGCCAGGCCGTACAGCGCCAGCATCAGCACCACGCCGTAGGCCACCGTGGTGGTGCCGCCGAGCGGGAAGGTGTTGCCCAGTGCCGTCATGCTGTCGGGCACGTCGGTGACGGTCTGCGAGTTCGAGTACAGCTGCGTGATCGCGAACGCGATGTTCAGCGTGCCCAGCGTCACGATGAACGGCGGCAGCTTGATCTGCGTGACCAGCAGGCCGTTGACGAGCCCGAACAGCGTCGTGACGCCGATGCCGCACAGCACCGCCAGGGCCGGCGGCATGCCGAGCTCGGTCGCGAACTTGGTCATCACGATGCCGCCCAGCGCCATCACCATGCCGCAGGACAGGTCGATGCCGGCGGTCAGGATGATCAGCGTCTGGCCGATCGCGATCACCCCGACCACCATCACCTGCTGCAGCACCAGCGACAGGTTGCCGCCGGTCAGGAAGCGCTCGTTCTGCGTCGCGAAGAAGCCGCAGGCGAGCAGCAGCGCGATGAACGGCCCGAGCGTGCCCAGCGGCGGCAGCTTGTCTTTCCAGGTGCCCATGCCGGCGGCCTTACTTCTTGCCCCAGCACAGGTCGGTGCCGGTCTTCACGTCCTTGCTCTCGACCCCGCCCTGCGGCTTGGCCGCGATCAGCGTGACGCCGGTGTCGGTGTAGCCGCTCGGCTTCTTGCCGGTCTTGGCGTACTCGACGCCGGCGTCCACGCCCATCGCGGCCATCTTCAGCGGGTACTGCTGTGAGGTGGCGGCGATGATGCCGGCGCCGACGTCCTTGATGCCCTGGCAGCCGCCGTCGACCGAGACGATCACGACGCCCTTCTCCTTGCCGGCCGTCTTCAGCGCCTTGTACGCACCGGCCGCGGCCGGCTCGTTGATCGTGTAGACCAGGTTCACCTCGGGGCTCTTCTGCAGGCAGTTCTCCATCGCGGTCTGGGCCTTGGCCTGGTCGCCGAAGCTGTCGGCCATGCAGACCACCTCGGGCGCCTTGCCGAGCTCGTTGCTCTTGGCCTCCGGGGCGGCCAGGCCGAAGCCCTTCATGAAGCCGTTGTGGCGCTGCGCCCCCACCGGGTGGCCGGGGAACAGGTCGAGCGTGATGATCTTCGCCGGCTTGCCTGCCAGCGCCGCCTTCGCATACTGGCCGATCAGCACGCCGGCCTGGTAGTTGTCGGTCGCGAACAGCGCGTCGGTGCCCTCGGTCGGGTCGGTCGGGCTGTCGAGCGCGATCACCAGCACGCCCTTGTCGCGCGCCTTCTTGATCGCCGGCACGATGGCCTTCGAGTCGCTGGGCGTGATCAGGATGGTCTTGGCACCGGCGGCGATCATGTTCTCCATCGCCGTCACCTGGCCGGCGTTGTCACCGTCGGCCTTGCCGGCACCCGTCAGCAGCTTCGCACCCTTGGCCTTGGCGGCCTCGTTCGCACCCTCCTTCATCTTCACGAAGAAGGGGTTGGTCTCGGTCTTCGTGATCAGGCCGATGATGGGCTGGTCGGCGGCATGGGCCCCGGCCGCGAACAGCGCGGCGGCAGCGAACGACGACAGGGGCAGCAGGGTCTTCAGGCGCATGTCTTGTCTCCGGTAGATGTGATGCAGTTGGCGTATCGGAACGCGCAGCAAAGTATGGACAGGCCAGTTTAATAAATCAAGTTGATTGATTAATGGAAAACCCTGTAGCCTGCCAGCCCCGGCGGCGGCATGCTGGCGGCCCTTTTCCCATTCCTTTCCCTGGTGCTGGAGCGATCGATGTTCGTGGTGTGTGGCGAGGCCTTGATGGACGTGTTCTCGACCGGCGCGACGCCGACCGGGGTCGGCATGGATGCCCGCATCGGCGGCTCGCCGTTCAACGTCGCGGTCGGGCTGGCGCGGCTGGCGCAGCCGGCGTGCTTCTTCGGCGGTGTGTCCAGCGGCTTCCTCGGGGAGCGGCTGGTCGCGGCGATGCGGGCCGAGAACGTCGACACGCGGGCGCTGCACATCAGCAGCGCGCCGACGACGCTGGGGCTGGTGGGGCTGGATGCGGCCGGCGTGCCGTCGTACGCGTTCTACGGCCACCAGGCGGCCGACCGCGAGGTGCCGGTCGAGGCGCTGGCGCGCGTGCCGGCCGATGCGAAGGTGATCCACGTCGGCTCGTTCAACACCGTGGTCGAGCCGGTGGCGGGCACGCTGCGCACGCTGGTCGAGCGCGAGCATGGGCGCTGCCTGATCTCGTACGACCCGAACATCCGGCTCAACGTCGAGCCCGACGTGGCGCGCTGGCGCGACCAGCTGCAGTGGATGCTGCCGCGCACGCACCTGCTGAAGGTCAGCGACGAGGACTTGTCGCTGCTGTACCCGGGGGTCGACCCTGAGGCGCTGGCGAAGCAGTGGCTGGCCGCGGGCGTGCGGCTGGTGGTGGTGACGCGCGGCGCGAAAGGTGCGATTGGCTGGACGGCGGGAACGCGGGCCGAGGCGAAGCCGGTGGCGGTGACCGTCATCGACACCGTGGGGGCCGGGGACACGTTCCAGGCGGCGCTGTTGACGTGGCTGGCGGAGCGCCATGCGCTGTCGGGGGCGGCACTGTTGGCTCTCGATGCAGCGCAGCTGGGCAACGCCCTGGACTTTGCCGCGAAGGCGGCGGCGATCACCTGCTCACGGCGCGGGGCGGACATGCCCCGGCGCAACGAGCTTCCCTGAGGCCGGCGGCGAATTCCTGGACAATCGCGGGCAAACCAGCCCGGGGGAGGGGCCTCATGATCCGGAATTCGCGACGATCGCGCTACGCGAGCCATGGGCTCGCGGCAGTGTCACTGACAGTCCTGGCCGCCTGCGGTGGAGGCTCCGGCGGCGATGCCGGAGCCTCCGGCAACCAGTGGATGACGCCGCTCGCGCTGGACAGGCAAACGCCGGCCTCATCGGCCATCGAACTGCCGGTCAGCTATTCGGAATCCCTGCTGGCCCTCGGGTACGAGATCGACCACTGGCTGAAAGAACCCACCGGCGACGATACGCGGGTGGGGTGCCCGGGCGGAGGCCAACGCGCGCTGCACTGGACCGACGCCAACGCCAATCGCGCCGTCGATGCCGGAGACACGATCGAGGTCACGCTCGACCACTGCCTGCTGCCGGCCACGACCGAGACCGTCACCGGGACCGCCCGCCTGACCCTGCAGCCTCCGCCTGCCGGCAAGCAGGTCGCCGTGCTCGTCGAGTTGACGGGAAGCGGGCTGCAGAACAAATCGGGTCGCTTCACGTTCTCCTGGACAGGGGCCATGCACCACGAGTCCTGGCGTGACAGCCTGCACCAGGGCTTTTCGGAGCGTTCGAACGACGCCGTTCCACTCGAACTTTCGGCAACCGACGGCGGAACACCCATCGTCGATCGGATCACGGGCATGGCCCTCTCCAGGCAAGAACTGATCCGGTGGTCGGGCATCGAGACCACGATGCAGATGACCTTGTCCAGCGGGCTGCTGCAAGGCCAGGTCCAGCTGTCGACGCCGCAGGCGCTGTTCGCCTACTACGACACCTTCCCGTCCGAAGGCCATCTCCTGGTCACCGGAGCACGGTCGACGGCGCTCGGCGTGAGCGCCGATGACGGTCGACTGCAGACGATGCTGCGTGGTTCCTGGGGACTGAACGAGACCATGCTGTGGTCCTGGCTGGTCACTGGCTTCCCCTGGTGGCACTCCGGCGACCTGCCGCAGGCCTATGGCAGCGCCAAGGACATCCAGTTCGACACCCTCCGGCAGGTGGATGCCGCGCCCGTCACCATGGCGCCACAGCAGCGCGAAGTATCACTGCACTTCTCGCACGCGCTGAAGCCGGTATCGTTCGACGTCAGCCTGGTGCGCCAGCCGAAGGAGGGCGACTACGACTGGGGCGACGCGACCGTCACCGCCCACGCGGAGACCGTCGAGGCCAGCCTGGTCATTCACCTGCCGACGCAGTTGCAGCCGGGGCGCGAATACCACGTGCTGCTTCCGCAGCAGGCCACGCTGGCCGGCAGCCGAGGCCAGGTCCTGGCCGGGTCGACCTTCCTGCTGGTCGTCGACAACTCTGCCATCGCCAGGTTATCCGCCACCGCAGGTCGCGTCGTGCTCGCCGGAAAGCCGGTGCGCCTCGATGCCGGCGCGAGCCTGTCGAGCGAGCCCGACCCGGTGCTGTCGTACGAATGGCGGCAGTTGGATGGCGCGCCCTTGAACCTGACGACCGACGCAGCGCATGCCAGCGTCGACGTTTCGCCACAACCCGGCGCGGCAGCCTTTGAAGCCAATGTGCTGGTGACGGTCACGACGGCCGCCGGCGTGGTCGACACCGAACGTATTCGGCTGCAGGTCGTGCCGTCCGCGGCCGACGCCATGCTGCTGCAGGTGACCGCCCGCTCCGCCGACTGGCTGGCGCGCGGCGCGGACGGCCTCATCGCATTGCCGGCCGACATGGCCCGCGCCGAGCGGATGTCGGGCATCCCGACCGACCTGCTGCGGACCCGCATCCCGCCCGTCGGGACGGATTGGGCGAGCGCGAACGCCAGCTTCCAGAGCACGCTGCTCCTGACGCTTCCGCCTGCCGCGCCGCTGGCGGCGGGCACCTACGACGCACCCGTGAACATTTCCAAGCGAAGCTCGACGGCGTCGATGGACCTCTGGTGGCCATCGCCCTCGTGCGACGACCTGACCGGCCGCTTCACCCTCCTCGACCTTGCTCTGGGCTCGCCTCCCATCGGGCAGGAGCCGCAGAGGATCGAACGGCTGGCCGTCGATTTCGAATTCTCATGCAGCGGGGTGCCCGCGGTGAAGGGATCTTATCGTTTGAGAAGCGAGCTTCCGCTCGCTTCCTGATCCGCCCCCGTCAGGCCGCGATCCAACGCGGCTGCCGATGCGTCAACGCCGGTAGCTGCATCCGCACCTGCGCGATGCGCGCCGGATCCAAGGTCGCCATCACGACGCCCTCGCCCTCTTCCTGCATCGCCAGCACCTCGCCCCACGGGTCGGCGATGAGGCTGTGCCCGAAGGTGCGCCTCCCGTTCTCGTGCACCCCGCCCTGCGCCGGCGCGATCACGTAGCACTGGTTCTCGACCGCCCGGGCCCGCAGCAGCAGCTCCCAGTGCGCCCGGCCGGTGGTGTAGGTGAACGCCGCCGGCACCGCCAGCAGGTCGCAGGGCGGCGACATCATCGCGCGGTACAACTCCGGGAAGCGCAGGTCATAGCAGATGCTCAGGCCCACGCGCAGGCCCTCGGCCTCGAAGGCGACCGGCTCGCTGCCCGCCTGCAGCACGCGCCGCTCGTCGAAGTCCTCGCGCCCGTTGTCGTAGCGGAACAGGTGCATCTTGTCGTAGCGTGCGGCCAGCCGGCCGTCGGGCGCGAACACGCAGCTCGCGTTCAGCACCCGGTCGGGGTCGCCGGTGCGCAGCGGCAACGTGCCGCCGATGACCCACAGCCCGTGCGTGCGCGCCGCCTCGGACAGCATGGCCTGGATCGGCCCGTCGCCCGGGGTTTCGGCCAGCGCCAGCTTGTCGCGGTCGCTGTGGCCCATCAGGCAGAAGTATTCCGGCAGCCCGACCAGCCGCGCGCCGGCCGCCGCCGCCCGCTCGATCAGCCGGCGGGCATGGTCCAGGTTCTCCCCGACCCGCGGGGTCGAGACCGTTTGCAGCGCGGCGATCAGCATGGGGTCTTCCCTGAAGAGTGTGGCCTTCCTCACACGGAAAAGGCCGGATCGCCCAAGCTTACGTCGCCGGCCTGACCTACGCCCGTCACAGGAATAGCGCCTGGGGCAAAATCCGCCCGCCCTCCTTGACATGGGCAGACACACGCCTCATGGGTCCAGAGTCTCCCACCCTCGGCGCGCCGGCACCCACCGCCGCGCCGCCGACGCCCGGCCCGGCACTGGCCGCGCACAGCCGCTTCGTGCAGCGGATTCGCCGCCGCTTTGGCGCCGAGCTGTCGCTGCTGCCCGCCGGCCTGCCGACCCGCGCGCCGATCGAGGCGTTGATCGACGCCCTGCTGGCCACGGACCGCACGCTCGCCAGCGCGCTGCGCGTCGCGCGCCACCTGGTGCTGGAGCGGCTGGCGGTGCTCGACATCGAGCAGGGCGCTGCGATGGAGGACGTGACGCGCGCGATGACCGAGCTGGCCGAGACCACGCTCGACCGCGCGATCGCGCACGCGCAGCAGGAACAGGACGCCCGCTACGGCGCGCCGCTGAACGCCGAGGGCCGGCGCATCGACTTCTGGGTCGTCGGCATGGGCAAGCTGGGCGCACGCGAGCTGAACGTGTCGTCCGACATCGACCTGGTCTACGTCTACGAGGAAGACGGCGAGACCACCGGACCGCAGCAGGTCACCGCCCACGAATACTTCTCGCAGCTGGCACGCGGCCTGTACGCGCTGATCGGCGACACCACCGACGACGGCTTCGTGTTCCGCGTCGACCTGGCGCTGCGGCCGAACGGCAATTCCGGGCCGCCGGTGGTCAGCCTCGCGATGCTGGAGGAGTATTTCCTGGTGCAGGGCCGCGAGTGGGAACGCTTCGCCTGGCTCAAGAGCCGCGTCGTCGCGCCGCGCGAGAGCGTGCGCAACGGCCGTGCGCTCGCGCTGCGCTCCACCGTGACCAGCTTCGTCTACCGGCGCTACCTCGACTACGGCGTGTTCGAAGGCCTGCGCCAGCTGCACCGCAAGGTGCGCGACGAGGCGCAGCGCCGCGCCGCCGGCCGGCCCGAGCGCGCCAACGACGTCAAGCTGTCGCGCGGCGGCATCCGCGAGATCGAGTTCATCGTGCAGCTGCTGCTGGTGGTGCGCGGCGGGCAGTTCCCCGAGATCCGCACCCGATCGACGCTGAAGGCGCTGGCCAAGCTGACCGCCGGCGGGCTGATGAAGCCGGCCAGCGCCGAGCGGCTGGCCGAGGCCTACACCTTCCTGCGCCGCATCGAGCACCGCATCCAGTTCCTCGACGACCAGCAGACCCACCTGCTGCCGACCGCCGACGAGGACCTGAACTGGATCGCGCGCAGCATGGGCCTGCACTGCGGCAAGGTCTCGTGCGAGCTGCTCGACCTGCTGGGCGCGGCGCGCGAGATGGTGGCGCTGGAGTTCGACGCGCTGCTGCACGAGGGCCAGGCGCCGGCCGCCTGCCCGCCCGGCAAGAAGCCCGGCAGCTGCAAGACCTGCGGCCCGCCGCCGCAGCCGGTCGACAGCGACGAATTCATCGAGCGCCTGCCGCCCGAGCTGGCCGTGCGCGTGCGCGCCTGGTGCGGCCAGCCGAAGATCAAGGCGCTGCGCGACGACAGCAAGGTGCGGCTGGCGCGCCTGATCACGCGCACCGCCGAGGCGGTGGGCGACCGCCGCTGCACGATGGACGCCGCCGCGCGCTTCGTCGACTGGGTCGAGCCGCTGCTGCGCCGCGAGAGCTACCTGGCCCTGCTGGTCGAGCGCCCCGAGGTGCACAACCGGCTGCTGCGGCTGCTGGGCCTGGCGCGCTGGCCGATGCGCTACCTGATGCAGCACCCGGGCGTGATCGATGAGCTGGCCGACGAGCGCCTGCTGCACGGCCGCTTCGATGCCGCCGAGTTCATCGCCGACCTGGATGCGCGCCACGAGGCCTGGGAACGCTCCGGCCAGGCCGACGAGGAGTCGCTGCTCGACACGCTGCGCCGCGCCCACCATGCCGAGGTGTTCCGCACGCTGGTGCGCGACGTCGAGGGCCACATCACGGTCGAGCAGGTGGCCGACGACCTGTCGGCGCTGGCCGATGCGACGCTGCAGTGCGCACTGAACTGGGCCTGGGGCCACCTGAAGCAGCGGCATCGCGCGGCGCCGCGCTTCGCGGTGATCGCCTACGGCAAGCTGGGCGGCAAGGAGCTCGGCTACGGCAGCGACCTGGACGTGGTCTTCCTGTACGACGACAGCGACGAGGCCGACACCGACCGCGCGGCCGAGGTGTACGCCGCCTTCGTGCGCAAGCTGATCACCTGGCTCACGCTGCGCACCGCGGCCGGCGAGCTGTTCGACATCGATACCGCGCTGCGGCCGAACGGCAGCTCGGGGCTGCTGGTCACCTCGCTGGCCTCGTTCGAGAACTACCAGAGCGGCCGCGGCAGCAACACCGCGTGGACCTGGGAACACCAGGCCGTGACGCGCGCCCGCTTCTGCGCCGGCGATGCGGCGCTGGCACCGCGCTTCGAGGCGGTGCGGCGCGCGGTGCTGTGCGCCGCGCGCGACCTGCCGGCGCTGCGTGCCGAGGTGCAGGCGATGCGCGACAAGGTGCGCACGGCCCATCCGGTGCGCGACGGGCTGTTCGACGTCAAGCACAGCGAGGGCGGCATGATGGACGCCGAGTTCGCGGTGCAGACACTGGTGCTGGCGCACGGCGCGGCGCATCCCGGGCTGCTGGACAACGTCGGCAACATCGCGCTGCTGCAGCGCGCCGAGGCCTGCGGGCTGCTGCCGGCCGGCGTCGGCGCGGCCGCTGCGGACGCCTACCGCGAACTGCGCCGCGCGCAGCACAAGGCGCGGCTGGACGAGCAGCCGACGCAGGTCGACCCGGCGCCGCTGCGGGCGCAGCGCGACGCGGTGCTGGCGCTGTGGCGCGCGGTCTTCCCGGTGCCGGCGTGAGCGGGCGCAGCTGGATCGCGCTGGCCGGCCTGATCTTCGTTGCGACGCTCGCGGCCCAGGCGCTGCCGGCCACGGCGCTCGACTGGCAGCCCGGGCTCGCGCTGCGCCAGCCGTGGCGCTGGTGGACCGCGCTGTTCGTGCACTACAGCCTGCTGCACCTGGGGGCCAACCTGCTCGGGCTGCTGCTGGTCGGCGCGCTGGGAGCGTCGGCGCGCGTGCCGCCGCATGTCACCGCCGCGTGGTTCGCCGCCTGGCCGCTGACGCACCTGGCGCTGCTGGTCCAGCCGGCGCTGCGCCACTACGGCGGCTTGTCGGGGGTGCTGCATGCGGCGGTCGCGGTGGTCGCGGTGCACCTGTTGACGCGCCGGCCGCAGCGCCTGATCGGTGCCGCCATCCTGGCCGGGCTCGCCTTCAAGGTCGTCAGCGAATCGCCCTGGCAGGGGCCGGTGCAGCACGTCGACGGCTGGGACATCGGTGTCGCACCCGTCGCCCACGCCTGCGGGCTGCTGGCCGGCGTGCTGTGCGCGCTGGTGGCCGAGGCCTGGCAACGTTTCTCTCCTTCCCGCCCCCATGACTGAACGCAAGAGCCAGCTCGATTCCTTTGCCGTCGGCTCGCTGGTCGGGCTGTGCCTGCTGTGGGGCCTGAACCAGGTGGCCGCGAAGGCGGCGCTGCCGGAGGTGCCGCCGCTGCAGCAGGCGGCGTTGCGCTCGATCGGCGGCGGGCTGCTGGTGCTGGCCTGGGCCCGGCTGCGCGGCATCCGCCTGTTCGAGCGCGACGGCACGCTGGCCGGCGGGTTGCTGGCCGGCAGCCTCTTCGCCGCCGAATTCGTCTGCATCTTCCTCGGGTTGCAGTTCACCAGCGCGTCGCGCATGGTGGTGTTCATCTACCTGTCGCCCTTCGTCGTCGCGCTGGGCATGCCGTTCATCGCGCATTCGGAGCGCCTGTCGGGCGTGCAGATGGGGGGTCTGGTGGCCGCGTTCGCCGGGGTGGCGTGGGCGTTTGCCGAAGGCTTCTCGCAACCTGCCCTCGGGGCGAACCAGTGGATCGGCGATGCGCTGGGCGTGACCGCCGGCGTGCTGTGGGGCGCGACGACGCTGGCGATCCGCGGCACGAAGCTCGCGAGCGCATCGGCCGAGAAGACGCTGCTGTACCAGCTGGGCGTGTCGGGCGTGCTGCTGGCACTGGCCGCGCTGGCCAGCGGCAAGCCGCTGCCGCAGGCGCTGTCGGTGCTGGCCTGGAGCTCGCTCGCGTTCCAGGTGGTGGTGGTCACGTCGGCCAGCTACCTGATGTGGTTCTGGCTGGTGCGGCACTACCCGGCGACGCGGCTGGCGGCGTTCACGCTGTTGACGCCGGTGTTCGGGTTGCTGCTCGGGTTGTTGCTCCTGGGGGAGCCGGTCACGGCGCGGCTGGTCGTTGCGCTGGCTGGCGTGGCGATCGGCATTGCCGTGGTGAACCGCTGACCCCGGATTCAAGCCCTGATCCGCTTGACCAGCGACGTCGTTGAATACCCATCGACGAACGGAATCGCCAGCGCCTGCCCGCCCCAGCTGCGCACGAGGCGTGTCTCTTCCAGCGTCTCCATGTCGTAGTCGCCGCCCTTCACGTACAGGTCGGCCCGCACCTCGCCGAGCAACGCGACCGGCGTCTTCTCGTCGAACAGCGTCACCAGGCTCACGCTCTCGAGCGCCGCCAGCACGCAGGCGCGGTCGAGTTCGGCGTTCAGCGGCCGGTCCGGCCCCTTGCCCAGCATCCGCGCCGACGCATCGCTGTTCAGCCCGATCACCAGGCTGCCGCCGAGCGCGCGCGCCTTCTCGAGGTAGCTGACGTGGCCGCGGTGCAGGATGTCGAACACGCCGTTGGTGAACACCACCGGGCGCGGCAGCGCTGCCAGGCGCGCGGCGAGCTGCTCGCGCGGACACAGTTTGTCGAGGAAGGAAGCCATCGCGGCATTGTCCTTCAGGCCGGCGCCGCATCCTCGATCGGCGCAAGCCCGGCCGCCGTGCGGCCCTGCGCCTGCATGTCGTGCAGCGCCTCGGCCAGCACCTGCGTGTCGCAGTAGATGCGCAGCGACACCACCTTGCCCCACCTCAACCCGATCGCATGCACGCCCTGGTTGCCGCGCCGGGTGCCGTCGGGCATCGTGAAGCGGTCGCGCCACTCGACCAGCGCCGTCGTGTTCCACGGCATGCCGCGCACCGCGACCGCGCGGATCTCGAATTGCAGGTCGGGGAACAGCGCCTTCAGCCGCTGGTACCACGGCACGATGCTGGCCATCGCGTGGCGGCTGCCGGCCAGTGCATGGCGGCCGAAGAAGACGTGCTCGACCGGCGTGCCGAAGGCGCCGAGCACGGGGCCGTGGTCGCCGCGGTTCAGTGCCTCGAAGGCGCTGCGCAGCTGGTGTTCGACGATGCGGCGATAGATCATGGCGGTCCTCCGTCCAGGGTGAGGGCGTGCACCTGCCGGCGCAGGTGGGCCCGTGCGGCGTTCAGGTGGCGCGGGTCGCCGTGCAGCTGCGACAGCATCACGCCGCCCTCGATGCAAGCGATGAAGACGCTGGCGAACTGCCCCGCGTCGGTGCCGGCGCGCAGCTCGCCGCGCGCGATGCCGTCGTCGACGATGCCGCGCACCAGCCCCTGCCAGGCCGACATCGCGGCCTGGGCTCGCGCGCGCAGCGCCGGGTCGGCATGGTCGGCCTCGATCGCGGTGTTCATGATCGGGCAGCCGCCCGGCAGCGGTGCGGCGTTGTCGTCGTCGGCATAGGCGTCGAGCATCGCGAGCAGCCGCTGGCTCGCGCCGTCGGCCGTGGCGACCGCGGCCAGCAGCCGGTCGCGCACCTGCGACACGGCGAAGTCGAAGGCCTCGTGCGCCAGTGCCTCGCGACTCTCGAAGTGGCGGTACAGCCCGCCCTTCTGCAGCCCGGTCGCCTCCACCACCGCCGCCATCGGCGCGGCCAGGAAGCCCCGGTGGTTCATCAACTCGGCACTGCGGCGGATCACCTCGGCACGCGTGCGCTCACCCTTGCTGCCCATGCTGGCTCCAAAAAAGAGACCGAACGGTTTCTTTTATCGTAGCACGGATGAAAAACGGCCCGCCGAGGCGGGCCGTCTGCAGGGTCGCTGAGGCTCAGGCCGGCAACGCGCCGGGCTGTCCCTTGGCCGCCGCCGTCAACGCCGCCGCCATTTCCTTGCGGAAGCGGTTCAGCTCCTGGACGCTCGCGAAGCTGCGTTCCATCAGCAGGCTCATGTTGTGCAGGATGCGCTCGACCACCTTGTTCTCCCACACGGCGTCGAACTGGATCTGGCGGTCCAGCCACTGTTCCAGCCACTCGGGGTTCGGCAGGCGGCTCTGGATGGTGTCGCGCGGGAACAGCTTGACGTTCACGTGCAGGTTGGTCGGGTGCAGCGCCTGCGCGGTGCGGCGTGCGCTGGCCATCAGCACGCCGACCTTGGCGAACGCGGCGCGCGCCTCGTCGCCGAACTTCTGCATCGCGCGCTTCATGTAGCGCAGGTAGGCACCGCCGTGGCGGGCTTCGTCGCGGGCCAGCGTCTCGTAGATGGCCTTGATGACCGGCTCGCTGTGCCATTCGGCGGCGCGGCGGTACCAGTGGTTGAGCCGGATCTCGCCGCAGAAGTGCAGCATCAGCGTCTCGAGCGCCGGCGCCGGATCGAACTCGAAGCGCACCGCGTGCAGTTCCTCCTCGCTCGGCACCAGGTCGGGCCGGAAGCGGCGCAGGTATTCCATCAACACCAGCGAGTGCTTCTGCTCTTCGAAGAACCAGACGCTCATGAAGGCGGAAAAGTCGCTGTCGTCGCGGTTGTCGCGCAGGAACATCTCGGTGGCCGGCAAGGCCGCCCACTCGGTGATGGCGTTCATCTTGATGGTCTGGGCTTGCTCTTCGCTGAGCTGGCTGCCATCGAACTCATCCCACGGGATGTCGGTGTCCATGTTCCATCGGACGGCTTCGAGTTGCTTGAACAGTTCGGGATAAAGCATGGGGAGTCCCATTGAAGTCCGGCGGCATTTTAGACGTCAGGTCGTGACAGTCCCGTCACACAGCACAAGCTTGCAAGGTTATCGGCTGCGCCAGCGCCGCAGCTGCCCGTGCAGTTCGCCCAGGCTCGCCAGCGCGGTGACCCCGGGCGGCGTGCGCCGGTGCAGCACCGGTGCCGACCCGCCGACCCACACCTCGGTCGCCGCCGGCAGCTTGGCGCGCAGCTCGGCCAGGCTGTCGGCCACCTGCTGCGGGTTGGCCGCGCCGCTGAAGGCCAGCGCGACGATGTCGGCCCGGAAGGCCTGGGCCGCGAGCACGGTGTCCCACAGCGGCGTCTGCAGCCCGAGCGACACGCAGCGGGCGCCGTCCAGCGCCAGCAGCGCCTCGGCCATCAGCAGGCCCAGGCCGTGCGGTTCGCCGGGGAAGGTGGTCAGCAGAACGGTCGGGCTGGCGTCGGCCGGCGCCTCGGGGATGCGGTGCAGCGCCTGGCGCATGACCGCCTGCATCGCCTCGGAACAGGCGTGCTCTTCGAAGATCTCCAGCTGGCCGCGCATCCAGGCATCGCCGATCAGCGTATTGAGGGGTACCACCACTTCGAGGACGAAGCGGCCCAGGCCCAGGCTCAGTTGAGCCAGGGTGAGCTGGCGCCGCAAGGCGGGCAGGTCATGGGCACGGACAAGATCCAGGTAACTGTAGAGGGCGGGCGGGATCGGCTCGACGGCCGCCGTGCCGTTGCGCAGCACGGGCTCGGGGCTGCTTTCGCTGAGCTGGCGCAGCTCGTCCAGCGGCATGCCCACGACACGGCCGGGCCGGTGCCCGCCGTCGAGCAGCCGGCGCACGATGCGCAGCTTCTCGACCTGGTCGAGCGGATACGCACGCTCGCCCAAGGCATCGCGCTGCGGCAGCGGAAAGCCGTAGCGGCGCTCCCAGACCCGCAAGGTGTCCTTGCTGAGCCCGGTGTCGCGCTCGACGGCGGCGATCGACAGCGTCGGGGGTTTCATTGCGGGCCTCTCGGATTGACAACAATGACAGCCACCGGAACATTGTCCAGGACAAAAGCTGACAATGAGCTGTCATCCGACAGCATCGAGCCCGTCGGCGTGTGAAATTGACCAGGACAAGTCTTCATCATGAGATTCCCACGACATGTGTTCTTTTGCGCCCTGGCGTTGATCGCCACCGCGGGCCCGGCCCTGGCCGCACCGGCCTGCCCTTCCGTGCTGAACCGGCACGTGCCCCGGCTGCAGGACGAAAAACCGCAGGACCTGTGCCAGTACGCCGGCCGGGTGGTGGTGGTCGTCAACACCGCAAGTTTCTGCGGATTCACGCCGCAGTACAAAGGCCTGGAAGCCTTGTACGAGCGCTACCGGGAGCGCGGCCTCGTGGTTCTCGGCTTCCCTTCCAATGATTTCGGCGCGCAGGAGCCGGGCTCAAGTCAGGAAATCGCTGACTTCTGCGAGAACACCTTCGGCGTGAAATTCCCGATGTTCACGAAGACGCGGGTGGCCGCGTCGGCCGGCACCCAGCTGGACCCGCTGTATGCCGAGCTGCGCCAGCGCACCGGCACGCTGCCGAAATGGAATTTCCACAAGTACCTGATCTCGCGCGACGGCACTGCAGTGCAGAGCTTCGCCAGCAGCGTCGAGCCCGACGACGCGACCTTCGTGCGCGAGATCGAGCGCCAGCTCGGCGGCAAGTGAGCCGCCGGTGATGCAGGCGACCCCGGCCCCTCGTGTCATTGCCGCATGCCGGCCCGGGCGTCGCGTCACATCGAGACATGATTTTTTTGAAGGGGCGACGGAACTCGGATCGACACTGGGCGTCTCACCCGCCGTGAGCGCAGGACGGGGTGGCCCAACTGCCTTATCCGACGCGTTCACATGTTTGGATCCAGTTCTTACGTTGCACAGCCGGCCTGCTCCGCAGGCTGAAATCCCGAGGCGGTTCTCCTCCTCCCTCCTCCCTCCCTCCTTCGCCGCGGGGCGCTGTGCAGCGGTTTTTATTCCCGGTCCCGGCCCGCACGCCGGGACCGACGCGGGCTGAGCGGCGATGCGGCGCGTCGCCGTCATCGGTTCCGGCATCTCCGGCCTGTCGGTGGCCTACCGGCTGGCCGGCGAGGCGAGGGTCACGCTGTTCGAGGCCGGCGCGCATTTCGGCGGCCACACCCACACGGTCGACCTGACGCTCGACGGCGTTACGCACGGCGTCGACACCGGCTTCCTGGTCTTCAACGAACGCACCTACCCGCGGTTGATCGCGCTGTTCGCAGAACTCGGCATCGCGACCACCGCGACCGACATGTCGTTCTCGGTGCAGGCGCCCGGCGACGGCCTCGAATGGAGCGGCAGCGACCTGAACGGCGTGTTCGCGCAGCGCCGCAACCTGCTGCGCCCGGCCTTCCTGCGCATGCTGGGCGAGGTGCTGCGCTTCAACCGGCTCGCCACCGCGATCGCGCTGCGCGGCGACGAGCTGCAGATGCGCCAGTCGATCGGCGACTTCCTGGCGGTGCAGCGCTTCTCCACCGCCTTCCGCGAGTGGTACTTCCTGCCGATGGTCGGCAGCATCTGGTCGTGCCCGACCGCGCAGATGCTGCACTTCCCGGTCGCGACGATGATCCGCTTCTGCCACAACCACGGCCTGGTCCAGGTCGCGAACCGGCCACGCTGGTTCACGGTGAACGGCGGCGCACGGCACTACGTGCAGAAGATGCTGCCGCGCATCGCCGACGCGCGGCTGGCCACGCCGGTGCGGCAGGTGCACCGCACGGCGGCCGGCGCGCTAGTCGCCACCGACCAGGGCAGCGAGCACTTCGACGACGTGGTGCTGGCCTGCCACAGCGACCAGTCGCTCGCGCTGCTGCAGGACGCGACGCCCGACGAGCGAGCCGTGCTGGGCGCCATCCGCTACCAGCGCAACCGGGCGGTGCTGCACACCGATGCCGCACTGCTTCCGAAGCACGCGCGTGCCCGGGCGGCATGGAACTACGAACGCGCCGCCGACCCGGCGCGCGAGCATGCCGCGGTCTGCCTGCACTACCTGATCAACCGGTTGCAGCCCCTGCCGTTCAAGGCCCCGGTGATCGTCTCGCTGAACCCGGTGCGCGAGCCGCGGGCCGAGCTCGTGCACGGCGCGTTCGACTACGCCCACCCGGTGTTCGACCTGGCCGCGATGGCCGCACAGCAGCGCCTGCCTTCGCTGCAGGGCCGTGCGCACACCTGGTTCTGCGGCGCGTGGACACGCTACGGCTTCCATGAAGACGGGCTGATGTCGGGCCTGGCCGTGGTCGACGGACTGCGCCGCCACTGGGCGGTGCAACGCGAGGCGGCGTGAGCCACCAGGCGCTGATCGGCACCGGCCAGGTCCGGCATGCGCGGTTGCGCCCGGTGCCGAACCGTTTCGCGTACCGCAGCTATTTCCTGATGCTGCCGCTGCGCACCTTGCGCGGGCAGCCTTGCGCGGCCTTGCACCGCAACTGCTTCGGCCTCGTCGGCTTCCATGACCGCGACCATGGCGACGGCCGCGACGACTGCCTCGCCTGGCTCGACGAACTGCTGGCCGCCGAAGGCCTGCGCGACGCGACGCAGGGCGAGGTGTGGCTGCACTGCCTGCCGCGGGTGCTGGGCCACACCTTCAAGCCGGTCAGCTTCTGGTACTGCCACCGTGCCGACGGCACGCTGGGCGCGATCCTCGTCGAGGTCAACAACACCTTCGGCGAACGCCACTGCTACCTGCTGCAGGGCCCGACGCTCGCCTACGGCCGCGAGCTGGTGGCCGACAAGGTGTTCCACGTCTCGCCGTTCTGCGAACCGCGCGGCGTCTACCGCTTCCGCTTCCTGCACAGCGGCCTGCATCCGCCGGCCGACGGCCTGCGTATTGAACGCAGCATGAAGACCATCGCCCGCATCGACCACGACGACGAGGCCGGCCCGCTGATCCGCACCAGCGTGTCGGGCACGCTCGCGCCGCTGACCGGCCGCAGCGCGCGCGCCGCCTTCTTCGGCATGCCGCTGATGACGCTGGGCGTGGTCGCGCGCATCCACTGGCAGGCGCTGAAGCTGTGGTGCAAGCGCGTGCCCTTCGTGCGCAAGCCGGCACCGCCCGGGAATTTCGTGACCCGCTGAACCTGCCAGGGAAGTACCGACGCCATGCCGTTCCGAACGTTCGAGCGCTTCGCTGCCCAGGGCCTGCCCGCGACCGTGCCGGTGTCCGCCAGGCCGGTGCTGCGGCTGCTGCAACGGCTGACCCACGGCACGCTGGACGTGCAGTTGCCCGACGACGGGCAACTGCACTTCGGCAACGGCGACGGGCTGCGCGCCGCGATCCGGCTGCGCAACTGGAACGTCTGCGGCGCCGCACTGCGGTCCGGCGACATCGGCTTCGCCGAGACCTTCATCGCCGGCGACTGGAGCACGCCCGATCTCGAGACCTTGGTGCGGCTCTTCATCGCCAACCGCGACGCCATCGAGCGCGTCGTCTACGGCAGCGGGTGGGGCGCGCTGCTGTACCGCGCGCGGCACCTGCTGAACCGCAACTCGCGCCGCGGCAGCCGCAGGAACATCCACGCCCACTACGACCTCGGCAACGAGTTCTACCGGCTGTGGCTGGACCCGACGATGAACTACTCCAGCGCCTGGTTCGACGGCGACCGCTCGCAGGGGATGGAGGCCGCGCAACGCGCCAAGGTGCGGCGCGCGCTCGCCGAGTGCGGCGTGCAACCGGGCCACCGCGTGCTGGAGGTCGGCTGCGGCTGGGGGGCGCTGGCCGAACAGGCGACGCGCGAGTTCGGCGCACGGGTGACCGGCGTGACGCTGTCCGCCGAGCAGCTCGCGTGGGCACGGCAGCGCCTCGCCGATGCGCAGCCGGCGGCCGACCTGCGCCTGCAGGACTACCGCGACATCGACGACGGCCCGTTCGATGCCGTCGTGTCGATCGAGATGTTCGAGGCCGTCGGCCGCGACTACTGGCCCGGCTACTTCGAGATGCTGCGCCGCCAGCTGAAGCCCGGCGCACGTGCCTGCATCCAGAGCATCACGATCCGCGACGACCTGTTCGAGCGCTACGTGCGCTCGACCGATTTCATCCAGCAGTACATCTTCCCGGGCGGCCTGCTGCCCAGCCCGCAGGCCTTCCGCGTGGCGGCGGCGCGCGCCGGCCTGGAGATCGTCAACGAGCTGTCGTTCGGCGCCGACTATGCCGAGACGCTGCGCCGGTGGCGCGAGCGTTTCGCGGCCGGGGACGCACGCGTGCGGCGCCTGGGCTTCGACACGCGCTTCATGCGCACCTGGGAGTTCTACCTCGCGTACTGCGAGGCGGCGTTCACGGCCGGCAACACCGGCGTCATGCAGTTCACGCTGCGCCGCCCCGCGTGACGGTCACAGCCAGCCCTTGCGGCGGAAGTACCAGAACGGCGCGATCACGCTCAGCAGCATCAGCACCAGCGCGTACGGGTAGCCGAGCTGCCAGTCGAGCTCGGGCATGAGCTTGAAGTTCATGCCGTAGATGCTGGCGATCAGCGTCGGCGGCAGCAGCGCGACGCTGGCCACCGAGAACAGCTTGATGATCTTGTTCTGGTTGATGTTGATGAAGCCGACCGTCGCGTCCATCAGGAAGTTGATCTTGTCGAACAGGAACGCGGTGTGGCTGTCCAGCGAGTCGATGTCGCGCAGGATCTGGCGCGATTCCTCGAACTGCTCGGCATTCAGCATGCGGCTGCGCATCATGAAGCTGACCGCGCGGCGCGTGTCCATCACATTGCGGCGGATGCGGCCGTTCAAGTCTTCCTCGCGCGCGATCGCCGCCAGCACCTGGGCGGCATCGCTGTCGGTGATCTCCTTCTTCAGCACGCGCGCGCCGACCGCCTCGAGGCTGTCGTAGATGCCTTCCAGCGCATCGGCGCTGTATTCGGCGTCGGCGTCGTACAGCTTCAGCAGCACGTCCTTCGCGTCCTCGATCAGCGCCGGGATGCGGCGCGCGCGCAGGCGCAGCAGGCGGAACACCGGCAGGTCTTCGCCATGGATCGAGAACAGCACCTTGTTGTGCAGGATGAAGGCGACGCGGACGTTGCGCGGCGTCTGGTCGTCGTCGATCAGGAAGTCGGAGCGGATGTGCAGCTCGCCGTTGTCTTCTTCGTAGAAGCGGGCCGATTCCTCCAGGTCGTCATCGACCACGTCCTCGGGAATGGTCACGCCGAAGTGCTCGGCGATCCAGCTTTTCTCCTCGGGCGTCGGCGCCTCGAGGTCGACCCAGACCGGCGTCACATGGGCCAGCGTGTCGGCGCTTGCGATCTCTTCCTGAAACAGCCGGCCGTTGACCAGCGTGAACACATTCAGCATGCAAGGGCTCCGGCGGGCGCGGGGTGGTCAACGGCGAATTATCACACCCGTGCATCGGCGCCATCAACCCGATAGAGTCGCGGCCTCATGACCCGACCCGCCCTCGCCCCGATCCCCGCTTCCGAACGCTGGCTGCTGCTGACGCTCGGTGCCATCAACTTCACGCACATCCTCGACTTCATGATCATGATGCCGCTCGGGCCGCAGTTCACGGCGCTGTTCGGCATCAGCGACGCGAAGTTCGGGCTGCTGGTGTCGGCCTACACGCTGGCCGCGGGCGCCTCCGGCCTGGTCGCGACCACCTACATCGACCGCTTCGAGCGCAAGTCGCTGCTGCTCGCGCTGTATGCCGCGTTCGGCCTCGCGACGCTCGCCTGCGGCCTGGCGCCCACCTTCGGCAGCCTGATGGCCGCGCGCATCGCGGCCGGCGTGTTCGGCGGCGTGATGGGCGCGCTGGTGCAGACCATCGTCGGCGATGCGATCCCGTTCGAGCGGCGCGGCCGGGCCATGGGCGTCGTGATGGGCTCGTTCTCGATCGCCACCGTCGCCGGCGTGCCGGCCTCGCTGCTGCTGGCCAACACGCTGGGCTGGCACGCGCCGTTCTTCGCGATCGCCGGGCTGTGCCTGGCGGTCGGCGCGGTCGGCCTGCGCGCGCTGCCGCGCCTGGCCGGGCACCTGCACGCCGGCCAGCGGGCATCGCCGCTGCACAGCCTGCGCGCGGTGCTGCGCGACGCCAACCACTGGCGCGCCTTCGGCTTCACGATGCTGGTGATGTCGGCCGGCTTCTCGATCATCCCGTACATCACGATCTACGCGACCGCCAATGTCGGCGTGTCGGCGCAGCAGGTGCCGCTGATCTACCTGGCCGGCGGCGTGACGACGCTCTTCACCGCGCAGCTGTGGGGGCGGCTGAGCGACCGCTGGGGCAAGGTGCCGACCTTCCGGCTGCTGGCGCTGGCATCGATGGTGCCGATGCTCGCGCTGACGAACCTGCCGGCGGTGCCGCTGTGGGCCCTGGTGAGCGTGACGACGCTGTTCTTCATCTTCGTCTCGGGCCGCATGGTGCCGAGCATGGCGATCGTGACCTCGGCCACGCAGCCGGCGCTGCGCGGCACCTTCATGAGCCTGAACAGCGCGATGCAATCGGCCGCGATGGGGGCCGCAGCCTTTGTCGGCGGGTTGCTGATCGACCGCGATGGTGCCGGCCACGTCACCGGCTACCCGGGTGCCGGCTGGCTGTCGGTGGTGCTCACGCTGGCCGCCGTGGCCTGGGTCGGCCAGTTGAAGCTGAACACCGCGCCGGCGCACTGAAGCCGTGAACCTTCGCACGAGCAGGGCCCGCTCGTCCAGAGGGCATGCCCATACCGTGCTTCCGCCGGGTGTCTTTGGCTTGTCACACCCCCTTCACAGGAGCACACTGGGTTCAACGACCTCCCGGTCCCTCCCTCTCCACGCATCCCCTCCCCCGTGCCTCCCCAAGGCCTCCCCCCTCAGCCTCCCCGGCTTTCCCACCCCTGCGAAAGGAGATCTCATGAACTTGACGATCAGCGGACACCACCTTGAGGTGACGCCCGCTTTGCGAGAGTATGTGCTCACAAAGCTGGATCGGATCACGCGCCATTTCGACCAGGTGGTGGACATCACCGTGCTGCTATCCGTCGAGAAGCTGAAGGAGAAGGAACGCAGGCAGAAGGCCGAAGTCACGCTGCACGTGAAGGGCAAGGACATCTTCGTCGAGAACTGCCACGAGGACCTGTACGCGGCCATCGACCAGCTGATGGACAAGCTGGATCGCCAGGTGTGCCGCCACAAGGACAAGCTGCAGGATCACCACCATGTGGCCGCGAAGCGGATCGACGCCACCTTGTGATCGCCTTGACGGCGATGCCTCGAAAAGCGGCCTGCGGGCCGCTTTTTTCTCGCCGATCCGGCCGCACAAATGCGCAAAGATGGTGCGCCGACCCCGCAAATGGGGCCTGTCGCGTTGCTGCAATGCAGCGACACGTGCAGAATTTGGCCTCCGGTGAGGCAGCGGGGCACTGCGCTGTCAACCCGGTTTCTATAATTTATCGTTAAGCCTTCACAAGCATCTCGCCGAGTAAACGCCTCCACCCGAGGCCAGAAGTGACCCGCCGATGAACCGACTCGCCGCCATTCTCCCCGTGACCAACGTCCTGATCGACGTGGAGGCCACCAGCAAGAAGCGTGCGTTCGAGCATGCGGGCCTGTTGTTCGAGAACCAGCACGCCATCGCGCGCGCCACCGTCACCGACAACCTGTTCGCCCGCGAGCGCCTGGGCTCCACCGGCCTGGGGCATGGCGTGGCCATCCCGCACGGCCGCATCAAGGGCCTGAAGAACCCGCTGGCCGCCGTGGTGCGCGTGCAGCAGCCCATCCCCTTCGACGCCCCGGACGACGAGCCGGTCAGCCTGCTGATCTTCCTGCTGGTGCCCGAGGCCGCCACGCAGCGCCACCTCGAGATCCTGTCCGAGATTGCCGAGATGCTGAGCGACCGCGAGCTGCGCGAGCGCCTGAAGAGCGAGGTCCCGGCCGCTCGCGTGCACGAACTGATTTCCAATTGGGAACCGCTGAAATCGGTTGCCTGACCCGCCTGCGCCACGCAGGCAGGGGTCGCCCGTGAAACCTTCGGTCATCAGCGCGGAAGCGCTTTTCGAAGAACATCGCCCGGCATTGCGCTGGGAATGGATCGCCGGCCATGCCCATCCGGAGCGGCGCTTCGACGAGGCCGCGGTGCGCAACGCGCAATCGGCCGCCGACCTGGTCGGCTACCTGAACTACATCCACCCGTACCGCGTGCAGATCGTCGGCCGGCGCGAGGTGGCCTACCTGCAGGACGCGTCGCCGGAAGACCAGGAACGGCGCATCCAGCGCATCGTGACGCTGGAGCCGCCGGTGGTGATCGTCGCCGACAAGCAGGTGCCGCCGAACCGCCTGGTGGCGCTGTGCGACCGGGCCGACATTCCCCTCTTCGTCACCGACGAGTCGGCCGGCCATGTGATCGACGTGGTGCGCGGCTACCTGAGCCAGCTGTTCGCCGAGCGAACGACGCGCCACGGCGTGTTCATGGACATCCTGGGCGTCGGCGTGCTGCTGACCGGCGAATCGGGGCTGGGCAAGAGCGAACTGGGGCTGGAGCTGATCTCGCGCGGCCACGGGCTGGTGGCCGACGATGCGGTCGACCTGTTCCGCATCTCGCAGACGGCGCTCGAGGGGCGCTGCCCCGAGCTGCTGCTGAACCTGCTGGAAGTGCGCGGCATCGGCCTGCTCGACATCAAGGCCATCTTCGGCGAGACGGCCGTGCGCCGCAAGATGCGGCTCAAGCTGATCGTGCACCTGGTGCGCAAGGAGACGCTGGAGCGCGATTTCGAGCGCCTGCCCTACGAGCCGCTGAGCGAGGACATCCTCAACGTGCCGGTGCGCAAGGTGGTGATCGCGGTGGACGCCGGGCGCAACCTGGCGGTGCTGGTGGAGGCGGCGGTGCGCAACACCATCCTGCAGCTGCGCGGCATCGACACCTACCGCGAGTTCATCGAGCGCCACCAGCGCGCGATGCAGAACCCCGATTTCGAGTAGCGCTACTTCTTGTTTTCGCAGTTCTTCTTCGTGCAGACGGCGTACAGCGCCAGCGCGTGATCCTGCAGCTCGAAGCCGCGCGAATGCGCGACGTTCTTCTGCCGCTTCTCGATCTCGGCGTCGAAGAACTCCTCGACCTTGCCGCAGTCCAGGCACACCAGGTGGTCGTGGTGCTTGCCCTCGTTGAGCTCGAACACCGCCTTGCCCGACTCGAAGTGGTTGCGCGACAGGATGCCGGCCTGCTCGAACTGCATCAGCACGCGGTAGACCGTCGCCAGGCCGATGTCGGCCCCTTCGGTCAGCAAGGCCTTGTAGACGTCCTCGGCCGTCATGTGCCGCTGCGACGTGTGCTGGAACACGTCGAGGATCTTGATGCGGGGCAGGGTGGCCTTCAGGCCGCTGCTCTTGAGTTCGTCGGCATTGGACATGGCAGGTCTCGGGTGGCGCGCGGTGCTGCAGGGGTGGGGCGGCCGGGGCCACCCGCTAGAATCGTCGAATCATATCGAGGTTGATGCCCGCTTCGCCGCGCGCACGCACAACACCATGCGTTCTATCCCGTTCCTGGCCGTGGCCCTGCTCGCCGGCTGCAGCTCGCTGCAATCCTCGGACAACTTCCTGGGCGTCATCACTCCCTACCGCGTCGAGGTCGTGCAGGGCAACGTGCTGACCAAGGAACAGCTGGCGCTGGTCAAGCCTGGCCTGACCCGCGCCCAGGTGCGCGACGTGCTCGGCTCGCCGCTGCTGACCGACGCCTTCCACGCCAACCGCTGGGACTACGTCTTCACGATCAAGCGCCAGGGTGCCGAGCCGCAGCAGCGCAGCGTCGTGGCGCTGTTCGACGGCGACAAGCTGGCCAGCATCAACGCCCCCGACCTGCCGAGCGAGCGCGATTTCGTCGCATCGATCGATACCTTCAAGACCACCCGCAATGCACCGCCGCTCGCGCTGACCGACGACCAGCTGAAGGCGCTGCCGGTGCCGCCGAAGCCGCCCGAACCCGCCGCTTCGGCGCCCGAAGGCCCGATCCGCAGCTACCCGCCGCTGGAACGTTCATGAGCGACGCCCAGCGCCTGCGCATCGCGGTCGCCGGTGCCAGCGGCCGCATGGGCCGCATGCTGATCGAGGCCGTGAGTGCCGCGGACGACTGCGTGCTGGCCGGCGCCCTCGATCAAGCGGGCAGCCCGGCCCTCGATTCCGACGCCACGGCGTGGCTCGGCCGCAGCAGCGGCGTGAAGATCACGTCCGACCTGCACGCCGGCCTGGCCGGTGCCCAGGTGCTGATCGACTTCACCCGCCCCGAAGGCACGCTGGCCCACCTGGCGGTGTGCCGCGAACTCGGCGTCAAGGCCGTCATCGGCACCACCGGCTTCAGCGAGGCGCAGAAGGCGCAGATCGCCGGCCATGCAGAGCACACCGCCCTCATGCTGTCGCCCAACATGAGCGTCGGCGTCAACGTGGTGATGAAGCTGCTCGACATGGCGGCGCGCGCGCTGAACGAAGGCTACGACGTCGAGATCATCGAGGCGCACCACCGCCACAAGGTCGATGCGCCCAGCGGCACCGCGCTCGCGATGGGCGAGGTGGTCGCCCAGGCCCTGGGCCGCAACCTGAAGGACTGCGCGGTCTATGGCCGCGAAGGCGTCACCGGCGCGCGCGATCCGTCGACCATCGGCTTCGCCACCGTGCGCGGCGGCGACATCATCGGCGACCACACCGTGATGTTTGCCGGCACCGGCGAGCGCATCGAGGTCACGCACAAGGGCTCGAGCCGCGTCTCGTATGCGCAGGGCGCCCTGCGCGCGGCCCGCTTCCTGGCCTCGCGCTCCAGCGGGCTGTTCACGATGAACGACGTGCTGGGCCTGTAAGGCGCCGCTGCGTCACTTCCGATCGCGCATGACAGGCTTCGACCACTTCTGGCAGCAGGGGGACCTGATCACGCGCAGCGTCGCCGCGCTGCTGCTGCTGATGTCGGTCAGTGCCTGGGTGCTGATCTTCTGGAAGGGCTGGCTGCTGCGCCGCGTGCGGCTCGACATCGCCCGCGCCGTGCCGGCCTTCTGGGCCGCGCCGTCGCTGGATGGCGGGCGCGAGCAGCTGGCGGCCTTCGACCGCGAACGCGTGCTGGTGCCGCTGCTGTCCGCCGCGGTCGCCGCGCCGCCGCCCGGCACGCTCGAAGGCCACGGCAAGCTCGATTCACAGCTGACGCGCCGCCTGCGCGATGCGCTGCACGCGGTGCTGGGCCAGTTGCAGTTCGGGCAGGTCGTGCTGGCGTCGATCGGCAGCACCGCCCCCTTCATCGGGCTGTTCGGCACGGTCTGGGGCATCTACCACGCACTGCTCAGCATCTCGGCCTCGGGCTCGATCACGATCGACAAGGTGTCGGGCCCGGTCGGCGAGGCGCTGGTGATGACGGCGGCCGGCCTGGCGGTCGCGATCCCGGCGGTGCTCGCGTACAACGTGTTCGGCAAGCGGGTCGGTGCCTGCGAGGCCGAGCTCGAAGGCTTCGCGCACGACCTGCGCGAGATGATGATCGACCGCGGCCCCACGGCCGCCGCCTGACGGAGCCGGCGATGGCCTTCGGCCGCCTCGAGCGAACCACCGGCCCGGCGCCGATGAGCGAGATCAACATGACGCCGCTGATCGACGTGATGCTGGTGCTGCTGGTGATCTTCATGATCACCGCGCCGCTGATGAGCGCCAGCCTGAAGCTCGACCTGCCGCAGGCCGAGGCCGCGACGCCGAGCGAGACGCCGGATTTCATCGCGGTGTCGGTGGATGCGCAGGGGCGGCTGTTCCTCGGCGACGAGGCGGTGACGCCGGCGGTGTTCGCCGAGCGCGTCGCACAGGCCGCGCAGAAGAACCCTGCCACCGAAGTGCAGCTGCGCGCCGACAAGGCGGTGCCCTATGGGCGCGTGGCCGAGCTGATCGGCGTGGTGCAGAAGGCCGGCCTCAACCGCATCGGCTTCGTCGCGGACCCCGTAGCCCGGATGCCCATCCGGGGATCGTCGCCCTGAAGTCGTCGGCGACCGCCTGCGGATCCTGTGCCTGCGTCAGCGCGCTGACCACCGCGACCGAATCCACCCCGCAGGCGACCACGTCCGCGGCACGCGCCAGGCTGATGCCCCCGATCGCCACCACCGGATAAGTCGGTTGCAGCCGCGCCGCCCACGCCGCCAGGCGCTGCAGCCCGACCGGCTCGTAGGCCATCGCCTTCAGCGTCGTCGGGTAGACAGGCCCGATCGCGATGTACGACGGCCGCAGCGCATGCGCGCGCGACATCTCCAGCGGCGTGTGCGAGCTCACGCCCAGGCGCAGGCCCGCCACCTGCAGCGCGTCGAGGTCGGCCGCCGCGACGTCCTCCTGCCCCAGGTGCACGCCGTACGCCCCGAGTTCCAGCGCCTCGCGCCAGTGGTCGTTGATGAACAGCTGCGCACCGGGCACCGCGCGCGCCGCCTGCACCGCGGCCCGCAGCTGGGCGTTCAACTCGGCGGCCGGCAGGCTGCCGGCCTTGAGCCGCAGCTGCAGCGTGCGCACCCCCATCGCGAGTGCGCGTTCGACCCAATCGGCATCGGGCAGCACGGCGTAGAAACCCAGCGGCCCGGACAGCGGCGCAAACGCGGCACGCGTGGCGAACCCATCGTCCGCCCAGCGGAACGCCGGCAGGTGCTCGCTGCCCGCCACCGCCGATGCATTCGTGTTCGGTCGCCCCGGCCCGACCACCCGCGCCTGCGCGAGGCCGGCGGTGACACGCAGCTTGGCCTCGCAGGCCGCATCGAACACGCTCCAGCCCTGGGCCAGCATGCCGGCCAGCGCCGCGGCAAACACGCAGCCGCTGCCGTGCGCCGAGCCCGGCAGGCGCGGCACCGACAGCAGCGCGCGCCGCGCCCCGTCGGTCACCTCGTCAATGCTGGATTCGCCGGTGTCGTGGCCGCCCTTCAGCACCACGCCCTGCGGCATCCGCAGCGCCGCGAGCCGCAGCGCCTCGGGCCGGTTCGGCGTGACCACGTCGACCTGCTGCAGCAGCCCCTGCAGCGCCTCCAGCCAGGCCGCATCGCCGGCATCGTGGCTCGCGTGGCCGTTGCTGGCGCCGAGCACCGGGTCGAGCACCACAGGGCACGCGCGCGCCGCGACGAAGTCCTGCACCTCGCGCAGCACCGCGATCGACCCCAGCATGCCGATCTTGACCGCCGCCGGTTCGCCGTCGCGCAGCACCGCCTGCAGCGCGGCGCGCACCAGGCTCGCGTCGACCGGCACGACGCCGGAGAAGCCGCGGCTGTCCTGCACCGTCAGCGCGGTGACGACGCTGCTGCCGGCCAGGCCCATCGCCTGCCAGGTCGCAAGATCGGCCGTGATGCCGGCGCCGTGCACCGGGTCGTGCCCGCCGATCGCCAACAGCGGCCGCGTCATGGCTGGTGCCAGAACGGCATGCCGAGCGTCGGCGTCGACGCCTGGGCGGTCTGCCGTTCGCCCATCGGCGTCGCCTCGAAGGCCAGCCGGCCGGCGTCGACCGCCTGCGCGAAGGCGCGCGCCATGCGCACCGGGTCGCCCGCCTGCGCGACCGCGGTGTTCAGCAGCACGCCGTCGAAGCCCAGCTCCATCACCTGCGCCGCATGCGAAGGCTTGCCCAGCCCCGCGTCGACGATCAGCACGGCATCGGGCAGGCGCGCGCGCAAAGTCTGCAGCGCGTACGGGTTCTGCGGTCCGCGCCCGGTGCCGATCGGCGCGGCCCACGGCATCACGGCCGCGCAGCCGGCCTCGTGCAGGCGCTGCGCGAGCACCAGGTCGTCGGTGGTGTAGGCCAGCACCTGGAAGCCGTCGCGCACCAGCACGCGCGCCGCCTCCAGCGTGCCGAACGGATCGGGCTGCAGCGTGTAGTCGTCGCCGATGACCTCCAGCTTGATCCACGGCGTGTCGAACAGCTCGCGCGCCATCTGCGCCAGCGTGATCGCCTCCTGGGCGCCGTGGCAGCCGGCGGTGTTGGGCAGCACGCGGCAGCCGAGCGCCTTGACGCGTTGCCAGAAGGCGTTGCCGCCGCCGTGCTCCGGCTGCAGGCGGCGCAGGCCGACGGTCAGTACCTGCGTGCCGCTCGCCTGCACCGCGTCGGCCAGCACCTGCGGCGACGGGTAGTGGGCGGTGCCGAGCAGCAGCCGGCTGTGCAGCGTGGCGCCGGCCAGGGTCCAGGAGGGGGTGGTGTGCATGTTCAGCCTCCGGTGACCGGTGCGATCACGTCGATGCGGTCGCCGCCGGCCAGTGCCTGCGACGGCCATTGCGCACGCGGCACGAACTGGCGGTTGATGGCGCAGGCCATCGCCGCATCCAGCGCGTAACCCTGGCGCTGCAGCAGCTCGGCCAGCGTGGCGGCGGGCGTCTGCAGGTCCTGTCCGTTCATCGACACCGAGATCATCGTGCAGTCTCCTGGAGCAGTTGATCGACCAGGGCCGGCGCGCACAGGTAGCCGTGGCGGTACAGCCCGTTGAGTTGCCACACGCCCGCCTGCCGGCGCAGCGCGGGCCGGTGGTCGTCGAGCGCGGGGCGCAAGGCGGCGGCGATGTCCAGCACGCGCGCCTCGGCGAAGCCGGGATGCAGGCTGTACAGCGCGCTGCCGAGTTCCAGCACCGAGCGCAGCGCCGGCGCGCCGGTGTCTTCCGATTCGAGTTCGGTCGCGCCGACGACGAAGCGCTGCTGCGGGCGCGGCGCCACATACAGCTGGTAGCGCGGATGCATCAGCCGCACCGGACGCTGCAGCGTGACGCCGGCGCATTCGACGCGCAAGACCTCGCCGCGCACGCCGCGCATCCCCGGCCAGTCGGCGCGGGCACCGATGCCGCGCGTGTCGATCACCAGCGGCGCGGCGTACTCGCCGTGCGCGGTGCGCAGGCCCCCGGCCTGCATCGCCAGCACCGCTTCGTCCTCGTGCCAGTGCACGCGCAGGCGGTCGAGCGCGCGCGCCAGCGCGGCCAGCAGTTCGTCGTTGGCGAGTTGCCCCTCGCCGTGCAGCAGCAGGCCGCGCGCGAAGCGCCCTTCGAGCGCCGGCTCGTGCTGCGCGATGCCGTCGCCATCGAGCACCTCGAGCGCGGCCCGCTGCGCCGCAGGCAGCTTGTGCCGCAGCACGCGCTCGAAGTGATCCAGGCTGCCGGCATCGGCCGGGTGCGCCAGCACCAGCGTGCCGGCGCGCCGGAAGTACACCTCGCGGCCGCTGTCGGCGCGCAGCGCGTCCAGCCACTGCGGCCACAGCGCCATCGCCTGCTGGGCGAGCGCGAACACCGCCTCGTCGGCCACCGCCAGTTCGGCCAGCGGCGACAGCATCGCCGCCGCCACCGCGCTGGCCGAGCGCGCGTCGTCGCGCCGCCCCGCGTCGAACAGCCGCACGCGCCGCCCGGCGCGGGCACAGCGCCACGCGCAAAGCCGGCCGGCCAGCCCGGCGCCGGCGATCAGCACATCGCAGTCCGCAGCCATGCTCAGCTGTAGATCTCGCCGCCGTGGGCGCGGAACTCCTGCGCCTTGTCGGCCAGCGCCTGGCGGATCTCGATCACCGGCTTGGCGCTCTCGCGCTTGGCGAAGTCGCGCACCTCCTGGCTGATCTTCATCGAGCAGAACTTGGGCCCGCACATCGAGCAGAAGTGCGCGACCTTCGCGTTCTCCTTCGGCAGCGTCTCGTCGTGGTAGGCCATCGCGGTGTCGGGATCGATCGCGAGGCGGAACTGGTCTTCCCAGCGGAATTCGAAGCGCGCCTTCGAGACCGCGTTGTCCCACATCTGCGCGCCCGGGTAGCCCTTGGCCAGGTCGGCCGCGTGCGCGGCGATCTTGTAGGCGATCAGCCCCTGCTTCACGTCGTCGCGGTTCGGCAGGCCCAGGTGTTCCTTCGGCGTCACGTAGCACAGCATCGCGGTGCCGTACCAGCCGATGTTGGCCGCGCCCATCGCCGACGCGATGTGGTCGTAGCCGGGCGAGATGTCGGTGAGCAGCGGGCCCAGCGTGTAGAACGGCGCCTCGGCGCAGGCCTCGAGCTGCTTGTCGACGTTCTCCTGCACCAGCTGCAGCGGCACGTGGCCGGGGCCTTCGATCATCACCTGCACGTCGTGCTTCCAGGCCACCTGCGTCAGCTCGCCCAGCGTGTGCAGCTCGGCGAACTGGGCCTCGTCGTTGGCGTCGGCGATGGAGCCGGGGCGCAGCCCGTCGCCGAGCGAGAAGCACACGTCGTACGCCTTCATGATCTCGCAGATCTCGTCGAAGCGTTCGTACAGGAAGCTCTCGCGGTGGTGCGCCAGGCACCACTTGGCCATGATCGAGCCGCCGCGCGAGACGATGCCGGTGAGCCGGTTGGCCGTCAGCGGCACGTGGGCCAGCCGCACGCCGGCGTGGATGGTGAAGTAGTCGACCCCCTGCTCGGCCTGCTCGACCAGCGTGTCGCGGAACAATTCCCAGGTCAGCTCCTCGGCCTTGCCGTGCACCTTCTCCAGCGCCTGGTAGATCGGCACCGTGCCGATGGGCACCGGCGAGTTGCGCAGGATCCACTCGCGCGTCTCGTGGATGTTCTCGCCGGTCGACAGGTCCATCACCGTGTCGGCGCCCCAGCGGATGGCCCACACCAGCTTGTCGACCTCTTCCTCGATGCCGGAGGTGACGGCGGAGTTGCCGATGTTGGCGTTGACCTTCACGAGGAAGTTGCGGCCGATCACCATCGGCTCGCTCTCGGGGTGGTTCAGGTTGCAGGGGATCACCGCGCGGCCGCGGGCCACCTCGGCGCGCACGAACTCGGGCGTGATCTCGGGCGTGATGGCCGCGCCGAAATGCCGGCCGCGCTGCGGCAGCCGCTCGGTCGCGAGGCGCTCGCGCAGCTGCGCCTGCACCAGGTTCTCGCGCAGCGCGATGAACTCCATCTCGGGCGTCACGATGCCGCGGCGCGCGTAGTGCATCTGCGAGACGTTGCCGCCGCTGCGGGCGCGGCGCGGCAGCGGTGCGCCCTGCATGCGCAGCGCAGCGAGCGCCGGGTCGTCGAGGCGCTGGCGGCCGTAGGCGCTGCTGATCTGCGGCAGGGCTTCGCTGTCGCCGCGGTCGGCGATCCAGGCGCGGCGCAGCGGTGGCAGGCCGCGCGTGATGTCGATGGGCGCCTGCGGGTCGGTGTAGGGGCCGGACGGGTCGTACACGCGCAGCGGCGGGTTCGGCTCGCGCAGCGCTTCGCCTTGCGGCTGCTGCACCAGCGTGTCGGAGAGCGCGATCTCGCGGAACGGCACGCGCAGGTCGGTGCGGCTGCCTTCGAGGTAGATCTTGCGCGAGCCGGGGAACGGCGTGCGGGTGATGCGGCGGGACAGCTCGTCGGTGTCGACGGAGGAAGCGTTCTTGGCCATGCGATCTCCAGAGAGGTGGGTGCCTGCCTGGGACCGCGCCCTGCATGAGCAGATGCGCCGTGGCCGAGTGCTGTTTCCTACGCGGGGATGACCCCAATCAGGTTCAACGGGTTAGGCGGCGAGCGCCCTCTCAGCCTCGGATTCACATCCTCGGCACCCCGACAAGCGAGCGGATTCTAGAACACACTAACGCCTTCGCCGCAAATCAATTCATGTAGTCCCATGACGTTGCCCGCCACGCCCACGCCACGCTTCGACATCTTCTACAAATACGACGCCCTGACCCGATTGCTGTTCGACTACGCCGACGCCCACCCCGGGCTGGTGCAGGTGCAATCGATCGGCAAGAGCCACGAGGGCCGCGACATCTGGGTCGCGGCGGTCACCAACACCGCCACCGGCCCCGACACCGACAAGCCCGCGTTCTGGGCCGACGGCAACATCCACGCGGCCGAGCTGACGGCCAGCACCACCTGCCTGTACTACCTGCACCACCTGGTGACGCAGTACGGCGCCAGCGGCGACGAGGGCCGGCAGGTGACGCAGCTGCTCGACACGCGCGCCATCTACATCTGCCCGCGCATCAATCCCGACGGGGCCGAGCTGGCGCTGGCCGAGCGGCCGCGCCACATCCGTTCGTCGACGCGCAGCTACCCGTACGACGAGGAGCCCGTCGAGGGCCTGACGATGGAAGACATCGACGGCGACGGCCGCATGCTGACGATGCGCATCCCGGATCCGCACGGCACCTACCGCAAGAGCACGCAGGACCCGCGCCTGATGGTGCCGCGCGAGCCGGGCGAGTTCGGCGGCGAGTACTACCGGCTGATGCCCGAGGGCCTGCTGAAGAACTACGACGGCCTCACCGTCAACGTGAACCGCGACCCGGAAGGGCTGGACCTGAACCGCAACTTCCCGGCCTTCTGGCGCCAGGAGTTCGAGCAGGTCGGCGCCGGTCCGTATCCGGCCAGCGAGCCCGAGGTGCGGGCGATGATCGAGTTCATCCTGAAGCACCCGAACATCGGCGCGGCGATCAGCTACCACACGCACAGCGGCGTGATCCTGCGGCCGATGGGCACGCAGAGCGACGACGACATGATCCCCGAGGACCTGTGGTCGTACAAGCGCTTCAGCGCGATGGGCGAGAAGCTGACCGGCTACCCGGCCATCAGCATCTGGCACGACTTCAAGTACCACCCGAAGGAAGTGATCACCGGCACGCAGGACTGGGTCTACGAGCACCTGGGTGCGCTGTTCTGGGTGGTGGAGCTGTGGTCGCCGAACAAGGAGGCCGGCATCGAGGGCTACAAGTGGATCGACTGGTTCCGCGACCACCCCGAATCGGACGACCTGAAGCTGCTGAAGTGGAGCGACGAGCAGTGCGGCGGCCAGGCCCACGTCGACTGGAAGCCCTTCCACCACCCGCAGCTGGGGCCGGTGGAGATCGGCGGCTGGGACAAGATGAACTTCTGGCGCAACCCGCCGCCGAACCTGCGCGAGCGCGAGGCGGCGCGTTTCCCGGCGTGGATGAACCAGATCGCGCTGAGCCTGCCGAAGCTGGAGCTGCTGCGCACCGAGGTGCGCGCGCTCGGGCCCGACACCTGGCGCGTGCGGCTGGCGGTGTGCAACAGCGGGTACCTGCCGGCCTACGTGAGCAAGCGGGCGCTGGCGCGCAAGACGGTGCGCGGCACGATGTTCGAGATCCACCTGCCGCCGGGCGATGCGGCGGTGTCGCTGGTCAGCGGCAAGGAGCGCATGGAAGGGCCGCAGCTCGAAGGCCACGGCCCGAAGAGCACGCTGCAGGCCTTCCTGCCGACGCGCGAGGTCACGGCCGACCGCGCGGTGGCCGAGTGGGTCGTGCGCGCACCGAAGGGCACGCGGCTGGCACTCAGCGCGCGTGCGGACCGTGCGGGGGCGGTGAAGACCGAGGTGGTGCTGGACTAGACGTGAGGCCTAGAAGTGATATTCGGCCTTCAGCGACGGCGCCGACACCTTGGTGCCCGCCAGTGACGGCTGGTTGCCGAACTTGTTCTTGATGTACTGGTAGCCCAGGCCCGCATAGAAGGTCTTGGGCGTGCCGGCCGCCGAGCCGACGTCCCACAGCAGGCCCATCTCGGTCCAGGTCTCGGCCGCGGTGTCGCCGCCGAAGCCGTCCTTGCCCTTCTCGCCGGTCCAGGTGCCCCAGCCCTTGAAGACCGCCGGCAGGCCGGCATTGAAGTCGAAGCTCCACACCGCGGCCAGGCGCGGCGCCGCGTCGAAGTTGACGTGCGTGCCGGCCAGGCTGTTGTTGTTGTTCTCCTTGTAGTACAGCAGGCCCAGCGTCAGCAGCCCCGGCACGTCGAACTCCACCTTCGGCCCGGCGATGTACTTCGTGAGGCCGGCGCCGAACGCATCGTTCTTCGAGTTGAAGTCGAAGCCGAACTGGAAGCCGACGTCGCGGATCGGGCCGAACTTCATCGGCTTGCCGCTCACCTTGCCGAAGCTCACCGTGTTGCTGTAGGTGACGTACACCTCGTGCGCGCCGCGGTCGCTGTTGTTGGCGTTGTTGTTCTCCTCGGACGCCAGCATGTCCACGGCGAAGAAGTTGACGCCGTACTTGTAGCCGCCGACGTACTGCAGCGTCGCGACCTGCTTCTTGACGTCGGCATCGCTGCCCGGCTCCTTGAACTTGGTGCCATAGGTGTAGCCGATGAAGGCGTCGCTCCATTCGGCGGCACCGGCGCCCGCGGCACAGGCGGACAGCACGGCACAGGTGGCGAGCTTCGAGACGATTCGAATGCGCATGGGGGATCCTTGGGGTTGGTTTTGGGAATGCGGCGGAACAGGCCGGCACCCCCTCGACTCACGCCCAGGCTTGGCGCATGCGTCCGCATCGGGTACCGACTTGTATGCAAGTCAGCAAACCCCATGCCACGCGAATGGATTCAATTCAGTTCGTCGCTGGATGCGGCGCGGGGCAGGATCGGCGCCTCGCTCATCGCCTGCCGCCAGACCTTCTTCGGCAGGAAGGTGCGCAGCTGCTCGATGGCCTTGTCCACGAGCAGCGGGTGCAGCTCGTGACCGATGCCGGGCAGCACGTCGGCGGTGACGTCGCCGCCCAGCGCCACCAGGCGCTCGGCCGAGTCGATGGCCGGGCCGCAGGGGACGACACGGTCGGTCATGCCGTGAAACAGATGCACCGTGGTGTCTTCGGGCACGTGTTCGGGCGCCGTGGCGTGGCGGCCCGAGAAGGCCAGCACGCGGCCGGCCAGTGCCGGTTCGGCCTGCACCGCCTCGAGCGACATGATGGCGCCCTGCGAGAAGCCCACCAGCGCGGTGCACGGCCACGACACGTTCAGCTGCTGCTGCACGCCGCGCACCATCGCGATGAAGCGCGGCAGCGCCTGTGCGACGCGCTGCGGGCGGTTGTCTTCGGTGATGCCCTGGATCGAGAACCACTGCCAGCCGCTGCCGCCGCCGGGCACGCCGTCGAACGGATCCGGCGCGTCCAGGCAGACGACGGCGGCCTGCGGATACTCGGCGACCAGGCGTTGCGCGAGCGGTGCCATGTTCGACGCGTCGGCGCCGACGCCGTGGAACAGCAGGAACAGCAGTTCGGGGGCGCCTTCGGCGGGCAGGTGGGCCAGGGCGGTGGCGGGCATGGGCGCTCCTTCTAGAACCGCACGCGCAGCCCGGCCGCCACGCTGGTGCCGTTGTCGGCGTTCGTGAGCCGGTCGTTCATCACGATCGCATAGGCATCGGTCAGCTTCGACAGCGCATGGTCGTAGCCCAGCGTCAACGTGCGGTTCTTGACCTCGCCGGGGTTGAAGTCGGCATTCGCCTGGCCGTACTGCGCGACCACCTTGCCGAGCGCACCCACCGGCACCGAGGCGCCCAGGCCATAAATGGTCGTCTTGGTGTCCAGCGTCGCCAGCGTCTTCACGCGGGTGGCCTGCGCGTAGAGCTTCACGGCGCTGAAGTCGTACGAACCGCCCAGCTGCCAGGTGTCCTGACGCTCGAAGCCGGCGGGCAGGCCGACGGCGCCATTCTTCACCTGCTGGTACGCGATGGTCGCCCCCCAGGTCGGCGTGACGAGCATCCAGTGGCCGCCGACGTTGCGGCCGGTCGCGCCCGCCGCGCCCTCGCCCAGGTTGCCGATCAGGCTCACGTTGTAGCCCTCGGGGTTCGAGGTGTTGTACAGCAGCGAGTTGTTCCAGCCGGTGTCACCGTAGAACGCGAGGCCGGTGCTGGGCGCGAAGACCTGGCGGATGCTGGGCGAGAAGCCGAACGAATCGCCGAGCGCGTTGAAGGCCAGCGTCGAGACGAACAGCGGCGTCGTGTTGCGCCCCAACGTGCTGGTGCCGAAATCGCCCTGGAAGCCGACATAGGCGTTGCGCCCCCAGAACGCATCGCCGCCGGCGCGGCCGGCACTGCCGGTGTCGGCGCGCAGGTAGTGCTCGAGCGCGAACTTCACCTTCAGCGAGCCACCCAGGTCTTCGGTGCCCTTGAAACCGAGGAAGCTGGTGGTCATCTTGCCGCTCTCGGCGCGCAGCGTGCGCTGCGTGCCGGCATCCTGGAAGCGGCCGGCGGACATGTCGACCAGCCCGTACAGCGTGATCGAGGACGCCGACTGCGCCAGGGCGGCACCGGACAGCGAGGCGGCGACCGCGGCAGCGGCCAGACAGGACAGGCGACGATTCATCGGCAAAAACTCCGGCGGGACAGGTGACAAGCCCGTCAGGATAAACCCGGACGCGTGTGCGGCCGGTCACACCCCGTTTCGTTGACGCCACATCGGCGGCGGCCGCCCCGGCACAGAATGAGGCCCGAACCCGGAGCCACTGCCCCATGGAACTGACCGTCAACGGCCGATCCCTGCCCCTGCCCGCCGACGCGGTCGAGCCCGGCATGCCGCTGCTGTGGGTGCTGCGCGACGTGCTCAACCTCACCGGCACCAAGTTCGGCTGCGGCGTCGCCGCCTGCGGCGCCTGCACGGTGCACGTCGACGGCCAGGCCGTGCGGTCGTGCGTGACGCCGCTGTCGGCCGCCGAAGGCAAGCCGGTGCGCACCATCGAGGCGCTGGGCACGCCCGGCACGCCGCATCCGCTGCAGCGCGCGTGGATCGCGCACCAGGTGCCGCAATGCGGCTATTGCCAGAGCGGCATGCTGATGGCCGCCGCCGACCTGCTGGGCAGGAACCGCAACCCGAGCGACGCCGACATCGACGCGGCCATCACCAACCTGTGCCGTTGCGGCACCTACCCGCGCATCCGCGAGGCCATCAAGAGCGCCGCGGCGATGCTGCGCGGCGACAAGCCGGCCGCCGAGGCGCGCGCGTGAGCGGTGCACCCATGAAACGCCGCAGCCTGCTGCTGAGTGCCCTGGGCGCGGGCGGCGCGCTGCTGGTCGGCTGGAGCGCATTGCCGGCGCGCAGCCGGCTCGGCAGCCCCAACCCGCTGCCGGCCAGCGACGGCACGGTGACGCTGAACGGCTGGATCCGCATCGAGCCCGATGGCCAGGTGCTGCTGGCGATGAACCGCAGCGAGATGGGCCAGGGCATCCACACCGCGCTCGCGATGCTGGTGGCCGACGAGCTCGACACCCCGCTCGCGCGCGTGAAGCTGGTGCAGGCGGCGCCGCAATCGATCTACGGCAACGTCGCGATGTTCGTCGGCGCGCTGCCCTTCCACCCTGTCGACAGCGAGCCCGGCCGCGAGACCGCCACCGTCAAGGCCGGCCAGTGGATGGTCGGCAAGTTCGCGCGCGAGCTGGGCCTCAGCGTCACCGGCGGCTCGTCCAGCGTCGCCGACGCCTGGGACGTGCTGCGGCTGGCCGCCGCCACCGCGCGCGCGCAACTGCTGGGCGCGGCCTCGCTGCAATGGAAGCTGCCGCGCGAGGAACTGCAGGTGCGCAACGGCGTGATCAGCCACGTCTCCGGGCCGCACGCGCACTTCGGCGAACTCGCCAGGCTGGCCGCGGCGACGCCGGTCGGCGACGTGAAGACCAAGGACCCGAAGGACTGGAAGCTGATCGGCACGCCGGCGCCGCGCACCGACCTGGCGGCCAAGGTCGACGGCACGGCGCGCTTCGGCCTCGACACGCGCCAGCCCGGCCAGCTGTATGCGGTGATCCGCCACTGCCCGATGCTGGGCGGCAGCCCGCAGCGCGTGAACGTCGAGCCGGCGATGAAGCTGCCCGGCGTGCAGCGCGTGGTGCGCCTCGGCCCGTATGCCGGATCGACCGCGGCGGTGGCCGTGGTCGGGCGCAGCACCTGGCATGCGCGGCGCGGCGCGCAGGCACTGGAGATCGACTGGGCGCCGCCGCCGGCCGGCGCGGCCGACACGCGGCGCATCGACGAAGCGCTGGAGCGTGCCGCGCGCGCCGCCGCGCAAACGGACGGCGGCTTCGCGTTCCACACCCGCGGCGACGTGAAGCAGGCGCAGGCCGGCGCGGCGCGGCGCCTCGAGGCCCTGTACCGCGCGCCCTACCTGGCGCATGCGGCGATGGAGCCGATCAACTGCACCGCGCGCGTGCACGACGGCCGGGTCGAGCTGTGGGTGCCGACGCAGGTGCCGGACATGGCGCGCGCCATCGCGGCGCGTGTCGCCGGGGTCGAGCCCGACGCGGTGACGCTGCACGTCAGCTACCTGGGCGGCGGCTTCGGGCGCCGGCTCGACGTCGATTTCGTCGCGCAGGCGGTGCGCATTGCGCTCGAGTGCAGCGGCCTGCCGGTGCAATTGGTGTGGCCGCGAGAAGAAGACACGACGCACGATTTCTACCGCCCGGCGGGGGTTGCGCTGATGCAGGCCAGCCTGGACGCGAAAGGCATGGTCAGCGGGCTCGCGATCACCGCGGCCGGCGACGCGATCACGCCGCGCTGGATCGAGCGCGTGCTGCCGGCGCTGGCCGGGCCGGTCGACACGCCGGACAAGAGTGCGGCCGAGGGCCTGTACGACCTGCCGTACGCGATCGCGAACCAGCGCATCGCGCAAGTCGCGACGCACAGCGGCGTGCCGGTGGGCTACTGGCGCTCGGTCGGGCATTCGCACCATGCGTTCTTCAGCGAGTGCTTCATCGACGAGCTGGCCGAGGCGGCGAAGCAGGACCCGGTGCAGTTCCGCCTCGGGCTGCTGGGCGAGATGCCGCGCCATGCGGCGGTGCTGAAGCTTGCCGCCGCCAAGGCCGGCTGGGGGCAGCCGTTGCCGGTGGGGCAGGCGCGCGGCATCGCGTTGCACGAGAGCTTCGGCAGCATCGTCGCGCAGGTGGTGGAGGTGTCGCTGCCGGACGGCAAGCCGCGCCTGCACCGCGTGGTGTGCGCGGCCGACATCGGCACGGTGGTCAACCCCGGCATCGTCGCGCAGCAGATGGAGAGCGCGGTGGTGTTCGGGCTGTCGGCGGCGCTGTACGGGCGCATCGACATCGAGGGCGGCGTGGTGAAGCAGGCCAACTTCCCGGACTACCCGGTGCTGAAGCTGGCGGATTGCCCGCGCATCGAGACGCACCTGGTGCCCAGCACGCGCGCGCCGGGCGGCATGGGCGAGCCCGGCACGCCGCCGGTGGCGCCGGCGCTGGCGAATGCCTTGTACGTGCTGACCGGGAAACGCCAGCGGGCGCTGCCGCTCACGTAGCCCGGATGCCAATCCGGGATGTGTCGGACAAACCCCGGATTGGCATCCGGGCTACGCGCGCTTCTCGGTCTGCGCAACCGCGCGCAACAGTGCCTGCCGCAGGCGGTGCGCATCGATCGGCTTGGTCAGGAACTCGTTCATCCCCGCCGCCAGCGCCTGCTCGCGCTCCGACACCAGCGCCGCCGCGGTCAGCGCGATGATCGGCAGCTCGTCCGCCGGGTAGCGTTCGCGCAGCTGCCGCGCCGCCTCGTGGCCGCTCAGGCGCGGCATCTGCACGTCCATCAGCACCACGTCGAACAGGCGCCCGGCGTCGACCGAGCGCTGCACCGCGGCCAGCGCCTCCACGCCGTCCACCGCCTGCACCACGTCGACGCCCCACTGCTCCAGCATCGCGACACCGATCATCATGTTGACCGGGTTGTCCTCCACCATCAGCACGTGCGCGCCGGCCAGCGAGGCGGTGTCCAGCGATTCGGCATCGGTGCCGACCTCGCGCGCATGCGTCACCGGCAGCGGCAGCTCGGCCCAGAACCGGCTGCCCCGGCCCGGCTCGCTCTCGACGCCGACACGCCCGCCCATCAGCGTCGCCAGCTCCTTGCAGATCGACAGCCCGAGGCCGGTGCCGCCGTAGCGCCGCGTCGTCGAGCTGTCGGCCTGCGTGAAGGGCTGGAACAGCCGCTGCTGCGTTTGCGCGGCGATGCCCGGGCCGGTGTCGGTCACCGCCAGCCGCACCAGCCCGCCGCCACGCGGCGCGGCTTCCAGCGTCACGTGCCCACGGTCGGTGAACTTGATGGCGTTGGTCAGGTAGTTGCTCAGGATCTGCCGCACCCGCACCGGGTCGCCCAGCACCGTGCCCGGCACCTCGTCGGCCATCGCCAGCCGCAGCGTCAGCCCGCGCGCCTGCGCCAGCGACTGGTAGGCGCGCTGCACCGCCACCAGCAGCCCGCGCAGGTCGAAGGCCACCGTCTCGACGCTGAACTTGCCGGCCTCGATCTTCGACAGGTCGAGGATGTCCGAGATGATGCTGGCGAGGCTTTGCGCGCTCTCCTGGATCTGCGCCAGGTACTGGTCGCGCCGCAGCGCATCCAGCCCCGGCCGCATCGCGAGCCGCGCCAGCCCCAGCAGCCCGTTCAGCGGCGTGCGGATCTCATGGCTGGTGTTGGCCAGGAAGGTGCTCTTGGCCTGGTTGGCCGCCTCGGCCACGTCGCGCGCATGCGCGAGCGCCTGCTCGAAGGCGCGCCGCTCGGTCACGTCTTCGGCGATCCAGATCGTGCCGCCCTGGCTCGGGTGGCTCGGGTCGACCGCCTGCGCCAGCAGGCGGCACAGGAAGCTGCTGCCATCGCCGCGCCGCATCACGCGCTCGATCTCCACCGGCTGGCCCTGCGCCAGCAGCGGCCCGACCAGCCGGCCCATCTCGGCATAGTCGGCCTCGTCGCGCCACACCACCTGCCCCGGCTGGCCGATCAGCGCGCCGGCCGGCCAGCCGAACATCGCCTCGAAGCACGGGTTGGTCTGCATGAAGCGGCGCTCGCGCGTGAGCGCGATGCCGATCGACGCGTTGTGCAGGATGGCCTCGTGCTGCAGGCGCACGCGCTCGGTCTCGGTGACGTCGCGGCCGTTCAGCACCAGGTACTCGCGGCCGTCCATGCGGAAGCGCGCCGCCGACAGCAGCAGCGACACCGGTTCGCCGGTGCGCCGCACGAAGGTGGCCGGCAGGTCGGTGATGAGGTCGCCCTTCGCGAGGCCGTCGACCAGCGCGTCGCGGTCGGCCTGCCGGTTCCAGATGCCGATCTCGCCGGCGGTGCGGCCGATCACCTCGTCGCTGCGCCAGCCGGTGATGTGGGTGAAGCTCTCGTTGACCATCACGTAGCGGCCGGTCTCGGCCTCGGTGAGGGTGATGCAGTCGGGGCTGGTGGCGACCAGGTGCGACAGCATCGCCTCCGAGCGGCGCAGCCCCCGCTCGGCCTGCACGCGCGCGGTGATGTCGTGGTACATCGACAGCGTGGCCGGGCCGTCCGGCGCGTCGACGCGCATGCCGGACGCCTCCGCGACCAGCGCCCTGCCGTCCAGCGAGACCAGCTCGAACTCGGCGACGCCCAGCCCCTCGCCGACCGGCAGCGCCTCGAGCGCCGCGACGCGCTGGCCCACCACGTCCTGCGACGGGCCGGGCGGGTAGAGGCGGCGCAGGTCGAAGCCCTTGATCGCCGACGCCGACGCGAAGCCGAACAGCCGCGCCGCCGCATCGTTGCCATCGATCACGATTCCGTTGCGGTGCAGCACCAGGGCCGTCGGCGAGCGGTGGAACAGCTCGCGGTAGCGGCGCTCGCTCTCGACGGTGGCACGGCGCGCCTCGACCTCGGCGGTGATGTCGCGGCCCATGCCCCAGTAGCCGAGGAAGCGCCCCTGCGCGTCGAAGCGCGGCCGGCCGCTGACGACGCTGTGGCGCATCTCGCCGTCCAGCCCGGGCCGCGTCGCGAGCAGGTTGCTGAACGGCAGGTGGGCTTCGAGGTCGGCGCGGTGGCGTGCGAGCGTTTCGTCGTCCAGCCCGATCTGCGGCATCTCCCACGGGCGGCGGCCCATGCGTTCGCGCGCATCGATGCCGGAGTACTGGTTGAGCTTGTCGGCGATGTGCGTGAAGCGCAGGTCGGCGTCGAGCTCCCAGTACCAGTCGGCAGCGATCAGCAGCAGGTTGCGAAAACGCTCCTCGCGTTCGCTGGCCTCGGCCAGCGCGCGCCGCACCACGCCGGCGATCAGCAGCCCGGCGGCGGCACCCGACGCGAAGATCAGCCAGTGCGTGACCACGCGCATCGGCAGCGGGAACACCGTCAGCGAGGCCGGGCCGGGCAGCCAGCGCGAGCCGTCGGCCGCCGCCAGCGCGGCGACGGCCGCTCCCATCGCGACCGCCAGCAGCGCGCCCGAGGCAGGACTCGCGAGCACCGTCACGACGCAGATCAGCAGGCCCAGGTAGCCCAGGTTCAGCGCATGCACGCCCTGGCCGGCCCCGACGGCGGTGACCAGCACGGCGATCGACGCGATCCAGCCCATCACCTGCACCAGCCGCGGCAATGCGACGCGCGGCAGGGCCCACATGCCGGCCGCGAAGCTGGCGGCCAGCACCAGGCAGTCGGCCACCAGCAGCGCGCGCATGCCGGGGCGCAATTGCAGCGCGGAGGACAGGTAGATCAGCGCGCCGGCCAGCGAGACGCCCACGCCGGTGCCGAAGAACAGGCGGGCCACCAGCCGGTCCAGCGGTTCGCGCGGCAAGAGGGGCAGGGGAGAGGCGAGGGGCACGGCGCTTGGGCCGCTCAGCGGGTGCGGCTTCGCAAGTGTGTCACCGCTGCGCCCGCGCGGGGCAGGCAGGTTTTCCCGATTCCGGCGCGGCGGCTTGCGCGAGCGTGCAGGAGTGCACGCTCGCCAGCCGCGTCATGCCGCGGACTTGTGCGCGTTCAATTCCTGCCGCGTCGCCTGCGCCGCGCGGCGCGCGGCCGATGCGAAATCGTCGCCGCTCGAGGCATACAGCACCGCGCGCGACGAGTTGACGACGATGGGCGCATCGGCCCGCCAGCCGGCGCGCACCGTGGCCGCCGCGTCGCCGCCTTGCGCGCCGACGCCCGGGATCAGCAGCGGCAGCGTCGGCGCCAGTTCGCGCACGCGGGCGATCTCGCCGGGGAAGGTCGCGCCGACCACCAGGCCGAGCTGGCCGCTGCGGTTCCAGTCGGTCTGCGCGAGGCGCGCGATGTGCTCGTAGACCAGCGCGCCGTTGGCCAGCGGCTGGGCCTGCAGGTCGGAGCCGCCGGGGTTGGAGGTGCGGCACAGCAGGATCAGGCCCTTGTCGCCGTAGCGCAACCAGGGCTCGATCGAGTCGAAGCCCATGAAGGGCGACAGCGTCACCGCATCGGCCTGGTAGCGCTCGAAGGCCTCGCGCGCGTACTGCTCGGCGGTGGAACCGATGTCGCCACGCTTGGCGTCCAGGATCACCGGCACCTCGGGCGCGACGCGCCTGATGTGCGCCATCAGGCGTTCCAGCTGGTCCTCGGCGCGGTTGCCGGCGAAGTAGGCGACCTGCGGCTTGAAGGCGATCACCAGGTCTTTCGTCGCATCGACGATGGCGGCGCAGAAGTCGAAGATGCGGCTGGCGTCGCCCTTCCAGCTGCCGGGGAACTTCGCCGGGTCGGGGTCGAGGCCGACGCACAGCAGCGAATCGTTGCGGCGCTCGGCGCGGCGCAGTTGGTCGGTGAATTTCATGCGCCGCCGATCCGCTTCGCCAGCTCGGCGCCGATCCCGGTGTAGCTGCCCGGCGTCATCGCCAGCAGCCGGGCCTTCTCGGCCTCGGGGATCTCGAGCGTGCCGATGAAGCTGCGGATCGCCTCGCGCGTGATCGTCTTGCCGCGCGTCAGCTCCTTCAGCCGCTCGTACGGGTTGGCGAGCTTGTAGCGCCGCATCACCGTCTGGATCGGCTCGGCCAGCACTTCCCAGGCGTGGTCCAGGTCGGCGGCGAGTGCTTCGCGGTTGACCTCCAGCTTGCCCAGCCCGCGCAGCAGGCTGTCGTAGCCCAGCACCGCGTAGCCCAGCGCCACGCCCATGTTGCGCAGCACCGTGCTGTCGGTCAGGTCGCGCTGCCAGCGGCTGATCGGCAGCTTCTGGCTCAGGTGGGTCAGCAGCGCGTTCGCCAGGCCGAAATTGCCCTCGGCGTTCTCGAAGTCGATCGGGTTGACCTTGTGCGGCATCGTGCTCGAGCCGATCTCGCCTTCCTTGGTGCGCTGCTTGAAGTAGCCCAGGCTGATGTAGCCCCAGACGTCGCGCGACCAGTCGATCAGGATGGTGTTGGTGCGCGTCACCGCATCGAACAGCTCGGCCATGTAGTCGTGCGGCTCGATCTGGATCGTGTACGCGTTGAAGCTCAGCCCCAGCGCCTCCTCGACCACCTTCTTCGAGAACGCCTCCCAGTCGAGCTCGGGGTAGGCCGACAGGTGCGCGTTGTAGTTGCCGACCGCGCCGTTCATCTTGGCCAGCAGCTTGACGCCGGCGATGCGCTCGCGCGCGCCGTTCAGCCGCGCGACCACGTTGGCGATCTCCTTGCCCACCGTCGTCGGGCTGGCCGTCTGGCCGTGTGTGCGGCTGAGCATCGGCACCTCGGCCAGCTCGACCGCCAGGCCGCGCAGCACGTCGACGATGCGGTCCAGCGTGGGCAGCAGCACCTCGGTGCGCGCCGCCTTCAGCATCAGGCCGTGGCTGGTGTTGTTGATGTCCTCGCTGGTGCAGGCGAAGTGCACGAACTCGCCGGCCGCCTTCAGCTCGGGGTTGGACTCGAAGCGGCCCTTCAGCCAGTACTCGACCGCCTTGACGTCGTGGTTGGTCGTGCGCTCGATGTCCTTGATGGCCTGCGCATCGGCCTCGCCGAAGCGCGCCACCAGCCCGCGCAGCAGCCCGCGCGAGGCCTCGCTGAGCGGCTTGAACTCGGCCAGGCCGGCGTCCGACAGCGCGATGAACCACTCCACCTCCACCTGCACGCGCCGGTGCATCAGGCCGAACTCGCTGAGCAGCGGTCGCAGGGCCGCGACCTTGGCGGCGTAACGGCCGTCCAGCGGCGAGAGGGCGGAAAGGGCGGAGAGGTTCATGGGGAAGCAGAGCGGGGCGGGAAAGCGCGATTTTAGGCGCCCGGGGAACGGACCGGATTGACGCTGGCGGAACGGCTCTTGCTTAATCGCCGCACCCACCCCACACGCATCACCCCACCCGAAGGAGCTCGCATGTCCATGCCCCTCGTCCGCCGCGCCGCGCTCGGCGTGATCACCACCTCGCTCGCCGCCTGGGCCGCCCCCGGCTGGGCCCAGGCCAAGCTCAAGGTCGCCGCGATCTACACCGTGCCGGTGGAACAGCAATGGGTCAGCCGCATCGACAAGGCGCTGAAGGCCGCGGTGGCACGCGGCGAGATCGAGTACGTCTTCAGCGAGAACGTCAGCAACGCCGACTACGAGCGCGTGATGCGCGGCTATGCCGAGAAGGGCCACGCGCTGATCGTCGGCGAGGCCTTCGCGGTCGAGGCCGCGGCGCGCAAGGTGGCCAAGGACTACCCGAAGACCAGCTTCCTGCTCGGCAGCTCGGGCAAGCCGCAGGAGCCCAACTTCTCGGTGTTCGACAACTTCATCCAGGAGCCGGCCTACCTGTCGGGCATGGTGGCCGGCGGCATGACGAAGTCGAACAGGATCGGCATGGTCGGCGGCTACCCGATTCCCGAGGTGAACCGGCTGATGAACGCCTTCATGGCCGGCGCGAAGGAGGTCAACCCGAAGGTCGAGTTCATGGTCACCTTCATCAACTCGTGGTTCGACCCGCCCAAGGCCAAGGAGGCTGCCTTCGCGCAGATCGACCGCGGTGCCGACCTGCTGTACGCCGAGCGCTTCGGCGTCAGCGATGCGGCCAAGGAGAAGGGCAAGCTCGCGATCGGCAACGTGATCAACACGCAGGACAAGTACCCCGACACCGTGGTCGCATCGGCGCTGTGGAACATGGAGCCCACCATCGACCTGGCCATCCGGAACGCCCGCTCCGGCACGTTCAAGGCCGAGGACTACGGCCCGTATTCGATGATGAAATACAAGGGCAGCGAACTCGCACCCCTGGGCACGTTTGCAGCCAAGGTGCCCGCCGCCGTGGCGGCGCAGGTGCAGGCCCGGGAGAAGGCGATTCGCGAGGGCACGTTCGCCGTCAAGGTGGACGACTCGCAACCGAAACCGACGGCGAAGTGAGCCGCCTGCCAGGACCTGATGCCGACTTCTTTCCGACCTTTCCGCCGGCCGCATTCGGCCTGCGTCCTGGCACTGACCCTGTCGCTGGCCGCGTGTGACCGCGGCGCGGCACCGGCGGCCGCCCCGGCCTCCCCTGCTTCGGCCGCCGCTGTGGCAACACCGGCGCCCGCCTCCGCGCCGGCCCCCGGCGTCGCGCTGGCAGCGCAACTGCAGCAGCGCGCCGACGGCGTGCTGGCCGCACACCGCCAGATGATCGTGCTGATGACCGGCGAGCGCACGCTCAAGCCGGCCGAGCGGCGTGCCGTCGGCGCGGTCGGCCAGCTGCTGTTCCATGACCTGCAGGAACGCGTCGACGCGCTGGCCGCCGCGGCGGCGAACACCACCGACCCGGCCACGCTGCCGGCGCTGGAGGCGCTGCTCGATCGCATCGAGAACGAGCCGGGCTGGTTCGATGCCGACCGGCTGGCCTTCAAGGAATTCCTGCTGCGCCTGTCCGCGCAGTACGCGCAGTCGCAGTCGATCGCCGGCCTGAAGCTCGCGCGCCGCGCCAACGACGACCTGGCCGTGCTGGCCGAGGTGGAGCAGGCCTACGACCGCGAGCTGAAGGACGTGTTCGGCCGCTTCGCCCAGCGCGGCATCGAGCTCAAGCGCGAGAAGTGGGCCGACTACGTCGCCAAGCTCGGCAAGCTCTACACCCGCGAGCAGATCCTGAAGGACTACGCGACCATCGTGCCGTACACCGCGCCGTCGACGAAGTCGGGCGCCGCCGAAGAGGCCGATTCGCGCGAGATCTTCGGCGGCTCGCTGCCGCCCAAGACCGTCGTGCTGACCTTCGACGACGGCCCGCACCCGAAGTACACCGACGACATCCTCGACATCCTGAAGCGCTACGACGCGCCGGCGATCTTCTTCAACCTGGGACGCAACCTGGGCACGGTCGACGCGCAGGGCCACGCGAAGCTCGGGCCGAACGGCGCGGTCGCCCGGCGCGTGCTGCAAGCCGGCCACCAGCTGGCCGACCACAGCTTCACGCACAGCGTGATGGCCAAGCTGAGCGACGACGCGGTGCGCAGCGAGACCACCCAGACCGAGGCCTTGCTCGACGCCACCGGGCGCCAGCCGTCGTCGCTGTTCCGCTTTCCGTACGGCGCGCGCAACGAGGGCGCGCTCAGTGCCGTCGAGGGGCTGAAGCTGCGCTCGATGATGTGGAACGTCGACTCGATGGACTGGGCCGACCCGGTGCCCAAGAGCATTGCCGAGCGGGTGCTGAGCGAGGTCGGCCGCGCCGGCCGCGGCGTGATCCTGTTCCACGACATCCAGGGCCGCACCGTGCAGGCGCTGCCGCTGGTGCTGGACCAGCTGGTCGCCGACGGCTGGCGCTTCGCGACCTGGCGCGACGGCAAGTTCGTCGTCAACGCGCCGCGCCGGGCCGCGCCCGATGCGGCGCTTTCCGCCGGCGCCGACACGCTGTACCGCGACAGCTACGCGCTGGTGGTCGGCATCGACCGCTATGCGAAGTGGCCGCAGCTGCACCACGCGGTGCGCGATGCGCGCGCGGTGCAGGAGACGCTGGTCGCGCGCTTCGGCTTCAAGCCGGCGAACGTGACCGCGCTGTACGACGGCGAGGCGACACGCGCCAACATCCTGCGCGTGCTGAACGAGAAGCTGGCCGATCCGGCCAGGCTCAAGCGCGACGACCGCATCCTGGTCTTCTACGCCGGCCACGGCGGCACGCGCAAGCTGACGAGCGGGCGCGACGTCGGCTACCTGATCCCGGTGGACGCGTCGCTGACCGAGTTCGCGTCGGACGCGATCTCGATGCCGCAGCTGCAGGAGGTGGCCGAGGCCACGCCGGCCAAGCACGTGCTGTTCCTGATCGATGCCTGCTACTCCGGCCTCGGGCTGACGCGCGGCGGCGGCGCGCCGAAGACGGCCAGCTTCCTGAGCGACAACGCGCGCCGGCTGGGCCGGCAGATGCTGACCGCCGGCGGAGCCGACCAGCAGGTGGCCGACGACGGCCCGGGCGGACACTCGGTGTTCACCTGGACGCTGCTGCAGGCGCTGAACGGCAAGGCCGACCTGAACGACGACAGCGTGATCACCGCCACCGAGCTGGCCGCCTACGTGGCCCCGGCGGTGTCGGCGATCGCGCACCAGACGCCGGCCTTCGGCAGCCTGCCGGGCTCGGAGGGCGGCGAGTTCGTGTTCGAGGTGGCCGCCGACCGCGAGGCGCTGAGCGGCGACTCGCGCCAGCTGGATGCCGATGCGAGCCAGCTGAACAAGCGGCTCGACGACGCGAAGGCCGCCGCGCTGCAAGGCGGCGGCGCCAAGGACGTGCAGGTCGTCGTCAAGAACCTGGAAGGCGGGGACGTGAAGCTGTCGACGCCGGCCGCCGCACCGGTGGCCCCGCGCGTGGCCGCGCAGCGCGCCAACGACCGCGGGCTCGCGCTGTACCGCGAGCGCCGCTACGACGAGGCCGAGGCGGCCTTCACCGAGGCGCTGAAGCTGCAGCCGGTGTTCGCGCTGGCGGCCAACAACCTGGGCTTCGTCTACTTCAAGCGAGGCAAGCCGGCCGAGGCGGCGCGCTGGTTCGAGAAGGCGATCGAGATGGACGGCAGCCGCGCGCTGGCCTACCTGAACCTGGGGGACGCGCAGCTGCAGGCGGGGAACGAGGCGAAGGCGTTGCAGGCGTACACGACCTTCGTCGGGCTCGCGCCGAAGCATGCGCGGGTGGCCGAACTGCAGGCCTTCATCGCGGCGCCGGACGCGGCGCATCGGCCGAAGTTGCCCTGATATGGTGATGACGTCCCGGATTGGCATCGGGGCTACCCGTCTTGTAGCCCGGATGCCATTCCGGGATCGCCTCCCATGACCCCCGCCCTGATGCTCGAAGGCATCACCAAGCGCTTCGGCAGCCTGGTGGCCAACGACGACATCACGCTGTCGCTGAACCCCGGCGAAGTGCTCGCCCTGCTCGGCGAGAACGGCGCCGGCAAGAGCACGCTGGTGTCGATCCTGTTCGGCCACTACGTCGCCGATGCCGGCCGCATCGCGGCCTTCGGCGAGCCGCTGCCGCCCGGCCAGCCGAAGGCCGCGCTGGCCGCCGGCATCGGCATGGTCCACCAGCACTTCACGCTGGCCGACAACCTGAGCGTGCTCGACAACGTGATGCTCGGCACCGAGCCGCTGTGGCAGCCCTTCTCGCGCCGCCGCGCCGCGCGCGCGGCGCTGCTCGACACCGCCCGGCGCTTCGGGCTGCAGGTGGATCCGGACGCCCGCGTCGGCACGCTGTCGGTCGGCGAGCGGCAGCGCGTCGAGATCCTCAAGGCCCTGGTGCCGACCGGCACGCGCCGCGGCGCACGCATCCTGATCCTCGACGAGCCGACCGCCGTGCTGACGCCGGCCGAGGCCGAGTCGCTGTTCGCGACGCTGGCCCAGCTGGTCGCGCAAGGGCTGGCGGTGATCTTCATCAGCCACAAGCTCGACGAGGTGCTGCGCGTGTCGGACCGCATCGCCGTGCTGCGCGCCGGGCGGCTGGTGGCCACGCTGCCGGCCGGCGAGGCCGACAAGGCGGCACTCGCCGAGCTGATGGTGGGCCGGCGCGTCGAGATGCCCACCCGCATCCCCCGCCCACGTGGCGGCGAGGTCGCCCGCCTGGCCGGCGCGTGCGTCGACGATGGCGCGCGGCGCCTGCTGCACCGTGTCGACCTGTCGCTGCATGCCGGCGAGATCGTCGCGATCGCCGGCGTGGCCGGCAACGGCCAGCAGGCGCTGGCCGAGCTGCTGTTCGGCTTGCGCGCGCCCAGCGAGGGCGAGGTGCAGCTGCGCGGCGTGCCCCTGCCGGCCCGCCCGGCCGCCTGGGTGCGCGCCGGCGTCGCCCGCATCCCGGAAGACCGGCACGCGGTCGGCGTGGTCGGCGACCTGCCGCTGTGGGAGAACGCGATCCTCGAGCGCCAGGGCACGCCCGCCTTCGCGCGCCGCGGGCTGCGCCGCCATGCCGCGGCCCGGGCCCACGCGCAGGCGCTGGTCGACGGCTTCGACGTGCGCGGCACCGAAGCGCGCGGCCTGAACACACCGACGCGCGCGCTGTCCGGCGGCAACATGCAGAAGCTGATCCTCGGCCGTGCGCTGATGACGCCCGGTGGCGAACCGCCGGTGCTGGTGGTCGCCGACCAGCCGACGTGGGGGCTGGACATCGGCGCGGTGGCCTATGTGCACGCGCGGCTGCTCGCGGCCTGCGAGCAAGGCGCCGCGGTGCTGCTGGTCTCCGAAGACCTGGACGAGATCTTCGCGCTCGCGGACCGGGTGGCGGTGATGCACGCAGGGCACCTGGGCGAGGCGCGGCCGGCCGCCGGCTGGACGCTCGCGCAGATCGGCCTCGCGATGGCCGGCGGGGCCCGCGATGCGGCTTGAGCGCCGCGCCCAGCCGTCGCGCGCGTGGCAGCTCGCCGCGCCGTTCGCCGCGGTGGCCTTCACGCTGCTCGCCGGCTCGCTGCTGGTGGCCTGGGCCGGCGCGCCGGTGGGCCGCGCCTACGCCTTGCTGCTCGAAGGCGGCTTCGGCTCGCGCTTCGCGTGGAGCGAGACGCTGACGCGCGCCACGCCGCTGATCCTGACCGGGCTGTCGGCGGCGGTCGCCTTCCGCGCGCGGCTGTTCAACATCGGCGCCGAAGGCCAGCTCTACGTCGGCGCGCTCGCCGCCGTCGCGGTCGGCGGGCTGCACGGCGGCAGCGGCTTCGCGCTGTCGCCGTGGCTGCTGTTCCCGCTGATGATGCTCGCCGCGGCCGCGGCCGGCGCGCTGCTGCTGCTCGGCCCGGCGCTGCTGAAGAGCCGGCTCGGCGTCGACGAGGTCGTCACGACGCTGCTGCTGAACTTCATCGTGCTGCTGTTCGTCTCGATGATGCTGGACGGCCCGATGAAGGACCCCGGCGCGATGGGCTGGCCGCAGAGCGTCGCGCTGCAGGATGACCTGCAGCTGGGCCGCCTGCTGGAACGCACGCGGCTGCACACCGGGCTGCTGTGGGCGCTGGCGCTGTCGGTCGGCCTGTGGGCGCTGCTGAAGTACACCACCGCCGGTTTCGCGATCCGCGCCAGCGGCGCCAATGCGCGCGCCGCCGCCTTCGCCGGCCTGCCCGTCGGCCGCGTCACGGCGGGGGTGGCGCTGCTGTCGGGCGCGCTGGCCGGGCTGGCCGGCGCGATCGAGGTGTCGGGCCGTGCCGGCTACCTGACGCTCGACATGTCGCCCGGCTACGGCTACAGCGGCATCGTGATCGCGATGCTGGCCGCGCTGAACCCGCTGGGCGTCGTCGCCGCGGCGGTCTTCGTCGCCGGCATCCTGGTCGGCGCCGACAGCATGGGCCGCGCCGTCAACGTGCCGACCTACATCGCCGACGTGATCGTCGCGGTGTCCTTGCTGGCGATGCTGGTGGCCGGCGCGCTGGCGCAGTTCCGCATCGTCCGCGGTGGAGCGGCCCGTGCTGGCTGAGACGCTGGACCTGTTCGCGAGCCTGCCGTTCTGGGTGGCGGTGCTGCGCATCGCGACGCCGCTGGTGCTGGGCACGCTGGGCGTGCTGCTGTGCGAGCGCGCCGGGGTGCTGAACCTCGGCATCGAGGGGATCATGGTGGCCGGCGCGTTCACCGGCTGGTTGACCGTGCACCACGGCGGCGGGCTGTGGACCGGCGTGGCGGTGGCCGCGGCCACCGGTGCGCTGCTCGGGCTGCTGCACGGCGGGCTGACGGTGAGCCTGGCGCTGTCGCAGCATGTCGCGGGGCTGGGCATCACGCTGTTCGCCAGCAGCCTCGCGAGCTACGCCTACCGCGTCAGCTTCCCGAAGGTCGACAGCCCGCCGACCATCCAGCCGTTCGCCGAGATGGCCTGGCTGCCGGTGCCGGTGCTGCAGCAGCAGACGCCGCTCACGCTGCTGGCGCTGGGGCTGGTGCCGCTGGTGGCCTGGGGGCTGTACCGCACGCCGCTCGGCCTGGCCCTGCGCATGGTCGGCGAGAACCCGGCCGCGGCCGAAGGGCAGGGCCTGTCGGTCGCGCGGCTGCGCATCGGCGCGCTGGTGGCCGGCTCGGCGCTGATGGGCGTGGCCGGCAGCTTCCTGACGCTGGCGGCCTTCAACGCGTTCTACTTCAACATGGTCAACGGGCGCGGCTGGGTCTGCGTGGCGCTGGTGGTGTTCGCGTCGTGGCGGCCGGGCAAGGCGTTGCTGGGCGCGCTGCTGTTCGGGCTGTTCGATGCATTGCAGCTGCGGCTGCAACAGTCGGGCAGCGGCGTGTTCGGCGTCGCGCTGCCGTACCAGGCCTACCTGATGCTGCCGTATGCGCTGAGCATCGCGGCGCTGGTGGTGATGGCGCGGCGCGCGGCGTATCCTCAGGCCCTGATGAAACCCTACCGGCAAGGCGAACGCTGAACCGACCCGCATGCAGATCCGCGTCCTGACCCCGGCCGATGCCGCCGACTACCAGCGCGTGCGCCTGCTCGCGCTGAAGCTGGATCCGCTGGCCTTCATCGCGAGCCACGACGAAGAATGCGACACGCCGCTGGCCGAGGTGGCGCGGCAACTGCAGGCCGGGCCGCAGCGCGCCGTGGTCGGCGCGTTCGACGGCGACACGCTGGTCGGCACCTGCGCCTGGCGCCGCGAGCAGCCGGCCAAGCTCGCCCACAAGGGCTATGTGTGGGGCGTGTACGTCGCCGCCTCGCACCGCGGCCAGGGCCTGGCGCGCAGGATGCTCGAAGAACTCATCGCGCACGCGCGGCGCGCCCCGGGCGTGCGCCAGCTGAACCTGTCGGTGTACGCGTCGAATGCCGGCGCCGTCGCGCTCTATGCATCGATGGGCTTCGAGGTCTACGGCCGCGAGCCGGCAGCGGTGCTGCTGGACGGCGTCTTGCACGAGGACGTGCACATGGTGAAAGTCTTGCAGGAGCAACCCTCATGAGCAGCGAACCCGGCGGCACCGCGGAGCCCGGCCCCAGCGCCACCCAGAACTCCAGGCACATCCGCCTGACCTCCCACCCCGGCCAGCAGGGCCCGTCCGGCGCGCCGGCCATCCACTGGGGCGCCGCCACCGCGGCCGAGCGCGGCCCGATCGTCGGCACCACCACCAACCGCAGCCAGCGCAACGTGATCGGCACGCACAGCGGCTCGTACGGCATCTACCGCGCGCTGGCGCTGGCGGCCGGCAACCTGAAGAAGGGCCACCGCGCCGACCTCACCAACACCGCCCCGACCGACCTGATCGGCCCCTACCCCCCATGGTGCGATGCGGCGAAGATGGTGTCGATCGACCCGTGGGGCGCCTGCGTCGCCGACGTGTTCGCCGAGCCCATCGCGCAGGGCTACGACATCCGCCCCACCATCGCGGTGACCCAGGCCCACATCCACCTGCCCGAGGTGAAGCAGGCGCTGGCCTTCCAGCGCCTGCAGGTCGACGGCCGGGTGCTGCTGGACGACAGCTCGGCCGTCGTCACCAAGGTCGCGATCGAGCCGGTGTGGTGGCTGCCCGGCGTCGCCAAGCGCTTCGGCGTCAGCGAAGGCGACCTGCGGCGCCACCTGTTCGAGGAGACCGGCGGCATGTACCCCGAGCTCGTCACGCGCAGCGACATCGAGGTCTTCCTGCCGCCGATCGGCGGCCAGACGCTCTACATCTTCGGCAACCCGCGCCACCTGGCCGACCCGTCGGTCACGCTGACCGCGCGCGTGCACGACGAGTGCAACGGCTCCGACGTGTTCGGCTCCGACATCTGCACCTGCCGGCCCTACCTGACGCATGCGATCGAGGAATGCATCCGCGGCGCGCAGCACGGCGGCGTCGGGCTGATCGCCTACAGCCGCAAGGAAGGCCGCGCGCTCGGCGAGGTCACCAAGTTCCTGGTCTACAACGCGCGCAAGCGCCAGGTCGGCGGCGACAGCGCCGACAAGTACTTCCTGCGCACCGAATGCGTCGCCGGCGTGCAGGACATGCGCTTCCAGGAGCTGATGCCCGACGTGCTGCACTGGCTGGGCGTGCAGAAGATCCACCGCCTCGTCAGCATGAGCAACGACAAGTACGACGCGATCACCGGCAGCGGCATCGCGGTCGGCGAACGCATCAAGATCCCCGACGAGCTGGTGCCGGCCGACGCCAAGGTCGAGATCGAGGCCAAGATCGCCGCCGGCTACTTCACCGACGGCAGCGTGCCGGACGACATCAAGCTCGCGGCCACCAAGGGGCGCGGCCTTGTCTAGCCCGGCCGTCGTCGCGCTGCGCCAGGCCGCGACCATTCGCGAGCGCTGCGCCAACATCGCGCGCGCCGTCGGCGAGGGGCGCTCGGGCCACTTCACGCTCGATCGCTCGAAGCTCGCCGACGCCGCGCAGCGCGTCGAGCAGGTCACGCGCAGCAACTACCCGTCGCTGCGCATCCCGTACCACAGCCGCTGGCGCCACTTCGAGGCCGGCGGCATCGACCGCAAGGGCGAACTCGATGCGCGCCTGGCCGGGCTGGACGCCGCCGCGCAGGCGCGCGCCCGCATCGACCTGACCGTCGTCAGCGTGCTGCTGGATGCCGGCGCCGGCCCCGGCTGGCGCTATGTCGAGGCCGGCAGCCTGCAGGAGTTCTCCCGCTCCGAGGGCCTGGGCGTCGCGAGCTTCCGCGGCTTCATGCAGGGCCTGTTCTCGTGCGACCCGGCGCAGCCGCTGCGCGTCGATGCGGTCGCGCTGCAGCGCCTGGACGCCGCCACGCTGGCCGCGATGTTCCAGGTGCGCGACGACAACCCGCTGGTCGGTCTGGACGGCCGCGCGATGCTGCTGCGCCGGCTCGGCGATGCGCTGCACGTGCAGCACGCGAGCTTCGGTGCCGAGGGCCGGCCGGGCGCGTTGTACGACCGGCTGGTGCTGAAGCCCCTCACCGCGCCGCGCCTGCTGCAGGCGCTGCTCGACACGCTGAGCGGCATCTGGCTGGCCGGCAACGAGCTCGACGACCAGCCGCTGGGCGACTGCTGGCGCCACCCGCTGGCCGGCGGCAGCGATGCCAGCGCCGGCTGGGTGCCGTTCCACAAGCTCAGCCAGTGGCTGTGCTATTCGCTGCTCGAGCCCTTCGAGTGGGCCGGCGTGCCGGTCACCCAGCTCGACGGCCTGACCGGACTGCCCGAGTACCGCAACGGCGGCCTGCTGCTCGACTGCGGCGTGATCGTGCCGCGCGACCCCGGTTTTTCACAGCGTCGTCATACAACCGGCGACGAAGCCATCGTCGAGTGGCGAGCGCTCACCGTCGCGCTGCTCGACGAACTGGCGCCGCTGGTGCGCCACCGCCTGGGCAAGACCGTCACCGAGATGCCGCTCGCCTGCATCCTCGAAGGCGGCACCTGGGCTGCAGGCCGCGCCATCGCTCGCGAACTGCGCGACGGCGGCCCGCCGCTCGCGATCGACAGCGACGGCACGGTGTTCTGAATCCATCAAGATTCAGGGCTGCAAGGCCCCTCCTTTGTCACGAGACCAAACTAATACCATTCGTGAAACTCATCCATCACGGGAGCGAATGGATGCCTCGTTGCAGCCACGATGACTGGCTGAAAAGCTGCAACTTTCCACACAACTCGACACCTTACCGTGGGTTCTGTTAGGTATTTACCCTGATTTGTCTGATGACCAAGGGTGCTTCAATTGGTCTTGTGGAAGCGTTTCCACTTTTGGTGTAACGCATCCAGCAGCAAGGCCCTCGCGAAGGCCCGCGCAGTACGTCGACGCGAGATCGAGTCAACAAGGCAGGGGCCCGGCGCCAGGCGCGTCGACGGTCCGAGAGGGTTGGGAACCATGAACAGATTCAAGCTGAGCGCGCTCGCGCTCGCCGCCGGTGTGGCCGCAACATCGATGGCCCATGCGGGCACGATCGTCGCCCCGTACTTCTTCGGCTGGGGCTTCAACAGCACCGCCTACAAGTTCAAGAACCTCACGGAGGCGAGGTCGCGCGCCGGCATGGACGGCATGACGATCGCCTTCGGCATCTCCGGCGGCGGCTGCACGCTCAGCGGCGGGATGGAGAACATCCTGAACAACGCGGCGATCAAGGCCGACACCAAGTCGTACATCGACAACGGCGGGAAGGTGATCCTGTCCTTCGGCGGCGCCAGCGGCACCTACCTCGAATCGGTGTGCTCGGCCAACGACCTGGTGACGCTGATCCGCCGCCTGATCGATACGCACGGCACCCGTTCGATCGACTGGGACATCGAAGGCGGCCAGCTCGGCGACACGCGCCTGAACGGCGTGCGCAATGCCGCGATCAAGCAGCTGCAGGCCATCTACCCCGACCTGTACACCTCGTTCACGCTGCCGGTGGATCCGTTCCGCACCAGCTCCGAGCCGGGCGGCCTGCCGCCCAAAGCGCTGGAGCTGATCAAGGGCGCCGCGAATGCCGGCGTCACGGTGTCGATGGTCAACATCATGGCGATGGACTACGGCACCTACTACAGCGGCGGCAAGAAAATGGGCGACCTGGCCGTCTCGGCCGCGCAATCCACCTTCAACCAGCTGCGCGGCGTCTACCCGTCCAAGACCGACGCGCAGCTGTGGGCCATGATCGGCATCACGCCGATGATCGGCCAGAACGACGTCGCCGAAGAGAACTTCACGCCGGCCGACGCGACCACCGTCGCCAACTTCGCGAAGCAGAAGGGCATCGGCCTGCTGGCCTACTGGGCCGCGCAGCGCGACCGCGTCGGCTCGGGCAGCCTGGACGACTTCAGCAAGTCCAACACGCGCGACTACGAATACTGGCAGATCTTCGCCACCGCCAAGGGCAGCAACCCGCCGCCGGCCCCGCCCCCGCCGCCGGCCCCGACCGCCAAGCAGTACACCGTGAAGTCGGCCTTCTCGAACCTGTGCCTGGACATCGCCGGCTCCAGCACCGCCGACGGCGCCAAGGTGGTGCAGCAGAACTGCAGCGGCACCGGCTCGCAGGTGTTCTCGTTCGTACCCGACACCAGCGGCACCTACCGCATCGTCAACGTCAACAGCGGCCGCTCGCTGGACGTGACCGACGTGTCGACCGCCAACGGCGCGCTGATCCAGCAGTGGGCCAACGGCAGCGGCGCCAACCAGCGCTTCGCGGTACTGACCGATGCCGCGAGCGGCACGGTGCGCCTGCAGGCCGCCAACAGCGCCAAGTGCGTCGACGTGAAGGACTGGAACAGCGCCCCGGGCGCGGCGATCCAGCAGTGGGACTGCAGCGTCAACGCGAACCAGAAGTGGTCGCTGGTGCCGGTGACGTCGGCGCCTGCGCCCGCACCCGCTCCGGCCCCGTCGCCGGCCCCCGCGCCTGCACCGGCCCCGACGCCCGCCCCGGCACCGGCGCCCACGCCGGCTCCCGCACCCGCCCCGGCCCCCGCGCCGTCGAACTGCGCGGCGTGGACCGAAGGCATCACCTACAACGCCGGCCAGGTCGTCAGCTACCAGGGCAAGCAGTACAAGGCCCTGGTGACGCACACCGCGTTCGCCGGCGCCAACTGGAACCCGGCCGCCACGCCGACGCTGTGGACGCCGACCTCCGGCGCCTGCGGCCCGTCGCCGGCTCCGTCGCCCGCACCGGCTCCGGCCCCCGCACCGTCCCCGGCGCCGTCGCCCGCACCCGCCCCGGCACCGGCCCCGGCCCCGGGCGGCACGCTGACGCTGCCTGAAGCGCTGAAGGCCGTGCAGACCAAGCGCGTCTACGTCGGCTACTACCCGACCTGGAGCGACAACTGGTTCGACGCCACCGGCAAGAGCGCCAACGACGTCTACAAGGCCAGCAAGTTCGCCCGCGTGCCGGCCACCTACACGCACGTGATGGTGGCGTTCGCCGACCCCAACTTCTCGTGGGCCGGCATCAACACCAACAGCTTCTCGGGCACCGGCATCACGTTCAACGCGACGCCCAAGGACATCAAGGCGGCGATCGACGTGCTGCACCAGCGCAACCAGAAGGTGGTCCTGGCGGTGGGCGGCGCGACCTACGGCAACTGGGGCCCGATCGCGGCGGAAGGCGCGGCCGGCAGCGGCCCGATCATCAACGCGCTGGCCAGGATCCAGACCGAGATGGGCTTCGACGGCCTGGATGTCGACTACGAAGTCGATGAGAACGTCGACCGCTACGCCAACTCGATCAAGGCGCTGCGCGCCGCGGTCGACAAGGCCGGTGGCGGGCGCATCCTGACGCTGGCCGGCTGGTCCACCGGTGCGGACTGCACCGCCGGCACCACGGCCGACCCGAAATGCGCCGGCAAGATGTCGTACTGGGGCGGCAGCGCCGGCCGCGAGCGCGGCGTGGTGCTGAAGTACCCGGCGGTCGGCAACATGCTCGACATGGTCAACGTGATGAGCTACGACGCCCGCTTCGAGCACTACGACGGCGTGGTCGGCTACAACGAGTACCGCAACCTGTTCCCGAGCAAGACCATCGTGTCGATCGGCCTCGAGCCGTCGCCCGAGGGCTGGGCCGGCGGCATGCTGGTGGTCAACGATGCCGACGCGCAGTGCACCGGCTCGCGCATCCTGCAGGACCAGTACAACGCCAACCTGAACCTGCCGTACTCGGTGGCGCGCTTCACCAGCGCGGTCGCCAACGGCACGTCGGCGAACCGCAACGCACGCGACGGGGCCATGCTGTGGGCCATCATCAAGACGGGCGGCGGTGCGTGCGGGAGCGCGCAGCTGGCGACGCCGGGCACCGTGGGAACGAAGGTGGGCAACACCTTCGGCCTGCCGGTCGACCCGCTGCTGCAGTCGTCGGACTGGAAGTGACGCCTTGATCCCCGGATCGGCATCCGGGCTACGCGACGTAGCCCGGATGCCAACCCGGGTTCCACCTACACACCCCAGGGAGTTCCAACATGCGTTCCACCCGCTACCAACTCGCCCGCCTGCCGCTCGCCATCGCGATCAGCAGCGCCTTCCTCGCCGCCTGCGGCGGCAATGACGGCAGCAATGCCACCGACAGCGCCGCCGAGAAGGAGAGCCCGCTGGCCGTCAAGGCCAGCACCGCCGGCACCGTGACGCTCGGCGGCGGCATCTACACCCTCGTCCATGCCAACAGCGGCAAGTGCATCGACGTGGCCGGTGCCAGCACCGACGACGGCGGCCGCCTGCAACTGGCCGGCTGCAACAAGAACGCCGCCCAGTCCTTCGAGCTGAGCGCCCTCGGCGGCGGCCTGTACAAGATGGTCAATGGCGGCAGCGGCAAGGCGATGGACGTCGCCGCCGCCTCCACCTCCGACGGCGCGGCCGTGCAGCAATGGGTCGACAACGGCACCAACGCACAGCGCTTCCGCATCGAGCACGCCGGCGGCGATCGCTTCAACGTCGTCAATGCCGGCAGCGGCAAGTGCGTAGCCCCGGCCGGCGGCGCCGGCAGCGACGGCACGCCGCTGCAGCAGGACAGCTGCAGCACTGCCGGCGTCCAGCAGTTCCGCTTCCTGCCGCGCACCGGCAACGCGACCAGCGCCGTGGCCGTCGGCGTCTACGAGGTCAAGTCGGTCGAATCCGGCCTGTGCCTCGACATCGAAGGCGCCAGCACCGCCAACGGCGCGAAGGCCCAGCAAAGCAACTGCGCCGACGTCGCCTCGCAGCGCTTCGAACTGCGCGCCGACACCGGCGGCAGCTACCGCCTGGTCAATGCCGGCAGCGGCAAATCGCTGGACGTGACCGACGTGTCGACCGCCAACGGCGCGCTGATCCAGCAATGGGCCGCGTCGACCGGCGACAACCAGCGTTTCCTGATCACGCCCTCGGGCGCCGGCTACGCGATCAAGGCCCGCAACAGCAACAAGTGCGTGGACGTGAAGGACCACGGCACGACGCCCGGCACGCGCATCCAGCAATGGGATTGCGGCACCGGTGCCAACCAGCAGTGGAAGCTGACCGCCGTCGGCGCCCCGGCTCCGGCACCCGCGCCGGCACCCGCGCCTGCACCCGCCCCCGCGCCCGCACCGGCCCCCACGCCGGCTCCGGCGCCCGCACCCGCCCCGGCGCCTGCTCCCGCGCCCGCACCGGCACCGGCACCCGCGCCCGCACCGGCCCCGTCGCAGGCCGACCTGACCGATGCCCGCAAGAAGGACATCGCGATGCAGATCGTCTCGAGCGCCGAGAACTCGTCGCTGAACTGGCGCGCGCAGTACGCCTACATCCAGGACATCCATGACGGCCGCGGCTACACCGCCGGCATCATCGGCTTCTGCTCGGGCACCGGCGACATGCTGGAGGTGGTGCAGGAGTACACCAACCGCAAGCCGGGCAACGTGCTGTCGAAGTACCTGCCGGCGCTGAAGAAGGTGAACAACACCGAGTCGCACGCCGGGCTCGACCCGACCTTCACCGGCGACTGGAAGACGGCGGCTGCCGACGTGATCTTCCAGCAGTCGCAGGACTACGAGCGCGACAACGTCTACTTCAACCCCTCGGTCACCCGGGCCAAGGCTGACGGCCTGCGCGCACTCGGCCAGTTCGCCTACTACGACGCGGCCGTGATGCACGGCTATGAGGGCGCGATGAGCGTGCGCAAGGCGGCGATGGCCAAGGCCAAGACCCCCGCCCAGGGCGGCGACGAGGCGACCTACCTGAGCGCCTTCATGGATGCCCGCGTGGTCGAGATGAACAAGGAAGAAGCCCACAGCGACACGACGCGCGTCGACACCGCGCAGCGCGTGTGGCTGAAGGCCGGCAACTTCGACCTCAACACGCCGCTGAACTGGAAGGTCTACGGCGACAGCTACTCGATCAAGTAAGCGAACAACACGACCCCCGGTCACATGGAGAAGGAGAACCCCATGAAGAACGTTCAAGCATCCGCCCGGCGCCTGCGCTGGGCCCTGGCCCCGATCGCGCTCGCGCTGCTCGCCGCCTGCGGCGGCAGTGGCGAGGAAGACAACAGCACCGGCGACTCGATGGCCGCGGACGACGACAGCGTGCAGGTGGCCGACGCGCCGACCGACGATGCGTCGGTGGCTCGCGAGGCGGCGAAAGCCGTCGCGCCCACCACGTTCCGCCACCCCGGCATCTTCCTGACGCAGGCGCGGCTGGACAGCTTCAAGGCGGCGCAGAACTCGGCCAACCCGAGCGTGCTGAAGACCGGCTACCAGGCGGTGATGAACGACTCGCGCAGCGCCTACACCTACTCGCACCAGGCCTTGTCGAACGTGCAGGTGGTGGGCAGCGCGATCGGCAGCCAGGAGGCGCGCTTCAAGAACGACGCCCAGGCCGCCTACCTGAACGCGCTGCGCTGGGTGAAGACCGGCGACGCGCGCCACCGCGACAAGGCGATGGCGATCCTGAACGACTGGGGCCGCACCTTCCGCAGCTTCTCGGTCCAGTCGGGCACGAACTCGGCGCAGGTGCAGCTGGAAGCGGCGTGGATGCTGCCGGTGTGGGTGAGCGCGGCGGAGATCATCCGCCACTACAACAACGGCGAAGCAGGCTGGTCGCAGGCCGACATCACCACCTTCAACGGCTTCGTCGACCGCCAGTACAACGAAGCGGCGAAGGCGCGCACCCGGGTCAACAACTGGGCGGTGTCGGCCGGCCTCGCGATGATGGCCGCCGGTGCCTACCAGGACAACGGCACGCGCTACGCCGCCGGCCTGACGCGCATCACGGAGATGATCCCGCTGTCGGTGTTCTCCAGCGGCGAGGTCAACGAGCTGAAGGCGCGCGACTGCACGCACCCGCAGTACAACCTCGAGGGCCTGGCGCAGGCGGCCGAGATCGCGGTGATCCAGGCCGGCGACACCTCGGTGTGGATGTGGAAGGCGTCGGGCGAGACCACGCCGCGCCTGGCCAAGGGGCTGGAGTACATGGCGAAGTCGCTGCAAAGCGGCACCGGCGTGCGCAACTGCAAGGGCCAGCACCTGGAGGCCGGCTACATGGACATCGCGGTCAACGGCTACATGAACCGCGGCGTCGCGATCCCCAACTTCCAGGCACTGGCGAAGGCCCGCCGCCCGGATGGCGGTTCGATGCAGTTCCTGGGTTTCACGACGGCCACGCACGGCCGGGACGACTACTGAGCGACGCGTTCCGGCAAGGCCCCACCGTGTCTGCGACCCAGCAACACCCGCGGAACCGGCTTCGCCGGGCCGCCGGGCGGCGCCCTTCGGGGACGGGAGCGCAGCGACTGGGGGGCCCACATCCCGTCTATGATCCGGCTCAACTCGGCAGTTCGGAGCAGGATCAAGACGTGGGCACCATCAAGGATGTGGCGCGACTGGCAGGTGTCGGTGTCGCGACGGCATCGCGCGTGATTTCAGGCAAGGGGCCGTTCTCGGCCGACTCGGCTTCGCGCGTGCAGGCGGCGATCGAGCAGCTCGATTTCCGGCCGTCGCGCATCGCGCGGGCGCTGTCGATGAAGAGCACCAACGCGATCGGCGTCTACGTGCCCGATTTCAAGGGGCCGTTCTATGGCCCGATGCTGCACGCGATCGACCTGGAGCTGCGGGCGCTGGACCGCCACATGGTGATCGCCAACGGCCACGGCGGCGAAGACGTGCGCGAGCAGGCGCTGAACGGCATCGAGTTCCTGATGGACCGGCAGTGCGAGGGCATGCTGCTGACGACCTATGCGCTGCGCGATGCCGACATCCTGGCGCTGAAGCGGCGCTTCCCGAACCTGGCGGTGGTCAACCGCGACGTGAAGGGCATGCGCAGCCAGTGCTTCACGGTCGATCACAAGGCCGGCGGCGCACTGGCCGCGCGCACGCTGCTGGAGCATGGGCACCGGCGCATCGCGGTGATCGCCGGGCCGTCGGCGGCGCCGGACAACCGGCTGCGCTTGCAAGGTTTCCACGACGTGCTGGCCGAGGCCGGCATCGAGCGCGAGGCCGTGCCGGCGACGGTCGGCGATTTCGCGGCCGAGAGCGGCTGGGCCGGCGCGGAGCAGTTGCTGGCGCAGAACGCGAAGTTCACCGCGCTGTTCTGCTGCAACGACCAGATGGCGATGGGCGCGATGGCGCGGCTGCAGGCATCGGGCCTGACGATACCGGGCGACGTCTCGGTGATCGGCTACGACGACACCGACATCGCGGCCTGGCTGTCGCCGCGGCTCACGAGCATCCGCATCGCGGTGGGCGACATGGGGCTCAACGCCTGCCGGCTGCTGTCGAACCTGTGCTTCCAGACGGAGCTGCCGGTGTCGCGGGAGTTCGAGCCGGAGCTGATTCTTCGGGATTCGGTGGGGCGGCCGAAGAAGGGCTGAGCGGAACGCGCCGCCGGCGCCCCCGCCCTCAGGGAAACAGGCTCCCACCCGTCAGCGGCCACGACGTCGTGTCGTTGCTCGTCCAGTTCGCCGCATCCTTCACGCGCGCCGCGAAAGCCGCCAAGTCGCCGCGGTCCAGCGAGCCGGTGTACTTCACGTTGTCGAGCGGGAACGAGAAGTACGAGCCCGCCGTCACCAGCCCGGCCGGGATGTCGCCGGCCGCGGCGCCCAGGTTCAGCGCCGCGATGAAGCGGTCGACCGCGATCGTCGTCGGCTTGCCGGTCGCGAGCGCCGTCAGCGTGCCCTGGAAGGCATAGATCGTCTCGGCCGAGGTGCTGATGCCGCCCCCGGCCCCCAGCACGGTGCCCTTGTCGGCCAGCGGCGTCGCCTGGTCGGTCTGGATCGTCACGATGGTGCCGGCCGCGTAGTCGATGTCAGCCGTCCACACATAGGCCGATTCGCCGCTCGCCGGCATGCCGGTCGCCGCCACGTAGTCGCGGTCGCTGAAACCGATCTGCGTGCCGGCCGTCACCGGCTTCATCAGCACGAAGGCGAACGCATCCACCGCGTCGGCATTGCCGGCCAGGAACAGCAGGTCGCCCGCCTGCAGCACGGTCGGTGCCGCCGGGGCGAGCGTGAAGTGCAGCGCGGCCGCATCGGCGAGGCCCGCGAAGGCATTGCCCGTACTGTCCTTCAGCACGCCGGCGCCGAACTGCAGCGTGTAGCTGCCGCCCGCAGCCAGCGGCGTGGCCGGCGTGATCGTCACGCTGTCCCCGCTGATCGCCACCTGCGTCGCATCACCCACCGCGATGTTGCGCACGTCGGAGCCATTGCCGAGCACGAAGTTGCCGCTGCCGGCCACCACCGCTTCGTTGAAGCCCAGCACGATCGGCCCCGCCGCGACACCGGTCGCGTTGTTCGCCGGCGTGCTGCCCACCAGCAGCGGCGCCGCGGTGTCCAGCGTGCCGACCACCTTGAACGGCGTCGCGTTCGCGTCCGTCACCGCGACCACGCCATTGCCGGCGCCGTCCTTCACCAGGCCCGCGGCGAAGGTGACGCGGTAGGTGGTGCCGGCCTGCAGGTCGGTGGCCGGGTCGATCACCAGCGTGCTGCCGGAGATGCTGACCTGCGCCGCATCGCCGATCGCGATGCTGCGCTCGTCGCCCGCGTCGTTGCGCAGCGTCAGGTTGCCGCTGCCGGCGACGATGGGCTTGGCGAAGCCCAGGTACAGCTTGCTGCCGCGCGCCACCGAGGTGGCGTCCTTCGTCGGGCTGTAGACCAGCATCTGTGGGTGGCCGGTGCCGCCGCCGATCTCGTTGACGACGTACAGGTTGCGGTCGGCATCCATCGTGACGCCCTCGTTCTGCGGCGCGACGCCGACGTCCAGCGTGCCGAGCACCCTGCCGCTGCGGTCGAGCTCGATCACCTTGCCGTCGGGCCCGCTGACGATCAGGAAGTTCTGGTAGTCCGCAGCCGCCGCCGGCAGCACGTTGGCGAGCGCGAACACGTCGGAGAACGCCGTCAGCCCGGCCTTGGCCGGGTCGAACAGGTTGGTCGAGTTCTCGGTGGTCGGCGAGCCGTTGGTGGCGGTGCCGGCGGTGAAGTCGATGCCGGTCTGGAAGATGCCGCTCGGGCCGCTTTCCTTGACGACCAGGTAGCCGCCGGTCGCCGGGTCGTACGACAGGCCCTCGATGCCGATGTTGCCGACCGTGGTGCCGAGCTTCACGCTCTTCGCGTCGGCCGCGCTCAGCGTGCTGCCGGCCGCATAGGTGAACTGCATCACCTGGCGGTAGCGCTCCAGCGCCATCACGAAGCGGCCGTTGCCGATGTAGGCGATGCCCTCGGGGTCGTAGAAGGCGGTGCCCTGCGGCTGGCTCGCGTCGGCGCCCAGCGTCATCGTGTCGATCAGCACGCCCTTCTTGGTCACCTGCGTGACCGAGGTGCCTCCATCGCCCACCACGAACAGCGTGTCGGTGTCCTTGTCGTAGCTGATCGCCGAGGCCTCCTGCGCCAGCAGGTTGGCGCCACCCTGCACCGGCAGGCTGTAGCGGCCGGTCTGGATGTAGTTGGCCAGGTCGATGGTCGCGCCCGGCGCGATGAACGACAGCGTCGGCGCCGCCAGCGGGGTCGGTGTCGCCGGCGCCGGGCCGTCATCGTCACCGCCGCCGCATGCGGCGATCAACGAGGCAAGGGCCAGCGGGACGAGGTGGCGGATCGCGAAGGGCATGGGGACGTCTCTTGTTACAACGACCGCGCAGTGTCCCGAAGCCATGTGTCATGACCATGACATGACGACGTCATCCCCGCGCCCCGCCCGCCGCGTCAGAGCGTGCGCATCCCGCCATCGATGATCAGCTCGCTGCCCACGGTGAACGCCGACTCGTCCGATGCGAGGAACACCACCGCCTTCGCGATCTCGATCGGCTCGCCGAAGCGGCCGGCCGGCACCTTGCCGAGGATCGCGGCAGCCATCTTTCGCTGATCTTCCACCGGCAGTCCCAGCTTGCCGTACAGCGGCGTCGAGATCGGCCCCGGGCTCACTGCATTGACGCGGATGCCGCGCGAGATCAGCTCGCCCGACAGCGTGCGCGCCAGCGAGATCAGGCCGGCCTTGCTCGCCGCATAGACGCTGGAGTTCGGTGCCCCCAGGTGCGCGTTGATCGAGGTGTTGAGCACCACCGACGACGGGTTGGCCAGCAGCGGCAGCAAGGCCTGCAACAGGAAGAAGGGGCCCTTCAGGTTGGTCGCGAAACTGCGTTCGAAGGCTGCCTCGTCCCATTGCGCCAGCGGGCGGAACTCGGCCACGCCGGCGTTGATGAAGACCGCGTCCAAGCCGCCGAACGCGTCGCCGACCTGCTTCGCGAGCTGCGTTTGCGCCACCACGTCACCGGCATCCGCGCGCAGCACCAGCACGTCGCGGCCCAGCTCGGCGCGGGCGCGCTCCAAGCCTTCGGCGCTGCTGCCGGTGACGGCCACGCGGGCGCCTTCGGCGAGGAACTGGCGGGCTGTCTCGAGGCCGATGCCGCTGGTGCCGCCGGTGATCAGCGTGCGCTTGCCATTCAGTCTGTCCATGAGTCTCTCCAGGGAGGTTGTGGGGTGAAGCGAATGTAGTGTTCATGTTTGCTGCGGTAAATGGCTTGATCGTTCACAATCGGTTCAGTTTTCCTGAACCGATCGCCCCATGGACCGCCTGCGCGCCTTCGAGGTCTTCGCCACCGTCGTGAGCAAGCAGGGCTTCGCGCGCGCTGCCGACGCGCTGGACACCTCGCCGGCCAACGTCACCCGCTACATCGCCGAACTCGAATCGCACCTGGGCACGCGGCTGCTGAACCGGCACTCGCGCAAGCTGTCGCTGACCGAAAGCGGGCAGGCGCTGTTCGAGCGGGTGCGCAGCATCCTCGACGACGTCGCCGAGGCCGAGGCCGTCACCGCGTCGGCCACGCTGCAGCCGCGCGGGCGGCTGCGCATCAATGCGCCGCTGAGTTTCGGCATCCTGCACCTGGCGCCGCTGTGGCCGCAGTTCCTGCAACGCCATCCCGAGGTCGCGCTCGAGGTGGCGCTGATCGACCGCGTGGTCGACATCGTCGACGAGGGCTACGACCTGGCGATCCGCATCTCGCGCGGCGGCTCCAGCGCGCACCCGGCGCGCAAGCTGGCGGCCTCGCGCAACATCGTCTGCGCATCGCCCGCCTACCTGCGCGCACACGGCCACCCCGCCACGCCGGCCGACCTGGCGGCGCACCGTTGCATCGGCTACACCTACTCGGCCAGCGCCGACGACTGGCATTTCAGCGACGACGCCGGCCAGCCGCACGTGGTGCGCGTCAACTGCGCGATGCACACCAACAACGGCGACACCGCGCGCGCCGCGGCGCTGGCCGGCGCCGGGGTGATCTGGCAGCCCAGCTTCCTGGTCGGCGACGACCTGCGCACCCGGCGCCTGGTGCCGCTGCTGCCCGGCTACCGCATGGCCGACATCGACATCCTGGCGGTGTACCCGAGCCGGCGCCACCTGAGCGCCAAGGTGCGCGCGATGATCGACTTCCTGGCCGAGGCCTTCGCCGGCACGCCGCCCTGGGACCGGGGGCTGAAGCCCGCATGAAAGCCCTTTCTGGCACCGGACGGGTGCGTCCCGTAGAATCGAGGCTTCCACTTCGCCCGTGCCACGCAGCCCGCCCAGGGGTTGCAAGCAGACGGCACCGGCGTCCTCCCACCCCTGACCCGTCGTCTGCCGGCCCCGGCAGACGCAGGCCGTGCGCCCCACGCACGGCGGCAGGACCGCTGATGCAAGACCAAGGAGCTTAGATGGCCAAGGAAGAACTGATTGAAATGGGCGGCGTCGTCAACGAGGTGCTGCCGGACTCGCGATTCCGCGTCACGCTGGAGAACGGCCACCAACTGGTCGCCTACTCGTCCGGCCGCATGCGCAAGAACCACATCCGCATCCTGGCAGGCGACAACGTCTCGCTGGAAATGTCGCCGTACGACCTGAGCAAGGGACGCATCACGTTCCGCCACCTCGGCCGCCCGCCGGCACCGCGGTCATAAAACAGGGGGGTGGTGCGCGCTATCCTGCGCAGGCGCACCGATGACCACCCCGGAGTCGAGACCATGCCCCTGCCGCAGCGCTTCCTCGCTGGCCTGATGGCCCTGGCGGCCGCGCTGCCGGCCTGGGCCGACGAGAGCCTGGGCACGCTCGACAAGGTGCGCCAGCGCGGCGAGATCGGCGTCTCGTACCGCGAGACCTCGATGCCGTTCTCCTACCTCGATGCCCAGGCACGGCCCGGCGGCTTCGCCTACGACCTGTGCCAGGCGGTGGTCGCCGACGTGCGGCGCGCCACCCACCGGCCCGACCTGGTGGTGCGCGAGATGGCCGTCACGTCGACCAACCGCATTCCGCTGGTGCAGAACGGCACCGTCGACCTGGAGTGCGGCTCCACCACCAACAACAGCGAACGCCAGAAGCAGGTGGCGTTCTCGATCAACTACTTCTACACCGGGACCCGGCTGCTGGTGCGCGCCGACGCGAGCGTGAAGTCGTTCGACGACCTGCGCGGCAAGGCGGCGGTGTCGGTGACGGGCAGCACCAACTACCGGCTGCTGCGCGTGCTGAACGAAGAACGCCGCCTGGGCCTGGAGCTGCTCGGCGCGAAAGACCCGGCCGAGGCGGCGCTGATGGTGCAGCAAGGCCGTGCGGTCGCGTTCGCGATGGACGACATCCTGCTGTACTTCCTGCGCGCCAGCGCCGTCGCGCCGGCCGACTGGAACGTGGTCGGCGAGACGCTGCAGGTCGAGCCCTACGCGATGATGATGCGGCGCGACGACCCGGCCTTCAAGGCGCTGGTCGATGCGACGATCACGCGCCTGATGCGCAGCGGCGAGTTCGAGCAGCTGTACCGCAAGTGGTTCGAGTCGCCGATCCCGCCGCGTGGCGTCAACCTGCAGATCCCGATGGGGCGCGAGCTGCGCGACAACCTGCGCCTGCTGAGCGACAAGCCGGCGAACTGACGCCCATCCGGTACAAGTCAAGCCCCGCGCATCACCACCACCGGCGGCAAGGCCGCCGCGCGCCGCGCCGGCCCGAGCACCGCCACCTGGCCCAGCACCCACAGCGTCAGCGCCCCCACCGGCAGGCACAGCCACGGCAGCCGCGGCAGCTCGTAGAAACTCATCAGCAGGTGGTTCACGCCGTAGGCCGCCACCATGCCGAGCACGATGCCGATGCTGGTGAGCAGGAAGTTCTCGGTCTGGAAATAGCGCAGGATCTGCCGCCGCGAGGCCCCCAGCGCGCGCCGCACGCCGATCATCCGCGTGCGCTGCTGCACCCAGAAGCTCGCCAGCCCGACGATGCCGAAAGCCGTCACCACCAGCAGCGCCACGCACACCGCCACCAGCACCGCGGCCATCCAGCGGTCCTGCCGGTAGTACTCGTGGCGCATGGCCTCCAGCGTGTGCTGCTCGGTCACGATGCGCCGGCTGTCGGCGCGCTGCAGCGTGTCGACCGCCGCGGCCAGCAGGTGCTCGCGCTGCGCCGCGTCCACCCGCAACAGGTAGTTGCCGTCGTTGTAGTCGAGCTGCAGCGGCACCATCAACGTGTACTCGGCGCGCGGCTCGTTGGGCTGCGGCTGCGCCAGGCGCTCCACCACGCCGACCACCGGGATCGGCGCACTGCCGAACGCGAACAGGTGCTGGCCGACCGCGCTGCGGCCGGGGAACAGGCGCTGCGCGGTCTGGCGGTCGAGGATCACCGCCGGCACCCCCGGGCTCGCGGCCCCCCCCAGCACCGAGGCCGGCTGCACCTCCTCGGGCAGGAAGCCGCGCCCTTCGACCACGCGCACGCCCAGGGTCTCGAGCGCCTGCGAGCCGGCCAGCCAGGCGGTGGCCTGGATCGTCGGCGCCGGCTGCTCGAACGCCAGGTTCACGCCCAGGTCGGTGGAGCCGGTGCCGAACGGCACCTGGTTCAGCACCGTCGCGTTCTTCACGCCGGGCAACGCGCGCAGCAGCGCCAGGTCCCGGCGCGTCAGCGCATCGGTGTTGTCGTGGCGCGCGGTGTCGTGCACGCGCAGGTGCAGCAGCTCGGTCTCGGCGACGCCGGTCGGCGCGTCCATGCGCTGCAGCCGGTGGCCGATCACGAACACGGCGTTGCTGACGATCGCGCAGCTCAGCGCGACCTCCAGCACGATCAGCGCCGCCGCGGTCTTGTGGCGGCGCAGCGTCGAGAGAATCGGGCGGATGTCCATCACGGTCTCCTCATTGCGATTTCAGCTGCAGCGCCGGCGCGACCTGGCAGGCGCGCCAGGCCGGCAGCAGCCCGGCCGCAAGGCTCGCCACCAGGGCCAGCGCGAGCGTGGTGACCAGCATCGGCGCATCCAGCCAGGCCAGCTGCGCATAGCTGGCCGGGTTCTGCCGCACGCCCCACAGGCCGAGCAGCGCCAGCCCGAGGCCGAGCACGCCGCCGACAATGCCGATCGCGCCGGCCTCGACCAGGAACTGCCCGAAGATCGCGCGCCGTGTCGCGCCGAGCGCGCGCCGCACCGCGATCTCCGGCGAGCGCCGCATGCACTTCGCGAGCAGCAGCCCGACGGTGTTGGTCAGGCACACCAGCAGGAAGCCGAAGGCCAGCCACAGCTGCAGGTGCACGTCGCCCGGCACCACGTGCTTGAAGGCCAGGCGCTCCATCACGTTGCGCAGCCGCGGGTTGCTCGGGCGCTCGAAGCGGCCGGCCGCGCGCTGCCGCTCCGAATGGTCGACCAGGTACTGCCGGTAGGGCGCGACGGCGGCCGGCGTCGGCAGCTGCACCCAGTACTGCAGCCAGGCACACGGCGCGTTCACCGCGCGCGGATCCGGCGGGCTGCCGGTGCCCCAGCAGGCCAGGCTGCCGGTGATCGGCAGCTTCGCGGCCAGCGCGGTGGTGATCGGCACGTAGACGTCCTCGGCCTTCGCATAGCGGCCGGAGATCAGGTCGTAGTAGTGCGGCACCGGCCGCCACGGCGCCAGCACGCCGACGATGCGCAGGTCGTGCTCGCCGGCATGCAGCACGCGGCCGGTGCTGTCGGCGCCGTCGAACAGCTTCTGGTTCAGCTCGTCGGAGATCACCGCCACGCGCGCCCCGGCAGCCTCGTCGCCGGCATCCCAGCCATGGCCGTAGCGCCAGGGCGTCTCGAACATCGCGAAGAAGTCGGCGCTGGTGTAGCGCGCGTTCGCGAAGAACGGCGTGCCGTCCGGCCGCGGCGGCTGCACCGCCACGGTGCCGCCGGTCATCATCGCCTGGCGCTCGCCGCGGCGCTCGCGCAGTAGCGCCTCGGCGTCGAAGCGCGTCAGCTGCTCGTTCGGCTCGACCCCGGGCGGCGCGCCGCCGAGCTCCGACGCATCGAGCTGCACGTAGTACAGGTGCTCGCTGCGCCCGGGCAGCGGATCGCCGGACAGCACGTGGAACACCGTCAGCGTCGTCATGCTGGCGCCGATGCCGAGCCCGATCGCCAGCACCATCAGCGCGGTCAGGGCGGGGCTGCGGCGAAAGCTGCGCAGCGCCAGGTCGAGGTGGTAGCTGAACATGGGTCCTCCTACTGGAGCAGGGTGTTGACGGCGGCCAGGTCGGCCTCGCCGATGCGGCCGGCCGCCTGCAGCAGCAGCAGCCGGCCCAGCACGAACTGGTGACGCGCCTGCGAGTACGCTGCCTGGGCCGAGGCCTGGGTCTGGATCGCGAGCAGCAGGTCGGTCATCGTCTGCGTGCCGAGCGACTGCCCGACCCGCGTGGCGGCCAGCGCGCGGCCGGCCGATTCGACCGCGGCACGCGTGGCCTCGATGCGCCCGATGCCGGCGACCACGCCGCGGTACTGCTCCAGCGTGTCGCGTGCGACGCGGCGGCGCCGCAGCTCCATCTCGTCGCGCACCGCGTCCTGCCGGTGCAGGGCCTGGCGCAGCCGCGCCTGCGTGGCGCCGCCGGCGAACAGCGGCACGTTGAGCACCACCCCGACGCTCGCGACGTTGCGGCCGTCGGTGGGCGCGGACGGCAGCGGCCAGGCCGCCGCGCGGCCGAGGCCGAGGCTGGCGCCGAGCGTCGGCAGGTGGGCGGCGCGTGCCGCCGCGATGTCGTCGCCGGCCGCGTCGATGAGGTGGCGCTGCGCCTGCAGCGACGGGTTGGCGGCCAGCGCGGCCTCGACCCAGGCCTGCGGCTCGGCCGGCGCCGGCGGCTCCATCGGCAAGGCGTCCTGCAGCCGGCTCAGCGCGCCGGTGGGCTGGCCGGTGATCTCGGCCAGCGCCTCGCGCGCCCCGTCGCGCGCCTGGCGCGTCGCGATGCTGGTGGCGCGCGCGGCCGCATGGTAGGCGCGCGCCTGGTCGAGGTCGACCTGCGCCGACAGGCCGTTGCGCCAGCGCTGGTCGGCCTGCTCGACCTGCTGGCGGAACGCATCTTCGTTGGCCTCGACCTGGCGCACCGCATCGTCGGCGGTCAGCACGTCGAAATAGGCCTTGGCGACGCGCGCGCACAGGGCCTGCTCGGCGGCGCGGTACAGCGCGTCCTGCGCCTCGGCCTGCGCGGTGGCGGCCTGCAGCTGCGACAGCCGGCCGACGTCGACCAGGGACTGGGTGACGGTCAACGCAGCGGCGCGCTGGCTGTTGCGATCGTCCGCCTGGCTGCGTTCGAACGACAGGCCGGCCGAGGCTTGCGGCAACAGCGGGCCGCGGGCGATCACGACACTTTCGCCCGCCACGGCGCGCTGGGCGCTTGCCGTCGCCAATACCGGGTCGGCACGGCGCGCCTGCTGGTAGACCTGCAACAGGTCGTCGGCATGCGCCATCGACGACGCGACCACAAGAAGTAGCCCGGATGCCAATCCGGGAAGCAAGTGACCGACGAGTCCCGGATTGGCATCCGGGCTACGGGAATTCGGCATGTCAGGCGCGCAAACGGAGCTCGTCCGAGACATCGACGACCTGGCCATCCACCACGTGCACGTTGCGCTGCGCCCGCGCCGCAAGCTGCGGGTCGTGCGTCACCATCACGATGGTCGCGCCGTCGCGGTGCAGGTCTTCCAGCAGCGCCATCACGCTGCGCGCCATCTGGCTGTCGAGGTTGCCCGTCGGTTCATCCGCCAGCAGCAGCCGCGGGCTGCCGGCCAGCGCCCGCGCGATCGCGACGCGCTGCTGCTGCCCGCCCGACAGCTCGGCCGGGTAATGCCGCTCGCGCGCCGCCAGCCCGACCCGCTCCAGCGCATCGCGCACGCGCCGGCGCCGCTCGTCGGCCTTCATGCCGCGGTAGCGCAGCGGCACCTCGACGTTGTCGGCGATGTTCAGGTCCGGGATCAGGTTGAAGGCCTGGAAGACGAAGCCGATCTTCTCGTTGCGGATGCGCGAGCGGGCGTTGTCGTCCAGCTGCGCGACCTCGACGCCGTCGAGCCGGTAGCTGCCGGCGGTCGACGCCTCGAGCAGCCCGGCAATGGTCAGGAAGGTGGTCTTGCCGGAACCCGACGGGCCGGTCACCGCGACGAACTCGCCCTCCTGGACCTCCAGGTTGAAGGCGCGCAGCGCATAGGTCTCGATCACCTCGGTGCGGTAGACCTTGGACAGGCCGGTCATCTTGAGCATGGTGGGGTCCCTGGTTCGAAGAAGGAGTTCATCACTGGCTGACGGTGACCTGCGCGGCGCCCTGGAAGGCCTCGGCGCCCGAGATGACGACGCGGTCGCCGGGCTGCAGGCCGGACAGGATCTCGACCTTGTCGAGACTGCGCGCGCCGGTGCGGATCGGCGTCTTCCACGCGATGCCGTCGCGCAGCACGTAGGCCTGCGCGCCGCCGGATTCGTCGACGAAGCTGCCGCGCTGCACGGCCAGCACGTTGTCGCGGCGGTCGAGCAGCACGCGCACCGACAGGCGCTGGTTCTGGCGCAGCTGGTCGGGCGTCTCGCCGCTGAAGCGCAGCCGCGCCGCGACCTCGTTGTTGACGACCTCGGGCGACACCGCGCTGATGCGCGCCGGCCAGCTGCGGCCGTTGCCGGCGATCTCGCCCGGCATGCCGACGGCGAGTTCGCGCGCGAAGCTTTCGGCCACCTGCATCTGCACCTCCAGCGCCGACAGGTCGACCACCGACAGCAGCTGCGCGTCCTTCGCGACATTGGCATGCTCGGCGATGAACAGCTGGCCGACCTGGCCCTCGACCGGCGAGCGCAGCGCCAGGCCCTCGACCTGGCGCTGCAGGTCCTTCACCAGCAGCAGCTGGCGCGCATGCGCGAGCTGCCTGGCCTGCACGTCGAACTTCAGGCTGTCGTCCTTCAGCCGCAGGCCGGCCTCGGCATGGTCGAGCGCGATGCGCGCCTTCTGCAGCGTGTCGCGCGCATGGTCGACCTGCATGCCCGGCACCGCGCCGGCCTCGAAGGCCTTCTGCTGGCGCGCCAGGTCGTTCTGGGCGCTGCCGTGGTCGATGCGCGCCGCGTCGTACGCGCCCTGCAGCGCGCTGCGCTGCTGCTTCGCATCGACCTCGGCGCGCAACACGTCGGCCTTCATCGCGTCGGCGTTCGACAGCTCCTGCGCCAGCCGAGCGGCCAGCTCCGGGCTGTCGATCACCGCCAGCAGCTGGCCCTTCGAGACCTTGTCGCCGGCATGCACCTTCAGCGTCGCGGCACCGCCGCTCGCCGCATACAGCGTCGGGCTGGCCGCGGCGACCACCTTGCCTTCGGCCGCGATGTCGCGCACGAAAGGGCCGCGCTGCACCTCGGCGATCACCAGGCGCGACGCGGCCACCGAGTGGCTGGACGCGAAGCCGTGGCGCAGACCGGGCGAGGCCAGCGCCACCGCCACCAGCGCGGCCACCGCGATGCCGATGGCCAACAGCGGGCGGGCGCGCGAGCGGGGCGGCAGAGGCTGGTCCTGGGCGGAGGTGTCGCGGATCATCGGGCGTCCTGGCGGTTGTCCCGCCTGGGATTGCAACGCCCGTGCCCGCCCGGCCTGCGAAGGATTTCCGTTTCAGATCAAGCAGTTGGCGCGAGCTGGTGGTGTCGCAGCAGTGTCCGCGGACACCCGGCGGACACTGTCCGGACGTCCGCTCAACCCTTGAACGGATTGGCCGTCGCGAACCACAGCCCGATGCCGGTCGCGATGATGAACGCGCCGTCGAGCACGCCGACCAGCAGGAACACCTTCTGCTGCAGCGGCTCCATCAGCTCGGGCTGGCGCGCCGAGGCTTCGAGGTACTTGCTGGCCATCACGCCGACGCCCAGGCAGGAGCCGATGGCGCCGAGGCCGATCATGTGGCCGACGGCGAGCGGAACGAGATCGATGCCATTCATGGCGACTCCTTCAGAGGGGCACGGGGTCGAGGAAACCGGTGACGCTGCGCAGGCGCCGGTCGTCCAGCAGCTCGGCGAAGTCGGTGCCGCGCGCCACGCCGCGGCCGCTCGCGTCGCGCAGCTCCCACGAGAAGCGCAGGTGGCGTCCGTGCGCATCGACGCTGCCGTGCGGCTCGAAGCGGTGGCCGGGGTAGTGCTGCTGCACGGCGCCGACCAGGCCGCTGATCCCCTCGGGGCCGCGCACGTCGGCCAGCGGGTCGGTGTAGCGCGCATCGGCCGACCACAGCTCGGCGATCAGGCGCGCGCGCTGCGCGGCATCGGGTTCGTTCCAGATCGCGAGGTAGCGCTGGACGGTGGTGCTGGCATCATTCATGAATGCTCCTTGGGGGTTGAGTGGAGAGGACATGGCTGCATGGTCGCGGCTTGCCTGCATCCAGTCGATGACCTGCGAGGTCATGTCAACGGAGAAGCCGCATGCTGTTCGTTCGCAACGTCACCCTGCCCGACGGCCGCCACGGCCAGGACGTCCTGTCGCGCGACGGGCGTATCGCCGCGATTGCGCCCAACCTCGCGCCGCCCGAAGGCGCGACGCTGATCGACGGCCAGGGCCTGCTGCTGTCGCCGCCCTTCGTCGACGCCCACTTCCACATGGATGCGACGCTCAGCCACGGCCTGCCGCGCGTCAACCAGAGCGGCACGCTGCTCGAGGGCATCGCGCTGTGGGGCGAGCTGAAGCCGCTGCTGACGCAGGACGCGCTGGTCGAGCGCGCGCTGCAGTACTGCGACTGGGCGGTGGCCAAGGGGCTGCTCGCGATCCGCTCGCACGTCGACGTCTGCGACGACCGCTTGCTCGCCGTCGATGCGCTGCTGCACGTCAAGCAGCGCGTGAAACCGTACCTCGACCTGCAGCTGGTCGCCTTCCCGCAGGACGGCGTGCTGCGCGCGCCGACCGCACTGGCCAACCTGAAGCGCGCCCTGGACCGCGGCGTCGACGTGGTCGGCGGCATCCCGCACTTCGAGCGCACGATGGCCGACGGTGCCGAGAGCGTGCGCATCCTGTGCGAGCTGGCCGCCGAGCGCGGGCTGCGCGTCGACATGCACTGCGACGAGAGCGACGACCCGCTGTCGCGCCACATCGAGACGCTGGCCTTCCACACGCAGCGGCTCGGACTGCACGGCCGCGTCACCGGCTCGCACCTGACCTCGATGCACTCGATGGACAACTACTACGTCAGCAAGCTGCTGCCGCTGATCGCCGAGGCGCAGGTGCACGCGGTCGCGAACCCGCTGATCAACATCACGCTGCAGGGCCGGCACGACACCTACCCGAAGCGCCGCGGCATGACGCGCGTGCCCGAGCTGATGGCCGCCGGCGTCAACGTCGGCTTCGGGCACGACTGCGTGATGGACCCGTGGTACTCGTCGGGCAGCGCCGACATGCTGGAGGTGGCGCAGATGGGCCTGCACGTCGCGCAGATGACGGCGCAGTCGCAGATGCGGGCCTGCTTCGATGCGGTGACGGTGAACAGCGCACGGATCCTCGGGCTGCCGGACTACGGCCTCGCGGTAGGGGCGAAGGCCGACTTCGTGCTGCTGCAGGCGCGCGACCCGGTCGAGGCGATCCGGCTGCGGGCGACACGGCTCGCGGTGGTGCGCGGCGGGCGGGTCATCGCCCAGACGCCGGCCGCGACCGCGGCGCTGTCACTGCCCGGCCGGCCCGCGACGGTGGACTGGACGCTTCAGCGCTGAACCGAGGCCTCGCGGAAGTAGCGCATGCGCTCCTCGTCCGCCGGGTGCGACGCGATCGCGATGCCCAGCCACGACGGCACCGCGGCCGGCTGCCTGGCGCGCTCGGCCGCCACCTTCTCGAAGAAGCGCACCATCGCCTCCGGCGCGATGCCGGCCGCGCGCATCAGGTGCACGCTGTCGGCATCGGCCTCGCGCTCGGCATCGCGCGCATAGCCGGCATGCCCCAGCAGCAGCGGCACGCCGGCCAGCAGGCTGCTGAAGTCGCCCAGCACCGCGCTGCTGACCACGCCCAGCGCCGTCACCTGCACCAGCTGGCGCAGCCCGTGGCGATGCCGCACGTGGCCCAGCTCGTGGCCGAGCACGCCGACGATCACTGCCTCGTCGCCCTCGACCAGCGTCACCAGCTCGTCGGTCAGCACCATCGTGCCGCCCGGCAGCGCGAACGCGTTCGGGCCCAGGCTCTTGTCCTTGCCGCGGCGAAACAGCAGTTCATGGCGCGGCGCACCGCCCGGCCAGGCCTGTGCGACGGCGCGCTCGAACGCGACGCGGAGGCGCTCCTGCTGCGCGAGCGGCAGCGCGCTGGCCTGCACCAGCTCGCCTTCGACCGACTGGCGCGCGATCTCGCCGATCTTCTGGTCCACCGTCTGCGGCAGCAGCGCGACGACGGCGCGCGAGGCCCACGGCAGCCCCCACAGGTAGCCGGCGGCCAGCAGCAGCGCAAAGGCGAGCACGGCGGCGCCGACCCAGCGCCAGCTCTGCTGCGCCTTGACGACCAGCGTGTCGCCCCGGCCGCTGGCCGCTGCCCAGGCGTCCCAGCCGGCGCTGTCGTCGGCATGCAGCGCGCCGCCGTCCTGCAGGTGGGCGACGCGCGGGCCGTGCCGCGTGCGCTCGGGCCACTGCACCTCGGCCAGCGGCACGCTGCGCGCGATGCCGTCGCCGGCGACCAGCAGCCGCTCGCCGCTGACGCGGATGCGCACGCGGTGGCTGCGCGCGCTGCGGCCGTCGAAGTAACCGACGTCGAGCTCGGGGGACGAGGCTGCGTTCACAGGCCGATGTCGAGGCCGAACAGATCGGCCGCCGCATCGCCGGCGGCATCCCCGCCCTGGCTGGCCTGGGCGACCAGCGCATCGGGCGTGATGCGGCTGACGACGCTGACCGATTCGAGGCGCAGCCGCGCCAGCGCGACGCGCGCGAACGGCCAGTACAGGCCGAGCGTGACGACCATCAGCAGCCAGTTCAGCAGCGTCACGCGCAGCAGCGAGCGAAAGCGCAGCTGGCTCTTGAAGCGCAGCTGGCTGTTGCCGGTGCGCGACCACAGCAGGTTCTGCAGGCGCGACGTGAAGTAGGGCATCGCGAGGGCCTGCACCATCAGCAAGGTGCCGAAGATGATGACGAAGCCGAACACCATCATCGCGGTGCGGTTGGCGCGCCCGCCGGCCACCTCCACCAGGTTGTGGCCCAGCCCGTAGGCCAGCGCGGTGATGACGACCCCGGCGATGACGCCGGCCAGCACGAACACCCCCAGGCTCTTCAGGCACAGCGCATAGAACGCGCCGAGGCCCGCCCGCAGTTCGGTCTGCAGCTGCGCGAAGGCGTAGTGGCCGTGCTGGTACTTCTTGAGGTTCCAGATCAGCAGCGGCAGCAGCAGCGCCGTGAGACCCATGGTCGAGAACATCAGCGCATCGAACCAGTGCGGCGGGTGGAGCTGGTCGGGCACCGCCGCGACACCGGCGACGATGACGGCGCTCGGCACGAACAGCGGCAGCAGCGCGCGGTAGGCGCCGCCCACGCTGCCGTTGAACCGGAAGCGCAGCCCGCGCCAGCTGGTGTTGGCCAGGCGGAACTGCAGCGAGGCCTTGAACAGCGCCGGCCAGATCAGCGCGACGATCACGAACGCGACCAGCCCGGCGACCGGCGAGAACTGCCCGGCCACCGAGTACAGCCCGCCCAGCAGCGCCACCAGCAGGAAGCCGCGCAGCATCTTCTTCGGGTCGCCATGGAAGCCCAGCGGCTGCCCGGCCACCAGCGTGTTGCCGTGGAAGTAGCGCAGCCGCCGCACCTTGGCCCACGGGAAGTAGAAGCCGCCGGTGACGAGGATCAGCAGCAGGTTGACGATCCAGATGCGGAAGTATTCGCTGCCCGAGCCGGTGAAGCGGATCGCCATGCGCTCGTGCAGCGTGCCGTTGAGCGTGGAGTAGCCCGACGACGGCGGCAACGTGGTGCCGAGCGTCGAGACGACGCCGGTGACGCCGGCGCTGTCGATGCTGGCGTGCTGGGCCGGCGGATCGGCCTCGGGGCCGGACGGGACTTCTCGTGGCGTCGACATGTTCGTGCTGCGCCGTGCTGTACTGGTGCCGGCGCTCTCCCTCCACAAAACTCTAACACCGGCATCCCACGGATCGGTGCCTTCGCGGGGCGCACCCTTCGATAGAATCGGCCGGCATCCAGGGACACCCCACAATGAAACTCATCGGCTCGCTCGCTAGCCCTTACGTGCGCAAGGTGCGCATCGTGATGGCGGAAAAGAAGCTCGACTACCAGTTCGAACTGGAAGACGTGTGGGCGAATGACGCGATCATGAAGTCCAACCCGCTGGGCAAGGTGCCGGTGCTGGTGATGGAAGGCGGCGAGGCGGTGTTCGACTCGCGCGTGATCGTCGAGTACATCGACACCCGCTCGCCGGTGGGCAAGCTGATCCCCGAGACCGGCCGCGAACGCACCGAGGTGCGCACCTGGGAAGCGCTGGGCGACGGCCTGCAGGACGCCGCCATCCTGGCCCGCCTCGAGCAGAACTGGGCCGGCCGCAGCGACGGCCAGCGCAGCGCGGCCTGGATCAGCCGTCAGATGGACAAGGTGCATGCCTGCGTGGCGGCGATGGGCCAGGGCCTGGGCGACAAGGCCTGGTGCTCGGGCAACCACTTCACGCTGGCCGACATCGCCACCGGCTGCGCGCTCGGCTACCTCGATTTCCGCTTTGCGCACATCGACTGGCGCGGCAGCCACCCGAACCTGGCCAAGCTGTACGAGAAACTCGCCGCCCGGCAGAGCTTCATCGACACCGCCCCGCCCTAATTCATCGACAAGCCGTTGGCGCGGATGTCGAACTGCAGCTTCTGGTAGACGCGGCGGATGCCGCAGGCCACCGTGTGCACGCTGGCGTGCCACTGCTGCGCGATCTCGTCGATCAGGTAGCCCTGGGCCAGCCACTGCAGGATCTGCCGCTCCATGCCGGTGAGCACCAGCGGGTTCAGCGCCTCGGTCATGGTGTCGGCCAGCCGGCGGTGGGCCGGCGACTCGAAATGCGACAGCACCTGGCGCGCGATCATCGGCGACATCGGCGACTCGCCGCGCGCCACCTCCTGCAGGCTCTCGATCAGCGCCTCGGGCGAATTGGCATGCACCCAGTAGCCGTCGGCACCGGCCCGCAAGGCCTGCAGCAGCACCGCGTCATCGTGCGACATCAGCGTCACCAGCACCTGCGGCCGCGTGCGGCGCCCGCCCTGGCGCAGGTCGCCGAGCAGGCCGTCGACCGGGCCGTCCTGCACGCGCAGGTCGGTCACCAGGATGTCCGGGTTGGTGCGGGCGATCAGCACGCGCGCCTCTTCGGCCGTGTGGACGGTGCCGGCCACCCGGAAGCCCGGCGCGGCGGCGATGAGCGCGGCGAGGCGAGGGCTGGCCTCGTGATCGCGCTGCAGGAGGACGAGGGACGGCATGGGGTCGCGTTCGGCACGGAAGATCGCTCATTCTTCGCCGTGCCCCGGGGCGGTGCATCCCCATGACCGGGGGCCACCCCCTCACTCGCGGGGGTGCTAACTGACAGGGGAAACCATTGCAAAGCTGTGGGCCTGCGCCAGCGGCCAGTACAGCCTGAAGACGTTCAGCGTCGGCTCGCTGCCGTCCAGCAGCACGCCCGGCTTCAGGAAGGGCAGCAGGTTGGCCAGCAGTTTCACTTCGTGGTCGGACGAGCGCCGCACGATGTGCGCCGCGGTGATCTCGCCGGGATGGGCCAGCCCGGCCGCCTGCACCAGTTCCTTCAGCGCGTGCAGCGTGTTCTGGTGGTAGCGGTAGACGCGCTCGGCCTTGGTCGGCACCACCAGCGCGCGCTGGCGCTGCGCGTCCTGCGTGCTGACGCCGGTCGGGCAGTTGCCGGTGTGGCAGGCCTGGGCCTGGATGCAGCCGAGCGCGAACATGAAGCCGCGCGCCGCGTTGCACCAGTCGGCCCCCAGCGCCATCATCCGCGCGATGTCGAACGCGCTGACCACCTTGCCGGCGCAGCCCAGCTTCACCTTGTCGCGCAGGTTCAGCCCGACCAGCGTGTTGTGCACCAGCAGCAGGCCTTCCTGCAACGGCGCGCCGACGTGGTCGGTGAATTCCAGCGGCGCCGCGCCGGTGCCGCCCTCGGCCCCGTCGACCACGATGAAATCGGGCGTGATGCCGGTGACAAGCATGGCCTTGGCGAGCGCGAACCACTCCCAGGGGTGGCCGATGCACAGCTTGAAGCCGGTCGGCTTGCCGCCGGACAGCGTGCGCAGCCGGTCGATGAACTGCATCATCTCCACCGGCGTCGAGAAGGCGCTGTGGCGCGACGGCGAGATGCAGTCGACCCAGGTCGCGACACCGCGCGCCTCGGCGATCTCGGGCGTCACCTTCGGGCCGGGCAGCACGCCGCCATGGCCGGGCTTGGCGCCCTGGCTCAGCTTCAGCTCGACCAGCTTGACCTGCGGGCTGCGCGCGTTCTCGGCGAAGCGTTCCTCGTTGAAGCTGCCGTCCGGGTTGCGGCAGCCGAAGTAGCCGGAGCCGATCTCCCAGATCAGGTCGCCGCCGTTCTGGCGGTGGTGGCGGCTGATGCTGCCCTCGCCGGTGTCGTGCGCGAAGCCGCCGCGCTGGGCACCGGCGTTCAGCGCCAGGATGGCATTGGCCGACAGCGCACCGAAGCTCATCGCCGAGATGTTGAACACGCTGGCGGAGTAGGGCTGTGCGCGGCCAGCGCCGATCATCACGCGGAAGTCGTGCGTCGGCAGCTCGGTCGGCGCGAGCGAATGGTTGATCCATTCGTAGCCGAGCGCGCCGACGTCCATCTGCGTGCCGAACGGCCGCTTGTCGGAATCGCCCTTGGCGCGCTGGTAGACCAGCGAGCGCTGCTGGCGCGAGAACGGCGCCGCCTCGTTGTCGCCCTCGATGAAGTACTGGCGCATCTCGGGGCGGATGAATTCGAGCAGGAAGCGCAGGTGGCCGATGACCGGGTAGTTGCGCAGCACCGAATGGCGCGACTGCAGCACGTCGCGCAGGCCGACCGCCACCAGCAGCGCGAACAGCAGCAGCCACGGCAGGCCGACGCGGAAGGCAACCGCGGTGAACGCGCTGAGCATCAAGCCCACGCCGCACAACAGCCAGGTGGCATAGCGGATCGGAAAATACTGGTTCAGCCTGAGCAGCCACTCTTGCATCGCAAACTCCTTCAGGGCTGCGATGGTAGTCCCGGGGCCGGATGGGACAATGACGGACCACGACACCGGGTTGCGCCATGTTCCTGTCCCTGCTTCGACTCACCGTGCTGGGCGCGGCGGTCGCCACATCCGCCCCAGGCTGGGCCGCCGACCGGATGCAAGACCTCAACTCGCCGCTGCGGGGCACGCGCTGGACGCTGCAGACGCTGGACGGCGTGGCGCAGGCCCCCGTCGCCGGTGGCACCCCGGTGCAACTGGTGCTGAGCCGCAGTGCGAAACAGCTGAGCGGCCACACCGGCTGCAACCGGCTGATGGGGCGTTACGCGCAGCGCGGCACCCTGCTGACGCTGTCACCGCTGGCGACCACGCGCATGGCCTGCGCCGAGCCCCAGATGAAGCAGGAGCAGGCCGTGCTGGCGATGCTCGGGCAGGTGGACGGCTACCGCATCGAGAACCGCACGCTGAGCCTGCTGCAGGGCGAGGTGGTGCGGGCGACCTGGGCGGCGCCCGCCACCCCACCCGCCACGCCCTAGGCGTTACTTCTTTGGTTTGCCCGACTCTTCGCTGCGCTCGATCTCGCCGTTCTTCATCGCGCGCTTGGTTTCGGCCTTGACGTCGGCACGGTCCGCCGGGGCGGCCGAGCCGGCGGCCGGCGGCGGCAGCTTGTCGAGCTCGCCTTCGGTCGTCTTCATCTCGCCCATGGCCTTGGCGGCCTTGGTGTCGGCCTTCACCTGCTCGCGCGTCGTTTCCGACGTGGCCGGCTTGCGCTTGTTCTTGTGCTGTTCGCCGATCGGCACCTTCTTGCCCTCGGCGGCAGCGGCCTTGGTTTCGGCCTTCACCTGTTCGCGCGTCTTCGGCGCGGACGGGTCGTCGGTGGTGGCCTGGGCCAGCACGGCCTGCGAGCCGAAGGCGCCGGCGATCAGGGCGGACAACAGGAGCATCTTGTGTTTCATCGGAGGGTCCTTTCGAGGGATGGACCTCCATCAGACCGCGATGCGGGTTCGCTGGCAGTCAGCGAGGGACGGCACTTCCGGTAGGACATTCCCCACCCGCGGCCCGATCGACGGGCTTCAGCCGGTGTGCAGCCGCTTCGCCACCACGTGCCCGCGCAGCCGATGCGCCTGCGGCATGTCGCTGCCCAGCAGGGGCTGCAGGTAGCGCCGGAACGCCTCGGTGACGCCGTACCCGCTGTCGGCGATGAAGGCGTCTTCCATCACGCGGGTCTTGCCGGCCACCGCCTCCAGCGGCAGCAGCTCGTAGCGCACCGCGTAGTCGCCACAGCGCTGGATCGCCACCGAGCCGTCGCGCTCGCCGCGCAGCGCATGGTGCACGGCCGTCTCGCCGACCTCGCGCGCCTCGCGCTGGTCGACATCCGACACGCAGCCGAGGAAGGAGCGCTGCAGGTAGCCGAAGGTGTCGCCGCGCACGCGCTTGATCTTCAGCCGATCCTTGATGAGGTTGCACAGCAGGTCGGCCAGCGCGCCGGTGCCCGACAGCTGCACGTTGCCATGCGCGTCGCGCTCGATGCCGCCGTGCGCCAGCGTGGCCGCCATCGGCTCGCCGGAGGCGTCGTGGATGCCCTCGGAGACGGCGATCACGCAGCGCCCGAGCCGGTCGTGGGTGGCCTTCACGTCGGCCAGGAAGCGGTCGCGCTCGAACACGCGCTCGGGCAGGTAGATCAGGTGCGGCCCGTCGTCCGGATGGTGCGCGCCGAGCGCCGCGGCGGCGGTCAGGAAGCCCGCGTGCCGCCCCATCACGACGCCGAGGTAGACGCCGGGCAGCGCCGCGTTGTCGAGCGTGGCGCCGGCAAAGGCCTGGGCGACGAAGCGGGCGGCCGACGCGAAGCCCGGCGTGTGGTCGTTGCCCACCAGGTCGTTGTCGATCGTCTTCGGCACGTGGATGCAGCGCAGCGGGTGGCCGGCCTGGCGCGCCTCGTCGCTGACGATGCGCACCGTGTCGGATGAGTCGTTGCCGCCGATGTACAGGAAGTGGCTGATGCGGTGCGCCTGCAACACCTTCAGGATGGCGCGGCAGTAGGCGAGGTCGGGCTTGTCGCGGGTGCTGCCCAGGGCAGACGCGGGCGTCGCGGCCACGGCCTCCAGGTGCGGCGTGGTCTCGCGCGCGAGGTCGATGAAATCCTCGTCGACGATGCCGCGCACGCCGTGGCGGGCGCCGTAGACGGCCGTCACCTCGGGGAAGTGGCGTGCCGCCAGCACCGCGCCGACCAGCGACTGGTTGATCACCGCGGTCGGGCCGCCACCCTGGGCGATCAGGATCCGGGCTTCGGGCGTGGACGGCATGGCGGGCTCCGGTGGCGTTGCTGGAGGCGCCAAGGGTAGCGGGCTCTCGTTACTTGGTCGAGAACAGCTTGGCGGCGCGGCCCTTCAGCTCGAGCAACTCGCTGGGCGTCACCGAGTAGGCGCCCGACATGATGTCGACCTCGATGCGGAATTCGACGTCGCGCTTGCCGTTGGTCAGCAGGCCCGAGGTGAACTCGTAGGTCTCGTCCTCGACCGGCAGGCCGAGCGCGGCGCTGTCGTGGTCGTCGTACTTGACGTTGCGGATCTCGCCGCTCGCCAGGTCCAGCGTGCCGGTCGAACGGATGACGGACTCGGTGAGTTCGTCGAAGATGACAATCGGCAGTTTCAGGTCCACGGCAGGCTCCAGGGAGAATCGGTGCGCACAGGTGTTGCGCGGGCCGACATTCTAGAGACCCGGCGCGACCTTTCCTTTCCAGACCGACAGGACCCTCCTTTGAACATCCATTTCAGCCTCACCCCGCTCATCTCGCTCATCGCCGGCATCCTGGTGCTGGTGATGCCCAAGCTGCTCAACTTCATCGTCGCGATCTACCTGATCGCGATCGGGCTGATCGGCCTGCTCGGGCTGTCGGCCGTGCGCCTGCACTAGGCATCGTCTTCGTCGGCGGTGATCGCCAGCCGCACGCGCTGGGCGCCCTGCACCTCGGTGCGGGCGGTCAGGCGCAGCGGTTCGCCGACCGGCACCGTGCGGCGCAGCCGGACGTCCAGCGAATCGGCGCCGGCATGGGTCTCGACGCGGCGTGCCCATTCCTGGGCGCCGTTGACCAGCACGCGCATGCCGTGGAAGGCCTCGCCGCCGCTGCGGTGCGCCACGCTGAAGCTGCAGAAGATCTCGAAGCGGCGCTCGCGGCTCGCATGCGGCGGGATGTCGAGCTGGGCCACGTCGCCGTCGCCAGCGTCTTCGGCCCAGTGTTCGGCGGCAGGGCGGGACGGATCTGACAAGAAAGGCTTCATCGGCGGCGAAATGCGCAAAAGTGGGGATGCTAGCCATCCAGCAAAGTCGCGCCAAATGCCTGAGAATCGGCCCCACGGTGTCGCGGGATGCGGCACCGTCCGATCGACCTCATCCACGGGAGCAGCGACATGGGCACCAGATTCGCACGCACCGCCTTCGCGCTCGTGAGCATCATGGCCATTGCGGGGGCGGCGTTCCGCATCTCGACGGCGCCGGAGCGCATCCGCGACAGGCACCAGACCGCGCGCGCGGTGTGCCTGCAGAACGGCGGCGAGTGGGTGCAGATCGACAACAACGACGTGTGTCGCAAGACCGAGGTCGCCAAACAGATGTAGCCCGGATGCCCATCCGGGAATTCAATGGCTGATCATCCAGGGCCGCTTGCCGGCGAATGACCGCGGCGCCTTCGGGGTGTCGCCGCGCGTGCCGCAACACCCGCAACCGGCCGGATGCCGGTAGCGCGCCGATTCCTTCGGTTCGTGCTGCGCCCGCTCGTTGGTCGCCAGCGCCAGCCGGCGTGCCTCGGGCATGTCCGCCAGCCGCGGCGCCGCCAGCCAGGCCCGGGGCGAAGGCGCCGCGCAACGCGGGCAGCCCGCCGGAACATCCCGCTCGGCCATGCGCCGCAGCGCATCGAACGGGCCGCACTGCGCGCAGTGGTAGTCGTAGGTCGGCATGGCGTCCCCGGGCTCAGGCGAGATCCGGCGACATCGGGATGTCCGGCCCGCCGTGGATGTATTTCAAGGGTCCGCTGGCGGTCGGCCGGATGTCGAAATCGAAGATCTGCGTCGGCAGCCACAGCGTCGCGCACGAGTTCGGGATGTCGACCACGCCGCTGATGTGCCCCTGCACCGGCGCCGTGCCCAGGATCGAGTACGCCTGCGCCTTGGTGTAGCCGAACTTCGTCAGGTACTCGATCGCGTTCAGGCAGGCCTGCCGGTACGCCACGTTGACGTCCAGGTAGTGCTGCCTGCCGGCCTCGTCGACCGAGATCCCTTCGAAGATCAGGTAGTCGTTGTAGTGGGGCGTGATCGGGCTGGGCCGGAAGATCGGGTTCCTGACGCCGTACATCGCCATCCCGCCCTTGATCACCTCGACCTTCATGTGCACCCAGCCGGCCATCTCGATCGCGCCGCAGAAGGTGATCTCGCCATCGCCCTGGCTGAAGTGCAGGTCGCCCACCGACAGGCCCGCCCCCTTCACGTACACGGGGAAATAGATCTTCGAGCCGCGCGACAGGTCCTTGATGTCGCAGTTGCCGCCGTGCTCGCGCGGCGGCACCGTGCGGGCACCCTCGGCCGCCGCCTTGACGCGCGCGTCGCCGCCCAGCCGGCCCATGTGGGCGGTGGCGGCAAACGGCGGGTTGGCCAGCGGCGGCACGCGATCGGGTTCGGTCGCGATCAGGCCGACCTCGCGCTCGTTCCACTTCTCCAGCAGCGACGGGTCCGGCAGGCAGCCGATCAGCCCGGGGTGGATCAGGCCGGCGTAGTTGACGCCCGGCACGTGGCGCGATTTCGTGAACATCCCCTGGATGTCCCAGATCGACTTCTGCGCCAGCGGGAAGTGGTCGGTCAGGAAGCCGCCGCCGTTCTTCTTCGAGAAGAAGCCGTTGAAGCCCCACAGGCTGTCCGGCTTGGCGCCGATGTCCAGCAGGTCGACCACCAGCAGGTCGCCCGGCTCGGCGCCGTGCACGCCGACAGGGCCCGACAGGAAGTGCACGATCGACAGGTCGATGTCGCGCACGTCGTCGGCGCTGTCGTTGTTCTGGATGAAGCCGCCGGTCCAGTCGTAGGTCTCGAGCACGAAGTCGTCGCCCGGCTTGACCCAGCAGGCCATCGGGATGTCCGGGTGCCAGCGGTTGTGGATGTTCTCGTTCTCGTACGGGGATTGCTTCAGGTCGACCTTGATCAGGGTTTCGGGCATGGTGGGGCTCCAGGGGCTCAGACGGACAGGAACTGCTTGATGCGGGCCACGTCGGTGGCCTCGCGGGGGCTTTCGTGCACCAGGCGCCCGCCTTCGATGACGAACAGCCGGTCGGCCACGTCCATCGCGAAGCTCAGCACCTGCTCGGACACGACGATCGTGATCTCGCGCCGCTTGCGGATCTCGTTCAGCGCACGCGCGATGTCCTTGATGATCGACGGCTGGATGCCCTCGGTCGGCTCGTCCAGCAGCAGCACCTTGGGGTCGGTCACCAGTGCACGCGCGATCGCCAGCTGCTGCTGCTGGCCGCCCGACAGGTTGCCGCCCTTGCGCGAGCGCATGTCGAACAGCACCGGGAAGAGGGCATAGATCTCGTCGGGAATGCGCCGGCTGGCGGCGTTCTCGAGGCCGGTGCGGATGTTCTCCTCGACCGTCAGCGCCGGGAAGATCATGCGGCCCTGCGGCACGTAGGCCAGTCCCTTGCGCACGCGTCGGAAGCTCTCGTCCTTCGTGACGTCCTGCCCGTCGACCGAGATCGCGCCCGACCTGGCCGGCAGCACGCCCATCAGGCTCTTGAACAGCGTGGTCTTGCCCATGCCGTTGCGGCCCATGATGGCGACGGTCTCGTTCTTCTTCGCGCTGAAGTCGATGCCGTGCAGGGCCTCGCTCTGGCCGTAGGCGACGTGCAGGTGGGTGACGGTGAGCATCGTGGTTCCTCAGTGACCGAGGTAGACGTCGATCACGCGCGGGTCGGCCTGCACCTGCTCCATCGAGCCCTCGGCGAGGATCTTCCCCTGGTGCATCACCGTCACCTTGTGGGCGATCTGCTTGACGAAGTCCATGTCGTGCTCGATGACGATCATCGAGCGGCCCTTGCAGATGCGCTGCAGCAGCTCGGCCGTCAGCTCGCGCTCGCGCACGCTCATGCCGGCGATCGGTTCGTCCAGCATCAGCAGCTCCGGGTCCTGCATCAGCAGCATGCCGATCTCCAGCCACTGCTTCTGGCCGTGCGACAGCAGCCCGGCCTCGGTCTCCAGCTGGTCGGCCAGGCCGATCTCCACCGCCACCGACTCCACCGCATCGCGCACCCCGGCGTCGCGCTTGAAGGCCAGCGCGCCGAAGACGCCGCGCCCGCGCGGGAACGAGACCTCCAGGTTCTGGAACACGCTCAGGTTCTCGTAGATCGACGGCGTCTGGAACTTGCGGCCGATGCCCGAGCGCACGATCTGGTATTCGGGCAGCCGGCTCATCTCGACGTTCTTGAACTTGATGCTGCCGGCACTGGCCCGCGTCTTGCCGCAGACCAGGTCGAGCAGCGTGGTCTTGCCGGCGCCGTTCGGGCCGATGATCACGCGCAGCTCGTTCTTGTCGACGTAGAGCGTCAGCGCGTCGATCGCCTTGAAGCCGTCGAACGAGACGGTCAGGTCCTCGACCGCCAGCACGAAATCGGTGTTGCTCATGACGCCCTCCAGGCCGCTGCAGTCTGCGGACCCTGGCTGCGCCTGCCCCTGCGCGCCGCCCACCAGGGCTTCAGCCTGTTCGCATACAACCCGGCCAGCCCTTCGGGGAAGGCCAGCACGACGCCGAGGAACATCGCCGCCATCAGGAACAGCCACAGGTCCGGGAAGCTTTCCGAGAAGTAGGTCTTGCCGAAGTTGACGAGCAGCGCGCCATACACCGCGCCGACCAGCGACATGCGCCCCCCCACCGCCGCGAAGATCACCATCTCGATGCTCGGCACGATGCCCACCAGGGACGGCGACATGAAGCCCACCTGCAGCGTGAACAGCGCCCCGCCGATGGCCGACAGCAGCGCAGCCAGGCAGAACGCGAAGACGCGGAACATCGCGACGTCGTAGCCGGAGAAGCGCACCCGGTCCTCCTTGTCGCGCATCGCCAGCAGCAACGTGCCCAGCTTGCTCTTCTGGATCCAGGTGCACAGCACGATCGCGCCCAGCAGCAGCACCACCGTCAGGAAGTACAGGATGTACTTGGCGCTGTTGGTGCGCGTGTCCCAGCCGAGCAGCGTCTTCAGGTCGGTCATGCCGTTGACGCCGCCGGTGTAGCCCTGCTGGCCGATGATCAGCACGGTGAGGATCAGCGCCACCGCCTGCGTGATGATCGCGAAGTACACGCCGCCGACACGCCGCTTGAACATCGCGAAGCCGATCACGAAGGCGAGCAGCGTCGGCAGCACCAGGATCGCGAGCAGCGCCCACGGGAAATGCCGGAACGGCTCCCACCACAGCGGCAGCGCGGTGATCTGGTTCCAGTCCATGAAGTCGGGAATGCCGGGGGTCGACTGGATCTTCGTCGTGACCGGGTCGCTGGCCTCGAGCTTCAGGAACATCGCCATGCCGTAGCCACCGAGCCCGAAGAACACGCCCTGGCCGAGGCTCAGCACGCCGCCGTAGCCCCACAGCATGACCAGGCCCAGCGCGACGAAGGCGTAGCTCAGGTACTTGCCGACCAGGTTGAGCCGGAACAGGTCGAAGGCCAGCGGGAACACCACCGCCAGCACCACCGCCAGCAGCAGCACGCTGCCCATGCCGCTGCGGTCCAGCCACTGCTTGATGCCGTTCATCGGATTACCCTGTTGGAGGAGGAAGACATCAACGCCGCACCTTGGCCGCGAACAGCCCCTGGGGCCGCAGCATCAGGATCAGCACGATCAGCGACAGCGTCAGCACCTTGGCCATCGAGCCGGTGATGAAGAACTCGGCGATCGACTGCGTCTGCGCGATGCCGAAGGCCGAGACCACGGTGCCGAGCAGGCTGGCCGCGCCGCCGAAGGTGACGACCAGGAACGCGTCGACGATGTACAGCGAACCGCTGGTCGGGCCGGTGGAGCCGATGGTGGTGAAGGCCGCGCCCGCGACGCCGGCGATGCCGCAGCCGATCGCGAAGGTGAGCCGGTCGGTCTGGCGCGTGTTGATGCCGGTGGCGTTCGCCATCACGCGGTTGGCCACCGTGGCGCGCACGCGCAGGCCCCATCGCGAGCGGTACAGCGCCAGCAGCACGCCGCCGGTGACCACCAGGGTCAGGGCCATCACGAACAGGCCGTTGATCGGGATGTCGAGCCCCGCGGACGGTGCCCACGAGCCCATCAGCCAGTCGGGCAGCGTCGGGCTCACTTCCTTGGCGCCGAAGGCCGAGCGGAAGATCTGCTGCATGCCCAGCGACAGGCCCCAGGTGGCGAGCAGCGTGTCGAGCGGGCGGCGGTACAGGTGGCGGATGAACAGCCACTCGACCGCCCAGCCCGCGGCGAACGCGAAACCGAAGGCCGCGACGATCGCGACCGGAAAGTAGACGGCCACGAACTTCGGCGCATAGCTCTCGGCCAAGTGCGAGAACAGGTAGATCGTGTAGGCGCCGATCGTCATGAACTCGCCGTGCGCCATGTTGATGACGCCCATCTGCCCGAAGATGATCGCCAGGCCCAGGCCCATCAGCAGCAGCACGGAGAACAGGCTCAGGCCGGCGAAGCCCTGCATCAGGCCGATGTTCAGCATTTCCGAAAGACTCATGGCGTGCTCCGTGCTGCCCGGGGTTCAGGTCACTGATAGCCCTTGGGGAACGGATTCGGCTCGATCAGCCCCGGCGACTCCGCGACCACCTTGAACTGCCCGTCCGCCTGCGCCATGCCGATGCGCGTCTTGCTCCACAGGTGGTGGTTGTCGTGCACCTTCACGTAGCCCTCGGGCGCGGTCTTCAGCTCGATGCCGGCCGATGCCGCGGCGATCCGGTCGACGTCGAAGCTGCCGGCCTTCTCGACCGCCGCCTTCCACAGCCACGGGCCGAGGTAGCCCGCCTGCGTCACGTCGCCGATCACCGAGGTGGGGCCGTACTTGGCGCGGAAGGCCGACACGAAGGCCTTGTTGTTGGCGTTGTCCAGCGACTGGAAATACTTCATCGACGCGTAGAAGCCGGCCATGTTCTCGCCGCCGATGCCCAGCACCTCGTCCTCGGTGACCGAGATCGTCAGCAGGAACTGCTTGTCGGCGGTGACGCCGGCCGCCTTCAGCTGCTTGTAGAACGCGACGTTCGAGCCGCCGACCACCGCGACGAAGATGCAGTCGGGCTTGGCGACCTTGATCTTGTTGATCAGCGAGTTGAAGTTGGTGTGGCCCAGCGGGTAGTACTCCTCGCCCACCACCTTGCTGCCGGGCAGGTGCCCCTCGATGTGCTTGCGCCCGATCTTCATCGAGGTGCGCGGCCAGATGTAGTCGGAGCCGACCAGGAAGTAGGTCTTCGCCTTCTTCTCCTTGGCGGCCCAGTCGAGGCCCCACAGGATCTGCTGCGTCGCCTCCTGCCCGGTGTAGATGACGTTCTTGCTCTGCTCCAGCCCTTCGTAGAAGGTCGGGTAATAGAGCATGCCGTTCTCCTTCTCGAAGATCGGCAGCACCGCCTTGCGCGAGGCCGAGGTCCAGCAGCCGAACACGCAGGCGACGCGGTCGTTCACCAGCAGCTTCTTCGACTTCTCGGCGAAGGTCGGCCAGTCGGACGCGCCGTCCTCCTTGATGACCTTGATCTTGCGGCCCAGCACGCCGCCCATCGCGTTGATCTGGTCGATCGCGAGCTGCTCGGCCTGGATCGAGCCGGTCTCCGAGATCGCCATCGTGCCGGTGCCCGAATGCAGCTGTCCGACCGTCACCTCGGTGTCGGTGACCGCCAGCTTCGTCGTGTTGACCTTGGCGGTCGGGAACGCCTGTGCCAGCGCCAGGGCAGGCAGGCCCGCCAGCGGCAGCGCGGCCGCACCTTGCAGCAGGCGGCGCCGTTGGATCGAATCGGGAAGATCGTGGGACATCGTGTTCTCCGAACGGGTTGAGGGCATCGTGATGCCGCACGGCACCAAGCCTGTGCAGTGCCGCGTGGTTCACGCTGGTGCCCACTGTCCGGCCACGAGCGCGCCGGGCGAATACGTCAATCGACGTAGCGCCGCGAGCGCGCCGCGCGGCGACACTCGCGCGGCACGAGCAGGAGCGGGAGCGCTTCTTGCAAGCAGGAGCCGGCACTGCCGTCGTTGTCGGAGAAGCCGGTGTCCGTGGCCACGCAAAAGATCTTCCGCATCCGCCGGGACTACAACACCTGGGTCGGCAACGAGACGCTCGAGGACTACGCGCTGCGCTACACGCCGCGCAGCTTCCGCAAGTGGAGCGAGTTCCGCGTCGCCAACACCGCATTCGGCGCCACCTCGTTCCTCGCCCTCGAGGCCATCGGCGGCTCGATCGCGATCGGCTACGGCTTCTCGAACGCGCTGTGGGCCATCCTCGTCGTTGGCCTGATCACCTTCCTGACCGGCCTGCCGATCAGCTACTACGCCGCCAAGTACGGCGTCGACATGGACCTGCTGACGCGCGGTGCCGGCTTCGGCTACCTGGGCTCGACGCTGACCTCGCTGGTCTACGCGAGCTTCACCTTCATCTTCCTCGCGCTCGAGGCCGCGATCCTGGCGCTCGCGCTGCAGATGTACTTCGACTGGCCGCTGTCGCTGTGCTACCTGCTGTCGTCGCTGGGCATCGTGCCGCTGGTGATGCACGGCATCACGCTGATCTCGCGGCTGCAGCTGTGGACGCAGCCGCTGTGGCTGGTGCTGCTGGTCTGCCCCTACGCCTTCGTGCTGGCGAAGAACCCGCAGGTGTTCGCCGACTTCACCGGGCTGGTCGGCCGCGCCTCGGGCAGCAACGGCTTCAGCTGGCTGATGTTCGGCACCGCGGCCACGGTGGCGTTCTCGCTGGTGGTGCAGATCGGCGAGCAGGTCGACTACCTGCGCTTCCTGCCGGAGAAAACGGCCGCCAACCGGCGCCGCTGGTGGACGGCGGTGCTGGTGGCCGGACCCGGCTGGATCGTGCCGGGGATGGTGAAGATGCTGGGCGGCGCCTTCCTCGCCTTCCTGGCGCTGCAGCACCAGATCCCGACCGAGAAGGCGGTCGAGCCCACGCAGATGTACCTGGCCGGCTTCGGCTACGTGTTCGACAACCCGGCCTGGGTGCTGGCAGCCACCACCTTGTTCGTGCTGGTGTCGCAGCTGAAGATCAACCTGACGAACGCCTATGCCGGCTCGCTGGCCTGGTCCAACTTCTTCGCACGGCTCACGCACAGCCACCCGGGCCGCGTGGTGTGGCTGGTGTTCAACGTGCTGATCGCGGTGCTGCTGATGACGCTGGGCGTGTTCGAGGCACTGGAGCGGGTGCTCGGGCTGTACAGCAACGTCGCGATCGCGTGGGTGGGCGCGCTCGTCGCCGACCTGGTGATCAACAAGCCGCTCGGCTGGAGCCCGCGCCACATCGAGTTCAAGCGCGCCCACCTGTACGACATCAACCCGGTCGGCCTGGGCGCGATGCTGAGCGCCGCGGTGCTGGCGATCGTCGCCTATGCCGGCGCGCTGGGGGCGGCGGCGCAGGCCTTCGCGCCCTTCATCGCGCTGGTGACGGCGATGCTGGTCTCGCCGCTGCTGGCCTGGGCGACACGCGGCCGCTACTACCTGGCGCGCCGCGACACGGCGGGTTGGCTGCCGGGCCAGAGCGTCGCCTGCGCGGTCTGCGACAACGCGTTCGAGTCCGAGGACATGGCGCACTGCCCGGCCTACGGCGCGCCGATCTGCTCGCTGTGCTGCACGCTGGAGTCGCGCTGCCACGACCGCTGCAAGACCGACTCGCGCGCGGCCGAGCAGGTGAGCGCGGTGCTGGCCGCGGTGCTGCCGGCGGCGCTGGCCTCGCGCGTGAACTTCCGCGTCGCGCACTACCTGGTGGTGGCGGCCTCGCTGGTCGGCCTGCTGGCGGTGATCCTGGGCGTCGTCTACGACCAGGAGGGCGTGCTGCACTCGGCCGACCAATGGGCGCTGAAGGCGCCGTTCCTGAAGGTGTTCGCGCTGCTGTCGCTGAGCGCCGCGGTGGGGGCCTGGTGGGTGGTGCTGGGCAGCGAGAGCCGGCACATGGCGCAGGACGAGTCGAACCGCCAGAACCAGCTGCTGACGCGCGAGATCGAGGCGCACCGCCGCACCGATGCCGCACTGCAGGCCGCGAAGGACCTGGCCGAGGCGGCCAACCAGGCCAAGACGCGCTACGTGGCCGGCATGACGCACGAGCTGCGCACGCCGCTCAACAGCATCCTCGGCTATGCGCAGATCCTGCTGAAGGACGAGCAGGTGCAGGGCGTGCGGCGCGCGTCGGTCGACACCATCCACCGCAGCGGCGAGCACCTGCACGGCCTGGTCGACGGGCTGCTCGACCTGGCGCGCATCGAGGCCGGGCGGCTGCGGCTGGACATGGCGCCGCTGCCGATGCACGAGTTCCTGGACGACCTGGTGCGCATGGTGGCGCCGCAGGCGGAAGCCAAAGGGCTCGTCTTCACCCTGCAGACCAGCGGACGCGTGCCGGACCACGTGAATGCCGACGCGAAGCGGCTGCGCCAGATCCTGATCAACCTGCTGAGCAACGCGGTGCGCTTCACCGAGCGCGGCAGCGTGACGCTGCGGCTGGACTACCGGCTGGAGCTGGCGCGCTTCGAGGTGGTCGACACCGGCATCGGCATCGCGGCGCAGGACCAGGAACGCATTTTCCTGCCGTTCGAGCGCGGCCCGGCCGGGCGCCGCACCGGCGAGCCGGGCACCGGGCTGGGCCTGACGATCACGCACTTGCTGACGCAGCTGATGGGCGGCGAGCTGACGGTGAAGAGCACGCCCGGCGAGGGCAGTTGCTTCACCGCGCGGCTGTACCTGCGCGAGATCAGCGCGCCGGTGGTGGCGCGGCGCACCCACCGGCCGGTGACCGGCTACCTGGGCCCGCGGCGCAGCCTGCTGGTGGTGGACGACCAGCCGACGCAGCGGCAGATGCTGGCCGGGCTGCTGATGCCGCTGGGGTTCCGCATCCGCGAGGCGGCCAGCGGGCGCGAGTGCCTGGAAAGCGTGATCGAGGATTGCCCCGACGCGGTGCTGCTGGATGTGTCGATGGACGACATGGACGGCTGGCAGACCGCGCGCCAGATCCGCGCCGCGGGCCTGCAGCACGTGCCGATCCTGATGGTGTCGGCCAACGCGTTCGAGAACCAGGCCGACAAGCTGGCCGCGGCCGGCTGCCAGGGCTTCGTCGACAAGCCGGTGATCGAGTCGGAGCTGCTCGACATGCTGCAGCGGCACCTGCAGATCGAATGGCTGGCCGAGCTGGCGCTGCCGAACTGGGCGCTGGCGGGCGGCGGGGCGGGGAGCGCGACCGCGCTGCCGGGCGAGCTGGTGGGCCGCTTGATCCGGCTGGCGCGGCTGGGTCACCGGCAGGGGTTGCAGGCGGCGCTCGACGACGCGCTGCGCCGCCACCCGTCGGGGCGGGCCGAGCTGCAGGCGCTGCAGGGGCTGGTGGAGCGCTTCGAACTCGATGCGCTGCTGGACCGGCTGACGCAGGCGCTGCCGGACCCGTCGGCGGAGGCCGTGTGAGCACGGCCCCGGTGGTGCTGGTGGTGGACGACGCGCCGCAGTCGCTGGGGGTGCTGTGCGCGTCGCTGGAGGCCGAGGGCTATACGGTGCTGGTGGCCCGCGACGGCGAATCGGCGCTGGCGCGGCTGGACCTGGCGACGCCGGACGCGATCCTGCTGGACGCGTTGATGCCGGGCCTGTCGGGCTTCGAGACCTGCCGCCGCATCAAGCAGGACCCGGCGCTGTCGCACATCCCGGTGATCTTCATGACCGGCCTGTCGGAGACGCCGCACATCGTGGAAGGCTTCGACAGCGGCGGCGTCGACTACGTGGTCAAGCCGGTGCGGGCGCAGGAGGTGCTGGCGCGGCTGGCCACGCACGTGCGCAATGCGCGCGCGGTGCGGCTGGCTCGCCAGGCCATCGACGTCGGCGGGCATGGCGTGCTGGTGCTGGATGGGCAAGGCCGCGTGGCCTGGCAGTCGCCGCAGGCGGCGGCGTGGCTCCGGGAGTTCCTGGGGGGCCAGGCGGTGCCGGCCGCCTGGGGGGCGGACGAGGCCACGCCGCATCGCCGCGCCGGCCGCGACGGCCGCGTGCTGTCGGTGCGCCACGTCGGCGCAGTCGGGCTGGGCGAGCGGATGATGCTGCTGCGCGTGGATGTGCCCGCAGCGGGCGGCGGCGAGGCGGCGCCGTCGCGCCTCGGCACCGCGTCGCTGACGCCGCGCGAGACCGAGGTGCTGTCGTGGATCGCGAAGGGCAAGACCAACCGCGACGTCGGCGACATCCTCGGTATGAGCCCGCGCACGGTGAACAAGCACCTGGAGCACGTGTTCGAGAAGCTGGGGGTCGAGACACGCGCCGCGGCGGCGGCGCTGGCCAGCCGGGAGCTGGGCTGAAAGGCACAATCCGCGCATGAAAAAGCAGCTCGGCAACGGCCTGTCCAGCCTGTCATCCCTGGTGTATTCGACTGACGCGGGGCGCATGTGCCCGGATTGCCGGCGGCCCGTCGCGCAGTGCGCGTGCAGGGCGCGCCAGGCCATGCCGACCGGCGACGGCATCGTGCGCGTGTCGCGCGAGACCAAGGGGCGCAAGGGCAAGGGCGTGACGCTGATCAAGGGGCTGGCGCTGGACGAAGCGGGGCTCGCGCAGCTGGCGAGGGAGCTGAAAGCGGCTTGCGGCGTCGGCGGCACCGTGAAGGACGGGGTCATCGAGCTGCAGGGCGATCACGCGGACCTGGTCGTCGAGCGGCTCAAACGGGGCGGCCACAGCGTCAAGCGCGCCGGCGGGTGACGCCGACCCGGATGGGCATCCGGGCTACGGATCCGCGTCCAGCAGGTACTTGCGGCGCAGCGGCGCCGTCATGCTGAAACGTGCCGCCGACACCGTCGCGATGAAGCAGGCCTCGCCGGCCCGGCGCGGGTTGTCGATCGCCGCGACATACACCAGCGCCCCGCCGCGCTGGCGCCACAGCACCACCCGCGAGACCGGCAGGCCGTCGCGCTCGAGCACCGGGTAGAGGCTGCGCATCTCGGCGACCACCGCGCGCCGGTCGCCGTCGTCCAGCGTGGCACTCAGGTCGTCGCGCCCGAAGTGGATCCAGTCGGCACTGACGCAGCTCGGCAGGCCGTCGACATTGCCGGGCGGCACCGGCGGCTTCTCCGCTGCCTGCACGGCCACCATCGCCAATGCCCACGGCAACCCCGTCCATTTCCGATGCGTGCGCTCCATCGCCGCTCCCCGCGGCCGCCCAGGCCGCGCCGGCAGCTTACGCCCGGCTCGCCGCCACGCCGCCGAGAGGGTGTTCGCCCCACCCCGGACGTCGAACCAGCAACACGCCGGCAACGTTAATTTGCCTATCATCCAAATTCCGCAACGGAGGTCTCGATCGATGTCCATGGTCCAGCTGGCGCTCCGTCGCCCCTACACGTTCATCGTGATGGCCCTGCTGATCGTGCTGGCCACGCCGTTCGCGCTGCGCAACATGGCGACCGACATCTTCCCGGAGATCAACATCCCGGTGATCAGCATCATCTGGAACTACGGCGGGCTGTCGGCCCAGGAGATGGGTCAGCGCATCTCGGCACAAAGCGAGCGCGGGCTCACCACCACCGTCAGCGACATCGAGCACATCGAATCGCAGTCGCTCGCCGGCATCGCCGTCATCAAGGTCTTCTTCCAGCCCACCGCCAACATCCAGACCGCCATCGCCCAGGTGGTGGCGTCGATGCAGACCCAGGTGCGCCAGCTGCCGCCGGGCATCACGCCGCCGCTGGTCATCAAGTACTCGGCCTCCAGCATCCCGGTGGTGCAGCTCGCGTTGTCCAGCCCCACGCTGCCGGAGCAGGCGGTGTTCGATGCCGCCGTCAACCAGCTGCGCCCGCAGCTGATCACCATCCCCGGCGTCGCCGTGCCCTTCCCGTACGGCGGCAAGAACCGCGTGATCTCGGTCGACCTCGACACCGCCGCGCTGCAGGCACGCGGGCTGTCGCCGGCCGACGTTGTCAATGCGGTGAACCTGCAGAACCTGATCCTGCCGTCGGGCACCGCCAAGTTCGGCGGCACCGAATACACCATCAAGATGAACGGCTCGCCCGACGCCATCGACGGCCTCAATGACCTGCCGGTGCGCACCGCCGTCAGCGGCAACAGCAGCGCCACCACCTACCTGCGCGACGTCGCCTTCGTGCGCGACGGCTTCCAGCCGCAGACCAACATCGTGCGCCAGGACGGTGCGCGCGGCGTGCTGCTGTCGATCCTGAAGAACGGCGGCGCGTCGACGCTGGACATCGTCGACAACCTGCGCGCGCTGCTGCCGCGCGCATCGCAGACGCTGCCGGCCGACGTGAAGGTGACGCCGCTGTTCGACCAGTCGGTGTTCGTCAAGGCAGCCGTCAAGGGCGTGATCGCCGAGGCGGTGATCGCCGCGCTGCTGACGGCCGCGATGGTGCTGCTGTTCCTCGGCAACTGGCGCAGCACGCTGATCATCGCGGCCACCATCCCGCTGTCCATCCTGGCCTCCATCCTGGTGCTGCAGATGCTGGGCGAGACGCTGAACCTGATGACGCTGGGGGGCCTGGCGCTGTCGGTGGGCATCCTGGTCGATCAGGCCATCGTGACGATCGAGAACATCGAGCGCCACCTGCACCTGGGCACGCCGCTGCTCGAGGCGATCGAGGTCGGCGCCGGCGAGATCGGCGTGCCGGCCTTCGTCTCCACGCTGTGCATCTGCATCGTGTTCGTGCCGATGTTCTTCCTGTCGGGCGTCGCGCGCTTCCTGTTCGTGCCGATGGCCGAGGCGGTGGTGTTCGCGATGGTCGCTTCCTACCTGCTGTCGCGCACGCTGGTGCCGACGCTGGTGATGCTGCTGATGGCCAAGGCGCACGGCCCGGCCGCCGCCGGTGCACAGGCGAACACCAGGCCGAACGGCCTGCAGCGCGTCTACCTGGCTTTCGACCGCCAGTTCGAGCGCGTGCGCCGCGTCTACACGCTGACGCTGTCGGCGCTGCTGGCGCGGCGACTGCACTTCGTGCTGCTGTTCTCGGGCTTCTGCGTGCTGTCGTGCGCGCTGATCCCGTTCCTCGGGCGCGACTTCTTCCCGAGCGTCGACTCGGGCCAGATCCGGCTGCACCTGCGCGCACCCACCGGCACGCGCATCGAGGAGACCGCGCGCCTGGCCGACGAGGTCGAGGCGGCGATCCGCGAGCTGATCCCGGCCGACCAGCTGGAGACCATCCTCGACAACCTGGGCGTGCCCAACAGCGGCATCAACCTGTCGTACAGCAACGCCGGCACCATCGGCACGCTGGACGGCGAGCTGCAGCTGTCGCTGAAGGAGGGCCACCGGCCCACCGACGAGTTCGTCAGCCTGCTGCGGGCCGAGCTGCCCAGGCGCTTCCCCGGCATCGAGTTCTTCTTCCAGCCGGCCGACATCGTCACGCAGATCCTGAACTTCGGCCTGCCGGCCGCGATCGACGTGCAGTTCACCGGCAACAACCTGGCCGGCAACGCGGCACTGGCGGCCGAGCTGACGCGCAAGATCCGGCAGATCCCCGGCGCGGTCGACGCGCACGTGCACCAGCGCAACGACCTGCCGGCGCTGAACCTCACCATGGACCGCTCGCGGCTGCAGCAGATGGGGCTGACCGCGTCGAACGTCGGGCAGAACGTGCTGATCTCGCTGTCGGGCAGTTCGCAGACGGCGCCGGCCTTCTGGCTGAACCCGCAGAACGGCGTGGTCTACAACATCGCGGTGCAGACGCCTCAGTACAAGGTGGACTCGCTGGACGCGCTGCTGAACATGCCGGTCGGCGCCGCCGGCGCGACCAATGCCGGCGGCACGCAGCTGCTCGGCAACCTGGTCGAATCGGCGCCCGGGCGGCAGCTGGCGGTGGCCTCGCGCTACAACATCCTGCCGGCGATCGACGTCTACGTCAGCGTGCAGGGCACCGACCTGGCCAGTGTCGCCAACAAGGTGCAGGCGCTGGTCGACCAGGTGCGGCCCAGGCTGCCGCGCGGCAGCCAGGTGGTGCTGCGCGGCCAGGTGCAGACGATGCAGTCGTCGTTCATCGGGCTGGGCGTGGGCCTGGCGATGGCGATCGTGCTGGTGTACCTGCTGATCGTCGTCAACTTCCAGAGTTGGATCGATGCGCTGATCATCATCGCCGCGCTGCCGGCGGCGCTGGCCGGCATCGCGTGGATGCTGTTCATCACCGGCACCACGCTCAGCGTGCCGGCCCTCACCGGCGCCATCATGACGATGGGCGTGGCCACCGCGAACAGCATCCTGCTGGTGTCGTTCGCACGGCAGCGCCAGCAGGACGGCGTGCCGGCGCTGTCGGCCGCGCTGGAGGCCGGCGCCACGCGCATCCGCCCGGTGCTGATGACGGCGCTCGCGATGATCATCGGCATGATCCCGATGGCGCTGGGCCTCGGCGAAGGCGCCGAGCAGAACGCGCCGCTGGGCCGCGCGGTGATCGGCGGGCTGCTGTTCGCCACCGTGTCCACCCTCTTCTTCGTGCCGGTGGTGTTTGCCGGCGTGCACCGCCGGCTCGCGCAACGGCACGAACGCCGGCAGGCCCGCGCCGCCGCCGCGCTGCCGCCTGCCGCGATCCCCCAGGAGACCTGACCCCATGACCGAGCAGCGCCACGCGGCACTGGGCATCCACGCCGCCGACCCGAACCACCCCGACGCCGACGCGCTCCACCTGGCCGACCCGCTGGAGCGCCACGCCATCGCGCGCCGCGCCCGCTGGCTGGTCATCGCCGTGCTGGTGCTGCTGGCGCTGGGTGCCGGGCGCACCGTGATCAGCCGCATCGGCAGCGCGAAGGCGCTCGAGGCAGGCACCACCGAGCGCGCGAAGCAGTACGTGAAGACGGCGCTGCCGAAGACCGGCGACGCCGGCCAGACGCTCGCGCTGCCGGGCACGCTGCAGGGCTTCGTGCAATCGCCGATCGCGTCGCGCGCGGCCGGCTACCTGCGCCGCTGGACCAAGGACATCGGCAGCCGCGTCGAGAAGGGCGAGGTGCTGGCCGAGATCGAATCGCCCGAGCTGGACCAGCAGCTGTCGCAGGCGGTGGCGGCGCGCGAGCAGGCGGCGTCGAGCCTCGAACTCGCGAAGAGCACCGTCGAGCGCTGGGAGAGCCTGCGCAAGAAGGACGTGGTCTCGCAGCAGGACCTGGACGAGCGCCGCAGCAGCGCCGCGCAGGCGCGCGCCAACCTGGCGGCGGCCGAGGCCAACGTGCAGCGGCTGCGCCAGCTCGAGGGCTTCAAGCGCGTCGTCGCACCGTTCGCCGGCGTCATCACGCGGCGCTACGTGGACGTCGGCGACCTGATCGACATGAGCGGCAAGCCGCTGTTCACGCTGTCGCAGACCGACCCGCTGCGCGTGTACGTCAACGTGCCGCAGTCGTATGCCCAGCTGGTGAAGCCGGGGCAGGCGGTGGTGGTGACGCAGGGCGAGCTGCGCGGCCAGAGCTTCAAGGGCACGGTGGCGCGCACCGCGGCGTCGATCGACACCGGCACGCGCACGATGCAGGTCGAGATCGCGCTGCCGAACCCGCAAGGCACGCTGCTGCCCGGCGCCTACGTGCAGGTGTCGCTGCCGCTGGCGGCCAGCCAGGCGATGCTGGTGCCGACCAATGCGCTGCTGTTCCGCGCCGAGGGCACGCGCGTCGCGCTGGTCGACGGCAACGGCCGCGTCACGCTGAAGACGGTGACGCTGGGCCGCAACTACGGCGAGACCGTCGAGGTGATCGATGGCCTGGGCGCGGCGCAGCGGCTGGTGCTGAATCCGTCGGATTCGCTGGCCGATGGCGACCAGGTGGCGGTGGCGCCGCCGGCCAAGGGGACGCTGTGAGGCCGGGGCGGCTGGCGGGGGTTGCAGGCGCGGCCGCGCTGCTGCTGTCGGCCTGCGCGGCCGGGCCCGACTACCAGCCGCCGAAGCTCGACCTGCCGGTCAGCTGGGCGCTGGACGCGCCGTGGCGCGAGGCAACGCCGGACGATGCCTCGGCCAAGGGCCCGTGGTGGCAGCGCTATGGCGACCCGCAGCTCGATGCGCTGCAGCAGCAGGTGCTGGCCGGCAGCCCGACGCTCGCCGCCGCCGGCGCGCGGCTGGCGCAGGCCCGCGCGGTGGTGGCCGCCGGCTCGTCGGCGCAGCTGCCGCAGCTGACGCTGGGCACCCGCGATGCGCGCCAGCGCATCTCGGCCAACCGGCCGCTCAGCAGCTACAACTCCAGCAACTTCTCGACCATCCAGAACGACTTCACGCTGTCGCTCGCCGCCAGCTACGAGGTCGACCTGGCGGGGCGGGTGCAGCGCAGCGTCGAAGGTGCGCGCGCCTCGGCCGAACAGTCGGCGGCCGACCTGGAGAACACGCGGCTGCTGCTGACGGCCGAGCTGGCGGTCGACTACTTCAGCCTGCGCGCACTGGACACCGAGCTCGACGTGCTGTCGCGCTCGATCGCGCTGCAGCGGCGCTCGCTCGAACTCGTCACCGCGCGCCATGACCTGGGCGCGGCCTCGGGGCTGGACGTGGCGCAGCAGCAGGCGCTGCTGGACACCACGCTGACGCAGGTGGACGTGCTGCGCCGCCAGCGTGCGCAGTTCGAGCATGCGATCGCGACGCTGACCGGCACGCCGGCACCGTTGTTCTCGCTGGCACCGCGGGTGCAGGTGTTCGAGCCGCCGGCGATCCCGCTGGGCGTGCCGTCGGACGTGCTGCAGCGCCGGCCCGACGTGGCCGCGGCCGAACGCGCGATGGCGGCCGCGAATGCGCAGATCGGCGCGGCCAGCGCCGCCTTCTACCCGAGCGTGATGCTCGGGCCGTCGGTGGGCTACGAGAGCCGCGACCTCGCCACGCTGTTCAACGCGCCGAGCCTGCTGTGGTCGATCGGCGTGTCGGCCGCGCAGTCGGTGTTCGACGGCGGGCGGGCGCGGGCGAATGTCGATTTCGCGAAGGCGGGCTATGACGTGACGGTGGCGAACTACCGGCGCGTGGTGCTGACGGCGATGCAGGAGGTGGAAGACGGCATCACCGGGCTGGCCGCGCTGGACCGCGCGACGACGCAGGCGCAGACGGCCGTGGCCTCGGCGCGGCGCGTGCTGGACATGGCGACCGGGCGCTACGAAGGCGGCGCGTCGACCTACTTCGACGTGATCACCGCGCAGCAGGCGCTGCTGACCAGCGAGCGGCAGGCGGCGCAGCTGCTGGGGCAGCGGCAGCTGGGTTCGGTGTTCCTGGTGAAGGCGCTGGGTGGGGACTGGCAGCGCGGGGCGCGGGCGGCGGAGCGCTGACCGCCCGGCCGATCACCGCGCTGCGAGCCACGCCCGCAAGCCCGCATCGCGCACCTCGAGCACGTCGAACAGCCGCACCGCACGCAAGGACGGCAAGGCTTCGGCCATGTGCGCTTCGGCGGTCGCGCGGTCCGCCGCGATCGACGCCGGATCGCTCCACACGGTCGCGTTCGCCAGGAACGCGGCAATCGTGCCCTTGCGGATCGCGACACCATTGAAATCGCCTTGGTTGGCATCGTCAGGCAGTACGTCGTCGGCTCGCATGTCGATCTCCATGAAGTGGGGGTGAGGCGATTCTGGACAACCGGTTCTGGCCGCGCTACGGTGTCGAAGTCATTCAATACCGCATTGCGGCCATGGCCACGCCCTTGTTCGTTTCATCGCTGCTGGATTCGGCCGACGGCCCGCTGCTGCTCGCCACCGAGGTGGAAGGGGCCGACCCGCGCGTCACCACCCGCCACGCCCATGCGCGCGGCCAGCTGTTCGGCGCGACACGCGGCCTGCTGTCGGTGGGGACGCGGCACGGGCAGTGGGTCGTCCCTGCGATCCACGCGGTGTGGATCCCGCCGCACCACCCGCATTCATTGCGCTCGCACGGGCCCTTCGCCGGCTGGAGCGCCTACCTCGCCGAGCCGTTCTGCGCCGGCCTGCCCGACGAGCCCTGCACGATGCGCGGCTCGGGGCTGCTGCGCGAGGCAGTGCACCGCGCCGCCGGGTGGCGCGGCACAACGCCGCTGGACGATGCCCAGCTGCGCATCGCCGGCGTGATCCGCGACGAGATCCTCGGCCTGCCGCGCGAGTCCTTCGGGCTGCCGCTGCCGCAGGACAAGCGCCTCAAACGCATCGCCCGCGCGCTCGGCGACCACCCGGCCGACACGCGCTCGCTGGACGCGTGGGCCGCCTGGGCCGGCATCGCGCCGCGCACGCTGACGCGCCGCTTCGTCGCCGAGACCGGCTTCGCGTTCAGCGCCTGGCGCCAGCGCGCGCGGCTGATGCGCGCGCTCGAGCTGCTCGCGGCCGACACGCCGGTGACCACCGTCGCGCTCGAGCTCGGCTACGACAACCTCAGCGCCTTCATCGCGATGTTCAAGCGCCAGTTCGGCGTGACGCCGGGCCGGTACTTCGGCGCCTGAACCAGCCGAACGTTCAGCCGCGCCGCGCCGTCAGCCACTTGCCGGAAGGCAGGGCTTCGGCCACCACGCGCACCTCACCGATGTTGCCGAAGAAGCCATCTGCACGGTCGCCGTCCCAGGAGCCGGCCCCGACCACCCACGGCGAGCTGGCGGACAGCGTGGCCAGGCCGGGCACGTTGCTGGTGTTGCGCAGCACCGGCGCGCCTTCGACGTACATCACGGTGTCGTGCGTCGTCGGGTCGTTGACGATCGCGATGTGCACCCAGGTGCCGGCGATGATCTCGCCCGACCAGCTGGCATCGCCTTCGCGCGCGCCGGCGACGTCGGGCACCACCTCCCACTGCACCTCCCGCAGGCTCGAGATGGCGAACAGCATCGGCGGCGATTCCGGGTCGCCGCCGTCGAAGCCGGCCAGGCCGCCGCGCTTGCCGTCGCGCGTCATGATGTTCATCCACGCGTGCTTGGCCTTGTCCCAGCCCTTGTCGATCTTGATGAAGGCCTCGATGGTGTAGCCGGTCGCGGCGAAGGTGAGCGCATTGATGGCCGCCGTGGCGCCGGTCATGAAGTAGCTCATGCGCGGCGTGTTCTTGTCGGTGTTCAGGAACGCCACCGAACCCGGCGCCGCCGACAGGCGGTGGTGGTCGCTGCTCCACACGATGTCGCTCGCCTGCGCACCGACGATCACGCTGGCATTCAGCGCGTCGCGCTTCAGCGGGTTGGCACCGGTGACGTCGGCGATCTGGGTGCCAGGCGCCACCGCCGCACCCTCGGTGCCGCCGAAGAAGCGCCAGTGCGCCACGGTGGAGGCCACCTTGGGATAGTCCTCGCTGTCCTTGGCCGGCTGCTGCACGGGCGCCGCGGGCTCGTTGTAGCCCTTCAGCACCAGCGCCTTGGCCTGCTCGACCAGCGACGACGCCACCGTGGCCGGGCCAGCGCCGAAAGCCGGGTTGAAACGGGCGAAGCGCTTCGCGAAATCCATGTTGATGCTGAACGTGTGGTTGCTCTCGGTCAGCACCGCCTGGTCGAAGGCATTCAAGGTGTCCGCCGGCTTCATCGGCACCCAGGGCGAGAACGACAGCACCTTGATCAGCTTGTTCGTCAGGTCGAACTCATACAGCCGCATCAGGCCGTTGCCGCCCTGGTAGGCCATCTGGTAATCCACCACCATCTCCTCGACCGCGTTGCCGAAGTCGTTGGTCTTGGTGAGGTGGGCGCCGCCATGGTGGTGGCCGTTGAGCGTCATGAAGATCTGGTCGTTGTCGCGGATCAGCTTCTCCCACAGCATCTTGCCGTAGCCGGTCTCCAGCGGGCTCACCGCGTCCGGCGCGATGTTCAGCAGCTGGTGGTTGACCAGGATGACGGGCAGCGTCGGGTGGCTGGCGATCACGCCGCGTGCCCAGGCGATGCCGGCGTCCGAGATGCGCCACGACAGCGACAGCACCAGGAACTGCTGTCCTTGCGCGGTGAAGACGTGGTACTCGTGGAAGCCGGTGCTGTCGCGCCCGCCGAAGGTGGACTGGCGCTGGGCGCGCTTGGCGCCGAACCATTGCAGGTAGGGCTCGTTGGCCAGAACGCGCTGCGTGTCGGTGCCGGTGGTGGGGCTGGCGTCGTAGTCGACGTCGTTCACCACGTCGTGGTTGCCCGCCAGGATCGAGTAGGGCAGCTTGGCCACTTCCAGCACCTGCATGGCGGTGTCGGCCACCTTCCACTGCTCGGGCTTGCCGACCTGGTCCACCACGTCGCCCAGGTGGATCAGGAACGGGATGTTGAGCCGTTGCGCGTTGTCGGCCACCCACTTGGTCTGCGCGAAATACGGTTCGCTGCCGTAGTGACGCTCGTACTGGCTGCTTTCGGTGGACGTGGCGTAGCGCGAATAGAACTGGGTGTCGGGCAACACCGCCAGCGCAAAGCTGGAGATCTGGCCGGACGCGGCCGCGTCGTCGCCTCCGCCACCGCCGCCACAGGCACTCAGCAGGCCGCCCGCGGCCACCGTGGAAGCGGATGCGAGGCTCAGCTTGAGCAGGTTGCGGCGCTGGATCGATTGGAACTGCTTCATCAACTTCTCGTATCTGGAATTTGGATGAAACCCACTCTATTTATGCAATGTTGTGATGGCGTGACAGATCGCGATGGTCATCGCAACATCATGCGGCGCTCACGGACATGTCATCTGGCGTTCCTACGATCCATCTCTTTTTGCGAAGGAACTCCACCGTGCGCGTGTCTCACCGAGCCCTGCTTCTGTCCTTGCTGTCGGGAAGCATCTTCTTGATCCACGCCTGCGGCGGCGACAGCGATGGCAACAACGCCGCCGCCGGCGATTCGCCCGGCAAATGGACGGCCGGCGACCTGCACGTGCACACCGTGCAATCGGACGACTCGCGCACGACGCAGACGCTGGACTTCGTGCTCGGCAAGGCCTTCACCACCTACAAGCTCGACTGGATGGCGCTGACCAACCACCTGCGTTCGTCCAAGTACGACAACGACGGCAAACTGCTGGCCGCGCCGGTTCCGTACGCCTACGGCATGGCCTCGTACGAGATCCCGCGCGTCAAGGCGCTGCAAGCCGGCGGAACCCATGCCGACAAGCTGATCTTCTCGGGCTTCGAATGGGACATGCCCACCCACGACCACCTGGGCGTGGCGCTGTTCGAAGGCAGCCCGACGCTGGAATCGTCGACGCGCGGCGCGAAGGAGTTCCAGTACGCGTTCACGACGCTGGCCGAGTCGGCGTTCGACCCCGCCGACGTGGCCGCCTGGAAGACGAAGTACCCGCAGCGCTTCAACACCACGGCGTCCGATGCACTGCAGGCCCTCTCGTGGCTGAAGGCCAACTACCCGTCGACCAGCTTCGCGACCCTCAACCACCCATCGCGCAACCCCGGCAAGTACACGATCACCGACCTGCGCCAGATGAACGACCTGGCGCCGGACATCCTGTTCATGATCGAAGGCATGGTCGGCAACCAGATGGAGCCCGACCGCGGCGGGTACACCTCGGCCTACGTGCCCGAGAACGCGGCGAACCGCACCTACGGCGGCACCGATGCCATCGTGGCCCAGGTCGGCGGCATGTGGGATGCCTTGCTCGGCGAAGGCCGGCGCATCTGGAACATCGCCGACTCCGATTCGCACTTCGAGATCGACGCCGCCAGCAACAGCAGCGGCTACTACCCGGGCGAGTACGCGAAGAACCGTGTCTGGATCGCCGAGGGCCAGGCGGGTGTCGGCGGGCTGAAGAAGAGCCTGCGCGACGGCCGCATGTTCGGCGTGTTCGGCGACCTGATCGATGCGCTGGACTTCCGCGTGAGCGGGTCGTCGGGCAACGGGTTCATGGGGCAGGAGATCCGCGTGCCCGCCGGCGAGCGCGTCACCGTCACGATCCGCTTCAAGAGCCCGGCGCTGAACAACTACCAGAAGCCGGTGGACAGCGGCACGCCCGGCAACATGAAGCCCGTCGTCGATCACGTCGACCTGATCGTCGGCGACGTGACCGGCAAGGCGCTGCCGGACACGCCCGCCTACGGTGTCGCGACCAATGCCTCGACCCGCGTGCTGCGGCGCCTGACCGCGGCCGACTGGAAGGTCGATGCCGACGGCTACTACGCGGTCAGCGTTCCGGTCGAGGTGAAGAAGAACCAGTACCTGCGCCTGCGCGGCACCAACCTGGGCACGGACGTGGCGGGGCTGACCGCCAATGGCGAGCCGCTGGCCGACCAGAAGACCACCGGCGCGGACAACACGGCCCGCGTCAACGCCATCAACGACCGCAACTACGGCAGCCTGTGGTTCTATTCGAACCCGGTGTTCGTGTCGGTCGCGCAGTAAGACCCGGCAGCAGCAGGGCTCAGGGCAGCTCGTCGACGTTCTTCGGCCAGCTCGCCTTCAGCAGCCGCGACAGCGCGCGGTCGGCCAGCAGCTTGCCGCCGGTCTGGCAGCGCGCGCAGTAGTTGGTCTCGTTGTCGGCATGCACGATGCGTTGCACCGGCGTGCCGCACACCGGGCAGGGCATGTTATAGCGGCCGTGCACCGCCATCTGCGGATGGAAGGCGGTGACCTTGTCCGGCCAGTCGCCGGCCTCGCCACGCAGCCGCTCGGTCCACTCGGCCAGCACCTCGCGCGTCGCGTCGAACAGGCGCGCCACCTGCTCCGGCTGCATCGCCTTCGACAGCAGGATCGGCGACAGCCGCGCGCGGTGCAGGATCTCGTCGGAGTACGCGTTGCCGATGCCGCTGAACAGCCTCGGATCGGTCAGCTGGCGCTTCAGCGTGTGGTTCTCGCGCAGCAATCGCTCGCTGAACGCGGCCAGGTCGGCCTGCATCACGTCGATGCCGCCCGGGTCCATCGCCTGCAGCGCCTCGCGGTCGGCCAGCAGGTGCAGCGAGGCGCGCCGCTTGCTGCCGGCTTCGGTCAGCACCAGCGTGCCGCTGTCGAACTCGAACACCGCGAGCGCGATCTTGCCGGGCGGCTTGGCGCTGGGCAGCAGCCAGCGCAGGCGGCCGGCGATCATCAGGTGGATCACGAGGAAGAAGCCGTTGTCGAGTGCCAGCACCACGCGCTTGCCCAGGCGCTCGACGCCGGTCACGCGGCGGCCTTCGGCCTCGGCCAGCGGCGGCAGCGCGGTGCGCAGCAGGAACGGGTTCAGCACCTTCACGCGCTGCAGCACGTGGCCCTGCACCTTGTCGGCAAGGCGCTCGATGTAGACGGCGATGTCGGGCAACTCCGGCATGGGGCGCAGTGTGCCAGCCTCGGTGGACCGCGGCGGGACGCCATCTCGAAAGCCACTGTTTCAGCCAGCCGCGATAATCACGGTTTTCCACGCGACGGCGCGTTCTTCTGCGCCGCTCCCCCGACCCCATGTCCTCCGAGCTGACCCCGCAGGTGCGCCGCCGTCGCACCTTCGCCATCATTTCCCACCCCGACGCCGGCAAGACCACGCTGACGGAGAAGCTGCTGCTGTTTTCCGGCGCGATCCAGATCGCCGGCTCGGTGAAGGCGCGCAAGGCCTCGCGCCATGCCACGTCCGACTGGATGGAGATCGAGAAGCAGCGCGGCATCTCGGTGGCCAGCTCGGTGATGCAGATGGAATACCGCGACTGCGTGATCAACCTGCTCGACACGCCGGGCCACCAGGACTTCTCCGAAGACACCTACCGCGTGCTGACCGCGGTCGACGCGGCGCTGATGGTGATCGACGCGGCCAACGGCGTCGAGCCGCAGACGCGCCGGCTGCTGCAGGTCTGCCGCGCGCGCAACACGCCCATCCTCACCTTCGTCAACAAGATGGACCGCGAGGTGCAGGAGCCGCTCGTGCTGATGGACGAGATCGAGCGCGAGCTCGGCATGGGCGTCGTGCCGTTCACGTGGCCGGTCGGCATGGGCAAGCAGTTCCACGGCGTGATGGACCTGCGCGAGGAGCAGATGCGGGTCTTCAGCCCGGGCGAAGACCGCCACCACAACGACGACGAGATCCTCGCCGGGCTCGAGAACCCGGCCTACGCCGAACGCTTCGGCATGCAGTACGAGCAGGCGCACGGCGAGATCGAGCTGGTGCGCGAAGCCGCACCGGCCTTCGACAAGGCCGCCTTCCTGGCCGGCCACCAGACGCCGATGTTCTTCGGCTCGGCGGTCAACAACTTCGGCGTGCGCGAGGTGCTCGATGCGCTGGTCGACCTGGCGCCCGCGCCCGGCCCGCGCCAGGCCACGCAGCGCCTGGTCGAGCCGGACGAAAAGAAGTTCACCGGCGTGGTCTTCAAGATCCAGGCCAACATGGACCCGGCGCACCGCGACCGCATCGCCTTCGTGCGCGTGGCCAGCGGCCACTTCGAGCGCGGCATGCGGCTGAAGGTCGGCCGCTCGGGCAAGGAGCTGCGACCCAACACCGTCGTCAGCTTCCTGTCGCAGCGGCGCGAGCTGCTGGACGAGGCCTTCGCCGGCGACATCATCGGCATCCCCAACCACGGCGTGCTGCAGCTGGGCGACACGCTGACCGAAGGCGAGAACCTGCTGTACACCGGCCTGCCGTTCTTCGCACCCGAGATGTTCCGCAGCGTCGAGGTGGCCGACCCGTTGCGCACCAAGCAGCTGAAGGCCGGCCTGCAGCAGTTGGGCGAAGAGGGCGCGATCCAGGTGTTCCGCCCGGTCGCCGGCTCGGTGCTGCTGCTGGGCGCGGTCGGCCAGCTGCAGTTCGAGGTCGTCGCGCACCGGCTCGAACACGAGTACGGCGTGAAGGCACGCATCCAGCCGAGCCGCTTCCAGGTGGCGCGCTGGGTCACCTGCGACGAGGCTGACGGCGGCGAGCGCGAGCTCAAGCGCTTCATCGACGCCAACGACCACCGCGTCGCCTACGACGCGGTCGATGCGCCGACGGTGCTGGTCGAGTACGCACCGGAGCTGCGCGCGATCGAGGCCAACTGGCCGAAGATCAAGTTCCACGCGCTGCGCGAGCACGCCGGGCTGGTGTTCCAGAAGAAGCTCGAAGGCTGAGCGTTTCGCGGCGCGGGGCCGGCATCCCGCGCCGGCCCGCTGCCGTTCGTCGCCCGACCCCTTGCGCGACGCCGGCCGGCCCGGCACATTGCGGGCCATTCCAACGGATGCCGGAGACCCGCATGCTCGCCAAGTCGCTGATCGCCTCCCTGCACTTCATCGCCGCGTTCGGCATCGCCGCCACGCTGTTCTTCGAGTGGTTCACCTTCAGCCGCACGCCGACGCACGCCGAGGCCCGACGCCTGGCGCTGGCCGACCGCTGGTACGGCATCTTCGCGGCCGTGCTGCTGGTGGTCGGGTTCACGCGCGCGGCGCACTTCGAGAAGGGCTGGTCGTTCTATGTGCACAGCCCGTTCTTCCACGTCAAGCTGACGCTGTTCGTGCTGGTCGGCCTGCTGTCGATCTACCCGACGATCCGCTTCATCCGCTGGAGTCCCGAGTTGAAGGCCGGCCGCGCACCGGTGGTCAGCGAGCTGGAATTCACGCGCATCTCGCGGCTGCTGTCGGCGCAGATGGGGCTGCTGGTGCTGATCCTGCTGGCGGCCTCGCTGATGGCCAAGGGCGTCGGGGCCTAAGCCCCTAGAATCCGCGCGCGGCCACACGCCGAGCAGGAACGGGCTTGCAGTTCAGGGGCCCGGCTGTGGGGCACCCCCACGGCATCGTTTCGATCTTGGCATCCGCAGTGGAAGCCGTCATGCGCTGACGCGCACCACAGCTTCGCACGGGACCGGCAGGTCGGCGTGTGCGTCCGCACCATTGACCATGCCAGCGGCCCGCTACCACCACCTCACCGCCCTCGCACTCGCGCGGGCGCTGTGGGCTGGTGGCCAGGAACGCGATGGCCTGCGCGCGCGGGCCGAGTACGCGCTCGGGCAGGCGCCGAGCTGGCTGCCATCGCTGCTGGCCGAGCTGCACCCGGTGTCCGAAGCAACCTGGGAACGCCAGAGCGTCGAAGACCTCGCCGGACGCATCGAGCGCACGCATGCGTTCGCCAACGCGTTCCGCCTCACGCGGCCGCCCATCGTGCGGCGCTGGATCCTGCGCCCGTCGCGCATGCACCGCCCGCCGCTGGGCCTCGACGACCTGGCGCTGCCGCAGCTGCCGCACAGCGCGGCCGTTGCCGACTGGCTGGGTATCACGACCGACGACCTCGACTGGTTCACCCACGATCGCCGCCACCAGGTACCGCTGCACGCCCAGCACTACGGCTTCACGCTGCAGCCCAAGCGCAGCGGCGGCGGCCGGCTGATCGAATCGCCGCGCAGCCGGCTCAAGGCCTTGCAGGGCCGCGTGCTGCACGGGCTGCTCGACCGGGTGCCGGTGCACGAGGCCTGCCACGGCTTCGTCGGCGGCCGCTCGGTGCTGACGCATGCCCGCCTGCATGCCGGCCAGCCGGTGCTGCTGCATTTCGACCTGAAGAACTTCTTCGGCAGCATCCTCGCGTCGCAGGTGGCCGCCGTGTTCCACACGCTCGGCTACCCGGGCGGCGTCGCGCGCCAGCTTGCCGCGCTGTGCACCGTCCGCACACCCGGGCCGGTGATCGAACGCCTGCGCGACGACGGCTGGGTCGACTGGCAGGACGCTCGCGCGCTGCGCCGCGCCCACCTGCCGCAGGGAGCGCCCAGCTCGCCGATGCTGGCCAACCTGTGCGCCTTCCAGCTCGACCTGCGGCTCGACGGCCTGGCGCATGTGCTCGGCGCCACCTACTCGCGCTACGCCGACGACCTGGTGCTGTCGGGCCCGCAATCCCTGCGCGGCTCGTTCGAGCGCATCGCCGCCTGGGTCGGCCGCATCGCGCTGGAAGAGGGCTATGCGCTGAACCACCGCAAGACGCGGCTCGCGACGCAGGCCGCGGCGCAGCGCGTCTGCGGTGTCGTCGTCAACCGACACCCCAACCTGCAGCGCCGCGAGTTCGATCGCCTGCGCGCCGTGCTGCACCAGTGCGCGCTGCACGGCCCGGCCTCGCAGAACCGCGACGGCCATGCCGACTTCCGTGCCCACCTGTGGGGGCGCGTGCAATGGGCCACGCAGCTGAATGCCGCCAAGGCCGAACGCCTGCACGCGTTGTGGGCCCGCATCGGGTGGGACGCGGCCCCGCCTAGACTCGCGGGATGAATTCGCGCCTGTCGCTCTACCTGAACCTGATCCGCTGGGATCGCCCCGCCGGCAGCTACCTGCTGCTGTGGCCTTCGCTGTCGGCCCTGTGGATGGCGGCCGGCGGCTTTCCCGGCTGGCACCTGCTGGCCGTCTTCACGCTCGGCACCTTCCTGATGCGCAGCGCCGGCTGCGCGGTCAACGACGTCGCCGACCGCGATTTCGACAAGCACGTCAAGCGCACCGCGCAGCGCCCGGTCACCAGCGGCGCGGTCAGCGTGAAGGAGGCCTTGCTGCTCGGCGCGGCGCTGGCGCTGGCCGCATTCGGGCTGGTGCTGACGACCAATGCCGCGACCATCGCGTGGAGCTTCGCGGCGCTCGCGGTGAGCATCTTCTACCCGTTCACCAAGCGCTTCTTCTCGATGCCGCAGGCGGTGCTGGGCGTGGCCTTCAGCTTCGGCATCCCGATGGCCTTCGCCGCGGTGCGCGGCGAGGTGCCGGCGCTGGCCTGGTGGCTGCTGCTGGGCAACCTGTGCTGGGTGATCGCCTACGACACCGAGTACGCGATGGTCGACCGCGACGACGACCTGAAGATCGGCATCCAGACCTCGGCCATCACGCTCGGGCGCTTCGACGTGATCGGCGTGATGGCGTTCTATGCGTTGTTCATCGCGACCTGGGCCGCGCTGGGTGTGCAGCAGGGGCTGCGCTGGCCGTTCTACGCCGGCCTGGCGGTGGCCGCCGGGATCGCCGGCTGGCACTGGACGCTGATCCGCACGCGCAGCCGCGACGGCTGCTTCCGCGCATTTCGGCTCAACCACTGGCTGGGCTTCGCGGTCTTCGCCGGCGTGGTGCTCAGCCAGTGGCTGTAGCCACGATCAGGGATACAAGCCGCGCTCTTCGCGCGCGATCAGGATGCGTTCACAAGCCACCGCAAAGGTCGCCGTGCGCAGCGTGATCTTGTGCTTCTCCGACGTGTCCCAGATGTGGCGCAGCGCGTCGACCATGATCTTGTCGAGCCGCACGTTGATCTCGTCCTCGCTCCAGAAGAAGCTGCTGAAGTCCTGCACCCACTCGAAGTAGCTGACCGTCACGCCGCCGGCGTTGCAGATCACGTCGGGCACGACCAGGATGCCGCGGTCGTGCATCACGTCGTCGGCATCCGGCAGCGTCGGGCCGTTCGCCCCTTCGAGCACCAGCTTGGCCTTCAACCGGTTGGCACGCGCCGCGGTGATCTGCCCTTCGAGGGCGGCCGGGATCAGGATGTCGCAGTCGACGTCCCAGAAGGCCTCGTTGTCGACGCGCTCGGCGTCCTTGTAGTTGGCGATGCCGCCATCGCGCTTGAGCACCGCCATCGTGTCGGCCATGTCGAAGCCGTTCGGGTTGACGAGGGTGCCGGTGTGGTCCTGCACCGCCACCAGCTTGGCCCCGGCCTGCACGAACAGCTCGGCGGCCGAGCTGCCGACGTTGCCCATGCCCTGCACCGCGATGCGCGCGCCGTCCAGGTTCATGCCGATGCGGCGTGCCGCCTCGCGCCCGGTCACGAACACGCCGCGGCCGGTGGCTTTCACGCGGCCCAGCGAGCCGCCCAGGTGGATCGGCTTGCCGGTCACGACGCCGGTGGCGGTGGAGCCGGTGTTCATCGAGTACGTGTCCATCATCCAGGCCATGATCTGGCCGTTGGTGTTCACGTCGGGGGCCGGGATGTCGCGCTGCGGGCCGATGATGATGCCGATCTCGCTGGTGTAGCGGCGCGTCATGCGCTCGAGCTCCTTGTGCGACAGCAGCTTCGGGTCGACCCGGATGCCGCCCTTGGCGCCGCCGTACGGCAGGCCGACGCCGGCGCACTTGATCGTCATCCACGCGCTCAGCGCCATCACCTCTTCGAGCGTGACGTCGGGGTGGTAACGCACGCCGCCCTTGCCCGGCCCGCGCGACAGGTTGTGCTGCACGCGGTAGCCCTCGAAGTGCCGCACCGTGCCGTTGTCGAGTTCGATCGGCACGTCGACGATCAGCGCGCGCTTCGGGCGCTTCAGCGTCTCGCCCCACTTCGCCAGCGAGCCGAGGTACGGCAGCACGCGGTCGACTTGGGACAGGTAGGTTTGCCAGGGGCTGTCAGCACTCTGGGTGACATAGGACAGGTTGCTCATGCGGTTCTCCGTGGGGAAGGTCTCATGCCCGGGCGTCGCGCGAACTCGTGGCCCACGCCGCCGGCATGGAGCGCGACTGTAGGCCCGCCACGACTGAATTTCTCACCGAAGCTCATGCCTCCTTTGCATGATGTCTTTCCGGCATCACATATCCCACCTGCATCCAGCCGATTTCCTCAGCCGAACTCATCGCCCAGTTCGCGCGCGCGGCGGTGCGCGGCCTTCACCGCCGAGACGATCGCATCGTGCACGCCGCTGCGTTCCAGCGAGGTCAGCCCGGCATGCGTGGTACCGCCCTTGGACGTGACGCGCTCGCGCAGCAGCGACGGCGGCTCGGCCGATTGCAGCGCCAGCGCCGCGGCGCCGGAGAAGGTGGCCAGTGCGAGCTCGCGGCCCTGCGCGGCGCTCAGGCCCAGGTCTTGCGCCGCCTTCATCATCGCCTCGACGAAATAGAAGACATAGGCCGGGCCGGAGCCGGACAGCGCGGTCACCGTGTCCAGGTCTTCCTCGCGTTCGACCCACAGCGTGCGGCCGGTGGGGGCGAGCAGCTGTTCGACCTGCTGGCGTTCGGCGGCGGTGACCGCGGGCCGCGCAAACAGGCCGGCAATGCCTTCGCCGATCAGCGCCGGCGTGTTCGGCATCGAGCGCACGACCCGTTCGGTGCCCAGCGCGCGCGCCATGTCGCCGCTGCGGATGCCGGCCATCACGCTGAACTGCAGCGCCGCCGCGACGTGCGGCGCGCAGGCCGCGGCCGCTTCCTTGAAGTTCTGCGGCTTGATCGCCCAGGCGACGATCGCGGCGCGCTGCATCACCGAGCCGGGGGCTTCGAGCGTGATCACGCCCAGGTCGCGCTGCAGTCGCGAGCGCTGCTCGGCGTTCGGCTCGAGGACCAGGATGTCGGCCGGTGCGCGCCCGCTTTTCAGCAGGCCGCCGATGACGGCGCTGGCCATGTTGCCGCCGCCGATGAATGCAATGGTGCTCATGCGGCGAGTTTAGGCCGCCCAGCGCCGCAGCAAGCGTTCGGTGTCCTGTAACGCAGGCCGCGCGAGCACGTGGAACGACAAGCGCCCCGGCGACGGCCAGCCGCGCGGGTCGCGCCGGGTCAGCACGTCCAGGTCGGCCGGGATGGCCGACTGGTTCAGGCAGCCGATGCCCCAGCCGGCGCGCATCGCCGCCACCGCGCCATGGCTGCCGGTGCAGCTGAGCTGCAGGTGGTGCGGCCGCGCCGACCGCGCGAGCGAAGCCAGCGCCATCGCGCGCACCGGGCAGTCGGGGCCCAGCAGCACCAGCGGCGCCGGCGCATTCGCCGGCGGCTGCCAGCCGGGCGCCGCCACCCACGACAGCGGCTCGCGGCGCAGCAGCCGCGCGCCCGGCAGCGCCTTGTCGCTGGTGACCACCGCCAGGTCCATCGCGTCGTCGGCCCACAGTTGCTGCAGTGCAGCGGAACTGGCCCACAGCAGCTCGAAGCGCGACTGCGGCTGGGCGTCGCGCAGCAGCGCCAGCAGCTCGGCCAGGCGCGCCGGCAGGAAGTATTCGCTCAGCCCGATGCGCCACACCGCCGCCTGCACCGCCGGCTGCACCGCGGCGCGCGCCTCGTCCTGCAGCTCGAGCAGGCGGCGCGCATGCGGCAGGAAGCGCTCGCCCTCGGCCGTCAGCATCAGCGCCCGCGTGCTGCGCTGCACCAGCCGCGCGCCGACGCTCGCCTCCAGCTGCTGCAGGTGGGTGCTGACGGCCGACTGCGTGCGGTTGACGCGGCCGGCGGCACGCGTCACCGAGCCGGCCTGCACGATCGCGATGAAGCTGCGCAGCCACAGCGGGTCGATGTCATTCATCAGAGTTTTCGGTCAATGGAATCGGATCAAACTGTTTCACAGATGGATGCTGCGTGCCTACAGTGGACTTGTCAACCAACCACCGAGGAATCCACCATGCCCTACCTGCACATCCAGATCTCCGGCGACGCCGATGCCGCCCTCGCCTCGAACGTCGCGCGCAGCGCCACCGAGCTGACCGCCCGGCTGCTCGGCAAGGACCCGTCGCTGACGGCCGTCGTGGTCGACTTCATCGCGCCTGCGCACTGGTTCATCGGCGGCAAGGCGCTGGCGGCCGGCGGCCCGCGCAGCTACCACTGGATGGTCAGCATCACCGACGAGACCAACACCAAGCGCGAGAAGGCCGCCTACCTGGCGGCCGTCCACCAGGCGATGGGCGAGCTGCTGGGCGGCGTGGCGGAGCACTCCTACGTGCACGTCGCCGACCTGCGCGCCGCCGCCTACGGCTATGCGGGGCGCACGCAGGAAGACCGTTACCAGCATGCGACTTGAGGGCGCATGGATTCGGCAGCGCGGCCAAGCCTTCGCGCTGCCATCCATGCCGGCCGGCGCTTGACTTCAGCCTGACATGCCACGGTCACATCCGACGACCGCCCAACGATTCAGGAGGATTTCCATGCCCGCCGTCACAGCGACGACCCCCAACCGGCCCAGCAGCGCCCAGAGCGTGCGGAACGAAACCGTCCGACCGCCCACCCCGACGACATCCACGCCGACGCCCGCGCTGCTGTCCGAGAACCCGAGCTTCCCGCCGGTCCGTCGCAGCAGCACGAGTTCGTCCTCCTCCAGCTCGCGGCCTCGCAGCAACGCACCGTCGATCCGCTCCCAGCATGGCGAGACCTCGCCGGGGGTCATGCCGATGAACGATCTGTCGCAAACCCCGCCGCTGTTCAACGCGCCGCAGCACCACGCACCGCAGGACCTGACCCCGAACGTCCCCGACGACCACCTGTCCACGGCCTCGTCGGAGAGCGATCACGCCCAGCCGGGTCCGCTGGACGGGCCGCTGGCCGGGAAGCCAAGCTTCCGCGCCGTCAATCCGTTCTTCTTCAGCAAGATCAACAAGGGCAAGCTGACCGCCCAGTTGCCGCCCGACATCGAGGGCTGCGTCGCGCACATGCTGAACTCGATGCGCACCACCGAGAACGGCGCCGACGTCGCCCAGCTGAAGGCGCTGGCGCAGACCCAGGCGCAGGTGCTGCGCGACCACCACATCACGACGCGCGAGCAGTTCGTCGACCTGCTGGCCAGCGTGCAATGGCGCGACCAGGGCACGGCCGTGCTGCACGGCATGGCCAGCGCGAACGGCTTCAACGTCGGCTCAGCCATCGTCGACTTCAAGGTCGGCGACCAGGTGCTCGAAGGCATGCTGGCCGCGCTCGGCAAGGACACGCCGGCCGCGTGGTCCGGGCTGGCCACGGGCGCGGCGCTGGGCCTGATGCTGTCGATCCTGGACGCCGGCTCGGGCGCCGCCGCGGCCAAGACTTTCGAGAACGCCTACTTCACCCGCCCGCCGGAAGACAAGCTGCCGGCACCGCTGCAGGGCGCCAACCCGCACAGCAAGAAAAGCTTCGCCACGGACCTGACCATCGCCGCCGGCGCCAGCTACGGCGGGCTGCGCAACACCGCTCGCGTGATCAACGCCGCGGCGGCCGGCACCCACGGCACGCCCGACCAGCGCATCCTGGGCGACAACGTGCTCGACGTGGTGGGCGGCTCGACGCTGGGCGGCGGCGGCATGCGCGCGATCCGCAACAGCCTGGAGATCGGCGACGGGCGCGCCGGCTTCCAGCACTTCCTGGCGCGCTCCGACCTGGCCGAGTGCCTGGATCACCTGAACAAGCCGGCCCACCAGCAGATCGCCAGCGCGCTGACCAATGTCCCGCTGTATGCCAAGAACGTGGCCACGACGCTGCCGCAGGCCCTGCAGGACGTGCTGGCCAGCAAGCTCGGCTGGACTTCGCACGCCATCCTGACCCCCGGCTTCGGCGCCTTGTTCTCGATGCTGGTCGGCATGCCGGAGGCTCTCGTGAATCACGGCCATTCGAAGCAGAACGCCGCGCTGTACACGCAGCTCGCCAAGTTCGCCGGCCTGCAGGCGCTGTACCACCTGTGGGGCGGCGCGCTCGGCGCGGTCGCCATGCCGTCGGCCCAGGCCGACCCGTCGCAGGCCTGAGTCCTCAGGCGGCGAGGCGGAACACCGCGACCGCCCCGGCCAGGTGCTGTGCCTGCAGCTTCAGGCTTTCGGCCGCCGCCGCCGATTCCTCGACCAGGGCCGCGTTCTGCTGCGTCATGCCGTCGATGCGGTCGACCGCCACGTTGACCTCGCCGATGCCCTGCGCCTGCTGGTGCGCCGCACCGCTGATCCGGCCGATCAGCGCGGTGACGCCGCCCACCTGGGCCACGATGTCGGCCATCGTCGTGCCGGCCTCGCGCGCCAGGCGGCTGCCGGCATCGATGCGCTCGCTGCTCGCCGCGATCAGGCCCTTGATCTCGCGCGCCGCCTCGGCACTGCGGTGGGCGAGAGCGCGCACCTCGCCGGCCACCACCGAGAAGCCGCGGCCGTGCTCGCCCGAACGCGCGGCCTCGACGGCGGCGTTCAGCGCCAGGATGTTGGTCTGGAATGCGATGCCGTCGATGACGCCGACGATGGCGGCGATGCGCTGGCTGGCATCGGCGATGCCGTCCATGGTCTGCACCACCTGCGCGACCACCTCGCCGCCGCGGCCGGCGGCCGACACCGTCAGCGCGGCGGCCCGGTCGGCCTGCTGCGCGTGGTCGGCGCTGCTGCGCACGTGGGCGTCGATCTCGTGCATCGCCGACGCCGTCTGCTGCAGGCTGCCGGCCTGCTGCTCGGTGCGCTCCGACAGGTCGGCATTGCCCTGCGCGATCTGCGCGCTGGCGATGGCGATGCCGTCGACGCCGTCGCGCACCTCGTCGACCACGCGGCGCAGCCCCTGCTGCATCGCGTCCAGCGCCTGCAGCACCTGCACCGCCTCGTCGCGCCCCTGCACCACGATGCGGCCGGCGAGGTCGCCGGTGGCGATTCGCCCGGCCGCCTCGCAGGCCTGTTGCAGCGGCCGCGCGACATCGCGCTGCAGCCGGCGCCACACCAGCAGGAAGAGCCCGGTGCCGGCGAGCACCGAGCCGGCCAGCACCGCGAGGTTGCCGTGCAGGCCGGCGGCCTCGACCGTGTCGAACGCCGCGATGTTCTCCTCGGCGACGGCGGCCGAGCGCTGCACCGTGACGTCGACCGCGCGCCGATGGGCTTCGTAGATCAAGTGCACCGCGGCCAGCGCCTCGCGCGCCGCGTCGGCCTGCCCGTCAACCAGCGGCTGCAGCACCTTCGTGCGGCCGGCCTCGAAGAAGCGCTGCGCCGTCGCATGCTGCTCGCCCAGCAGTTCGCGCTCCAGCCCGAACGGCGGGTGCGCGGTCCAGTAGCCGACGCGGTCCCGGTACTCGGCCGCCAGCTTGTCGAAGGCGCGCATCGCGTCGGGCGGTGCCAGCGTGCCTTCCAGCGCGCGCGACAGCGTCAGCCGCGCCTCGATCAGGTACATCGGCGGCGGCAGGATGTCGGCCGTCACGTCCTTCGCGACGAACACCTTGCGCGCCTGCTGCTGCATCTGCTGCCCGCTCCACCACGCGGACGCCGCCAGCGCCCCCATCGCGCACAGGCACACGGCCAACAGGCACAACAGGACGGACTTGATCGACTTCATCGGGACACCTCATGGGCTGGTCTCCCTGATTTCGACGACCGCACCCGGACGCTTGACCCGAGGTTTGTCAACCATTGACAACGCCGGCCAGCAGCGCGGCATTGCCGCCGGCGGCCGCCGTGTTGATGGTCAGCGTCTGTTCGGCGCAGAAGCGGTACAGGTAGTGCGGGCCACCGGCCTTGGGCCCGGTGCCGCTGAGGCCTTCACCGCCGAAGGGCTGCACGCCCACCACCGCGCCGATCATGTTGCGGTTGACGTAGACGTTGCCGATGCGCGCCGCATACGCCAGGCGCAGCGCACGGCTGTCGATGCGCGTCTGGATGCCCAGCGTCAGGCCGAAGCCGAGCGCATTGACCTGCGCGATCACGTCGCCCGGATCGCCGCCCCAGCGCACCACGTGCAGCACCGGGCCGAAGATCTCCTGCTGCACGTCGGCCACGCGCGGCAGCTCGAAGGCCACCGGCGCCACCAGTCGGGGGAAGGCCGCCGCGAGCGGCGCCTCGCCGATCAGCGTGGCGCTGCCGCGCAACCGCTCGACGTGGCCGCGGATGCCGGCGAAGGCCTCGTCGTCGATCACCGGGCCGACGTCGGTGGCCAGCAGCGCCGGGTCGTCGACGCGCAGCTCGGCGAGTGCGCCGCGGATCATCTCGATCACGCCGTCGGCCACGCTCTCGTGCACGCACAGCAGGCGCAGCGCCGAGCAGCGCTGGCCGGCGGAGCGGAACGCGCTCTGCACCACCGCGTCGACCACCTGCTCGGGCAGCGCGGTGCTGTCGACCAGCATCGCGTTGATGCCGCCGGTCTCGGCGATCAGCGGCACGATGGGTCCATCCTTGGCGGCCAGCGTGCGGTTGATGATCTTCGCGACCGCGGTCGAGCCGGTGAAGCAGACGCCGGCGCTGCGCGCATCGGCCACCAGCGCGGCGCCGACGGTCTCGCCCGGGCCGTGCAGCATCGCGAGCGCATCGCGCGGCACGCCGGCCTCGTGCAGCAAGGCCACCATGCGCTGCGCGACCGCCGGCGTCTGCTCGGCCGTCTTGGCCGCCACCGCGTTGCCCGCCACCAGTGCCGCGACCACCTGGCCGGCGAAGATCGCGAGCGGGAAGTTCCACGGGCTGATGCAGACGAAGACGCCGCGGCCGTGCAGCTGCAGCTCGTTGTGCTCGCCGGTCGGACCGGGCAGGGTCTGTGTCGCCAGGCGCAGCTCGGCCTGGTCGGCGTAGTAGCGGCAGAAGTCGACCGCCTCGCGCACCTCGGCCACGCAGTCGCCGAGCGTCTTGTGGGCTTCCTTCACCAGCAGGCCGCAGAACTCGGGCAGCCGCGCCTCCAGTGCATCGGCGGCCCGGCGCAGGATCGCGGCACGCTCGGCCAGCGGCGTCGCGTTCCAGCGGCCGAAGCCGGCCTGCAGGCGCGCCATCGCCTCGCCCACGTCGGCCACCGTGGCCTCGCGCACCGACTCGACCGTGGTGGCCGCGACGGCCGCGTCCAGCGGCGCCCGCTCGGCCAGGCAGGCCAGGTCGACGCCGCGCGAGTTGATGCGGCTGCCTTCGCCGTACAGCGCCCGCGGCATCGGCTGGCCGGGGGCCGCGGCCGGCACGAGCGGCGAGGCCAGCAGCGCGTCGACCGGCACGTCGTCGTCGGACAGCTGGTGCACGAAGGACGAGTTGGCGCCGTTCTCCAGCAGGCGCCGCACCAGGTAGGCCAGCAGGTCGCGGTGTTCGCCGACCGGCGCGTAGACGCGCACCGGGATGGCGGCGTCGCGCATCACCTCGCGGTAGACGCCCTCGCCCATGCCGTGCAGGCGCTGCATCTCGAACGCCGCGCCGGCACGCCGCGCCATCTGCACGATGGCCGCGATGGTGCCGGCGTTGTGCGTCGCGAACTGCGGGTAGATGACCTCGGCATGGCCGATCAGCGCGCGCGCGCAGGCCAGGTACGAGATGTCGGTGTGGTGCTTGTGGGTGAACACCGGGTAGCCGGCGAGGCCCAGTTCCTGCGCACGCTTGATCTCGCCATCCCAGTAGGCGCCCTTGACCAGCCGCACCATGAACTTCAGCCCGTGCCGGCGGGCGATGCGCGCGACCTCGTCGACCACCTGCGGCGCGCGCGTCTGGTAGGCCTGCACCGCGAGGCCGAAGCCGCGCCATTGCGGATACGCGCCGGCGATGCGGGCGGCCAGCGCGTCCAGCACGTCGAGCGACAGCTCCAGCCGGTCGCTTTCTTCGGCGTCGATCGTCAGGTTGATGTTGGCCGGCGCGGCCAGCTCGATCAGTTGCCACACCCGCGGCAGCAGCTCGGCACCGACGCGCTCGCGCTGCGCGTCTTCATAGCGCGAGAACAGTGCGCTCAGCTTGATCGAGATGCCGTCGGCCGACTCGGGGCCGGCCGCCACCCGGCCGCCGGCGATCGCCTCGATGGCCCGGGCGTAAGACGCCAGGTAGCGGCGCGCATCGGCCTCGGTGCGCGCGCCTTCGCCCAGCATGTCGTAGCTGAAGCGCAGGCCGGCCAGCTGCTTGCGCGCCGACGCGGCCTCGTTCATCGCCTCGCCGATGTCGCGGCCCAGCACGAACTGCCGGCCGAGCAACTGGATCGCCCGCACGGTGGCGGCCACCACGGTCTGCGCGCCCAGCCGCTTGAACAGGCCGGCCTCGGCATCGGCGTCGGGCAGGAATTTCTTGGACAGCGAGATCGCGCTGGCCGACAGGCTGGCCAGCATCTTGTGCGGCCCGCCCGACGAGGCGTCGAACTCGGCCTTGCCGAGCTGGTCGGCGGTCAGCGCGATCGCGGTCTCGGCGTCGGGCACGCGCAACAGCGCCTCGGCCAGCCGCATCAGCGCCAGGCCCTCGGCGCTGGAGATCGGGTACTCGCGCAGCAGCGATTCCATCGCCCAGAACGGCGCCGGCTTGTCGCGCACCGCCTGCACCCAGGGACGCGCCGCCTGCACCACGGCCGGCCAATCCAGCGCCTGCGCGAGGGGTGGCGTCAGGCTTGCTAACAGCTCCAGTTCAGGGCGGTACGGGTAGGGCAGGCGGGCCGAGGCCGGCGGCAGAAACATCATGCGGTGTCACCATTGGTGTTAGTTCTACTAGCGTATCTGCCAGTTACATGAATTAATCGCCAACAAAAAGCCGGTTCTCCAATTCATTCACCATGAAAAGCAACCACAGCCTGCCCGCCACGCTGGACAAGATCGACGCCCGCATCCTGGGCGCGCTGCAACAGGACGGGCGCATCTCGAACCTGAAGCTCGCCGAGACGGTGCACTTGTCGCCGACGGCGGTGCTCGAGCGCGTGAAGCGGCTGACGCGCGACGGCTTCATCCTCGGCTACGAAGCGCGATTGAACCCCGACAAGCTCGGCGCGGGAATGATGGTCTTCATCGAGGTGGTGCTCGACCGGACCACGCCGGACGTGATGAAGGCCTTCAAGGCGGCGGTGCAGGTGCGCCCGGAGATCCTGGAATGCCACCTGGTGGCGGGCGGCTTCGACTACCTGATCAAGACGCGGGTGGCGGACATGGGCTCGTACCGCGAGCTGATCGGCTCGGTGATCTGGAGCCTGCCGGGGGTGCGGGAGACGCACACGTACGCAGTGATGGAAGAGGTGAAGAACACGACGGCCTTGCCGATCTGACGGCGGACAACCCGGATTGGCATCCGTGCTACCGGGCGCCGAAGATCGCGCTGCCGACGCGCACCATCGTCGAGCCTTCGGCGATCGCCGCATCCAGGTCGGCAGACATGCCCATCGACAGCGTGTCGAGCGCCAGGCCCCCGGCGTTCAAGGCGTCCAGCAGCTGCCGCAACGCCCGGTGCGGCGCCCGTTGCGCCTCGAAGTCGCCCGCCGGCTCCGGGATCGCCATCAGCCCGCGCAGCCTGACCCGCGGCAGTCGGGTCACCGCCCCGGCAACCGCCGCCACCTCGTCCGGCGCCAACCCGCTCTTGCTCGCCTCGCCGCTGATGTTGACCTGCAGGCACAGCTGCAACGGCGCCAGGTGGGCCGGCCGCTGCTCCGACAGCCGCTGCGCGATCTTCAGCCGGTCGACCGAGTGCACCCAGTCGAACTCCTCGGCGACGATGCGCGTCTTGTTGCTCTGCAGCGGCCCGATCAGGTGCCACTCGACCTGCGCGCGCAGGTCTGCCAGCGCGGCGATCTTGTCGACGCCCTCTTGCACGTAGTTCTCGCCGAAGCGCCGTTCGCCGGCCGCGAAAGCCTCGCGCACCGCCTCCGGCCCGAAAGTTTTGGTAACACTCAGCAGCGTGACGCTTTGCACGGGCCGTTGTGCGCTCGCACAGGCCCGCGCGATGCGCTGGTGCACTTGTTGTATGTTCGCAGCAATCATCGCCATAATTCCCGGAGCCTATCCCAACGGACAGCCGGGAACCCCAAGGGACAGGCCGCGCCGCGAACTGCCGACAAGCGGCCACTCACAACTCCTTACCAGCACCCCATGGACATCACCCAACTGCTTGCGTTCTCGGTCAAGAACAAGGCCTCCGACCTTCACCTGTCGGCCGGCCTGCCGCCGATGATCCGCGTGCACGGCGATGTGCGCCGCATCAATGTCGACCCGCTCGAGCACAAGCAGGTACACGACATGGTGTACGACATCATGAACGACTCGCAGCGCAAGAACTACGAAGAGACGCTGGAGTGCGACTTCTCGTTCGAGATCCAGGGCCTGGCGCGCTTTCGCGTCAACGCCTTCAACCAGAACCGCGGCGCGGGCGCGGTGTTCCGGACCATTCCGTCGAAGATCCTGACGCTGGAGCAGCTGAACACGCCCAAGGTGTTCGCCGAACTCGCGCTGAAGCCGCGCGGCCTGGTGCTCGTCACCGGCCCGACCGGCTCGGGCAAGTCCACCACGCTGGCGGCGATGGTGAACCACCTGAACGAAAACGAGTACGGCCACGTGCTGACGGTCGAAGACCCGATCGAGTTCGTGCACGAGTCGAAGAAGTGCCTGGTCAACCAGCGCGAGGTCGGCCCGCACACGCTGAGCTTCGCGAATGCGCTGCGCTCGGCGCTGCGCGAAGACCCGGACTGCATCCTGGTGGGCGAAATGCGCGACCTGGAAACCATCCGCCTGGCGCTGACCGCCGCCGAAACCGGCCACCTGGTCTTCGGCACGCTGCACACCAGCTCGGCCGCCAAGACCATCGACCGCGTGGTCGACGTGTTCCCGGCCGCCGAGAAGGAAATGGTGCGTTCGATGCTGTCCGAATCGCTGATCGGCGTGATCTCGCAGACGCTGTGCAAGCTGAAGGACGGCAGCGGCCGCGTCGCGGCGCACGAGATCATGCTGGGCACCGCCGCCATCCGCAACCTGATCCGCGAGAACAAGATCGCGCAGATGTATTCGTCGATCCAGACCGGCAACACCGTCGGCATGCAGACGCTGGACCAGAACCTGTCCGACCTGGTGCGCCGCAACATCGTTTCGCCCGCCGAAGCGCGCGCCAAGGCGAAGTTCCCCGAGAACTTCCCCGGCTGATCCGGCCCCGCGAAAGCGTCGCTTGAAGAAGCTCTTTGATCGCCTGAAGCGCGGCGGCGATGCGACCCCGCCGGTCGCCGCCGAGGACGCGAGCGTCACCGATTCGGGTTTCTTCTCCACCCAGTTCCTCGACCGCGGCGACGATCCGCAGCCGCTGGCCACCTGGGCGGCGCGGGCCGTCACCGTGGGCGCGACGACGGTGGAGCGCAAGCAGGCCGAGCCGCTGTTCGCCAAGCTGTGGGGTGCCGACCGCTACGTGGCGGCGCTGAGCCCCGACGAGCTGCTGCGCATGAGCCAATACCTGCATTTCGTGCAGGTGGCGGCCAACAAGGAAGTGATCGGCCAGGACGAGCAGGGCGACTACATGCTGATCGTGCTGGACGGCACGCTGGCGGTCGACCGCGTGCAACCCTGGGGCGGCCGCGCCCGGCTGGCCGAGGCCCGCGCGGGCGACATGCTGGGCGAGATGTCGCTGCTGGACGCGGGCGCCCGCTTCTCCGCCTGCACCACGCTGACGCCGTGTACCCTGGCGGTGGTGGATGCACAGCGATTGGATGAGATGATCATGTTCGAGCCGCGGCTCGGCTTGGCCTTGCTGGCCTCGCTGTCGCGGCGTTTGTCTTTGCGTTTGCGGCAGGTCAGCGCCCGGCTGAGTGCCTTGTTGTCCAGCACTTGAACGGCCGACCGCCCCGAGGAAGCATCATGGAAAGAGACCAGGCATCGAAATTCGTCAACGACCTGCTGCGCCTGATGGTGTCGCGCAACGGGTCCGACTTGTTCCTCACCGCGGACTTCCCGCCGGCCATCAAGGTCGACGGCAAAGTGACCAAGGTGTCGCCGCAGCCGCTGACGGGCCAGCACACGCTGGCGCTGACACGCTCGGTGATGAACGACAAGCAGGCCGCCGAGTTCGAGCGCACCAAGGAGTGCAATTTCGCGATCTCGCCGCAGGGCATCGGCCGCTTCCGGGTCAATGCCTTCGTTCAGCAGGGACATGTCGGGCTGGTGCTGCGGACGATTCCGCAGACGCTGCCGACCATCGACAGCCTGAACCTGCCGCAGGTGCTGAAGGACGTCACGATGACCAAGCGCGGGCTGGTGATCTTCGTCGGCGCCACCGGCTCGGGCAAGAGCACCTCGCTGGCGGCGATGGTCGACTTCCGCAACGAGAACTCGTACGGCCACATCATCACCATCGAAGACCCGGTGGAGTTCGTGCACCCGCACAAGAACTGCATCGTCACGCAGCGGGAAGTGGGCATCGACACCGAGGGCTGGGGCCAGGCGCTGAAGAACACGCTGCGCCAGGCGCCCGACGTGATCCTGATGGGCGAAATCCGCGACCGCGAGACCATGGAGCACGCGGTGGCCTTCGCCGAGACCGGCCACCTGTGCATGGCGACGCTGCACGCGAACAGCGCCAACCAGGCGCTCGACCGGATCATCAACTTCTTCCCCGAAGAGCGGCGCGCGCAGCTGCTGATGGACTTGTCGCTGAACCTGAAATCGCTGGTGTCGCAGCGCCTGCTGCCGCGCCAGGAAGGGCGCGGGCGGATCGCGGCGGTCGAGATCATGCTGAACACGCCGCTGATCTCTGAGCTGATCTTCAAGGGCGAGGTGGCCGAGATCAAGGAGATCATGAAGAAGTCGCGCGAGCTGGGCATGCAGACCTTCGACCAGAGCCTGTTCGACCTGTATGAGAACCACCTGGTGACTTACGAAGACGCGCTGCGCAACGCCGATTCGGTGAACGACCTGCGGCTGCAGATCAAGCTGAACAGCACCCGGGCGCGCAGCTCGGACCTCGCCGCCGGCACCGAGCACCTGACGATTGTTTGAAGCAGCAGCCATCCGCATGAGCACCAAGACGTACGAGGCCATCGCGCCGCAGACCGTGGCCTTCCTGGGGCTGGGCGTGATGGGGTATCCGATGGCCGGGCACCTGGCGCGCGCGGGACACCGCGTGACGGTCTACAACCGCACGGCGGCCAAGGCGGCGCAGTGGACCAAGGAGTACGGCGGCAGCAGTGCGCCGACGCCGAAGGCCGCCGCGGCCGGCGCCGACATCGTGTTCGCCTGCGTCGGCAACGACGACGACCTGCGCTCGGTGACCACCGGCGCCGACGGTGCGTTCGCCGGCATGAAGCGCGGCGCGATCTTCGTCGACCACACCACCGCATCGGCCGAGGTGGCGCGCGAACTGAGCGCCGCGGCGCAGCCGCTGGGCCTGCAGTTCATCGATGCGCCCGTCTCGGGCGGCAACCTGGGCGCCATCAACGGCGCGCTGACGGTGATGTGCGGCGGCGATGCGGCTGCGTTCGGCAAGGCCCAGCCGGTGGCGATGGCCTTCGCGAAGGCGATGACGCTGCTCGGCGAGAGTGGCGCTGGCCAGCTGGCCAAGATGGTCAACCAGATCTGCATCGCCGGCCTGGTGCAAGGCCTGGCCGAGGCGATCGCCTTCGGGCAGAAGGCCGGGCTGGACATGACGGCCGTGCTCGGCGTGATCGGCAAGGGCGCCGCGCAGAGCTGGCAGATGGACAACCGCGGGCCGACGATGATCGCCGGCAAGTTCGACTTCGGCTTCGCGGTCGACTGGATGCGCAAGGACCTGGGCCTGGTGCTCGACGAGGCCAAGCGCAACGGCGCGCGGCTGCCGGTGACGGCGCTGGTCGACCAGTTCTATGCCGACGTGCAGGCCGGTGGCGGCCAGCGCTGGGATACCTCCAGCCTGATCACGCGGCTGAAGTAGGCCCCACCCGGAGGCCGATCGGGTCCGTCAAGGCCTGGCGGGTGCCGAGGCGGCCGATGCGTTGGGCACCGGTCGCAGGTTGGCCAGTTCGGCCTCGGTGACGATCTCGAACACCCGCACCACCTTCTGCACGCCGCTGATGCTGCGCGTGAGTTCGGTCGCGCGGTCGGCCTCGCGCTCGGTGACGATGCCCATCAGGTAGACGGTGCCGCGCTCGGTCGTGACCTTGAAGGCGTTGGCCTGCAGGTCGCGGGCGTCGATCAGCGTCGCCTTGACCTTGCTGGTGACCAGCGCGTCGCCGCTCGGGCTGCGGCTGAAGGTGGCGGAGCCGACCACGCCGATCTCGTTGACGATGCTGCGGACGTTCTCGAGCTTGGCCACGGCCTGTTCGGCATTCGCCTTCTCGGCATCGCTCTGCACCTCGCCGGTCAGCAGCACCATGCGGTTGTAGCTGACGACGCCGACCTTGGAGCGCTGCGGGTCGATGGCGTCGCGCAGGCGGCCGGCGGCCTTCAGCTCGATCGCCTGGTCTTCGAGCTGGGCGCCGGAGGTGCGGCGGTCGGTGGCGACGAGCGCGCCGCCGACCGCGGCGCCGCCGAGGAACAGCACGGCGCAGCCCGACAGGGCCGAGGCGGCCACCAGGGCGGCCAGCAGCATCGAGAGGCGGGTGGTGAGGGAGCGGGAGCGCAGAGACATCATGTGTTTTCCTGTTCGCCGAGCAGTTGCAGGTCGACCGCATCGCACAGGCAATGCAGCGCGAGGATGTGGACCTCCTGGATGCGTGCGGTGCGTTCGTGCGGCACGCAGATGTGGACGTCGGTCTCGGTGAGTTCGGCCAGCATCTTGCCGCCGCCGCGCCCGGTGAGCGCGATGACGGTCATTTCCTTCGCGTGGGCGGCTTCGACGGCGGCCAGCACGTTGGCGGAGTTGCCGCTGGTGGTGATGGCGATCAGCACGTCGCCCGGGGCGCCGAGGGCCTGCACCTGCTTCGAGAAGATCGCGTTGAAGTCGTAGTCGTTGCCGATCGCCGTGAGGATGGAGGTGTCGGTGGTGAGGGCGAGGGCGGCGAGGCCGGGGCGTTCGCGCTCGAAGCGGCCGACGAACTCGGCGGCGAAGTGCTGGGCGTCGCTGGCCGAGCCGCCGTTGCCGCAGGCAAGCACCTTGCCGCCGGCGGTGATGCAGCCGACCACGGCGCTGACGGCATCGGCGATGGGACGGGAGAGGATTTCGGCGGCGGCGTACTTCAGGTCGGCGCTGTCGAAGAATTGTTGCTGGATTCGTTGTTCGAGCATGGGCATGGATGATATGACACGCGTGCACCAGGGTGGTTCCGCCGATGTGATCGCCTGCTCAGCCACAGTCGAAGGCGGCGCGCAGCCAGTCGAGACACTCGCCTTCGATGGCCACGACGTCGAAGCGGCAGGGCGGCGGGCTGGCGAAGGCACGCAGGAAATGCTGCGCCGCGAAGATGACACGGCGTTGTTTGGTGACACCGATGCTGGCCGCGGCGCCGCCATGGCTGACCCGGCCGCGGGCGCGCACCTCGACGAAGACCAGGGTGCCGTCGCGGTCACGCAGGATCAGGTCGACTTCACCACCGCGCGAGCGCGGTCCGGCGGCGACCCGATAATTGCGCCGCACCAGCACGAGGCCGTGGCGCAGCAGGTGCGCGAGGGCACGCGCCTCGCCGTCGTCTCCCACCTCCTTCGTCGTCTGACCCATCGTGACCCTGGACTCATCGTTGTTGCTGAAGGCCGCCGAGGCGGCTGCGGGGGCGCAGCAGTACCCCGTCGGGGCGCTCTACGTCGTCGCGACGCCGATCGGCAACCTGGCGGACATCACGCTGCGGGCGATCCACGTGCTGTCGCTGGTGGACGCGGTGGCCTGCGAGGACACGCGGCACAGCGCGCAGCTGATGCGGCACCTGGGGCTGGACAAGCCGTTGATGGCGGTGCACGAGCACAACGAGCGCGAGGCGGCGCAGGCGGTGCTGGCGCGGCTGGCGCGCGGGGAGCGGGTGGCGTATGTGAGCGATGCGGGGACGCCGGCGGTGAGCGACCCGGGGGCGGTGCTGGTTGCGGCGGCGCAGGCGGGGGGGTATCGGACGGTGCCGGTGCCGGGGGTGAGCAGTGCGTTGGCGGCGTTGAGTGTGGCAGGGGATACGCACAACGCGGGGTTCGAGTTCATCGGGTTCCTGCCACCCAAAGGCGGCGAGCGAGCACAAGCCCTGCAGGCGGTCGCGATGCGGGCGAATGCACAAGTGTTGTTCGAAGCGCCCCACCGCATCGAGAAGTTGGTCAAGGGCATCGCCGACGCTTGCGGCGATCGGCCAGTCACACTCTGCCGAGAACTGACCAAACAGTTCGAGAGCATCGTGACCTTGCCGGCCGCACGACTGCCAGCGTGGATGGACGAAGACGAAAACCGCCAGCGGGGGGAGTTCGTCCTTGTCGTGCATGCCCAGCCTGTTCAGCACGATGGAGCGGCAGCGCAGGCAGAAGCAACGCTGCAGATCCTGCTTGCTGAATTGCCGTTGACGCAGGCGGTTTCGTTGGCCGCGAGTATCACTGGAACGGCTCGCAATGCGCTCTATGCGCGGGCGTTGTCGATGCGCCAAAAAGACGAGCGGAGCTCTCACTGACAATCGAGGTTTCGAGCCTCAATGAACACTGGGCCGGCTCAAAGTTGAAGTGCGACACCTCGCATTTTGGGTGCAACTATTGGTTTCCCTTTTCGGAATGCCGTCGTTCGAACTCGCCTTCCGCCGCGCCTGCCAATGCGCCCCAATCCAAGACTGCATTTTCATGTTCGCGGGCCTCGCCCAACTGTTCCTTGAGTGCCTGCTTGGCCTCTTCGACTCGACCCCTTGCCGACTCAAGGTCCGTTTCGGCAGCACGCCTCCTTCCCTGACAATCGTTGAAGAACCGGGTGAGCTCTGCATCCGACAGCTGCTGTAGCTCTTTACGCCGCGATTCGACAAAGGTGATCCGGGAATCTTCTTGACCTACCCCCGCAGTCTGCCGAGCGGTCAGCGCATTTCTCGTCGGAGGCTCCACAGCCGTAGCCTGCGACAGTTTCAACCGGGGCACTTGACCCTTCGACCCTTTCGGTTCAATTTGAACCGGCGTCACGGCGGTCAACGAGCGCGGCGAAGTCGGAGGTTGCCTTGCAGATGCAGCCCCTCTGGAAGCGGACGCAAAGACGACCTCCGATTTCTTGCTGCGCGTTTCCCGCGGAGACGCTCCTGCCCAGCTCGGCCCGATTGGCTCAACTGCACCCGCAAGAGGACTGGCTGGATCGCCTCGCTTTTGCGCTGCCGCACTGCTCCTCGGGAGGCATTGTTCAACTGCTGGATAGTGAACCACCCCAGCCTTCGAGCCCAGCATGTCATACAGCCTGTCGACGACGACCTCATGCAGCCGGAGATCTGATTCAATCTCTAGCCGTTTACACCTCATATCGTCTCGACGCCCTTGTTGCAGGAGTGCTTCATATGCACGTTTGCCCTGGCGAATGGACAACTCCAACTTCTTCAACACCTCTTTCAGCTCATCGGTGCGCAACTCATCGATCCAAGAATGCTTCTCAATGAGTGCACTCCATCGCCGGTCGGCGCTTTCAACGCTCCAAAGAATCTTTTGTTCCGACGGCGGCGACGGCAATGAGCCAGAGGGCGAAGAGTCGGCAATGGATTGAGTCGACGAAGGAGTCGGCGAGCCGCCTCGTGGGGACAATGGTTGTTTCTCTTCCAACGCCTGGGAGCGATGCGAAAGACCATGAAGCGTGTGTCGCTTGGAGTATTCAGGACCCGTCCAATTCTTTGGCACGTCCTCGATGGATCTGCGCTTCTTCTCTGACAAAGTTGCCGCAGTAATTTTTGGAGTCAAGATCCTTGCATGCCCCCGACGCACGTCCATCTCGCCTTGAAGATCGACACCCTTGCCATCACTCTTTTTAAGGGTGACATCGCGCGTGGTCTGGGATCGTTGGAATCGGTACTCTTTATCGGCCCCAGATTGGGGAGGGATGTTACGAGGGGTCATCTGTTATTCCTGTTCTTTGCGTTACTGGCCGCGCCTGGATTCATGCGCAGCGAAGGGCGGCTCTCCCGCACCTGAGTACCTGGAGGGCATCTCCGGTTCCCTGACACGCCAATCCGCTTCAATGCGGTCCTGCCTACCGCCGCAGATTCCGTACGACAGCGTCATCACTCCCGCGAAATCGCAGCGACAACTGAGCCCCGAAGTCAGAACTTGTGGCTGTGCGAGCTGGGTTGGGCAATGACTTCAGTCAAGCCGGCAATGGCCGCCTCCAAAGGGTCTTCATTGCCAAAATCGAATGAGCCCCCCTGGAGCGTACCGTGCGATGGCAGACGATCCACCGTACGACCAACACTCGGCGGCTTCAAGAGTGCCAATTGCATTCGCAGAATCGCCATGTCGGTTTCATCGACCTCGATCTCCCTCTCGACCCGCTCCAGATCACCCTTGAGGCGCGCGAGCTCAGCCTGGAGCTTCAGCCTATGGGCTTGCTTCTTCAGCGAGGCAGACTGCACAGTGCCCAACTCCGTTTTCACATCGTCGAACGACGCGCTCGTCTCCGACGTTTGGCGGTCGAGAAGTTCGGTCTCTTGAGACTTTCCGAATTCGCGCGGAGTACCCGATGGCCGCTCGACCTCTAGGCGCGGCGACTGTTCATCATGCGATGCAGTCTGATCCCTGCTGGCCTGACCAGGAGACCCGGACGTGGATTGATCTTTCCGCGGTGGCTCGTTCAGGAGCCCCCAGCTGCCAGCCTGCGCGCGCCGTCGACTTGCGCGTCCGAAGCCGTCCGTCGCACGATCCGGATATGCCTGGGCATCTCCAGGTGCATTCTTGGACTTCTTGCCGGGCTGCTCGCCCCCATCCTTCTGTTCGTGAGGATGTCCGTGGCCCCTGCGTGGACTGTTCAGCAAGTGGCTCGCTTTCCCAAAGGCGCCGCCCCACGTCGCTCTTGCTTGGCTAGTAGCCTCGGGCTTGCGCTTCTCGATCCCTTCTGTCCCTTTCTTGTCTTCTTCGCTGTCTTCGCTGTCGAGCTCAGGCAGTTTCGCCACCCCCGCGGTCTGCGCGCGGGTGAGCTTCTGGTTGATCAACTTCATTTTGGATTTCCCTGTATGTTGCAGCCGTGGCTGCGTGATGGCGAATGCCGAACGACTTCGCTCGTACGAGTTTCACGACATTGCTGCGGCTAAGTAACGCCCCTCGTCGTGGCGTTCCACTGGATCCGGCTCCGACAGATCGCGTTGTCAACCAACGCGCAAGGCCCTGTGCCCCGCATGCCGGCGTCCCCTCCTAGAATGTCGGACTATTCCCAAGGAGCCGCCGCCATGATTTCGCGCGAACCCACCATCGAACGCCTGGCCGTCGCCCGCTCCCTGCTGCTCGACCCCTTTGGCCTGACCGATGCCACGCTGGCCAAGGCGCTGCAGGCCATCGCGACGCACCGCATCGACGACGCCGACCTCTACTTCCAGTACACCCGCAGCGAGGGCTGGAGCCTCGAAGAGGGCATCGTGAAGAGCGGCAGCTTCGGCATCGACCAGGGCGTCGGCGTGCGCGCGGTGGCCGGCGAAAAGACCGCCTTCGCCTACTCCGACGACATCTCCGAAGCCGCGCTGCTCGATGCCGCCGCCACGGTGCGCACCATCGCCGCGGCCGGCCAGAGCCGCAGCGTCAAGGTCAACACCAAGCCGCAGATCGCCGGCAGCCGCGTGCTCTACGCCCCGATGGACCCGATCGCCACGCTCGACAGCACGCAGAAAGTCGCGCTGCTCGAACGCGTCGAGAAGCTCGCCCGCGCCAAGGACCCGCGCATCAAGCAGGTGATGGCCGGCATCGCCGCCGAATACGACGTGGTGCTGGTGGCCCGCGCCGATGGCACGATGGCCGCCGACGTGCGCCCGCTGGTGCGGCTGTCCGTCACCGTGATCGCGGAGCAGACCATCGAGGGCGAAGTGCGCCGCGAAGTCGGCTCGGGCGGCGGCGGCGGACGCTTCGGCCTCGGCTATTTCCACGACAGCATGATCGAGAGCTACGTCAATGACGCCGTCAAGGCCGCGCTGACCAACCTCGAATCACGCCCGGCCAAGGCCGGCGAGATGAGCGTGGTGCTCGGCCCGGGCTGGCCCGGCGTGCTGCTGCACGAGGCCATCGGCCACGGGCTCGAAGGCGACTTCAACCGCAAGGGTTCGAGCGCCTTCAGTGGGCGCATCGGCCAGCGCGTGGCCGCCAAGGGCGTCACCGTTCTCGACGACGGCACGCTGCCGGACCGTCGCGGCTCGCTGAACGTCGACGACGAAGGCAATGCCACGCAGCGCAACGTGCTGATCGAGGACGGCATCCTGAAGGGCTACATCCAGGACTCGATGAACGCGCGCCTGATGGGCGTCGCGCCCACCGGCAACGGCCGCCGCGAAAGCTATGCCGCAGTGCCGATGCCGCGCATGACCAACACCTACATGCTGGGCGGCGACAAGACCAAGGAAGAGATCATCGCCGGGCTCAAGCGCGGTCTGTACGCCACCAATTTCGGTGGCGGCCAGGTCGACATCACCAGCGGAAAGTTCGTGTTCTCTGCCTCCGAGGCCTTCTGGGTCGAGAACGGCAAGATCCAGTATCCGGTGAAGGGCGCCACCATCATCGGCAACGGGCCTGATGCGCTGACGCGCGTCAGCATGATCGGCAACGACATGAAGCTCGACACCGGGGTCGGGGTGTGCGGCAAGGAAGGGCAGAGCGTGCCGGTGGGGGTGGGGCAGCCCACGCTGCGCATCGACAAGATGACGGTGGGCGGGACGGCGTAAGCCTTGCTTTGGAATCCTCGTTGGTCACAGTTGACTCGGCGGAAGCTCCTCCAGGCTTTTGGCGCGCATGTGTTGTAACCGCTTGGGCAAGCTGGCGGGAGGCTTTGGCGGGGGTAAATGCAGTTTCTCGGCCAACGCGCTCAGCTCGTAGTCGATCTCGCGCAACTGGGCTACCAGAGGTCTTCTTGTGGCTGTCAGCTCCTTATACCGTTCTGTGTCCCTTTTGATCTCCTCCGTTCGCTTCGACTCGACTCGTGCACTCTGAGGCACACCTCGGTTCCCTTCCCTTGCCCCTGTCGTTTCCGATGAACTCAGCGGCGGCAGGACAACCGATGTCGGCCTGTGCAGGCCCTTCTTCAGCGCCTCCAACTTCATTGAAAGAGCCTCCGCTTGCTCTTTGCCCTCCTTCGTCGAAGACCGCGTCAATACAGCAAGCTGCGCTCCGTAAATTCGTATTTTTTCGGCCAGCTTGCTATCCAATTGTGCTTGGCGTCTTGAATCAATCTCGAATCCTGTCTCGTGGTGCTGAGCCGTCGGCCCCACGCCTACTTTCGCCACCATGACCATCGCGCCGTCACACGCATCAGCGTGCGAGGTCGACCGCCGCTGTTGCGCCAAGATAGCCGAACGGGGTGACTTCTCATTCTGGGTCTTCGGGATTGGCTTCATGTTTCTATAGAGGAAGTTGTGGTGCCGACACGCGCGACCACCACGGGTTGGCAACCCCACACGGCAAATGTTCGCGGCATCCGCCGCTATGTAGCATTCCACCGAAGTTCGTTCCGGCCAATCGCATTCCCGACCGGACGCCTTCAGGCCACCACTTTCACGTTCAAGGAAGGCAACCCCGCAATCTCCCCCTGCATCACATCCCCCGGCACCACCGGCCCCACGTTCTCCGGCGTGCCGCTGAAGATGATGTCCCCGGGCTTCAGCTCGTTCGCCTGAGACAGCTTGCTGATCTGCTCGGCCACGCTCCAGATCATCTGCTTCAGGTCGGCGTTCTGCTTCAGCTGGCCGTTCACCTTCAGCGTGATCGTGCCCTGCGTGAAATGCCCCACCTGCGCCACGCGGTGGATCGGCCCGATCGGTGCCGAGCGGTCGAAGCTCTTGCCGATCTCCCACGGCTTCTTCTCGTCGCCCATCGCGCGCTGCAGGTCGCGGCGCGTCATGTCCAGCCCGATCGCGTAGCCGTAGACCAGGTCCAGCGCCTGCTCCGGCGTCACATTGCGCCCGCCGCGGTACAGCGCCGCCACCAGCTCGATCTCGTAGTGGTAGTTCTTCGTCAGCGGCGGGTACGGGTGGTCGGCCGTGCTGCCCGGCGCCACGTACTGCACCGCGTCGCTCGGCTTCTGGAAGAAGAACGGCGGCTCGCGGTTCGGGTCCGAACCCATCTCGCGCGCATGCGCCGCGTAGTTGCGCCCGATGCAGTAGATGCGCCGCACCGGGAACAGCTCAGCGCTGCCCACCACCGGCAGCGTCGGCTGCGGCACGTCGAAGGCCGTCTTCGTGCCGGCGGCCCGCGTGTCGGTCGCACAGCCGGCCACCGCGCCCAGGCCCATCGCCGCGCCGGTGGAAAGCAGGTTTCTTCGGTCCATCTTGTCTCCTCGTGGTGAAACCGCCATTGGCCCGCGCGACGTGAGCGATGTCAATTTCCCCGCACCGTGAAACACCTGTGCGCAAAAACGGGCTTGACGAACCGTCATCAGGCCGTGCTACATTCGCGGCCATGCGTTTCGTTCCGTCCTACTTCTTTGCCTACTTTTGGTTCTCGCACCGCCCGGCGGAGGAGAGGTCAGCGCGTAGGCTGTAAGACACAAACGCAAAGAACTCACCAAACCGCCGGGGTCCTCCCCGGCGGTTTTTTTTTGCCCCAGAGTTTCCGATTCACGTCACGTCCGAGGAGATCACGCCCATGAACGCCCAGTCCGCCAGCGCCACGGAGGGTTGGTATGCGCCCGTCGACAAGACAGGCCAGACCGACGACGAAAGGATCCAGGACGTGACCCCGCTGCCCCCTCCCGAACACCTGGTGCGCTTCTTCCCGATCCGCGGTACCGCCGCCGAAGCGCTGATCGCCGACACCCGCCAGCGCATCAAGAACATCGTCGCCGGCCGCGACGACCGCCTGCTCGTCGTGATGGGCCCGTGCTCCATCCACGACCCCGCCGCCGCCGTCGACTACGCCCGCAAGCTGCGCATCCAGCGCGAGAAGTACGCCGGCACGCTCGAGATCGTGATGCGCGTGTACTTCGAGAAGCCGCGCACCACCGTCGGCTGGAAGGGCCTGATCAACGACCCCTACCTCGACGAAAGCTACCGCATCGACGAAGGCCTGCGCATCGCGCGCCAGCTGCTGACCGAGATCAACAAGCTGGGCATGCCGGCCGGCAGCGAGTTCCTCGACGTGATCTCGCCGCAGTACATCGGCGACCTGATCTCGTGGGGCGCGATCGGCGCCCGCACCACCGAAAGCCAGGTGCACCGCGAACTCGCCTCCGGCCTGTCGGCGCCGATCGGTTTCAAGAACGGCACCGACGGCAACATCCGCATCGCCACCGACGCGATCCAGGCCGCGGCCCGCGCCCACCACTTCCTGTCGGTGCACAAGAACGGCCAGGTCGCGATCGTCGAGACGCGCGGCAACCCCGATTGCCACGTGATCCTGCGCGGCGGCAAGACGCCCAACTACGACGCCGCCAGCGTCGAGGCCGCCTGCAAGGACCTCGCCGCCGCCAAGCTGAACCCGTCGCTGATGGTCGACTGCTCGCACGCCAACAGCAGCAAGCAGCATGAGCGCCAGATCGACGTCGCACGCGACATCGCCGGCCAGCTGGCCGGCGGCAGCCGCCGCATCTTCGGCGTGATGGTCGAAAGCCACCTGACGGCCGGGGCGCAGAAGTTCAGCGCCGGCAAGGACGACCCCGCCAAGCTGGCCTATGGCCAGAGCATCACCGACGCCTGCATCGGCTGGGACGATTCGCTGACTGTCCTGGACATCCTGCACCACGCCGTCAAGGCGCGCCGAGGCTGACGCCAAGCCGATGCGTTCGCGGGTGTAAGTGCGGTCACATCGGTGTTGCGCGGGTAAGTCCGGGCAAGAAGGCTGGCCGGTCGGCGGTGGACGGGGTGCAATGCATGTTCGATCCACTCGCCCCGAGGTCCGCCATGAACACGTCGCTTCGCATCCGCAGCAGCCTGATCGCGCTGACGCTGGGCGGCGTCGCGCTGGTGGCCTCCGCCCTCACGCCGGCGGCCGAACCCTCGGCCAAGGACAAGGCCGCGATGGAGGCGGTGTTCACCAAGTTCGACACCAACGGCGACGGCAAGCTGTCGCGCGAGGAAGCCGAACGCCTGCCGGCCATCGCGGCGATGTTCGACAAGCTCGATGCCGACCACGACGGGCAGCTCACGCTGGCCGAGTTCGCGAACGGCTACTACGCCGCGCCCTGATCAATCGGTATCGCGCGCCAGCCGCTCGCTGCGCCAGTACACGTCGTCGCCGCCCAGCCCGTCGAGGTTGGCACGGTTCAGCACGCGCGCCAGCACGAACAGCAGGTCGCTGAGGCGGTTCAGGTACTGCCGCGGCTCGGCGCGCACCGTCTCGTGCGCCGCCAGCGCCACCACCGCGCGCTCGGCGCGCCGCGCCACCGTGCGCCCCACGTGCGCGATCGCCGCGCTGCGCGTGCCGGCCGGCAGGATGAACTCCTTCAGGCGCGGCAGCGCGGCGTTGTGCTGCGCCAGCGCTTCGTCCAGGCGCAGCACCGCGTCGCCCTTCAGCAGCTCGTAGCCCGGGATCGACAGCTCGCCCCCCAGGTTGAACAGCTCGTGCTGGATCACGACCAGCAGCTCGCGCACATCGCCCGGCAGCGGCTCGGCCAGCAGCACGCCGAGCGTCGAGTTCAGCTCGTCGACGTCGCCCATGGCCTGCACGCGCAGGTGGTCCTTCGGCACCCGCGTGCCGTCGCCGAGGCCAGTGGTGCCGTCGTCGCCGGTGCGGGTCGCGATCTGCGTGAGTCGGTTGGCCATGGGTCAGCGGTCGAGGGTCAGGGTTGGGTCTGCATCTGCGCGGCCTTGGCGCGCACGGTGTACTGCTGGTAGGCCGGCAGCGCGATGGCGGCGAGGATGCCGATCAGGAAGATCGCCGGGAAGATCCACGCCAGGATCTTGACGGCGCGGGTGTTCGGCGGCGGCGGCGCGCCATACTCGTTCGCGCCCGGCGTGCCGGCCTTGAAGAACCAGATCAGCGCAACGAACGGGATGAGCGTCAGCAACGCCGCCCAGCCGGACCAGCCCATGTCGTGCGTGCGCTGGATCAGCATCAGGATCGCCCAGATCGTGTAGGCGATGCCAGCGATGATCATCACGGCACCGACCAGCATCGTCGAGTGCGCCACCGCGCCGATGGCACCGGCGACGCCGGCGAGCACCACGAACAGCAGGTAGCTGGCGACGATGTACGCCAGGTAGCGCACGCGGCCGATGCGGCCCTTGGCCGACCACAGGTTGATGTCCTGGAACTCGGTCGCCTCGCGGTCGACGTCGGCGACAGCCGCGCGCGGCGGCAGGTACGGATTGGCAGTGGCCATGCGGGAATCCCTCCTCGGGGGTTGAACGTGGTGTTGTGCTGCCGCGATGCGGCGCGGCCATCGTAGCCCAGCGCCCGGGCGCCGAACAGTCCTCCCGTTGGGGGTACCCCTAGAGCAGCCGCGCCCGCTTCACCGCGTGATAGCGGTTCACCAGCGCCACCGGCAACTGCTGCGGCTCCACGTCCACCGACAGCGCATCGGTGCCCGTCACGCGCCGGAAGGCATCGCGCCGCGCCTGCTCGAACCAGTGCGCGCCGGCCACGTCGACCGCGCGCTCCGGCATGCCCAGCGGCTGCGCCGCCAGCTCGCGCAGCACGCGTTCGTGCAGGCTGGCCACCAGCACCAGGTGGCGCGTGCGCAGCAGCTTCAGCGCCGGCGTCAGCTCGGCCGCATCCTCGTCGCGGAAGTTGGTCAGCACGATCACCAGCGCCCGCTTGCGCTGCGCCTTCATCACGTCGCGCGCCGCCTCCAGGTAGTCGGAGTGGCCGTTGCCCGGCTGGATGTCGTACAGCCGCGCCATCAGCGCGTTCAGCGTCGCCGCGCCCTTGCGCGGCGCGAAGCGGCGCTGCTGGCCGGGCTCGTGGCCGAAGGTCGTCGCGCCGACCTCGTCGCCCTCTTTCAGCGCCACGTGCGTCAGCAGCATCAGCGCATTCAGGGCCTGGTCGAAGTGCCCGCCATCGGCACTCGCCACGCCCTCGTCGGCCCGCATGCGGCGCCCGCAGTCGAGCAGGAACAGCACGCACTGGTCGCGCTCGTCCTGGAACTGCCGCACGATGGGCCGGCTGTGGCGCAGCGTGGCCTTCCAGTCGATGTGGCGGATCGGGTCGCCGCTCTGGTAGTCGGCCAGCTGCTTGAAGTCGGTGCCCTCGCCGCGCTGCGCATAGGTCTTGATGCCGATCTGCGACAGCCGCCGGTCGCCGGCCAGCCACGCGTAGCGCGCCACCGCGGCGAAGTTCGGGTACACGTGCAGCGACTGCGGTTCGCCCAGCGTGCGCAGCACCTCGAACGCGCCGCCCAGCGTGCGCAGCCGCAGCTGCGTGCCGCCGAAGCGCACCGGCCCGCGCCGGCGCGGCGTCACGCGGTAGCGCAGCTCCACTCTGCGGCGCGGCGGCACGCGCAGCGCCAGCGGCAGCCGGTCGAAGTCGAGCGTGCCGTCGAGTTCGTCGAACAGCGTGCCGCGCCAGCGCACCGTGCCGGCGTTGACGATGTTCAGCACCAGCTCGCGCGCCACGCCGATCGCCAGCGCCTGCGGCAGCCGGCGCTCCAGGCGCAGCGGCATGCGCTGCCACATCCGCTGCGTGAACCACAGGTCGGCCACGGCCCACGCCAGGGCCGCGATCACCACGCCGGCCGCCGCCCAGCCCACCAGCGGGGCCGGCGCGCCGGCGATCAGCGCGGCCGCGCTGGCCAGGGCGGCCACCGCGGCGCCCTGCACCAACGGCCGGCTGGGGATCAGGCGCATGCGCATCACCGGGGCTCAGCCTGCGGTCACAGGCGCGGCGCCGCCACGCTGTCGACCAGCGCGGCCAGCAGCTCGCCGAGTTCGCGCCCTTCGAGCTGCGCGTCCGGCGCCAGCATCACGCGGTGGCGCAGCGCCGGCAGCGCATGCTGCTTCACGTCGTCGGGCGTCACGAAATCGCGCGACTGCATCATCGCGGTGGCGCGCGCCGCGCGCACCAGCGCGATCGCGCCGCGCGGCCCGGCGCCGGCCGACAGGCCCGGCCACACCCGGGTGGTGCGCGCCAGCCGCACCGCGTAGTCGACCACCCGGTCGTCGACGCGGACGAACGACACCATGCGCTGCAGCGCCAGCACCGAGCGCTCGTCCAGCCGCGGCTGGATGGCGTCGAGCGGGAACTGGTCGCCGGTCAGCTGCTCGGTGGTGCGGCGCACGATCGAGGTCTCTTCCTCCTGCGACGGGTAGCCGACGTCGATCTTGAACAGGAAGCGGTCGAGCTGTGCCTCGGGCAGCGGGTAGGTGCCCTCGGTGTCGACCGGGTTCTGCGTGGCCAGCACCATGAAGGGCTTGGCCAGCGGCAGCGTCTGGCCCTCGATCGTCACCTGGTACTCCTGCATCACTTCCAGCAGCGAGCTCTGCGTCTTGGCCGGTGCGCGGTTGATCTCGTCGGCCAGCAGCAGGTTGGTGAAGACCGGCCCGCGGTGCACCCGCAGCGCACCCACCGGCGCACCGGGCTCGCCGCGCGCCTCCAGCACCGAGTGGCCGGTGATGTCGGACGGCATCAGGTCGGGCGTGAACTGCACGCGCGCATAGCTCAGCGTCAGGGCCTTGGCCAGCGTGCGCGCGAGCAGCGTCTTGCCGAGGCCCGGCACGCCCTCGATCAGCACGTGGCCGCTGGCCATCAGCGCGACCAGGATCTGGTCGACCGCGAGCTGCTGGCCGACGACGGCCTTGCCGACCTCGAGGCGCAGTTCGTTCAGCAGTTCGGCGGCACGCGCCAGGTCGGTGGGTTTGATTTGCATGGGGCGGGTCCTCAGGAAACAGGGGCCGGCACGCGCTCGGCCAGGCGGCGGCGCGCGGTTTCGAGCAGTTCGAGCGTGGGCGGCAGGTCGATGCGGCGGCGCGGGATGCCGCGGTCCAGCGCCAGGCCGAGCGCGGCGGCATCCAGCCCCGTCAGCCGGGCGATGGCGGCGGCCCGTGCGCTGCGTTCGAGCTGGTCGTAGCGCATCACGTGCAGGCGCGCGGTCTCGTCGAGCGCGCGCAGCTGCGCGGCATGCAGGCCGAGCGGGCCGTGGCGCCACAGGAAGCGCGCGGTGCCGGTGACCTGCTCGGCCATCGAGCGCCGCCCGGCCGGCAGCGCCACCGCCAGCGGGCCGAAGCGCGGCGCCGCGCGCCACCACGCCAGCAGCAGTGCCAGCCCGCACAGCAGCAGCGCCGCCGCGCCGGTCTGCCACAGCCAGCGCATCAGCGGTGTGCGCGATTCCTCGTCGACGATCCACAGCACCTGGCCGCGGCGCAGCTGCAGCGCGGCCGCGGCGATCAGGCCGTTGTCGCCGCGCGTCAGCTGCTTGTTGCCGCGCAGGTCCCAGCCGGCCAGCACGGTGACGCTGCCACGGCCGTACGGCACGCGCAGCACCTCGGTGCCGCTCGCGTCGTCGAGCTGCCAGCTGGCCGGCACCTTGGCTTGCAGGCGCGGCCAGGGCTCGCGCGCGCAGCTCATGAAACGGCGCGCCGGCGGGAAGGCCGGCGCCACCGATTCGGGTTCGCCGACGGAGCGGCAGGCCGGGCCTTCGCGCAGCCGCTTCAGGATCTGGTCGACGTCCGGCGTGCCGCCGCGCGACGGCCGCGATGCGGCGGGCGCGGGCGCCGGCGCTTCTTCATCGTCGTCCGGCTCGTCCATGTCTTCGTCCGGCGCCGAGGCGGCCGGCGCGGGCCGCGCCGTGCGTGCCGGCGTCAGCGAGCGCACCGGCAGCCACGCGGCCAGCTGCGGTTCGTTCAGGTCGGTGCCCGGCAGCACCAGCTGCCCGCCCTGCTCGACCCAGTCGCGCAGGCGCTCGCCGCGGCCGGGGAAGATGCCCCACTGCCAGGTTGCCAGGTACACCGTCGCACCCGCCGGCGGCATGCGCGACAAGCCCCGGGGCGTCTCGACCTTCGCACCGAGCCGGCGCGCCAGGTCCTGCAGCGCGAGCATGTCGTTCTTCGCGGCCTCGTCGCTCTGCGGCGTCGGCACCTCGGTGTCGACCCACTCGGTGCACGACGCGAGCCACAGCACGCCGCCGGCCAGCACCAGGGCCGTGCCCAGGCGCAGCAGGTTGTCGCGGTTGAGCCAGCTCATGCCGCCGCTCCCGGCGACGGCACACCCAGCAGCCCGTCGAACTCGTTGCACAGCTGGACCACTGCCGGCGTCTCCGGCAGGCGCCCGCCGTACACCGCCAGCTGCCATGCAGCGACCAGCCGCGCGACGTAGTCGGCGCCCACCGGCCGCAGCGCGCGGCGCGCCAGCGCGACGCACTCGCCCTCGGTGCTGGCGGCACGGATCGGCAGCTGGTGCGCATGCACCAGGCGCGACAGCGCGCCGCGGTACAGCAGCGACAGCGCCGCGCGGTGCTCGCCGCGCAGCCACATCGCCGACGCGGTCGCGCCGATGTCGGCCGGCAGGCTCTCGGGGCGGATGTCGAGGTCGCGCACGTGGCTGGGCAGCGCCGCCGGCCGCTGCGGCGCGGCGCCGGCACGCTCGCGGATCCAGTGCCGCAGGCCGACCAGCAGCAGGGCCACCAGCAGCGCGCCGACCGCCCACACGACGACGCGGCCGACCGAGGTGACCCAGCCCACGAAATCGCGCAACCAGGCCAGCCAGCCGGGCATGCCGCCGCGCTCGGGCGGCTTGGCCTGGTCCGGCTCCCGGGGCTTGAGGCGCCAGGTCTTCTCCGTCTTCGTGCCGCCGAAGCGCGGATCCTTGCGCAGCGTCGCCAGTTCGGCCTCGATCGCGTCGCGCGAGGGCCGGTCGGGATCCACCGCGACGGCGGGCGCCGAGGCCGCCGCCGGCGGCCCGTCCTGCGCCCGCGCCGCGCCCGTGCCGAGCAGCGCCGCCGCCAGCAACCATGCCGCGCTAGAACGCACGGCGGAACTCCTGCTCGATGTCCCAGGCCTCGAGCTGCACGCGGCGGTTCAGGTACATCGCGAAGCCGGCGCCGACGTAGAACGGCTCCAGCACCAGCACCACCAGCGCGTAGCCGGCGGCCGTCGCGAACGCGGCCGACCCGCCCTCGCCCTTCAGCCAGTTCCAGGCCTCGCCGCGCAGGCCCTCGGGCACCAGCAGGAACGCGAAGGCGAACAGGCCGAAGCACAGGAAGGCCTCGGCATGCGCGAACGCCAGGTGCATCGCCGTCGCCGCGCCGCGCTGCGAGCGCAGCAGCTGCGCGCGGCGCTGCCGGTTGGCCTTGCCGCGCTGCCCTTCGAGCTGGTAGATGGGCTGCGTGAACGAACGCCACGGCGACAGCCGGCGCCACAGCAGCGTGCTGAACAGCTGGCCCCACCAGATGCTGCGCTGCGCCTGCCACAGGTCGACGAAGCGGGTCGACTGGCCGAAGGCAGCGCGCGACAGCACGAACAGCACGCTGCGGTCGAGCCAGGGCTTGAGCCAGAAGATCAGCAGGCTGGGCAGCCAGCCGGCGATCTCGAAGCTCGACAGCGACAGCGCGAACACCGCCAGGAACACCGGCGTGCAGGTGGCCCACACCGAGCGCGCATTGGCCTGCACCAGCCGCACGCCCAGGTCGCCGGCCTCGTGCATCGGGCGCGGCCGCAGCTCGAGCGCGATCGCGTCAACCTGCATCCGGCGTCCCCTTGGCATCGATGGCGGCGCGCGGCCGTCCCTGCCAGCCCAGGTAGGCGATCACCAGCGCCCAGCAGGCCGCGCCGACGCCGTACTTGACCTCGGGCGCGACCCAGCGCGCCGACGACCAGAAGGCCTCGACCGCGGCGGCGATCAGCAGGAAGGCGATCACGCCGTACATCACGACGATGGCATCGGCCGACGCATGGCGCAGCGCAGCCAGCCGCGTGCGCCGGCCCGGCGCGAGCAGTGCATGCCCGATGCGCAGCCCGGCGGCGCCCGACATCACGATGGCCGTCAGCTCGAAGGCCGAGTGCGTGACGACGAAGGAATAGAAATCGGTGCTGTAGCCGCGCGCCGTCAGGTAGCCGGCGACGGCGCCGCCCTGCAGCCCGTTGAAGACCAGGAAGAACACGCTGCCGAGCCCGCCGAACAGCCCGCCCGCGAAGCACTGGAAGCCGATGCCGATGTTGTGCTGGATGTAGAAACCGAACATCTGCCAGTCGGTGTCGGCGCTGCGCGGCTTGCCGATCGAACCGGGGCCGGGGCCGTACATCTGGTCGAAGTTGCGCACCTGATCGGCGTCCATCAGGTGCAGCACGAAGCCCGGGTCGCGCCAGCAGGCCCAGCCCACCAGCAGCGTCGGCACCAGGAACAGCAGCGTCGCCACCAGCAGGTAGCCGCGGTGCGCGCGCACGCTTTGCGGGATGTCGACCAGCACCAGTCGGCGCAGCCGCCCGATGCCGAAGCCGGGCTCGTGGCGGCGGTAGATCAGCTGGTGCGCGCGGCGCGTCAGCTCTTCGAGGCGCTGCGTCATGCCGATCGGGTAGGCGCGCGCCTGTGCCAGCGCCAGGTGCTCGCAGGCGCGGCGGTACAGCACGCTGAGGCGGGCGCCGTCGATCGCGCCCTTCTTCTTGTCCGCCTTCCTGTCGGCGCGCTTGCGCGCCGGCGAGCCCTCGGCGCGCTCCAGCATCGCCTGCAGCTCGTCCCACTGCGGCGCATGGGCGGTCTCGAACTGCAGCGGCGTCATCGCGCGCCGTCCCCGCGCCGGCCCAGCAGCCAGTGCGCGACGCCCAGCAGGCGCTGGCTGGCGTCTTCGCGCGTGCCCTCGTCGCCGGTGGCCGATTGCGCCAGCACCGCCAGCTCGTCGAAGCGCGCCGGCGTCAGCCGCTTCGCGCGCATCGCCCAATTGACGATGGCCGCCTGCTCGCGCAGCGCGAGCGCCCGCGCCGGGGGGCGCGGCGGCGCGTCGGGCAGCGCGCCGTGCAGCTCCACCGTGCCGGCGTGCACCACCAGCGTGCCGGCCGCCATGTCGCCCAGGCGCTTGAAGTCGGGCCGCCACAGCATCGCCAGCACGCCGAAGGTGTAGAGAAAGGGCATGAAATCGGCGGCGCGCAGCAGGTTGCGGATGATCGACGCGGCCGGCGTCACCGGCAGGCCCGAGTCCATCACCACCTGCAGTCCCAGCATGCGCTTGCCGGGCGTCGCGCCGCGCAGGCTGAGCTCGAACACCACCGGGTAGAACCACTCGAGCAGGAAATACACCATCAGCTGCAGCCCGGCGCCCAGGCCGCCGCCCCAGTTCAGCGCGATGGACGCGATGAAGAAGATGACGATGCGGATGCCGAAATCGGCCGCGAACGCGAGGAAGCGCGGCACCAGGCCCGCCGGTCGCAGCGGCAGCGCAATGCCCTCGGGCGTTTCGGCGGTGGTCAGCGTATCGAGCGGCACAGGTGGCGCGGATTCTAGGTGCAGAATCGGCTTCGCCGTCGGAGGTCTCCCCATGAACGCACCCATTCCCGCCCACCTGCTGCCCCAGCTCGATCCGCGTCCGGTGCCGGCCGCGATGGTCGAGGCGCTGAAGGCGCGTTTCGGCGAGCGCTGCTCCACCGCGCTGGCGGTGCGCCAGCAGCACGGCCGCGACGAGTCGCCGTTCGACGTGCCGCCGCCCGAGGTGGTGGTGTACTGCGAGAGCACCGAAGAGGTGGCCGAGGTGGTCCGGCTGGCCGATGCGCACGCGGTGCCGGTGATCCCCTATGGCGCCGGCTCGTCGCTCGAAGGCCACCTGCTGGCGGTGCAGGGCGGCGTCAGCATCGACCTGACGCGCATGAACCGCATCCTGTCGGTGCGGCCGGAAGACCTCAACGTCACCGTGCAGGCCGGCGTCACGCGCATGCAGCTGAACAACGAGATCCGCCATGCGGGCCTGTTCTTCCCGATCGACCCGGGGGCCGACGCGACGCTGGGCGGCATGAGCGCGACGCGCGCGAGCGGCACCAACGCCGTGCGCTACGGCACGATGCGCGACAACGTGCTGGCGCTCACCGTCGTCACGCCGCAGGGCGAGGTGATCCACACCGGCACGCGGGCGCGCAAGTCGTCGGCCGGCTACGACCTGACGCGGCTGATGGTAGGCAGCGAAGGCACGCTGGGCGTGATGACCGAGATCACGCTGAAGCTGTACCCGCTGCCCGAGGCGATCTCGGCCGCCACCTGCAGCTTCCCGAGCATCGACGCCGCGGTGCGCACCACCATCCAGCTGATCCAGGTGGGGGTGCCGATCGCGCGCTGCGAGCTGCTCGACAGCCATGCGGTGCGCGCGGTGAACCGGCACGACAAGCTGGCGCTGCCCGAGTCGCCGCTGCTGCTGATGGAGTTCCACGGCAGCGCGGCGAGCGTGGCCGAGCAGGCGGCCACGGTACAGGAGATCGCGTCCGAGTTCGGCGGCGAGGGCTTCCAGTGGGCGACCACGCCGGAAGAGCGCACGAAGCTGTGGACGGCGCGCCACCGCGCCTACTTCGCCGGCCTGCAGATGAAGCCCGGCAGCCGCACCGTCACCACCGACACCTGCGTGCCGATCTCGCGCCTGGCCGAGTGCATCAACGACAGCGTCGCCGAGGTCGAGGCCTCGGGGCTGATGTACTACATCGTCGGCCACGTCGGCGACGGCAACTTCCACCTCGCCTACCTGATCGACCCCGACAAGCCCGAGGAGCGCGAAACCGCCGAGCGGTTGAACCTGCAGCTGGTGCAGCGCGCGCTGCGGCTGGACGGCACCTGCACCGGCGAGCACGGCATCGGGCTACACAAGATGGGCTTCCTGGTCAGCGAGGCGGGGGCCGGCGCGGTCGACATGATGCGCACCGTCAAGCGCGCGCTCGACCCGAAGAACATCATGAACCCGGGCAAGATCTTCACACTGTGAACACTCGAAACGGCGCGGAAATGAGCGCACGAACCCGGCTCGCCACAAGGAACCCGCTCGCCACAAAGAACCCGTTCGCCGCACAAGCCCCGTTCGCCATACAAACCCCGTTCGCCCTGAGCTTGTCGAAGGGCCGGGCCGAGCCTGTCGAGGCCCCGGTGGACGAGCACCGGTGCCGCCGGCACGCTTCGGCTGCATCCCTTCGACACGGGCCTTCGGCAAGCTCAGTCCCTGCTCAGGGCGAACGGCTCCCATCCCCGTTCGCCACACAAACCCCGTTC